>Ga0070741_10010569_pt1 | contig 17367 bp, 20 predicted proteins | sample Coa_R1_4_FD_66440 | JGI IMG/M metagenome (GOLD analysis project Ga0070741, IMG submission 66440) | Surface soil microbial communities from Centralia Pennsylvania, which are recovering from an underground coalmine fire - Coalmine... | ecosystem: Environmental > Terrestrial > Soil > Unclassified ...
GCGACGCCGCAGATCAGAAATCAGGGCACGATCGGCGGCAACGTGTCGCAGGACACGCGCTGCTGGTACTACCGCGGCGGCTGGACGTGCTATCGCGCCGGCGGCAACATCTGCTACGCCGATACGCCGACGGCGATCAACCGCGAACACGCAATCCTGGACGCCGATCGCTGCGTCGCGGTCAGCCCGTCGGACACGGCTCCGGCCCTCGTCGCGCTCGACGCGCAGATGGTGATCCGGTCCTCGCGCGGCGAACGCGTCGTCGACGCGGCGAACTATTTCGTCGGCCCCGGCATCGACATCACGCGCATGACCGTGCTCGCGCCTGGAGAAATCCTGACATCGATCCGCATCCCGGCGACGTTTGCCGGTGCCCAGTTCTACTTCGAGAAAGTGCGCGATCGTCAGGCGTGGGACTTCCCGCTCGTCAACGTCGCGTCGGCGCTCAAAGGCACGAACGCGCGCATCGAAGCGGCGCGGATCGTCGTGGGCGCGGTCGCGGCGACGCCGAAGCGTCTGCCGAATGTCGAGCAGGCCGTCCTCGGCAAACCGCGCAATGAAGAGACCGCCGACATGGCCGGCAAGATGGCCATCGACGGCGCGGTCGCACTCCGCTACAACGGCTACAAGCTGCCGTTGATGCGCAACCTGGTCAAACGAGCGATTCGGGGCTCGGAAGGTGGGGCATGGACCTCTTAAAGTGGGGACGCAGTCCGTGGGGTGAGTGGGTACTCACCCACGTTTCGTGGAATCTGTTCTGGGCGTCGTTGTACGCGGGGATTCTGTTCTTCCTCGCGCACGCCAGCTACATGTTGTTCTCGGCGCATCGGAAACGTTCCTCCGCGGAGACGGACCGTCTCGAGGCCGCGAACAAGAATCTGCCGGAGAAAATCGTACGGCACACGCTCGCTGCGCGCCTCTTCCACTGGATCATGGCCGCGTCGATGTTCGTGCTGCTCTTCACGGCGTTTCTGCCGATCGCGGGAGTGAAGTTCCCGTGGGTGCAGTGGCACTGGATGGCGGGGCTGGTGCTGATCGCGTCGATCCTCTACCACATCATCCACGCGTCGTTCTTCCTCGACTTCTGGTCGATCTGGGTCGGGCCGAAAGACATCCCCGAGCTGAAGGCGGAAATGATGCGCGAACTCGGTCACGATGTACCGGGTCCGAAGTCGGGCAAGTATCCGCTCGGCAATCGCCTCTACCACCTCGCGATCGTGGTTACCGGCCTTGCGGCGTCGATCACCGGCGGCCTGATGCTGTTCCGCGTCCGCACGCCGTTCCTCGTGCGCAATCCGTACCTGCTGCGTGACTTCACGTGGGGCGTGACGTACGTGACGCACGGTCTCGCGGGAACCGGTCTCGTCGGACTCGTCATCGCGCACGTCTACTTCGCGGTTCGCCCGGAGAAGTGGTGGATCACGAAGGCAATGATCCTCGGCTGGATCACCCGTCGCCAGTACCTCGAGCATCACGAGCCGAGCCGCTGGCGCGTGCCGGGCGTGACGACCACGACGACGAAGCCTGCCGGTCAGGCGTAGTGAGCGATCCGGAACAGACGCGCGCCGCGCTGAAGGCGCGCACCGACACCATCGAGGAGGCGTACGAGTTCTTCCTGGCGTACGCCTCCCAAGGCCTGCCGACCGACGCGAACACCAGCCATCCGATTCGCGAACATCTGAAGCGATTCGACGCCGCGTTGACCGGCCTCGGCGCGTTCTTTCTGGATTGCGCAAAGGATCTTGGCGTCAAGGATCTGGCGCCGTACCAGAAGTACATCGAGGTCATCGACCGTGACGCGCATGATGCGCAGGCGAAACTGCAACTCGTCCTCGCGCAGCCGGCCGTCGGATCGCAGACGATCGACAACCTCAACGCGTCGATTCACATCCGCGCGCTGCTCACCGATCTGTTCCTGATCGACGAAATCCTGAAGCAGCTCTAACGCGTTGTCGCCGGGGAAGCGTGTGTCGATCCCACCGCCTCCACCCATTCGCCGTTGATCTTGACCATCCAGGTGCCGGTGCGGACGTTGCCGCGCCAGCCGTCCGGCTTGAACCCGATATCCGCACCTGAAATCACCGCCGCCGGGTCTTTGCGCGTCTGTGCAGTCGCCACAGCCCCGACGAACACCAGCGAGCCAATCCACAACACAGCCATCAGAATCCGCGTGCGGAGCGTCATGTCAAACCTCCATGGGACATAGACGACCGTAGGCGGTGTCCGGCCGTAACCGCGCTATGCGAAAAGGGCGACCTGGCCGCCGGTGTGCCAGAACAGGACCGTCTGCTTGTCGGTGAATCTCTGCTGGCGGACACTTGCGATCAGTGCCGCCATCGCCTTCGCGGTGTACGTCGGGTCGAGAAAGATGGCTTCCGTGAGCGCCAGGAGATCAATCGCTTCGCGTGACTCGTCCGTCGGGATGCCATAGCCGTTGCCGACGAACCGATCGTCGACATCGATGGACGTCCCGCGCGCGAACGCATCGGGATCGAGATCGAGGAGTTCGAACACGCCGCGCACGATCGCTCGAACGTCCTGCTGCAGGTCGGGTGCGGGCGCGTCGGCGCTGACGCCGATCACGCGTGTCGGCAGGCCAAGCAATCGGCATCCGGCGACGAGGCCGGCCTGCGTGCCGCCCGACGATGTCGAGTGCATGATGATGTCGGGCGCGCCGATCTGTTCGACCAATTCGGCCAGCGCGAGCACGAAGCCGAGTGCTCCGAGCGGAATGGACGCACCGATCGGAATGATGTACGGCCGCCGGCCGTCCGCGCGCACGCGATCGGCGATCTCGAGCATCGTTGATGCGCGCTGGTCGCGCGACGCGACGTAGACGACTTCGGCGCCGAGCAGCCGGTCGAGCAACGCATTCGCCGTGACCGCTGATGATGCGTCGCCGTTCGCGACGAGGATTGCGCGCATGCCGAGCTTGGCTGCGGTCGCGGCGGTCACGCGCGCGTGGTTCGACTGCACGCCGCCCGCGGTGATCAGCGTGTCGGCCTCTTCGAACCGCGCGTGCGCGCCGACGAAGGCGAGCTTGCGCACTTTGTTGCCGCCGAACGCAAACGGGATCGCATCGTCGCGCTTGATCAGCAGTCGTGGTCCGCCGCCGAGCACCGCAGACAACCGCGGCAGCGGGTCGACCAGTGTTGGTGCACCCACGAGCGGCAACGATGGAAGGCGTGACAGTCGGTCGCGCAGTTCCGCGGGCTGCATGGCAAAGGTATAGTACTCGCGGCGGATGGATCTCCTTTCAGCATTGCGGTCCGAGTCGTCGGTGTTTGCGGCGGAATTGCGACCGCCGCGTGCAGAGCTCGCCACCAGCGAGGGCATGGACGCCTGGATCGACACGTACCACGCGGTTCGCCGCCTGACGCGTCAGGGCACATTCGTCTTCTTGACTGACAGCGCCGTGGGCGCGCAGGAAGAAGACAACTTGCGGCATCTGGTCATCAACCTCGGGAACGACGTTCCGCGCGAGCGCATCGTGCCGTTCATGACGTCGAAGCACACGGCGGACTACTGCCTGTCGTACGCGGAACGTGCACATCAGAACGGATTTCCAGCGCTTGTCGTCCTCGGCGGCGACAAATCGGTCGGTACGCCGCGGTGCGTCGAGCACGCGTGGCAATTGCGCGAGATGTTGCGAAAGCGCGATCACACGATCGCGCTCGGCGGGTGGGCGAATCCGCATGCGGACGCGGAACGGCAAATCGATTTTCTCTCAGCGCCGAACTTCAACGCCGAGTTCTACCTCACGCAGGTCGTGAGTCACTTTGACGTCGACGCAGTCTCGCGGTTCATCGCGGCGGCGGATCGCCGCGGCCTCACGATGCCGGGCCTCTTCGGCGTCTTTTTTTATCGAAGCGCGAACGCGAAGACGTTGAACGGGCTGAGAGAGTTCATCCCGGTGCCGACCGATGGCTTGACGCGCGAGTTTGGTTCTGGCGCGACGGCCGAAGACGTGTGCGCCAACACCATCCGCACGCTGATGAACGCCGGCGTGAAACACTTCTATATCAGCAACCTGCCAATCGCGCGTGCACAGCCAGTGCTCGCGAGCATCCTGGAAAAGGTTGGAGTGACGGCATGAAGCACGTGGCTATTGTCATCGCGCTCGTTGCAGGCCTGAAGGTCTGCACGACCGTGTCCGCGCAGACCTCCACGCCGCTGCAACGGCTCGAGTCGTCGATCGAGCGGACGACCAAAACCATCAACGCGACGTGGGGCATCTATCTCAAGTGCCTCGAAACGAACGAAGAGATCGCGATCGGCGCCGACCAGCAGATGGAGACGATGAGCACGATCAAGATCCCGCTGATGGTCGAAGTCCTCGAGCAGGTCAAGGCAGGCAAGTTCAAGCTGACGGACAAGTACACGTTCGTCCAGGCCGACTCGCAACCGGGGACCGGCACCATTCAGCGTCTCGACCCGGGTGCCACGATGACCGTCAAGGACCTCGTCACGATGATGATCATCGTGTCCGATAACACGGCGACCGAAGTGCTCTATCGCATGGTCGGCGGGCCGGACGTCGTCAACAAGCGGATGGAATCGCTCGGCCTGACGCACACGCGCGCGATGGCGATGCCGTCGAAATGGTTCGCCGCGCTCCGCAGCGCGCCGTCGAGCGAACAACTGTATCGCGAGGGCAAGAACCCGTTCGGCTACACGACCGCGCGCGAAATGGGACGGCTGCTCGAGATGATGGAACGCCGTCAGCTCGTCGACCGCGATGCGTCCGAGCTGATGCTGCGCATCATGCGCGGTCAGCTCTATCGCACGCGCATCCCTCGATACGTCACCGGCTACACGATCCCGCACAAGACCGGCGACTTCCTGCCGTTCGTCGGCGACGACGTCGGTGTACTCGAATCGGATCAGCGGAACATCGTCATCAGCATCTACACCAACAACCACTACGGTTCGGGTGAGATGCTCGAGAACGCAATCGGACGCGTCGCACGCGACGTCGCCGACTATTTTGCATTCCGTCGATAGGCAGGCCTGAAGGGCTGCGCTACACTGGAGAAATGGCCGCCTACCTCGACGACATCAAGCTCTCCGGCATCACCCGCATCCGCGACCTGATGTTCACGCTCAAGGATCCGCATCGGCTGGATCAGGGCGACGTCAGCTTCGATTCGCCCGACACGGTGAAGACCGCAATGGCGCGCGCGATTGCCGAGAACAAGACGCACTACGTGCCGACGACGGGGATTGCGCCGCTGCGCGAGCTGATCGCCAAGAAGCTGCGCGAGAAAAACCGGACGCCGGTCGAGGACGCGGACGAAGTGCTCGTCGCCCACGGCGGCATCCACGCGATGTACGTGGCGTGTCAGGCGCTGCTCGAGCCGGGCGACGAGGTCGTGATGCCCGATCCCGAGTGGCCGGCGACCGCGGGCAACATTCTGAGCGCCCACGGCGTTCCGGTCGGGTGCGCGCTGCGCGAATCGAAGGGCTGGCGGTGGGACCTCGACGAGCTCGAGTCGAAAATCACATCCAAGACGAAAGCGATCTACATCAACACGCCGCACAATCCGACCGGCGGCGTGCTGACGCGTGCGGACGTCGAACGAATTGCCCAGATTGCCCGCGATCGAAATCTCTGGGTTCTGGCCGACGAAGCCTACGAGGACGTCGTCTTCGAGGGCGAGCACGTCAGCATCGCATCGCTGCCAGGGATGTACGAGCGGACGCTGCCGCTCTACACGTTCAGCAAGTCCTATGCGATGACCGGCCTTCGTCTCGGGTACGTGGCGATCAAAGATGCAAAAGTCCGAGACCGCGCGAAGAAGGTGCTGTTCCACACCGCGAGCAACATCTCGTCGGTCGTCCAGTGGGGCGGCGTCGGCGCGCTCGAAGGATCGCAGGACTGCATCAGCTATTTCCGCAACGAGCTCCGCTCCAGGCGCGACTTCTTCTACAACGGTATCAAGGAGGTCGCGGGCGATGTCTTCACCGGTGCTCCGCCGGCCGGCGCGTTTTACGCGTTCATGCGAATCGATCCGAAATGGCAGGCAGAGTCCGGATCGATTTCGTGGCAGATGGCGGAATTCCTGATCAAGAACGCAAAACTGGGATGCGTGCCTGGCGTGGACTTCGGGCAGGCCGGCGAAGGTTATCTGCGATTCTGTTTCGCGCGCGAGCCGAAAGAGCTGCGAGCGGCGCTGCAGTCGATGCAGCAGGCGCTCGCGACGGCGGCTAGTCTTTCTTCCGGTCCACGCCGCTGACTTCGAGCAGGTCGACGAGCAACTCCGGCTGATCGAGGTTGCCGACGATCCACGTCCGTGGACCGGGACCGCGCTTCACCAGCGTCGGCGTAAACACCACCGCATCTTCCTCGGCGGTGGACGGTCGGCCGGTCAAATCGCAGACCGAAAAATTGACTTGCTGCGCATCGTATTGCTCCAGCACCTGCTGGATCGTACGCACGGCCTTCTGACATTTTTCCGACGAGGGGCTGACGTAGAGCACCAATTCGATCTTCGCCTGTTTGTCCGACCGTCGGCCGCGATCGTGCGAGGTGCCGCGGGCATGCGCCGGCGGGCGCGTCGACCTTGCCACTTCGCGCTTCTTGGTATGGGCGATGATCTCGCCCATGCGATCCAGGAACGATTCGATGTCGAGCGGCTTGTGGAAGACGCGGATGTCGTCGGGCTCGTCGAAGTCGTGTCCGGTGAGGATGATGGCCGCGCTCTGCGTCAACAGCCCTTCCTCGGTTGCTTGCCGCAAGAGTTCGAGGCCGTTGCCGTCTGGCAACCGAAGGTCGATGATGACGAGATCGTAACGCTCACTGTAGAGGTTGCCGAGCGCGTCGAGAATGCAGCCTGCCCATTCGACGTCATGGCCCCGCGACGACAGCGATGCCAGCATGAACCCGCCAAACGCGCGGTCGTCATCGACGACCAGAATCCGCCCCGCAAGCCCGTTATTAACCTGAACAGTGTGGCTCGGCTGTGTCTGCTCGGCATACATCTCGTACCGCTCTCCTCAGCGGCGCTGATGAGGAGAGCAAATGTTTTGCCGAGTAGCCGCGCTTAAAACTAGGCCGTAAATGTCGGCTTATTCTTCTTGAACTCGGTCGCTGAGAGCTTCTCTACCTGGAGCCCGCCCGGCTGGATGGTCAACCGATATGGATGTGTGTCATGGTCCGACCCACGCATCTTGATGACGCGCATCGTCCGGTCGAGCTCGTAACCGGCTGGCGAGTAGTCCATCGCGAGGATTGCATCGGCGACCGTCGACATGTACGGCGCCGTATGACTCGCCGCCTCGCCCGCCATGATGGTCTGCGTAAGCAAGGCACTCCGGCCGTGCTCGCGCAGCAACGACGCGACGCCGATGACGAACTGCCGGAATCCCTTCTCGGATGATGCGTGCTCGATGGACGAGATGCTGTCCATCACAATCAGCGACGGGCTGAACTCTTCGATACCGATGCGCAGGTTGACGAGCAGATCCTCGAGGCTTGTCGATTCCGGGTATCGACAAATGATGCGGAGGTTGCCCGTGTTGATCAGCGGCGTCATCGGCATGCCGATGACTTCGAAGTTGCGGACGAGAATCGGGCGCGGCTCTTCGAACCCGTAATAGACGACGCGTTCGCCGCGGAGGGCGCCGGCACGCGCGTACAGGCCCGCGAGCATCGTCTTGCCGCTGCCGGTTGGTCCACGGACGATGATGATCGAGTTTCTCAGCCATCCACCGCGCGTCATGTCATCGAGGCCGGCGACGCCGCTCGAGAAGCGTTCAACCGGCACGAAGTCCGGGCGCTCTTTCGGATTCTGCGGAAAGATCACCAGGCCGCGCGTCGTCACGGTGCAGGGGTACTCGCCCTTGAAGTGGCCGCTGCGGCGGTATTTGTTCACTTCGATCGAGCGCCGGCGGCGATCACCGTCGATCGTGTTTCGCAACACGACGACGAGGTCGCAGACGTAATCTTCGACGCCGAGCGTCGTCAGCTGACCGTAATCCTGCGGCGACTCCGCGAGGATCACGCCGGTGACGCCGAGACGCCGGAACGTGTGCACCAACTGAAAAAAGTGGTTGCGCAGTTGATCCTGCGGCGGTCGCGGGCTGAAGAGCGCCGTCGCCGAATCGAGGATGATCACCTTGACGTTCCGTTCGCGAACCGCCGCCTCGAGGCGGTGAATCAAGCCGTACAGATCGTACTCGCCGCTGACGACGGTCGGACCGTCCATCGGCCGCGTCAAATCGATCACATGCAGCTTGCCTTCTTCGCGCAAACCGCTGATGTCGAGACCGAGCCCGTCGCCGGTATTGATGAGATCGTCGGCGCTCTCTTCGACGCCGACCACGAGCGGCGCCACGTTGTGGCGCGCGAGGTGTGACGCCAGCTGGAGACCGAAGATCGTTTTCCCGGTACCGCTGCGGCCCACGATGAGCGTCGAGCGCCCTTCGGGGATGCCGCCGTGCGTCAGGATGTCAAACCCTGGAATGCCGGTGGTGAGCTTTGCGATTCCCATGCGTCGGCTGTACTCCGTAAAACTCGAGCAGCTCGATCAGCGGCTCGGGCTGCGCGAGATCACCGAGTATCCACATCGGTGGCTCCGGCGCACGCTTGCACAACGTCGGCGTGAAGGCAATCTGATCGCGATCGCCCGCCGCCGGGTCCTTCGTCAAATCGCAGATCGTCAAGTTGACGTCCGCGGCCTTGTACTCGCGCAAGAGACGCTTGGCGTTGACCACCGCGCGAACGGATGCGGGCGATGCGGCGCTGATGTAGAGCACCAGCTCTACGCGTTGACCAGCGGGAATCGACAAGGCGGAAAACGCAAAGACTACACGCACCACAAAAAAGACACAAACACAACCGCTCGAAGCTCAGCTGTAGCTGTATCGATCGGATCACACGCTTACGACTACATTACGATTTTGAGCGGTGCTCCCTCTTCGGGTTCGACGCTTTCTCGAACGACGAGTCGACAACCTGGAGCAACTCGAAATTCTGCTGCTCCTGCATCATCGTCAACACCGATCGTGGACCGCGTCGGACGTTGCCGACACGCTGCAGCTGTCGAAATCATCCGCGGCCGAATTTCTCGAGATCCTGTGCCAGCGCGCGCTGCTCGACGTGCGCGTCGACGAAGACGTCCGCTATAAATACTGCCCGGCGACGCCGGAACTGGCAGCCGATGCGAAGCTGGTCACCGACGCGTATCGCGGGTCGCGCCGAGAGGTCACCGCCTTCGTGCTGTCGCTCGGTCGCCGGTCGTTGCGTGATTTCGCCGACTCGTTCAAGCTGACAAAGGACGACGACCGTGGCTGAAGCGGTGTACTTACTCTGCGCGATGACGAGCGGCGGGTGCGCCATCGCGTTGCTGCGCACGTACCTTCAGCGCCGAACGCGGCTGTTGCTGTGGAGCAGCCTCGGCTTCATCGGGCTCGCGTTGAACAACGCGATCCTGTTTGCCGATCTCGTCGTGCTGCCCACGGTGGATCTTTCGTTCGCCCGTGCGCTGGTCGGCGCGGTCGCGACGGTCCTTCTCCTGGTCGGACTCGTCTGGGATCTCGAGTAGCCGATGATCAACTTCCTCAACGGCGTCTCGGCATGCAGCAGCTTCGTCGCGGGCGTCCTGTTTCTGCGCTTCTGGCGGGAAACGATGGACAGACTGTTTCTGTGGTTCGCGCTCGCGTTCTGGATGTTCGCGGCGAACTGGGCCGGGATCGCGCTGATCCAACCGGCCGACGAAGCGCGGCACTGGTTCTACGTGCTGCGTTTGATTGGATTCGTGATGATTCTGGCGGCGGTGGTCGACAAGAACCGCGTCACTTCACGTGACGACCACCATCAATCCGGATCGTCTCGCCCGTGATGAAATCGCTGTCGAGCAGCGCGAGAATCCCTTTGACGATTTCCTCTTCGCCGCCCCATCGCCCGAGCGGCGTGGCATCTTCGACTGCCTTGCGCTCGTCCGCGGTCGTGTCGGGTGGCGCGACGATCGGTCCCGGCGCGATCGCATTGACGAGGATGTTGTCCTTCGCGAGTTCGAGCGCGAGCGCTTCGGTCAGCGCGATGACGCCGGACTTCGCCACGTAATACGGGACAAACCCTTCGTAGCGCGGGCGTCGGCTGGCCGCCACCCAATCGCTGAAGTTGATGATGCGCCCGCCGCCCCGCGTGCGCATGTGCGGCACCGCCGCGTGCGAGCAGAGGAACGCCGCCCGCAGATCGACGTGCAGGTTGGCGTCCCAGTCCGCGACCGTGAGGTCGTCGAACCGCCGTTTCGTGTAGACCGACGCCATGTTGATCAGGACGTCCAGGCGGCCGAACGCGTCGACGGTCGCCCGCACCAGCGCCGAACAGGCCTCGGGATTGGCGAGATCCGCCTGAATCACGACCGCGCGACGCGCGGCCGCGCGCACATCGGCCGCGGCCGCATCCGCTTCGGCGCGCGAACGCGCGTATGCCAACGCCACATCGACGCCACGCAGTGCAAGCGCACGGGCGACGACCGCGCCAATGCGCTTGCCGCCCGTGATGAGTGCCGTCTTGTCGGTCAGAATCATGGGCAGGAGGGGCGGGAACGGCGGGAGCGGCAGGACGGGAAAGCGCCAGCCCTCCTGCCTGTCCTGCCCTTCCTGCCTGTGCTGCCTAGTAAACGAAGGTTCCGAAAAACGCGGAGCGCTTGTTTGGATCGCTCCACTTCGTGCCGAGCGCGGATCCGGTGAACAGATGTTGATCCGCCACGCCCATCGTCGACTCCGTCAGCGACGAGAACGGATGGAACCACTGCTGCGCGCCGCAGGTCGGATCGTGCGTCAGGTGCTTGTTGACTTCAAGCGTGACCGACGGCGCGGTGACCGCGATTTCGCTGCCGTGATCCGCGAACTGGATCGGCGCGGGCGACACCTGGACGATCGTGCCGACGAGACCGTGCGAAAGCTCGTTCGCCATCGCGACGAGCGCGATCTGCTGCGCGCGGTTGGCGCGCGCGTCCACGAAGAGCGCCGATTTTACGTCAGGCTTTTCGCCGCCCATCTCGGTCATGCCGAGGTTCTTGTCGCCCGACAACGCCGCGACGACCGACAGGCCGTCGAGCGAGACGCCGTTGAACGATCCGCGGTCGACTTTCCACGCGAGCACCGCCTGCTTGCCCATCGTCTCGGCTTCGCTGTTCATGATGCAGCCGCCGGTGAAGACTTCGGCCGTGCGCGCCTCCACGTACTCGCCGCTCACCGCGTTTTTGGCGCGCAGCGGAGCGATGGCGAGCGTGAGAAACGCAGCCGCAACAATTGCGTGTTTCATAGGTAGGATTATAGCCCTCTATGGCCGACACACTTGGTTTCATCGGGCTCGGCGTCATGGGAAAACCCATGGCGAAAAACCTCATCAAGGCGGGATTTTCGCTCGTCGTCCACAACCGCAGCCGCGGCGCGGTCGACGAGGTCGTCGCCGCTGGTGCAAAAGCAGGCACCTCTCCGGCTGACGTGGCGAAGCAGTCATCGATTGTCATCACGATGGTGCCGGATACGTCCGACGTCGAGCTCGTGCTCGCTGGAAAGGACGGCGTCGTGTCGGCGCTGCAGCGCGACGCGATCGTCATCGACATGAGCAGCATCTCACCGGCGGCGACGCAGCGGCTCGCGAAGCAGGTCGCCGACAAAGGCGGATCGATGCTCGACGCACCGGTCAGCGGCGGCGAGATCGGCGCCGTCAATGCGCAACTGTCGATCATGGTCGGCGGTGACGAAGCCGCCTTCACCCGTGCGCTGCCCGTGCTGCAGGCGATGGGCAACAAAGAGCGGATCGTCCATATCGGACCGTCCGGCGCGGGCCAGGTCTGCAAGATCTGCAACCAGATTGCGATCGGCGGCGCGCTCGCGGGGGTCAGCGAAGCGTTCGCGCTCGCGAAGAAAGCCGGCGTCGACGCCGCGCGCGTCCGCCAAGCCCTGCTCGGAGGCTTCGCGGCGAGCCGCGTCCTCGAGGTCCACGGCGAGCGGATGCTGAACGACAACTACAAACCTGGATTCAGGACGAAGCTGTATCAGAAGGACCTGCGGCTCGCGAACGAAGCGGCGCAAGCCAACGGCGTCGCGATGCCGGGCACGGCCATCGTCACGCAGTTGATCAACGCGTTGGTTGCGTCCGGCGGTGGCGACCTCGATTACGCGGCGCTCGGAACGGTCCTGTTCAAGCTCGCGAATATCCGCTGACAAAGTGTGACTGTCGCGCGCCCGCTGCCTGACCGATCGACGCGCGACGCGCAGTTGTTGACGTGGACGCTGCGTGCAACGGCAGCGATCGCCGTCGCCGCGGCGGTCCGCGTTGCGATGTTGTATTGGTATCGAGAGCCGTCGCTGTTCTTACGGATGAAGAGCAGCATCTGGGTCGCACTCGCGTGGGACGCCGCACACGGCGAGTTCTATCGGCCGGTTATCAGCGCGATCGGGTATGGCGGCACTCGATACATGCCGCTGCTCTTTCTCCTTCATGCGGCGCTGCTGAAACTCGGCTTCGATCCGATCTGGAGCGGCGTCGTCCTGATGCAGATGAGCGTTGTGGCGGCAGCGTTCGCTCTCTATGTCGCACTGCGGACAGTCGAAGTCGATCGCGCCACCGCGGCGCCGCTCGCGCTGCTGGTCTGGGGCACGATCATTTTTCAGCAGTCGTGCACCGACCTGAATCCAGATTATCTCGCGGCTGCGCTGGTGCTTCTCGCGGCGGTGACCGGCCCGGTGGCTGGCGCCGTTCTGTTGATTCTCGCCGGCCTGACCAAGATCACGGCGGTGGCGTTTGCGGTTCCGATCGCGCTTGCACACCGGTCGACGCGTCACCGGATTTCGTTTGTGATGCTTACGAGCGCCGGGCTCGGCGTGGCGCTGCTCGCCATCGAGGCGTGGTCGGCCGGCAATTTCCATCGCGCGTTTCTCGTCGCCGCCTTCGCTGGCGCCACGTGGCACGAGGCGCGTGACGCGGTGCCGCAATTCTTTCGCGAGCTCGCCATCAAGCCGTTTGACATCGGGGTTCCTTTCGCGGTGGCGTGCTGGTGTGCATGGAAACGCGGCGTCGACTGGTCGTCCGCATATCTCATGACCGCGTCACTGGTCGCGATCGCCATCTTCACGACGCCGGGAACCGCGTCGAATCATCTCGTCGATCTCCATCTGGCGAGTCTGCTTCTCGTCGGCGGCGCGTTGTCCGACGGCACGCTGCGGCCACGCATCGGCGCGGCCGTATTCGGCGCGCTCGCCGTGATGATCGCGGCGATCACGATCCCTCTGCCGGGTCTTCCGTCCGTCGTCGCCGACATCAGGTCGGCCGGCCCTCGGCCTCGAGCAGCCGTCGTCGACCTTCGGCATGACGCGCCAGCCGGAACGTGGTTGTCGTTCGACCCGATCGTGCCGATTCTCAACGGCCAACGGCCGTGGGTGCTGGACTACTCGAACCTCGAATTCGGCTACAGCACGCAGACGATGGCCGGGCGAGATGTGAAAAGGCGTGTCGAAGAGCAGTTCTTTGACGCGGTCATCGTTCCGAAGGGCTACGACTCGCCGCTGGTGCAGCTCGTCACGACCGCCTACGCGCCGCAGGGCTCGCAGGGTTTGTTCACGGTGTTTCTGCCGCGTCAGTGCTGGCAGCAGCCGCGATCGCTGCAGCAGACATCGGGCCTCACCGGCTTGCCGTCTGGCCCGAACCCGCGCTGCGTTTCGACACACCAGTAGGCGGTCGCGTCGTACGCGTCGTAGAAATTCAACTCCTCCGGGTACGGACCGGACGTGACGTACATCCCTTTGTGACGGAGCTTGAGGCAGTGGACGCCAGGTTGAAGCTTGGGTGAAGTTAGATGATCCATAACTTGTCGGTTCAAAAGGTTCAAGAGGTTCATGAGGTTCAAGTGGTTCAAGAGGTTCAAGGGGTTCAAGGGGTTCAAGGGGTTCAAGGGGTTCGTCGAACCTTTTGAACCTTGAACCTCTTGAACCTCTTGAACCCTTTGAACCTTTTGAACCTTAAACAGTGCTCACTCCCGCCGCGCGCATGAGGGCACGCTTCACGGCGGTCTTCGCGATCTGAATCTTGTAGGCGTTGCCGCTCATCGGCTGCGCATCGCTGACCGCGGCTTCCGCGGCAAGCGACGCCGTATCTTCGTTCAACGGCTTGCCTGCAAGCGCCGCTTCCGCGGGCTTCGATCGCCACGGGATCGGCGCGACGGCGCCGAGGACGACACGCGCAGACGCGATCGTGTTGCCGTTCATCGCGAGCACCACCGTGCTGAACGCCAGCGGCCAGTCATGCGACGCTTTGTAGCGGACCTCGTAATGTCCGCTCTTGACGTTCCCCGGCGGCGGCAAGATCACGTGCGTCAGGATCTCTTCGTCATCGAGCACGTTTTCTTTCGTGACGTTGGCGAGCGTCGGCATGGTGAAGAAATCGGCTCCGGCCACTTCGCGCTCGCCATTCGGACCGAGGACGCGGAACTTCGCGCCGTAGGCGACGAACGGCACGGCCAGGCTCGACGGGTGGACGATGTGGCTGGGGCCGTCGTTGCCGAAGATCGCGTGATACTGATTCTCGCCGTTGACGGCGAAGCAGCGCGATCCGCCTTTCTTGTAGCAGACGAATTCTTCGTTGCGGAAGTACCAGCACCGCGGACGCTGGTTGACGTTGCCGCCAACGGTGCCCTGATGCCGAATCTGCGGCGTGCCGATCTCGATGGCCGCCGCATTCACGGCCGGATACATGCGCGCGACCTGCTGGTGCTCGTACAGGTCGATGATCTTCATCGCGGCGCCGATTTTCAGTCCGCCGTCCGGCGTCGCGGTCACCGTCGCATCGAGCGCGTTCTTGACGTTGACGACGCGATCGGGCGAGTCGATGTAATCCTTCATCCGCGCGAGCAGATCCTGACCGCCGGCGAGCGGCAGCGCGATGCCGTCGGTCTTGAGCGCCGCGACGACCTCCTTCTCGTTCGTCGCATTGACGTAGGCAAAGGCTTTCAATTCGTACCTCCCGCGCGTTCCTGCTCGATCGCCGCGAGCACCTTGTGTGGATGCAGCGGCAAACTGCGAATCGTCGCGCCGGTCGCGTTTCTCACCGCGTTCGCGATGGCCGACGCGGTCGAGACCGTCGGCGGCTCGCCGATGCCGATCACGCCGCGCTCCGGCATGTTGTTCAACACGATATCGATCTGCGGCACATCGGACATGCCGGCCAGCAGATACCACTCCATGTTCGGGTTCACCATCTGACCGGTGACGCGATCGAGGATCCGATCTTCGAAGAGCGCGAAGTTGATCGCCGCGATGACGCCGCCATACGCCTGGCTCTCGGCCGTCAGTTTGTCGACGATCAGCCCGCAGTCCTGCATCGCGAGGATCCGCTTGATGCGGACGATGCCGGTTTCGATGTCAACGGTCACTTCCGCGAACTGCACGCCGCTCGTGCCCGCGCCGGAGAGGCCGTCCTGCCACTTGCCGTCGACCGAGATCGGTTCAGTGCCGATGAACTTGCATGCGTCTTTCCACGCCACGCCCTTCGACGCGTTGCCTTTGACGTGAATCCGCCCGCTCTCAGCGACGAGGTTGTCCGCCGTCGTGCCGAGCGTCGGCGCGACTTTCGCGAACAATTGATCGAGCGCGTCGACGCACGTCACACGAATCGCCGGCGTGACCGACGCGGCCGTCGTGCTGCCGCCGGATCCGCCGCTGAACGGATCGACGGTGTCGCCGATCTCCGGCCTCACACCGCTGACAGGCAGTCCAAACGTTTCAGCCGCGACCATCGCCACGATCGTCCGGGTGCCCGTGCCGATATCCTGCGTGCCGCACTTCACGACGACGCTGCCGTCGTTGTGGATGTCGACGTGCGCGGTGGATCCGCGGCCGGCGCCGCCCCAGAGATGCGCGGACACGCCCATGCCGGTCTTGATTGGACCGGGTGTCGCGTCTCCGGTCGGGTGACGTGTGTCCCAACCAAATCGCTTCGCGCCCTCGCGGAAGTAGTTAATCCACTGCGCGTTCGGCGCGACGGGTGGCGCATTCTTGATGCGGAACTCGACCGGATCCATGCGGACGCGATCGGCGAGTTCGTCCATCAGGATTTCGGTCAGGTAGCAACCTTGCGGATGCCCGGGCGCGCGCATCGCGCGCTGCTGGCCGGCATTGATGTAGACGTCGGTGTGCACGCGCCGCCGGTTCGGGAAGCGATAGAGATACGGCAGCGGAAAGTTCGACCCAGCCCCTGCTCCGCCAGTCCCCCAGCTCTGACCGTCGAACGCCGTCAGCGTGCCGTCCGCCGACACGCCGGCGCGAATCTGCGCGAACGCCGACGGACGGTTGCCGGTGTCAAGATGCTCTTCCTTGCGCTCGAGCATCAGCTTGACGGGAACACCAGCCTGCTTCGCGAGTTTCGCGCAGATGATCCCTTGCGCATCGGGCGCAAACTTGCTGCCGAAGCCGCCGCCCATGTATTGCGTGATCACGCGGACGTTCGCACGCGGAACGCCGAGCGCCTGCGCAAACCCGTCCGCGCACTGATGCACGCCCTGGGTCGACACCCACGCTGTCAGCTTGTCGCCGTCCCATTCGCAGACCGTGCCGTGCGTTTCGAGACACACGTGCGTGATCACATGTGTCGAATACGTTTGATTGACGATGTGCGCCGCCTGCGAGAAGCCGGCGTCGAGGTCGCCCGTTTCCTGCTTCGAGCCGGGACGCGTGTTCGCCTGCGTGGTGCTCCACTTCGGCGCGTCGTCGTTCCGCGCGAGCGTTTCGTTCGACACGTGTGGCAGCACTTCGTAGCGCACGCGAATCAATCGCGCCGCATCACGCGCACGTTCTTCCGTGTCCGCCGCGACGGCGGCAACCGGATCGCCTTGATAATGCAGTTCATCGCCAGGATTGCGATACGCGAGCACCGCCTTCACGCCAGGCGCTTTCTGCGCGTTGGCGAGATCGATCGAGGTGACCTTCGCGTGCGGATATGGCGAGCGGACCATCTTCCCGTAGATCATCCCGGGACGAGTGATGTCGTACGTGTAGCGCGCACGGCCGGCGACTTTGTCGGGACCGTCGAGCCGCTTGACCGCCGTCGACAGCAGCGTCGGCTTCTCGGGCCACGAGTATTTTCCGTTAGCCACGCGCCACCCCCATCGTTTTCGCTTTCATGGCCGCTTCGAGAATCCGGACGAACGTGCCGCACCGGCAGATGTTGCCGTCGAGCTCTTTGCGCGCTTGTTCGGGCGTGGCATTCGGATATTTCTCGAGGAGCGCGACGGTCGCGACGACGAAGCCGGGTGTGCAGAAGCCGCACATCAGGGCGTCGACGTCGCAGAATGCCTGCTGCACCGGATGCAGCGTGCTGCCGTTCGCGAGCCCGTCGACCGTGCGAATCTGTTTGCC
>Ga0070741_10010570_pt1 | contig 17367 bp, 11 predicted proteins | sample Coa_R1_4_FD_66440 | JGI IMG/M metagenome (GOLD analysis project Ga0070741, IMG submission 66440) | Surface soil microbial communities from Centralia Pennsylvania, which are recovering from an underground coalmine fire - Coalmine... | ecosystem: Environmental > Terrestrial > Soil > Unclassified ...
GGATCGCACGAGGCTGCAGCGGCACGCTGGAATGCTGCAGTGCACGCCAAAGCGGACTTCATCTCCACCGATCACTATGAACAGCTCGCCGAGACGCTTGCCTCATTAAAATAAGCACTTCGGCAACAAAAAGGCTCTGGGCTTTTTCTGACCGAGGTTGGTGGATTGAAGCTGGTTCGGGTATTTCTGTTCTTCCTCTTTCTTGGAGCAATTGCGGCTGCGCAGACTGCCTCTCTGCGCGGCCGCGTTTTTGACCAGACGGGCGCCGCCGTTGGCGATGCGGTCGTCTTGTTACAAGGGCCACGCGGTGTAGAGAGCACAACCACAGCGGCCGACGGCACGTATGCGTTTGCTTCGCTCGGGGCGGGTGCATACGAAGTCTCTGCCTCGGCGCCGGAACTGGCGACGCCAGCTCCATTCCATATCATTCTCACCGGCAGCGAGGTAACGCTGGATCTGCATCTGCGCGTGGACACAGTCAAGCAAGAAGTGAAGGTGGATGAAGGCGACACGCCCGCCGTAAGCACGGACAGTTCGGCGAGCGCAGGGTCTGTCATTATCAACGGGAGCGATTTAAACGTGCTGGGAGATGACCCACAGGATTTACAAGATGATTTAATGGCGCTGGCTGGGCCGGCGGCGGGACCAACGGGCGGCGCCATCTATATCGATGGATTCAGCAATGGCCAGTTGCCGCCGAAGGAGTCTATCCGCGAGATCCGGATCAATCAAAATCCCTTTGCGCCGGAATACGACAAGCTGGGCTATGGACGCATCGAGATTTTCACCAAGCCCGGTTCAGCCAAGTGGAATGGCACGCTTGGCTTCAACTATGCGAACGATTTCTGGAATTCGCGCAACCCGTATGCCTCGGGGAAGGCTCCGCTGCGGCTTCAGGAGTACGAGAACACATTTGGCGGGCCGCTGTGGCACAACGCGTCGTTCACGATGGACCTGGAGCGGCACGCGGTTGACAATGGCGCGATTGCGAATGGCGTCGAGCTCGATCCACAGACACTTCAACCGGAGCCGTTCAATGCAATCCATGTGGCAACGCAGCGCCATACCTTGGTCAGTCCGCATGTCGACTATCAGCTTACGCCGGCGGACACGCTCGCACTGCGTTACAACTTCACGGAGGCGTCCGTCTCGGGCGCAGGTATTGGTGCATTTGATGAAGCGTCGCGCGGCTATACGCTGAGCAATCATTTCCAGACTGCCCAGATTATCAACACCTTCGCGCGCACCTATTGGATCAATGAAGCGCGATTTCAATACTTTCGCTGGGTCAAGACGACCGATCCGCTCAGTACCGCGCCCGCCATTCAGGTACAGGGAGCGTTTACCAGCGGCGGCGCGACGGTCGGGCAGAGTTCCGACACGCAGAACAATTTCGAGTTTCAGGACTATACATCAATCGTTCGTGGAAAGCACTCCTTTCGCTTCGGCGCGCGGCTCCGCGAAGAACTCGAAGACAGCATTGCGAGAACCAATTTCAATGGAACGTTCACGTTCTCTTCCATCGATACTTTCCAGCAGACACAGCTCGGCACTCCAGGATACGGCCCCTCGCAATTTTCTCTTTCCGCGGGCCAGCCGGAGCTTACGGTGAGCCAGTTTGATGCGGGACTCTTCTGGGGCGATGAATGGAAGCTTCGCACCAACCTGACCCTCAACTATGGGGCTCGTTACGAGATCCAAACCAATATCGATGACCGAAAAGCTTTTGCGCCACGCGTCAGCCTGGCCTGGGCGCCGCATAGAACAACTGTGCTGCGTGCTGGTTCCGGAATCTTCTACGACCGTTTTCTGCTTCCCGATGTTCTTACGGCGAAGCGGTTCAATGGGGTGGTCCAGAATCAGTATGTCGTCACGTCTCCAAAGCTCTTTCCAGCGGTCCCAACTTTAAGCGAGCTGGCCAGTTCTACGTCGCCACAGATCAAATGGCGGCAAGATAGTGCGCTGCGCGCGCCGTACATCGTTCAATCTGTCTTTTCGCTCGAACAACAGGTCACGCATACAACATCGTTCGCGCTGACCTACACGAATTCGCATGGGCTTCATGAGTTGCGATCGCTGGTACTTGGAGCCGGCACACAGTCACCGATTTTTCAGATGAGTTCATCTGGACTCTACAACCAGAATCAGCTGGTTGCCAACTTCCGCACCAAGCCGCTGCCCCTGGTGTCTCTCTTCGGCTATTACGTGTTCAATCGTGCGAACAGCAACACCGATGGTCTCGCAACGTTTCCCGCCGATCCGTACAGCGAGAGTGGTGAATACAGTCCCGCGGCAACCGACATCCATCATCGCTTTCTGGCGGGCGGCTCCCTGGCGATGCGCGGACACATCAACATCAATCCATATGTCATCGCGCAATCGGGCACACCCTTCAATATCACCACCGGAGGCACTTGCTACGGGACAACGCTCTTCAATTGCCGGCCGGGGATTGCCAGCAGTGCGAATCCCGGAGCAGTCGAAACGCCATACGGTCTGCTTGATCCAAATCCGGTGACAGGAGAGCTCATTCTTCTACGCAACTTTGGACGCGGCCCGAGCCAGATCAGTGTGAATCTGCGCGCGGGCAAGTCTTTCGGATTCGGCGCACCGAAGGGCGAGGCCTCCGCAAAGAGCGACAAGGGGCCGCAGATCGACGCTGCGAATATGTCGGCACCGGGCGGCCTGCGCGGCCTGTTTGCAGCGCCCTCATCCGATCGGCGCTATACCTTGACCATTTCGATGTCAGCGCGCAATCTGCTGAATCACACCAATCCTGGACCGATCATCGGCGACATCACCTCGCGACTATTCGGGCTCGCCAATCAGTTGGCTGGCAATGCGAATATGGAAGGCTTTGTGGAGAATGCCAGCAATCGCCGGCTAGAGCTCCAGACACGCTTTTCGTTCTGACTCGTGTGCCTTGGTGCCTCGCCAAGATCTCATTCGGCCCCAAATCGCGCATGCTTCCAGCAGCAGTTGTGGAAGAGGCTTGCGAACTGGAGCGTCCTATAGCCGACGAATGCCAGCCTGCCCTTACGTTTTCGCTCGATTGATTGCGACAAGGTCATTGCGCTCGCTTCTCTATGGCGTAGGGCCTGCGGACCTCTCCATTCTCATTTTCTCAGTGGTCGTGCTTTGCGGGGCCTTAGAGCTGGCTGCTTGTTTTCCCGTCGACGGTTCATGGATTTACCATGGGGCTGTTCCCAGCAATTGAGATTTACCTCACTAATTGCGATCTAAGCTATCCGCACATGTGCTGCGAGAAAGCAGGCCTGGCGGATACTCTCGATGAGCTATGAGAGACTTTAGGTGCGCGAGCCAGTAGATGTTGAAACGACAGGTTCCTGCGTCCGAACTCGATCTGCGAGACTGCTTACGGTGCTGTTCAGCCCGCTTCCGCGAGGCGTTCCTGGCGGGCGGTGGCTAGGCGCCGGAAGCGCAGTCAGTAAGCTCCAAAGACTGTGGCGCCATGGAAAGGAAAATGACATGTTTCGAAAAGCGATATTTGTACCAATAGGAGTATCTATTACGCTGGCGACCGGCATGGTGGCGCAACAGCAACCTTCTGCAGTGTCTCAGGCATTTCCGGATCTGGCGCAGCATATCGACCCGAACCTTCCAGGTCCGCACGGCTGGCCAGGGCTCAAGGTGGGCTGGCTTTTCACCGGCTCCATACTTCAGCCGGACATAGGATTCAAAAGCGAGTGCAATCCTGCCTTTGGGGACAGGATGAACGTTATCGACTATCTCGGTTGGAACGCGCAAGGCTCATGGCTCCTGGGAGCTGATTACTGCGTTTACGTCTGGAACCTGCACAGCAATAGCCTCACCATGATGTACAAGGCTCCCAACGAAATTCCGGCGGCCGAGTTCGACTCCATGAGAAGCCCTGCCGAGATACGCGTTTCCTGTTCCTGATAAACGCATGGACCCGAATTTCCCGACGGTGATATCTCCCGATCCCGATGGCCTCAGGGTCGGCTGGCGATACCTCGATCAGGCAGGCGTGCCTACTGTATGGGTCACGAGATTCGTTTTCGAGCGCACGCCTGGGCACTGGCAGGGGATGAGCAGGGGAGGGCGGAATATTTTGGTTGGAACGAAAAAGGTTCGCTGATCAAGAATCTGCAAGACGGCCGCATCTACTTCTGGAACCTGAAGCAGGACAGTCTGAGAGTGGCCTATCCGGATGAACGCTCCATCCCGCCTGGCGTGCTCGTATCGCTTCACAAGCTCGACAACGTGCCTACACGGCTTGCTGTCGCCATGGCTCCCAAGAAATAGGGCAGGCTCTCAGTTTCCCCAGAGGGCTGAACGGGAACCTACAGACCGTGGAGAAAGTCCACGGCCTTTTGCGTATTTTCTCTGCAAGTGATAAATCGCCGACAAACTTTGGCTTGCTGGGAATCAAGGAAATCCTCCCAGGAATTTCAATCGAGCAGTTCGCTGTAGTCGATCTTGCGCCGGTCAAAGCGCCCAGAAGCCACAAATTTCAATATCAGTGGACCGATCAGCGTTAGTACATTCAATCAGAATCTGTTATTTTCGGAAGATTTCAATAAGCTCCAATAGCCGATTGGATCTGTTTTGGGAGCAGAGGGTCGGGGGTTCGAATCCCTCCGCCCCGACCATTACAAATTATTCATATTTTGAGCGATATTGGCGGCCACGCATCTGCTTTTTGCCACCTCACCACTGTAGTCGATTTTGAGAAGGTGGCAACATCCGAGGTTTTCCAACTGTATTTCAGTTCGCGCGGCGCCTTACTCGTCGGTTTTCTACCGCAACGAACTCGCCTCCTCGAGATCCAATTCCAGTACAGCTTGAATCCAGCGCAATGCCATTGGACAACCGTCGAAGGCTGTGCGATGAGGAGAACTTCTCGGCAGCCAGACCAAGTCGGTTCAACACAATCCAAAAACAACTTGTCCGGCAAAGTCAAGTGTAATCGAGGCCGCCTCAGTGTAAGAACTCCAGGCAATAGTTGTTGTCGCAATCAGGTCTCAAGCCAGAGATCGCGGCGAGAACGAAGAAATTGAGCCGGAAAAAGCGACGAGAACGCTCAACATTCAAATCATTCGACTCAGTTTACGTGGGAGTGAGCCCACAAAAATACCATGCTGATTTCAAAGAAGATCGCAATTTCGCGAGCCGTACCGTCAGGAACCGCCGACTTGCACGGTAACAGTTGCAGTGCGCTGGGTCGGACCGGATGCGGCAGTTATGGTGACGGTGGACGTGACAGGCGAGGTCTTTTTGGAAGACGCCCCGCCGCAGCCGCCGAGAGCGATCATTCCGATGGCGAAGGCGAGTGCCAGAGATAACCACTGGACATAACGGCGACGACGATAGCAGAACGCGAAGATCATGCAGGCGAGCATCTCCGAGCTTTCCCATGGCCAGTCGACGCGAGCCGTTGCGGTTGAGCTTACCGTCATGGTTGTTGTGGAGCTCGCGGCGGTAGGCGTAATGGAAGAGGGAGAGAAGCTGCAGGTTGCGCCGGTGGATAGCCCGGCGCAGGTGAAAGTAACCGTACCGTTGAAGCCATCGAGCGCGTTGAGCGTGACGGTGTCGGTCGCGCTGGCGCCGAGCGCGACATTGAGTGTTGATGATGTTGCAGCGATCTGGAAATCCGTGTTGGTGAGCGCGAAGGTTGCAGTTGTAGCGCCGGTAGAAGTGGTCGCGGTTATGTTGTACGATCCGGCGGCGCTATTCGCGGTTGCGGAGATCGTGGCGATGCCGGAAGCATTGGTCACGGCCGTAGTCGCGGAGAGGGTAGCGCTTGCACCTCCCGTTGGCGCGGCGTAAGTGACGGTCGCGCCTGAGACAGGATTACCGCTCAGGTCGACAACGAGCGCGGACAATGCGGTGGTGAAGCCTGTACCGACAACTGTCCTCTGGCCCGCGCCGGCTTTGGCGGAGAGCGTCGTTGCGGTGCAGCCCGTACCGAGATTGAGTTCGGTGGACTGCGAGCCGACCTGTCCGCTGGCGTCTACTGCGGCGGCGACAAGAACGATATTTCCAGTGCCAACCACGGGGAAGGTAAAGGGTAGGTTGGTGAGCGGGATCAATGTGTAGGTCGCACCATCATCGAGGCTGTAGCTTACTGCCGTAAGATTGGCGCCCTGCGCGCCGGGCGTGGCGTTGATGGTGGCCGTGGAGCAACTGGTGAAATTAGCGTAGGGATTTGCGGTGGTCAGCGTGACGGCAGGCGCATCGCCGCCGAGTGTGATCTGCGTGGTGGCGGTAGTCGCGTTGCCATCGGAGTCAGTTGCGGTGAGTGTGATGGTATGCGGGCCGGGTTTGAGATTCACAGCGAGCGGCGAACCGGAGCCGAGGCTTCCGGCCGCGCTGTCAGACCACTGCAGTGCAGAGCCGGTGAGCACGCCATCGTCGGCGTCGTAGGCCGCTCCGGCGAGGTAGATGGGGTTGGCTGCCGCGAAGGTTGAGCCGGTAACGGGGGCGTTGATGATGACGGTAGATTGAGCTTTCTTTGCAACGTTGAATGGAATCGAGGTTGCGCTTCCTGTGTTCACGCCGTCAGAGACGTCAACGCGGAGAAGCGCTACGGCCGCGCCAGGAAGCGTGCTGAAATCGAGTTGCGCGCTCGTACCGGGTGTGTCGAGCACATCCTGCCAGGTTGTGCCGTTGTCTATGGAATAGTAGATGCGCGAGTAGAAGCTAGTTGCTGTAGAGCTGGTTGCCGTCCAGGTGATGTTTTGCTGGCCTGAACCAACAAAACCTGCCGCTGGACTCGTAATGGTTACGGTAGGCGGCATGCCAATTGCAAGTGATGTGAGTGTATTGCCCGTCGAGTCGAGTACGGCAATGCCGGTCGCGCCGGCCATCGCCGGAATGAATTCGTTGAACATTGGATCGGTTTGGAAGTCGGTTCCGGTGGTATCGGTTGTGCCGGTGACTGGCGTGAAAGACCGCGTGAAGAGAACCGCACCACCTGCACCTTGCTCCTGAATGGAGTAGCTTCCGCTGCCTGGATCGGATGTGCCGAGCGTGTTTTCCGTAAAGATCGGATTGAAGACAATGCCGGTCGAAGAAATGGTTCCGCTGACCTGCATGTAGGAGCCCTGTGTGTAATTGACCTGCGGCTTTGGCTGCGCCTCAGGCTGGATCATCGCAGGATCGGATTTCGCATTAGGCGAAGTGGCATTGCCGCCGCTCAACGCAGGGAAAATGTTTTTGTAGTTGTAAGGCGAGATCCAGCGCGGCATGCAGTAGGCCATGACATCAAAGCTGTTGCTGCCATCGATCACGGTCTGGTTCACCGTGTCGAAGCCGTACTCGACGTTCCCGTTGAGACTTTGCAGCCTGTTGTTGATAAAAATCCAGTTCATGTCAGAGGGCGGATTTGATTGTCCGTCGCCCCAACAAGTTCCAATTGTCGAACCTGAAGGTATGTTGGTTCCCGTATGTGTCAGTCCCAGCGTATGGCCAGTTTCGTGCGCGAGAACCTGCGCTGTGGCCTCCACACCCTGCCGCATAGAATCATCGGGGATAATGAGTCCGTGCCCCGGGAGAGCTCCCTCTCCGGTATCGTCGATCGTGCTGCTATAAACGCCGACATAATCTGTTCTCAGGCCCGAACTGGAGTCTGATTGCTGGTCTGCGGGGGAATAAAGATTGTTCACGTCGTCGGTAAGCTTGTCTTCCCACGCACTCAACTGCGACTTTGTGGGATTGGCAGATAAGGCTTCGAAGACCCTCCGCACAGTGATGGACGGCGTAACGGTGGTTGTCGGCAAAATCCTGTTGGCAAACCACGCGAGACTCAAAAGTCCCGACGGACTCTGGCAAGAGCTGGGCTGGTTAGAAACTGAACAGATGCTCACGCCTTTATAGAAGACGGTTGAGGTGGTCCGGCTCGTGAGGTTAAGCGTCTCCTGCTCGAGCTGGTTGTCATCCTTATCGGTGAGTGTGAGCACGGTGGACCATGCGCCGGGAGGCGGCGTGAAGTAGAAATCCATTGAAGGGCAGAAGCTGTTGTGCGCACGCTGGTCGATCGGGTCGCAGCCGGCTTTGAGTGTGAATGGTTTCACGCCCGCGACCGAGCCCGTTGCTGTAAGCGTGACATCGGTATCGTCTTTGAGCTTGGTGAAGTAAACCCGCATGACGGCCCACTTACCCGCCACAAGAGGAACAGGAGGCTCTCCACTCGCCGTGAGCGAGCTCTGGAGATCGTCAAGCGTCTGATATTGCTGAATGGCCTGGGTGAATTCGACGGCGGCGATCTGTACGTCGTCATAGACGTTGAGCACATAGGTCGTGGTCTGCGTTGCCGGATTGGCCTCCGAATCTGCAACCTGCACCGTAAAGGTGTACTTACCACTGGCCGTGGGAATCCCGGAGAGCACCATATCCGGAGTGCCAGAGGTAGAGCTGAGATTTTGCGGCAGAGCTCCGCCGGTGATGGTCCATTGATAAGGAGGCAGACCGAACTGAGCGCGTATCTTCTGCTTATATTGCGCACCGATCGTTGCCTTGGTGACCGATGTGGTCTCGATGGTCAGCCCGGAGACGATTTTCAGCGCCACTGTTCCGTTCACCTGCTGCTGCGGGTTAGAGGAGTCTGTGACGGTGACCGCCAGACTGTAGTCGCCAAACTGCAGAGGCTTGCCAGAGATGATGCCGGTGGATGCATCGAGCGTAAGGCCCTGCGGCAGGTTCGGCACTGACCACGTGTAGGGCGATGTGCCGCCGACCGCCGTGAGGCCTGCGCTGTAGGTTTCGTTAACCGCTCCTTGCGGCAGCGTAGTCGAGGTGATCTGGAAGTTCGGTGAAACTTCGAGCTTTGCAAATCCTGCCTCATAGCCTCCGCACACCAGTGCGTAGGCGTAGTTGCCGCCCTTGGTGGGCTTCACGGTCGCAGTGCCACTGTAGACGCCGTTCGCGAATGTGCCGGTCTGCGGCCCCGACCAGTTGCCTCCTCCTGTGCCACCCTGCAGATAAGCGCCACACTGCTGCGCCGTGGTGGAGAACGCATTGAGCACTTTCCAGGTGATCGTCACCTTTTGGTTGATTCCCGCGATGGTGGGACTGACGGTGACCTGCACCGGAGCGTTGTGCCTCCCTAATGTGTTGAGTTCAAACAGACCCGGAACACTCTTCGCATTGCCGTTTGCAGCACCCAGAAAATTTCCTTCGTCCGATTCCACGATGGGTGACCAGGGGCTCGCACCGTCGACTTGACCGTTCGGTGGTGAGTTTGGATCGGTGGCCGCTCCTCCCTCAAAGTTGTGAACGCAGATCCAAGGAAAAATGAAACATCGTGGGCCTCATCAGTGGTCGTAGCCATGGTTAGTACACGTGTCCTTCGCTACGAACACAGGTAATGCTCTAAAGTGCTGTGGATTGTGACGGAGGGGCGTTTCGCGTGGTCCGGCGGCATCGTACCGGTGCTATCATGAGGTCAAACTCAACCGAACACCAAGTGACACGTCGTGTCGAAGAGTGACAAATAGGGCCTTTAGCAAGATATAAGGTGCACTCTATGTCGTCTTCTTACCCCGATCTCCCGGGAAATACAGATCGAACTGTTTCTCCGCCCCGTCTTGTGGGCTGGAAGGATATTGCGGCTTACCTCGGTAAGACGGACCGGACGGTCAAGCGTTGGGGAAAAGATCGCCGGCTTCCGGTGCATCGTGTTCCGGGCGCGGCGAAAGCCTCGGTCTACGCCTATCCGGCGGAACTGGACCAGTGGCTGGAATCTGCCAACGCGTGCGAGCCGGATATCGAGGAGCTTTCTGAGATTGTCGATGCGCCGGCTGCGGCGGCTCAAGTACCGGCCGATGTGCCTGCCCGTTCGACTGTGTGGCGTAGTTATGCCGCCTGGGGACCGAAGCGGAAGTGGGCGACGGCATTGGCTACGGTAGTGGTGTTGGCCGTGGCTGTGGATGTGGCCACGCGGCTCACGGTGGGCGCGTCGGCGGCCAGCGCGGCGCACGGCCTGTTTGCGCGCTCTCCGCTGGCGGTTTCCGATTCAGAGAAAACCCAGGCAAACGATCTTTATCTGCGTGGTCGTTACGAGTGGAACCAGCGGACACCTGACAGTTTGAACCGCGCGCTCGACCTGTTTACGCAGGCGATTGTGCACGATTCCGGCGATGCGCGGGCGTACGTGGGTCTTGCGGATACCTACAACTTGCTGCGCGAGTACTCCACGGTGAGGGATGACGATGCTTTTTCGCGCGCAATGACCGCAGCACGCAAAGCAGTTGCCCTGGATGACTCACTTCCCGAAGCGCATCGTGCACTGGCCTATGCGGAGATGTACGGCACATGGGATTTCGCAGATGCGGACAAGGAGTTTCGGCGGGCCATCGAGCTGAACCCTAATGATCCGCAGGCGCGGCGTTGGTACGCCAATGCACTAAGCGTGCTGGGCCGTTTTCCCGAAGCGCTCGAACAGATGGACAGGGCGCAGGAACTTGATCCATCGTCGCACTCCACGGTAGCGGACAAAGGATTGCTGCTGTACAACGCAGGCTACGTTCAGGAAGGGCTCGATCTGCTCAAAGAGGTGGAGCGGGCGGCACCTGATTTCCGTTCGCCTCATTTTTATCTGATGAGGATCGATCTGGATCTTCACGACTATCCGGCCTTTCTCGCGGAAGGAGAACACACAGCGCAGTCGATGAACGATCCGGTGCAGAAAGACATCATGGCATCGGCGCGAGCAGGCTTTGCACGTGGCGGAGGCCGCGGTCTGTTGAGTGCGCTCTACGCAAAGCAGAAGGACTACTACCTGGCTGGAAAGCTGCACGCGGCGGTGCTCGCTATTACCTGCGTGTTGATGGGGAAGAAACAGGAGGCGCTGCAGCTTTTAGAAGAGGCCTACAATCGGCACGACGTGGAAGTTCTCGCCTGCCTTTCTCATCCTGACCTGCTCTCGTTGAAGAATGAGCCTCGATACGCAGCGCTGATCAAGAAGATTCATGTTCCTCCCTCCTCTTCGACATCCCTCTCGCAAAATCTTGCTGCCAGACCCCGGCTCTTTTAGACGGCCAGAGATATCGGCATCTAGCTGTGTCTCGCCAAAATTCCAGCCGCACACAAGATGAGTCGGGTTTAACCGTTAAGAGCTCAGCGCATGGATTGGCGGAGCCACTTCCAGAACGAGACGCGGCGACAGAGGGGGAAGGAAGCTCGACCGCGAAGAGTCGATCCAACCCGTCACAACAAGGGACCACACACACCACGATTAAGCGCCAGTGAATCGATATCGCCTTACGATGGAGTTTCAGGCAGCCAGGTCGTATCGATGATGCAGTCCACCAAGTCGTGGCGTAGCAAGGACCTTCGCATTCACCGATGTTTCCTGCACGGCCTCTCGACCGCCTGGAGTTTGCTTTTCTAGCCCAAGATGAGGTCTGTCCTCATGGTAGTAATGAATGTACTCGTTCATGAGACGTCTGAGATGCCTTTCATTCAAGACAATCATGTGGTCGAGCAAGTCGCGACGACAGTTGCTGACAAAACGCTCTGCGACGCCATTTTGCCACGGGCTTTGGATACTGGTTCGCTTGGGCACAACACCGAGATTCTTGATCGCGTCAACGACTTCCGCATTGAAATTGCTGCCACGGTCGAAGATCAGATATTGAGGAGCGGAGTCGTAGGGGAACGCGTCGCGCAACTGCTGAATCACCCACGTGCTCGTCGGATGTTTGGTTGCGCTGCAGTGTACGATTCGTCGCCGGTCATGTGCGATGACGAAAAAGCAATGGAGCAGGCCGAACGTGAGCGTTGGCACAGTGAAGGAATCCATCGCTGCGATAGCCTCGCGATGGTTACTCAAAAACGCTGCCCATCGTTTGGCTGGTTCAGGATTTCGAGGCACCTTTCGCATCCATCGCAGCACAGTTCGCTCGGAGATATCGAAGCCAAGCATCTTGAGTTCGCCATGAATGCGAGGCGCTCCCCATGTCTGATTCTCCGCAACCATTCGGAAGATGAGCTCGCGCTGTGCCGCAACCACGTCGAACCCGAGCACATAGCTGTGGTCGCTCTCATCGTAGCCTGGGATGCCGCGCGCTTTGGAAATTTCTTTGAGGAGTCGTAGATGCCGCGCGTGTTCAGCAGCCGTGAACGCGTCATCATCTGATCGATATTCAGACCCCAACGCTCTATGTAGTCCGTGACAGTCCTGTCATAAAAATTTTGAAATACAGGATCATTGATGTAGGTCCGGTCGCCGGTCCACACGTACATCTGGAAGCAGCAATCGAGCAGGTCGAAGTTTGCGGGAAGGTTATACCAGAACGCCGCGTCGTTTTCGTAGTCCACGGGCGCGGGCTGATTGTAGCGATTGATCTCCCAGTAGCTGCACCAGTCTTTCGATCCAGAAATATTTTCAGCAAACCGCCGAAGCATATTGAGATTGAAGCGCTGCAATCCTAGAGCATGCGCGCCAAGCGCCTGGTGGCAGGTATCGCGTATGCAAAATCCTTCGCGGCCCGGCTCGACGGCCTCGTACCATGGACCGACCGGATCACCTTCATCAAAGGCGAAGGCCATCGCCTGACTTCGCGCCCAGTGAAAGACCTCGACAAGCTTGGAGTTCGAGGAATTCAATTCCAACTTGGACTGGAGCTGCCCCGCGCCGGGCTGTATCTTGCTTACGCCGGTAACCAACTGTGCAGCGGCTGAATTTTCTAATGCGCTGAGACGTCCGATCGCAGCAAGAGAAGTACAGAGTGCGCGACGGCTGATTTTTCCATGCGCGCAATAGTATCATTCTTTATTTATTCAACCTCAAGCTCAATCGAGCTTAGGTAACGATGGCTGACTAAACTGTGACCGACATCACGTCCCTAAAGCACGTCGGGAGCGCATGATTGTCTTGCCATGAACGAACTGCTTTCTCGGACTAATGCCTCAGAAGTTCCTTCGAAGGATCAGGATTTCGTCCAGGTCGCGCTGGAGGATTCCCCGAAGAATTTCAACGAATCAATAGCTGTCTGCCAAACGCACTATGGATGGGGCAAAAGCGAAGGTCAAGCCATGTTCGTGGAATATTGCGTCGAGCGATTCTGGGCCCCTGAAGATGCGCTGAAACGATATGGCGAAGTCAAATCGGCTCTCGCCGCGAGAGGTTTCATCAGCGACTGTGATACGTGGTCGACCGCTCAGGGTTCAACCAAGAATTTGATGGCCTGATTTTGGGTAATTAGACGATTCCCGCCCGACTTATTGTTTTGCGTGAAGCTTTCAATGCAGCTCCCAAATCCTGCGCAATCAGGTAATGCTGAGCCTTCTGGGAAAGGCTTTGGATAAAGCTCTCTGCCGCCCATCTTTCGCCACGTGAGAGTGCACGAATACGGCCATAGACCTGATGTTGTAGTTCGTTGAATCCCAGCATCTGACTCAGATTGCCTGACTCCTCGCCAACTGGATAGACACCTCGCGCATACACGGTGAGCTGATCGCCGAGATCGATCATCCATTCTATTGCTCATGCGAATCGAGTTTCCAACGATAGTAGGTCTGCTCAGTGATTCCTGTCTTGCGAATCAACCCCGCAACGGGTACTCCGATCTCGGCCTGCTTTAATAGCCCAACGATTTGCTCCACAGAGAACTTCTTCTTCATCGGCAAAATACCTCGGCCTGCTTCAGGCTGGTTCTTGCCAAAATACCAACCGTCCATTTGGTCCAGTTTTAGCCGGACCCGTCAGGACACTAACACCTTCACCGGTATCCTAAATTCCACGGTCAGGGTGCGATTGCGACGCAAGCAAGATGGACCTGTTCTATCTCCGAAACTGTAAACGGCACGGACTACGACGGCGATCTCACTTGGCATACGCCCGGTGCGACTCCGTGAAAAAATGCAGTAGGCCTCCGAGCGCGACAACTGAGGGCGCCATCTATCTGGATATGGCATTCGTCCGCGGGAGCAGAGGGGGGCTGTTCCCCCCGACCTTGAACAATCACTGGGGCGACTGTCGGAGCTGATTTTCACCAAAGTGCTTCGCCCAGCTCGTCTCGATGCACACTGAGCCAATGGCAAGCGTGAGGAACTTCCACCGTGCTGGACATCCTTGACGCTACCCAGGTCCGCAGACCTGGGGGGATCTTGGGAAGAAACTCAAAAGGTAAGCAACGCGCCAATTCTTGCCACACGTGGCGAGAGAATGGTGCTGACCACGCCGAAGGTGCTGGCTCCGGTCTGATAGTTTGTCTTCACTGCAGCGCTGCTGTTGAGAAGGTTATACACCTGAAAGTTGGTTTCTAGATGGAACCGGCTTTCAAGCGAGAAGACCTTGGCCACGCGCACATTCCACACACTGATCATGGGTCCGCGATACTGGCCGAAGGGGCTCATACGGATAGTCGTCGCGCCCTGCGCCAGCGCGGAGCTGTTGAAGACAGAAACGCGTTGGCCAGCGGTCCCCGACTGTGCGCGATACATCGAAGAGACCTGGAACCCCTTCGGGAAATGGTAGACACCGTCGCCGCGCAACTCCCAATTCCACGTATCGTCGACCGGGAAGTAATTGTCATTCGGGCTGCCGACGATGCCAGCTGTTCCTTGAAGCCAGCGATGGTTCTTCGTCATCCAAAACGATCCAAAGCCGTCCCACCTCTTCGAATAGCGTTTAGTGACAGCAACTTCGTAGCTGTTGTAGACGTCGGGACGAGACGAGGGATTGTTGACGACTTCGTTGGCGATGGTTCCTGAGCCTGCTGCGTAGGTGTAAATGGTGACGGGCGTGCTCTGCCCATTGAATGTGTCAGTGAAAGTGACGGGAATGTTGTAAGTGTGGCCCACATCAACGCCATTGTTGACAAAAGTCGCGGTGGGATTCTGAGGACCAGCGTTCGTTGCGCTGTCATACATGTTGAAAAGCGAGTGGCGCACGTAGCCGCCGCTGATAGCAACATTCGGAACAAGTTGATGCTCAAATTTCACCGTGTACTCGTGCGTGCGATCCTGTTTAAGGTTCGGATTCAACACTTGGCTTGTACCACCTGTAGCGGTAATCGGCTTGAGGGTCGGCAGCGTGGCGAGAAACGCCGGAGTGACATCGCAGTTGACGGCAACGGGAGCCAGCGGATCGACCAACTGACAGTTATTGAGCCCCGTCCAGGCGTAGGTGATCGACTGCTGGGCATTGGGATTGAAGGTGGCAGCAAATGTATCACCCATCGTGTCGCCAAAGATTCCGAATGAGCCTTTGATAACCGTCTTGCCGCTGCCCGTCAGGTCCCAGGCTGCGCCGACGCGAGGCACAACGTCGGTCCAGGTGACTATTTGATTGCCAGGAAAGGTCTGTGCCGGGAATAGGCTGGCAAACTGACCGGCAGGCTTGGTCTGCGTCGGATAGAAGGCGTCGAAGCGGTCGAAACGTACGCCCACATTGACGACGACATGATGCAGGGACCAGGTATCGGTCCCGTATCCGGCTTGGCTGTGGACGCTGTTGATCGAGGTCGGGAACGGATAGTTATAGATGAGAATCCGGCTCGGCGCCCCGTTCTGGAATTGCAGCAGATAATCGCCGCTCGGCTTGTCTTTAAGAACAGCCGTGCCGGCAGATTCCCAGTCGTCCAGAGTGCCCGCGGTGAGCTGATGCGTGCCGAAGAGGAAGCGGCTGGAAGGATTGTAGCTTGCAGCGATCTTCATCTCGTAGCGGTTCTGCGGCTTGTTCTGTGCCTCAGGATACGGACCAGTGTAGGACTTGTTGCTCAGCTCTTCCTGACTCGGAGAGCCCGCAAAGTCGCTGCCTTTGGTAAAGCCGAATTGCCCAATCTCGCTGGCCGGTTCTGAGATGTAATTGACGTGATATCCGCCGTAGCCGAACATTCCGTCGATGAGGAACTTTGTGCCGATTACACTCTGCACTTCAGCGTGCCACGTCGGCCCGGGTTGTTCCTCATACTGCGAAGCCGGCAGCGGAACCAGCGGCGAGGCGCTGTTGGCGGCGAGGAATTTGTTGCCGTGCAGCTCAGAGAACATTAGCTTGGTGTTTGCCTTCATCTGATAAGAGACTTTGTAGTTGTATTCTGTCAGTGAAGTCGTGATGCTGGCCGACTTTGTGCCGCTGCAAACTGAGGCAAGCCAGCACGTCGTGGCGCCGATTGTTTTGGGCAGAGGCGCATTCGGTGCGCCAACAAAACTCGGCGAGCCTTGGTTGGTCGACTGCTTGCTGTAGCCTCCGTAGAACCACAGCTTGTCTTTGAGAATGTATCCACCAATGTCTGCGGCGTAGTCGAAGTATCCAGAGCCTTCAAGAGGATTACCAAACTTCAAATTGTTCGGCGGAGCAGCAAGCGCGGGGGTGATATTGTTGCCCTGAAAGTTGGGATTCTCGTAGTCGCCCTCCACATCCCCATGGAAAGTATTGCCACCGGTCTTCATCACGGCGACCTGCTCGACTCCCGGAAAGGGGACATCCGCGTTATTGCCGCTTGTCTTGAACTCGACCTCCGCCATCGCCATCGAGTCGAGGTAGACGGAAGAGTCGGAATCCTTGGCAGTGGTGGTGTTGATGCCCTCGACCAGCAGATACGGAGTCATCACCACACCGTATGTGACCACCGGAAGACGATTGGCGAGATTGCTGTCGCCCACATCGGGCGCACCCTGCAGACTCACCCCAGCAGCGAGAGGAAGCAGTTCTTCCATGCCGAGACCCTTGGGCGTGTCTTGAATCTCGATTTGCTGCAAGGTAGCCGAGCCCGCTGTCGAAACGGTATCAACCACTGGGCCCGAAGCCTGCACTTCCACAACTTGTGTTACCGCGCCGACCGCAAGGGGCGCATCGATCTTCGCAGTGAAACCGACACCGATGTTGATGTTCGTGCGGACCAGCGTTTCAAAACCCTTGGCCTCAAACTGGATGTGATACACTCCCGGCGCAGGAAGATCGATAAATTTGTAGTTTCCCTGCGTATCAGAGGTAGTGACCAGCTGAGAAACCTGCAGAGCGGGGCTGGTAATCGTGATGGTCGCATTCGGCACCACGTTCCCATTGGTATCTGTAACGATTCCGACGATGCCGGCGCTCTGGCCTTGCACCTGAGCCTTCGCCAACGGAGTCAGGCCAAACGTCATGACCGTAACGGTCAGACACGTCCAGAAATTCCTACTCAGTCTGTTCATCGTGTGCCTCCATTTCAGATTCACCTTCGCCGGCCATAGGGGAGAAGCGGCGATCTCGCGATGTCTTTCGGTGGTATCACTCCCGCTTTCGTTTTCGAACACTACATGTCGAGCAATGAGGAAGCCACAGATGAAGCGGCAGCCCGGATGGGTCGTCCGCATCACGCATCCTGCGCTACTGGTTGAGAGCGATCGGCTGAACGTACGCACCGTCGCCGGCCGAGTCCCACACCGAGAACCGGA
>Ga0070741_10010571_pt1 | contig 17366 bp, 12 predicted proteins | sample Coa_R1_4_FD_66440 | JGI IMG/M metagenome (GOLD analysis project Ga0070741, IMG submission 66440) | Surface soil microbial communities from Centralia Pennsylvania, which are recovering from an underground coalmine fire - Coalmine... | ecosystem: Environmental > Terrestrial > Soil > Unclassified ...
CAGGAGCACGCGGTCGTCGCCGACGGCATAGATGTCGCGCACCTTGCCGCGGCCGATCTTCGGCAGCGGCAGGTCACTGGAGAGCATGGTGGTCATGGAGACTCTTTCAAAACAGATCGCCGTGCGGCCGATCGCCGCGTGACACCAAGCGGAGATAGCCTATTCCGGCAGCGGAATGAACTCATGTTCCTGCGGAACGGGCGCGAATCGGCCGGTTTTCCAATCCTGCTTGGCCTGCTCGATTCGCTCCTTGCTGGAGGAGACGAAATTCCACCAGATATGGCGCGGTCCCTCCAGCGCGTCGCCGCCGAGGAACATCATCCGCGTCGGCTTGATCGTCCGCACGGTGATGGCGTCGCCTGGGCGGAAGATCAGGAGCCGCGGGCCCTCATAGTGCTCGCGGGCGATTTCGACCTCGCCGTCGACCAGATAGATGGCGCGCTCCTCATGATCGGGATCGAGCGGCACAGCGACACCCGCTTCCGCAGTCACCTCGGTGTAGAACCAGGGCGACACCATCGCCACAGGCGAGGCAATCCCGAACGCGCTGCCCGCGATGACGCGCGCGGTGAAGCCGCGCTCCCTGATCATCGGCAGATCGCCGGCGGCGTAGTGCTGGAAGCTCGGTGCGATTTCCTCCTTGCCCGCCGGAAGCGCGATCCAGCTCTGCAGGCCCAGCATTTTTTGCCCGGCCTTGCGCTCGACGTCGGGCGTGCGCTCGGAATGAGCGATGCCGCGGCCGGCGGTCATCAGGTTCATGGCGCCGGGCTCGATTTGCTGCATGTTGCCCTCGCTGTCGCGGTGCATGATCTTGCCGTCGAACAGATAGGTGACGGTGGCAAGCCCGATATGCGGGTGCGGCCGCACGTCCATGCCGTTGCCGGAGACGAATTGCACGGGGCCGAAATGGTCGAAGAAGATGAACGGGCCGACCATCTGGCGGCTGCCGTGGGGCAGCGCGCGGCGGACCTGGAAGCCGTCGCCGAGATCGCGGGTGCGCGGCACGATGACGAGCTCGAGCGCATCGCAGGACACGGGATCGCCGAGCGTGGGATCATTGGACGGCATCCAGCTCATGAGAGCCTCCATTGTTGTTTGCGCCGAGCATACAGCGTCGGTGGTCCATCGTCCAAAGGGAAGCAGCCGTACGAGAGCGCGAGGTCGCTTGCGCGGCATTCCCTGATCGCGGTCCATGACTTACGATGCAGCTCGACAGTTCCGCAAAAAGAAGGCCAAATCCATGATGCCTCCGCTCAAGCCCGGCGCGGTCCTCGGCCAGTTTCACGGTCCGGTCATCGAAACCGAACGCCTGCTGCTGCGGCCCTGGCGTGCCTCCGACATCGCCTCGAACACGCGGATGCTGTCCGATCCCGGTACGGCACGCTTCATCACGCCCGACCACAAAGCCGTGACCGAGGAGCTCACCGGCTGGCGCAACGCGGCGATCATTTCCGGCCATTGGGCGCTCCATGGCTTTGGGATGTTTGCGGTGGAGGACAAATCCTCAGGCCAATACGCCGGTCGCGTCGGTCCGTGGGTTCCGCCGACCTGGCCCGGCTTCGAGGTCGGCTGGGGCATTGCGCCGGAGCTGCGCGGCCGAGGTTACGCGATCGAGGCCGCCCGTGCGGCGATCGACTGGGTGTTCGCGACCTTCGAGATCGAGGAGGTCATTCATTGCATCAGTCCGGAGAATGCGGCGTCGCAGGGCGTGGCACGCAGGCTCGGCGCAAGGATGGAGGGCGAAGCGCAGCTGTCGGGCGACCCGGTCGATATCTGGGTGACCGCGCGAAACGCATGGCTGCGGCAAAATTGAAGCGATGACGGATGTCAGCTAGAATGATTGCCGGTTGGCCTGAATAGATCCGATGTCGCTTGCCACTGTCGATATTGCGCTGAGCGGCGGCACCATTGCTCTGCTTCTGGTGCTCGCAGCATCGCTCTTCCGCGACTTCAATCAACGGCCGGCCGGCCGGCTGGCTGTGGCGTTCGCGATTGGCGCGGCTGCGCATGCCGCCACCCTCGGCATCGATGCGTCGTCTCCGATCCCGGTCTGGCACGCAGTGCTGATTGCGCTCTCGACCGGCGATGTCGTGGTATTCTGGCTGTTCTGCCGGGCGCTGTTCGACGATGCCTTCGTGCTCAGGCCATGGCATGCGCTGGTCTGGGGCGCTGTCGCGGCCTTCAGCTTCGTCAATTGCCTGGTCATCGCGCCCGGCGGGCATGCGCGCGCCGCCGTGATCACGATCAACCTCATCGCGCTCGGCTTCATTGGTCTGGCGCTAGGTCAGACCGTCAGCTCCTGGTCGGCCGATCTGGTCGAGGGCCGCCGGCGCGTGAGGGTGATCATTGTGGTGGTCTCGGCGCTCTACGGCGGGTTGCACGACGCACTGCAGATCTTCACCTTCGGAACCGATGCCGCCGATATCGCCAACACGGTGAATGCGGCGCTGCTGGCCGGAGTCGTGGCCTGGGTCGCGGTTGCGATGATGCAGGTCAACGCCGGCGATCTGTTCGGCGAGCCCGAGATGGCGCCTGTCGCGAGCGCGTCGGTTGTGCCGATTGCTCAAGAGAGGAGGCAAGACACCAACGAAGACACCCTTGCCGCGGACCAGAAGCTGATCGACGCCTTGATGCGGCTGATGGCGGATGAGCGGATCTACCGGCATGACAATCTCACCATCGGCATGCTGGCCACCAAGCTGAAGATCCCCGAATATCGGTTGCGGCGGCTGATCAACCAGAAGCTTGGTTACCGCAACTTCAATGCCTTCCTGAACAACCACCGGATCGAGGAGGCGAAGGCGGCGCTCGCCGATCCTGAGCAGGCCGAGGTGCCCGTCATCACCATTGCGATGGATGCCGGCTTCCAGTCGCTCGGCCCCTTCAACCGCGCCTTCAAGGCCATGACGGGGGTGACGCCAAGCGAATATCGCAAGCTCAGGGCGTCGGCGGTTTGAAGGTTAAACCACTGAGAATACGGCATTATTTCAGAATCGGCGAGACCGAGAGACTTTCGGCCGATGCCATTTTCGAAATCGGCGAGCGGGATTTGCGTCCACCTGCGCTTGATGGCCGGCACGCGCCAATGCGCTGCCGGAGAAAGCCATGACCAAGCGACGCCTGATCCTCATCCTCGCAACCGCCGCCCTGAGTGGCGTCCTACTGTTCACAGCGGCCCGCGCCCGCAATGTGCCCAAAGTGGCCACCGGCTTTGTCGCCAACATCCTGTGCACCGAAACCTTCGTCTCCGGCCTCGATCCGGAACGGACGTTCACAGAAACGACCGACGCAATGCCCGGGGCGGGACTGCTCACCTGGGCGATGGCATTCCATGTCGATCGCGCGCGCAGGGACGTCACGGTAACGCTGTTGGGACTTGGCCGCAGCCACGCCGTCTACCGCAACGGGGCCGGCTGCTATCTTGACCATGGCGGGGCCGCGGCTGAGATCGTGATGCCTTCTGCCGACGAGGTGCCCGCGCTGTTGCCGCAGATCGCGGGACCCGCGCCGGTCAAGCCGGCGAGTCCCGAACTGGCTGCAGCGCTCGATCGCGCTTTCGCCGAGCCGGCACAACCGCCGTTCCGCCACACCCGCGCTGTCGTCATTATGAAAGACGGCCGCATCATTGCCGAGCGCTATGCTGATGGTGTCAGTGTCGACACGCCGCTGCTCGGCTTCTCCGCGACCAAGTCGGTGACCTCGGCCTTAACAGGCATTCTGGTGCGGCAAGGCAAGCTCGCGCTCGACCAGCCGGCGCCGGTCGCGGCCTGGCACGATCCGAACGATCCGCGTCATGCCATCACCATCGACCAGCTGCTCCGTCACACCGCGGGATTGGGGCTCGGCTCCTCGCTGGAGGCTTCGCTCGGTTCGGCGTTCGAGCCGGTCAACCAGATGAAGTTCGAAGAGCCTGACATGGCCGGCTATGCCGAGAGCATTCGGCTTGCGACTGCACCGGGCACCGCGTGGAGCTATCACGATGGCAATTATCTCATCCTGTCGCGGCTGATTGAGAACGCGGTCGGCGGGCGACCGTCGGATTACCTGCGCTTCGCCCGCGACGAGCTGTTCGCGCCGCTCGGCATGCGCGATGTCACCATCGAGTTCGATGCCAGCGGCACGCCGGAGGGATCGAGCCAGATGCTGGCCTCCGCACGCGACTGGGCGCGGTTCGGCCAGCTTTATCTGGATGACGGCGTCGTGGGCGGCAGGCGCATCCTGCCTGAGGGCTGGGTGAAATACTCGGCGTCGCCGACGCCGGATGCCTTCGTCGGCTATGGTGCGGGCTTCTGGACCAATCTCGGTGATAGCCGCGGGGCAAACTATCGCATCGGCGAAGGCTGGCCGCGCGATGCCTTCATGGCCAAGGGCTCGATCGGGCAATATGTGATCATCATCCCCTCGCAGCACCTGGTCATCGCGCGCTTCGGCCGGACGGTGAACTTCCCGCTGAACGCCGACGGCGTCTCGGAACTGGTGCGCGATGTGATCGCAGCGACCGCGGGGAAAGGGAAGTTGGCGAAGGCCAATTGAGAAATGCCGCGTGAATCGCGGAGCGAGGCTGCCAATTCTCCCTCTCCCCGTCCTTTACGGGGAGAGGGTCGGGGTGAGGGGCTGCCTGCGCGAGCGCGACTCGCGGAGAGTCCCCCTCACCCGGATTGCATCTGGCGATGCAATCCGGCCTCTCCCCGCAGGCGGGGCGAGGCGATCCGGATTCGCTCTATGATCGGAGCAAGAGAGTGAAATTGGCAGGCCTACTGCCGTCCCAGCTGCGTCGCCTGCGCGACGCGATCGAACCGCTCCAGTGACAGGATCGCATTCGCCAGCTGCTCGGCGCGGCCGCTCAGCACCGGACGGGCGAGCGTCAGGAACTTCTGCTGCATTGCTTGCGTATCCGGAAAAGAGTTCGGCTCGCCGGAGGGATCGACATGCAACCGCTCATGCACGCCGTCCTCGGTGGTGATGGAAACGCGCGCGCCGAAGGGATGCGTGCGGCCGGTCTCGAGCCGGTCGTCCTGCACCACGTCGAACTTGTCGGCGAGCGCATCGATCGCGGCGTCCCCGAGCCGGTCGTAATCGTCCCAGCCGAAGCGGCCCTGGTCGAGCGCGAGCGCGCCGGTGAAGAACATCGAGAACTGGCCGCCGACGATCGAGCGCGGATGGCGCTTGGTCGCGGCATCGCCGGTCAGGGTGATGCCGTTGCGATGCAGCCCGATCTCGACGCGCTTGACTTGGTCTGGCGTCAGATTGTGCTCGCGCCGCATGGCAATGATGGCGTCGATCGCGGCATGAGTGTAGCGGCAGCTCGGATAGGGCTTCACACCGATCTTCATGGTCTCGTAGGTCGAGCCGAGACCCGCGGTCGCCTTGTCGGGATGGGCATCGTCGCTGTAGCCGACGAGCAACCCGTGCTTGCCTTCGATCGATTCGATCGCGCCGACAAAATCGTTGCGCGCCAGCGTCGCGGCGATCACGCCGTTCATCGCGGCCGCGCCGACCTGGTAGCGCTTGTTCCAGGCGCCGTTGACCAGGAATTGCAGCGATCCGGCAGCCTGGCTGCCGGAGACGCCGAAAGCGGAGATAATCTGCGCCTCGGAGAGCCCGTACAGCTTTGCGGCGGCAGCCGCGGCGCCATAAGTGCCGGCGGTTGCCGTGGGATGGAAACCGCGTGCGTAATGCGATGTGGGATCGAGCGCATTGCCGAGCCGGCAGCAGACCTCATAGCCCGCAACGATCGCGGTCAGCACGTCCCGCCCGGACGCGCCGACCATCTCCCCGACCGCAAAGGCGGCCGGCACCACGGGGGCGCTTGGATGCAGCGAGGAGTCGGCGTGGGTGTCGTCGAAATCCAGCGAATGGCCGAATGCGCCGTTGAGCAGTGCGGCGACGGCCGGTGTCCAGGTCTTGCTGTCGCCGAACACCGTCGCCTCGCCCGTGCCGTCGAGGGAAAGTCCCTCCAGCATTTTCAGCAGCGAGGGCGTCGATTCCGCGTCGCGCCGCGCGCGGATGGCGCTGCCGAGAAAGTCCAGCGTCAGCACCTTGGCGCGATCGAGCACCTCCGGCGGAATGTCCTCGAATGTCAGCCCGGCGACATAGCCGGCCAGCGTGGCGGTTTCCTCTGCCATTGTTATTCCCTTGATTTGCCGGAGACGGCCGATGCCGGAAGCTTAGGTCTCTGGCACCGCTACTTCAACGGCTGCAACCGCATGGCCGTGTGCGCTGGGCTGCTATCGCGGCGCCGGGCTCAGGCAGACCTGCCGGAGCAGGGTCTTCGCGATCAGGCGATGGAACGGCATGATGACGGCGAGATAGGCGCGGCCGAGGCGGTTATTGGTCAGAACGAGCGTCGTAACAGTCACGTCCCGCCCGCCGGTCGCGGGCGCCACGTCTACCACAACGCGGAAATCCAGATGGCGGTCATCGAAGCCGGCGACCAGCCGCTCGGGTGTCTCGTCGAGGACGGGAAATAGACCGATCATGCCGCCGGCATTCGGCTCGTGCTCGCCTGAAGTCTTCAGGCCGAACGGCGCCACGATCAGGTTGCGTAACTCGATCAACGCCTCGACCCAGCGCGGACTGCGCGAAAACATCCGCTGGGCGGCGGCACGGGCATTGATGTCCATATCCGCAACCGTGACACGGAAGGCATCAGCGAACTGCGCGCCGGCCAGCACGCTGTTGCGATCCACCTCAGGCTGAACTTCGCGAATGATCATGGCATGGCACCTAGGTGGGTCAGTCGACGAAAACGAACCACGAGCAGTGTAGCATAGACTGCAGTTCCGATCGACAGGCCGACCCAGACACCGATCGCGCCGAGGCCAGTATGGAAGGCAAGCAACCAGCTCAGGCAAAATCCGACCAGCCAATATCCAATGCCCGCGAACAATAGCGGCACGCGGGTATCTTTCAGCCCGCGCAGGCTGCCCACCGCGATGCTCTGGATGGCGTCGGTCACGAAGAAGCTTGCGCCGACCAGCAGCAGCATTGCAGCGAGCTCAATGGTCGCTGCGGCATTCTCCACCGTGCCGCCGAGGAAGAACTCGGCGATGGCGAACCGGGTCGCGACCACAGCGAAGGTCAGGATGGCCGCGATCGCGATCCCGAGCAGCATCGCAACCAGGCCCGCGCGCCTGACGCCAGCTGCGTCATTGCGGCCGGCCGCATGTCCGACCCGCACGGTCGCGGCCATGCTGATGCCGAACGGGATCATGAACAGGATCGCCGTGACCTGCAGCGCGATCTGATGCGCGGCAAGGGCCGTGGTGCCGATCAGGCCCATCAAGAGCGCCGCAGCGGAAAACATGCCGTATTCCATCAGGAAGGCGAGCGAGATCGGCAGGCCGATGACGAACAGCTGGTGCATCAGGGACCAGTCGATGCGCCAGAGGCGGGCGAGGACATGGTAGTCGCTGAAGGGCCGCCGGCGCGTGGAGAACCAGAGCGCGGCGATGAAGGTCGCGCAATTGACCAACGTGGTTGCGAGCCCGGCACCGAACAGCTCAAGCCGCGGCAGGCCGAGCTTGCCGTACATCAGGAGATAGACCAAAAGCGCGTTTACCGGGATCGCCGCCAGTGTGATCCAGAGCACCGGCTGGGGCCGGTTCACCGCGCCCATGAAGCTCCTGATCGCCAGGAACCATAGCGCCGGCGCCACGCCCCAGGCGAGCCCGAACAGGTAATGCTGCGCCAGCCGCGCCGTTTGCGGCGCCTGCCCAAGGAGGAGCAGGATTTGCTCGCCGCGCAGCGGAAACATCATGATCGGGAGAGACAGCAGCAGCGCTGCCCACAATCCCATGCGCAGCGAGCGGCGCACCATCCTCGGGTCGTCGGCGCCGAACGCCTGCGCCGCCAGCGGCGCGACCGCCGAGGTCAATCCCATGCCGAAGGTGAAGCTGACGAAATAGACCGTGCCGGCAAGGGCGGCCGCGGCAACGGCCTCACCGCCGAGGCGCCCGATGAAGGCGAGGTCGGTCGTCATCATTGCGATCTGCGAGAGCTGCGTCAGCGCCATGGGCAGCGCAAGCCGCGCGGTCTCGGCGAATTCGATCGCGAGGTGATGGCGGCTCGCGCTTGCGAGGCGCGGCTGCGAAGTTCCGATAGTCTCGACCATGGCTGGCATGCTGCCCGGTTTGCTGCTCGCGAGCAAACCGCTTGCCCTTCAAAGGAGCGCGACAGAAGGGCGCTAGTGCGACCGCTCGGGGACGCGGGTGATCTTGGCGCCGAGCGCGTTGAGACGCTCGTCAATGCGCTCATAGCCGCGCTCGATCTGGTCGGCATTGTTGATGGTTGACGTCCCCTCGGCGCAGACTGCGGCAAGCAGCATGGACATGCCGGCCCGGATGTCCGGCGAACTCATCGCGGCGCCGTGCAGCTTGCTTGGGCCCGCCACGATCGCGCGATGCGGGTCGCACAGCACGATGCGGGCGCCCATCCCGATCAGCTTGTCGACGAAGAACATCCGTGATTCGAACATCTTCTCGAACATCAGGATGACGCCTTCGCACTGCGTGGCGGTGACGATTGCAATCGACATCAGATCGGCCGGGAACGCCGGCCAGGGCTGATCCTCGAGCTTCGGCACATGGCCGCCGAAATCGTCCTTGATCTTCAGCGTCTGCTCCGACGGCACGATCAAATCGTCGCCGGCGACCTCGCAGACAATGCCGAGCCGCTCAAAGCCCATGCGGATGGAGCGCAGATGCTCGACACCGGCGCGAACGATGCGCAGGGACGAGCGGGTCACGGCGGCAAGCCCGATCAGCGAGCCGACCTCAATATGGTCGGGCTGGATCGAATAGCTGGCCTGCCCGAGCGTGGCCTGGCCATGCACGATCATGGTGTTGGTGCCGATGCCCTCGATGGTCGCGCCCAGCGCGGTGAGGAAATGCGCGAGGTCCTGCACATGCGGCTCGGAGGCGGCGTTGCGCAAATAGGTGGTGCCCTGGGCGGCGACGGCTGCGATCAGCGCGTTTTCGGTTGCGGTGACGCTGGGCTCGTCGAGGAAGACATCGGCGCCCTTGAGCCGGGTCGAGCGAAACTCCAGCCGATCCGTGGCAGTGACCGTGGCGCCGAGCTGCTCGAAGGCCAGGAAATGCGTGTCCAGCCGGCGCCTGCCGATCACGTCGCCGCCGGGTGGCGGCAGCGTCAGCCCGCCGCAGCGGGCGAGCAGGGGGCCGGCGAGCAGGATCGAGGCACGAATGCGCGCGCAGAGCTCGGGGTCGAGATCGGCAGCGTGAATCTCCTTGGCATGGATGGCGAGCCGGTTGCGCCCGCGCCATTCGGCAGAGGCGCCGACGGAGCGGATCAGCTCGACCAGCGCTTCCGTGTCGCGAATGCGCGGCACATTGTCGAGCGTGACCGGATGCTCGGTGAGGAGCGCCGCCGCGATGATCGGCAGCGCCGAATTCTTGTTGCCGGAGGGCTCGATGGCGCCACGAAGCCGGTGGCCGCCCTCGACGATGTACTGGATGGGCGCCACGGGTGCCTCGCTTTCCCTTAGACGTCGACGTTGGCGGACAGCGAGTTGTCCTGGATGAACTCGCGTCTCGGCTCGACCACGTCGCCCATCAGCTTGGTGAAGAGGTCGTCGGCCTCGTCGACCTCCTTGATCTTCACCTGCAGCAGCGAGCGCGCTTCGCTGTCGAGCGTCGTCTCCCAGAGCTGCTCCGGGTTCATCTCGCCGAGGCCTTTGTAGCGCTGCAGCGTCAGGCCCTTGCGGCCGGCGTCGGTGACCGCCTCGAACAGGCCGACCGGGCCATGGATGATGGCCTCGGTATCCTTGCGCCGCAATTTGCCGGGCCGCGCATAGACGTCCTGCAGCCGCTGCCGGAATTCGTGAAGCTTGCGGGCATCGGCCGATCCGAGGAAAGCCTCATCGATAACCGCGACGTCTTTGACGCCGCGCACGGTGCGTTCGAAAATGAAGCCCTGGCCTTCCTCAAAGCGCCCGATCCAACCGCGCTCGACTTCGTCCGCCTGCCGGTCCAAACGGGTGGCCACATATTCTGCCGCAGCACCGGCGATCTCTGGATCGGTATAGATCTCCTTGCCAAATATGCCTGCGATCGCGGCCTGTTCGACCACGGCGCGGCTGTAGCGGCTGTGCAGGTTGCGAAGCAAAGAGCGGATCGCGCGGGCGTCGTCCACCAGCGAACGCAAATCGAAGCCCTTGCGCTCCTCGCCGGATCCAAGCGCGAACACGCAGTCGTCCAGCCCGGTTTCGATCAGATAATCCTCCAGCGCCCGCTCGTCCTTGAGATATTGCTCGGACTTGCCGCGCGCGACCTTATAGAGCGGCGGCTGGGCGATATAGAGATAGCCCTGATCGATGATGTCGCGCATCTGCCGGTAGAAGAAGGTCAGCAGCAGCGTGCGGATATGGGCGCCGTCGACGTCGGCGTCCGTCATCAGGATGATCTTGTGGTAGCGCAGCTTGTCGATGGAGAAATCGTCGCTGATGCCGGTGCCGAGCGCGGTGATCAGCGTGCCGATCTGCTCGCTGGAGAGCATCTTGTCGGTGCGGACGCGCTCGACGTTGAGAATCTTGCCGCGCAAGGGAAGCACCGCCTGGAACTCGCGGTTGCGGCCCTGCTTGGCGCTGCCGCCTGCGGAGTCGCCCTCGACGATGAAGAGCTCCGACTTGGCGGGGTCCTTCTCCTGGCAATCGGCGAGCTTGCCCGGGAGCGAAGAAACGCTGAGCGGGCTCTTGCGCGTCAGCTCGCGCGCCTTTCGCGCCGCCTCCCGGGCGGCGGCGGCCTGGATCACCTTGCCGACAATGACCTTGGCCTCGCTCGGATGCTCCTCGAACCAGGCGGCGAGTGCCTCGTTGAGCACGTTCTCGACCACGGGCCGCACTTCCGAGGACACCAGCTTGTCCTTGGTCTGCGATGAGAACTTCGGGTCGGGCACTTTAACCGAGAGAACGGCGGTCAGGCCTTCGCGGCAGTCGTCGCCGGTGAGCTGGATCTTTTCCTTCTTCGCATTGGCCTCGGCATAGCCGTTGACCTGGCGCGTCAGCGCGCCGCGGAAGCCGGCGAGATGGGTGCCGCCGTCACGCTGCGGGATGTTGTTCGTGAAGCACAGCACGTTCTCATGGTAGCTGTCGTTCCACCACAGCGCAGCTTCCACCCCGATGCCGTTGAGCTCCGCGCGCACTATGATGGGCGTCGGCACGATCGCCTTCTTGTTGCGGTCGAGATATTTGACGAACTCCTCGACGCCGCCGCTGTAGTGCATTTCCTCGCGCTTCTCGACCGCGTGGCGCATGTCGGACAGCACGATATTGACGCCGGAATTGAGGAAGGCGAGCTCGCGCAGGCGATGCTCGAGGGTGGCGAAATCATATTCAATGTTCTTGAATGTCTCGGGAGAGGCCAGGAACGTCACCTCGGTGCCGCGCTTGCCCTGGGCCTCGCCGACGACCTTCAGCGGCGCCACGGTCTCGCCATGGGCGAACTCGACAAAGTGCTCCTTGCCGTCGCGCCAGACCTTCAGCTGCAGCTTGCTGGACAGCGCATTGACCACGGACACGCCGACGCCGTGCAGGCCGCCGGAAACCTTGTAGGAGTTCTGGTCGAATTTGCCGCCGGCATGGAGCTGGGTCATGATGACCTCGGCCGCGGAAATGCCTTCGCCCTTGTGAATGTCGACCGGAATGCCGCGACCGTCGTCGCGCACGGTGACGGAATTGTCGGGATTGAGGACGACCTCGACGCGGCTGGCATGGCCGGCGAGCGCCTCATCGATCGCGTTGTCGACGACCTCGTAGACCATGTGATGCAGACCGGAACCGTCATCGGTGTCGCCGATATACATGCCCGGGCGCTTGCGGACGGCATCGAGGCCCTTCAAAACCCGGATCGATTCCGCGCCATAGTCGCTCGCAATCGAATGCTCGGTGTCGGCAATGGTTTGCCGGGCGGGTTCTGTCATGTGAAGCCTTTTGCGGATGTCCCGAATCAGCGGCGCAGGAAGGCGCTGATTTCAGCTATTTGTGCCACGAAAGACGCGATGCGCCTAGCGCAAAGTATCTGCAGGTAAGCATTTGAATAGATAGGATTTTTTAACGCCCTTTCAAGCCGCCGGAAGGCCGGTTTTGGGAGCCTGAAAAAGCGCGATTCGCAAACGCTTTTTTCGCGCTCGAATTGGCCGATTCAAGGCCTCCGAGAGCCGCGCTGAACGATTGGCGGCATATGTCCAAGGCCACCGTCAGGCGCGCCGCGCGATGCGGCCGTTCTCGACGTCGAAAATCTCGCATGTCTGGCCGATATTGCCGAAGGCCTGCGGATCGGCGCCGGTGAGCCAGACCTGCGCGCCCAATTTTGCCAGCTCGGCAAACAACGCGGCGCGCCGGCCGGGGTCGAGATGGGCAACCACCTCGTCGAGCAATAGCAGCGGCACGATGCCGGTGCTCTCGGCCACCAGCGTGGCATGCGCGAGCACAAGCCCGATCAGAAGCGCCTTCTGCTCGCCGGTCGAAGCGTCGCGTGCCGGCATATTCTTCGGCGCATAGATCACCTGCAGATCGGTCAGATGCGGGCCCTCGAGGGTACGGCCCGCGGCGGCATCGCGCGGGCGGCTTTGCCGCAGCATCTCGCGATAGCGATCCTCGACCGCCGTTGCCGGCTCGCTCAGCAGCGCATTCTCCATCCAGCCGTCGAGCGCAATCGCGGCCGACGGAAAAGCGGAAGATTGTCCGCGGTCGCGCAACATCGCCGCCAGCTTCATCGCCGTCTGCCCGCGCGTCGCTGCGACCGCGACCGCAAGCTCGGCGGTTTCACGCTCGATCGCATCACACCAATGATCGTCGAAATTGCGCACTTCGAGCAGGCGATTGCGTGAGCGCAGCGAGCGCTCCAGCGCGGAGACCCGGCTGGAATGCTCACTGTCGATCGCCAGCACCAGGCGGTCGAAGAAGCGCCGCCGCTCGGAGGCTGCGCCTGCAAACAGCCCGTCCATCGACGGCGTCATCCAGACCATGCGCAGGTGATCGCCAAAGGCGGTGGCGGAGGCGACCGGCTCGCGGTCGATGCGGCAGCGGCGCGTAGACTGGCCATCGCCGCGTGGCGGCTCGATCCCGGTACCGAGCGTCGCCAGTCCCAACGCGCCCTCGACCTCGGCTGAGACCGCCCATGAGCCGTCGCCCTGGTTGTCTGCGACATCTTCCAAGGTGGCGCGGCGCAAGCCCCGTCCGGGCGACAGAAACGAGATCGCTTCAAGGCAATTGGTCTTGCCGGCGCCGTTCGGCCCGACCAGCACCACCATGTCCGTCGTGGTCTCGACACTTGCCGCGCGGTAATTGCGGAAATGCGTCAGCGCCAGGCGATGGATGCGGGATGGGGTCATAGGTGTTCCGTGCCCGGGCTTGCTCCTGGCATCCGCGTCGTTCTTTTTGTAGCCAAGACGTGGATGGCCGGGACAGGCCCGGCCATGACGCGAGTGCAATCGATCACACCCGCATCGGCATCAGCACGTACAGCGCGTTCTTGTTGTCGCGGTCCTGGATCAGGGTCGGCGAGCCGGGATCGGCGAGGCGCAACACCGCGACCTCGCCCTCGATCTGCGCGGCGATGTCGAGCAGGTAGCGCGAGTTGAAGCCGATATCGAGCGGGTCGGAGGCGTATTCGACCTCGATCTCTTCGGTCGCGCTGCCGGAATCCGGGTTGGTCACGCTCAGCACCAGCTTGCCGGCTGAGAGCGCGAGCTTGACGGCGCGGCCGCGCTCGCTGGAGATGGTCGAGACGCGGTCGACGGCCGCGGCGAAATCCGCCTTGTCGACCAGCAGCTCCTTGTCGTTGTTCTGCGGGATGACGCGCCCATAGTCGGGGAAGGTGCCGTCGATCAGCTTCGAGGTCAGCACCACATGCCCGAGGGTGAAGCGGATCTTGCCTTGCGAGAGCTCGATCGTGACCTCGGCCTCATTGTCCTCGATCAGGCGCTGCACCTCGCCGACCGTCTTGCGCGGCACGATGACGCCGGGCATGCCGGCGGCGCCTGTGGGCAACGGGAGGTCAACCTGTGCGAGACGGTGGCCATCGGTTGCGACGGCGCGCAAGGTCGCGGTCTTGCCGCTGCCGGCGGTGTGCAGATAGATGCCGTTCAGATAATAGCGGGTCTCTTCGGTCGAGATCGCAAACTGCGTGCGGTCGATCAGCCGCTTCACGTCGGAGGCGGCGAGCGAGAAGGAATGCGCCATCTCGCCGGCGGCGAGGTCCGGGAAATCGGTCTCGGGCAGCGTCTGCAGTGTGAAGCGCGAGCGGCCGGCACGGATCGCCAGCACAGCACGGTCGCCATCGGCTTCGAGCGAGATCTGCGAGCCGTCGGGCAGCTTGCGCACGATATCGTAGAACATGTGCGCGGGAACCGTCGTCGAGCCGCCGGTCGCGCTTTCCGCCGCCAGCGTCTCCGTCACTTCGAGGTCGAGGTCGGTTGCCTTCAGCGACAGCTGCGTGCTTTCGGCGCGAAGCAGCACGTTGCCGAGGATCGGAATGGTGTTGCGGCGCTCGACCACGCGATGGACGTGACCCAGCGATTTGAGGAGTTGCGCGCGTTCGACGGTGACCTTCATAGCAATATCCGCCCGATCCGACAGAGCATGTCTTGGGAATGCCGGGCGAGCTTGCGCGCCGCGGCCGATGGCACCCGTCTAGCCCAGAGTTTTCAGGACTTTCGGGGGCCCGTAAAGTGGCGCGGATGGGTCCCAAGTGCAAGGGATCGCAGGCCGATTTTCAACGATTTGCGAGCATCCCCGGCCGAAGGCGGGGCCATCCGGCAGCTTGCCCCCATCCGCTTGCACCGTCATTCCGGGGCGCCCGAAGGGCGAACCCGGAATCTCGAGATTCCGGGTTCGATGCTCCGCATCGCCCCGGAATGACGGTGCGGAAGGCGACAGTCCCCCGGAGTGGCCATGGAACTGGCGCCTCACTGTGCGGCGTGGCCCGAACTATTCCTGTAACTGTCGCTTCAAGGATTCCACCTCTTCCGACAGCGCGGTGTCCTTGGCCACCAGCGCCTCGATCTTGCGAACCGCGTGCAGGACGGTGGTGTGGTCGCGTCCACCAAAACGACGGCCGATCTCGGGCAGCGAGCGCAAGGTGAGCGTCTTGGCGAGATACATCGCCACCTGGCGCGGACGTACCACATTCGCGGTCCGGCGCGAGGACAACAGATCAGAGCGGCTAACGTTGTACTGCCGCGCCACCACGCGCTGGATGTCCTCGATCTTGATCCGCTTCGGCTCCTGCGGGCGGACCAGGTCGCGTACCTCGCGCTCCGCCATGTCCAGCGTCACCGGCTGGTTGTTGAGCTTGGAGTGGGCGAGCAGGCGATTGATCGCGCCTTCGAGATCGCGGCCGTTATGGGTGATGGTGCGGGCGAGATAATCGAGCACCGGCTCCGGCACGTCGAAGCTTGCGTGATGCACGCGTGCGGCTGCCACGCGCGACTTCAGAATGCCGAGCCGCAGGTCTTCGCCAAGCGCGCCCATCTCGACGACCAGACCACCGGCGAGCCGCGAGCGCACGCGGTCATCGAGGCTTTCGAGATCCGATGGCGGGCGGTCGGCCGCGATCACCACCTGCCGCCCGGCGTCGATCAGCGCGTTCAAGGTGTGGCAGAACTCGGCCTGCGTCGACTTGCCCTGCAGGAATTGCAGGTCGTCGATGACGAGCACATCGATGCCGCGCAGCGCTTCCTTGAAGGCGAGCGAGGTTTGCGTCTTCAGCGCGGCGACAAAGCCGTACATGAATTTTTCAGCGGTGAGATAGAGAACCTTGCGCTCTCCGCTCGCATTCCCTGCCCAGGTCACCGCCTGCAACAGATGGGTTTTTCCGAGGCCCACGCCGGCATGGATGTAGAGCGGATTGAACATCACCGGATCGCCACGGCGCCCTTCAGCGACCTGGCGCGCGGCCGCCTGCGCCAGCGTGTTGGCACGGCCGACGACGAAGCTTGCAAAGGTCAGGCGCGGATCGAGCGGCGAACCGCCCAGCGCATCATGATTGGCCGAAACCGGCGCGGTCGCGGTCGCGCGCAGCTCGATCGGCGCGCGCATATCCGCACGCTCGACCCGGCGCGCTTCGATGTTCTGCGCGACTTCCTTGGTCGGCGTGGCGCAACGCATGGCGGAGCGCACGGTGAGGTCGATGCGATGCACTTCCGGCATCTCGGCCTGCCACGCCGAGAGCACGCGCTCGGCATAATGGGCCTGGATCCAGCTCTTGAGAAAACGCGTCGGCACCGAGAGATGCACGCTTTCGTCCTGCACGGCCTCGAGGTCCATGCGCGCAAACCACGAGCTGTAGACGTCTTCGCCGACAGTCGACCGCAGCCGACCCTTCACGCGGGTCCAACGATCTTGTTCTGAATTTGTCATTGCTTGAAAGCTCTTCCAACCGAGTTGTCTTCGTTTGTTGAATCGCCAAGGCAGGCGTGTGGTTTCCTGCCGTGGCGGGACCTCGAACGGATCTTTCCAGCTCCGGGCATGGCTCCGCCGTTCGGTGACAAGCACCGCGGCCGGATCAGCGATCAAAGGAGCGGAAGATGATCCGCGAGGTCAGCGCGTACTCGACGGATCGAGCGGTGTGGGCGCTGCAGGCTGCGATGTGTTCGCAGCGTCAAACAAAGTGTCAGCCGGAATCGGCCTTGCAACAAAAACCAAGACGCGTCCGTTAAGCATGCAACCTCCCCGTCTCGCCGCGATCGCTCACGGCAAGCTGTCATCCCACGTGTGTCCAAAGTCAGCCCCGTCCGAACGCGAAACCGTTCAACCGTCAGGCCAGTTCGTTCAGCCCGTCCAAACTACCACCCGCCCGGGGTTGGCTTTCGCTGCTCCTGTCGGTGTCGTATCTCTCTTGATGCGCTCCTGATGGAGCCGGCTCTTCCTTGAGCCTGCGAGGCACAATAACCTCGCCCAGAGAAATTTCGACACATCTCTCCCGAGGCCCGTATTGCTACGGGCTGGAATACGACAATCGCTTGGAAAGCGTCGCCAACGCGCACACCGCCGCCGATTTGCACGTCCGCCCCGATTCTAAAACCGCGCTGGTCTTACGATCGTAGGCGCCGCGAGCAATTTAGAAATACACGATGCACGGCCACTCGCAACGCATTTGATTCAACATCGAAGCGCCTAATTGCTGTTCACCCGGCGCATGGCTCTGACCATGTATCCCAGACTCGAAAGCAAGTTTTTGAATCACCGCACAAAATCGGGCAGCCAAAGCGCGCTGTCACAAACCGCGAAGCGCTGCAAAAAAATATTTACAAATCCTTCAAGCGGAAGCCTTGAAGGCGAATTTTCCAAACGCTTCATCCCGCTATGGGGATAAGTGATTATCGAGACAAAGATTTTCGAGTCTCTTTTG
>Ga0070741_10010572_pt1 | contig 17365 bp, 25 predicted proteins | sample Coa_R1_4_FD_66440 | JGI IMG/M metagenome (GOLD analysis project Ga0070741, IMG submission 66440) | Surface soil microbial communities from Centralia Pennsylvania, which are recovering from an underground coalmine fire - Coalmine... | ecosystem: Environmental > Terrestrial > Soil > Unclassified ...
CGGGAGCGCCCCGCAGGTCCGCGCAACCGGGCTCCGCCGCTACCGGGAGGCCAGGATCGCGGCCGCGTTCGACGCGGCTTGGGAGCGGCAGGGACACGAGCAGACGGAATGGCAGGTGCGACGGTTCGTGACCGCATCGCGCGTCCTAGGCATCCCCCCGGACGCCATCACGCGAGGAGACCTGTTCTTCCTGGTGATGGAGGGCAAGATCCCGCCGGAGTCCGACGCGCCCAAGCTCCGCCACGACCGCCGCTACGGGCCGCGGACCCCCGCGCAGCTGGCCACCCGGGCAGCCCGGCAGGCCGAGCGCAAGGCAGCACATGACCAAGCCGCCCCGGAGGCCAGCACATGACCAGGCGAGGCGGCCCCAAGTGCGGGGCGAAGCTCCACGGCCGCGACGGCACGTGCTCGCTGCCCGCCGGATGGGGCACCTCGCACCCGGGCTACGGCCGATGCCGCAAGCACCTCGGCGGCACCCCGAACCTGATCAGGGCGGCCGAGGCGGAGCGCGTCGACCTCGAGGCCCGCGCGGAGCTCGCCCGCCAGGACGTCGTCCCGGTGGAAGACCCGCTGACCGAGCTGCAGAACCTCGCGGGCCGTGTCCTGGCCTGGGAGCGGGTCGCAGGCGAGATGGTGAACCGGCTCGAGGCGGTCCGCTACCGGGACCACCGCGGCGGCGAGCAGCTGCGCGCGGAGGTCGCGCTGCTGGAACGCGCCATGGACCGGGCCGCGCACATCCTGATCGCCATGGTGCGGCTGAACCTCGACGAGCGGGTTGTCAGGCTCACCGAGCGGCAGGCCGACCTCGCGGCCGAGGCGCTCAGGGGAGCGCTCGCCGACCTGGGCATCGACCGGGACGGGGACGAGGTCATGAGGGCGCTCGCGCGGAGGCTGCGCCTGGCGGACGCGCAGGAGCGCCGGGCCATCCCGGGCAGCGTCACCGACCCGAGCTAGCACCCCGGCCCGGCTGACTGGATCACGTCTTTCAGCGGCGCTGCCGGGACTGCTTTCACGTCGTAGCCGGGGTTGTCCGACGCCTTCACGATCGTGGTGCACTCGCCCGATGCCTGTCCGGCTGTCGCGGTGAAGTTGCTCAGCGAGTCGGTGCAGTTCACGATGTCGACGTTGCCGATCTCCTGTGCCATGACTGACGCGCCGGGGTTGCTGTCGCGGACGATGTAGTCGAACGTCGTCTTGAGCGTGCACGAGGGAGACGTTGCCGCCTTCGCGGCCACAGAGGCCGAGCCCGGGTCGGAGGCGCCGGCGGACGACGCCGACGACGCGCTGCACGAGACTAGAGCCGCGCAGACAAGAGCAGCACCCGAACCGAAGAACAGTCCCTTGCGCCTCACCGGTTGCATCCCTTCGCTGACTGCGTGAGCGCCTTGTAAGCCACCCATGTCCCGCTTTCCCATGCGGGAACTACCCCGAGCTTGGCGGCGGTCTTGATCCAGGTGTCACGGACATCCTGAGACGGGAAGGTGTCGATGCCGATCCGCTCGCTGCCCTTGAGCCCGGTCCCGCTATCGGTCACGCCTCCGGTCGGCGCCGGGCCGCAGTCGGTGAAGCCGGTCAGGCCGAGTTGCTGCGCCACCGAGGACGCAGAGGGGGGCTGGGGCACCTGGGTAACGGAGGAACTGGTACCGGAGCCGCATGCGGTGAGGGCCGCGAGGGCCGCGGTGCTGAGAGCGGCCTGCAGGAGGTTCTTGTTCACGACAGGTACGACGCCCGCAGGAGACGAGGAGTGTACGGGCGTGACCAGCCTGGTTTCACTCTGTTGCACCGCCGTTGCAGAATGTCCCTCGCGTGAGGGAATCCTGCTTCACCGCGGCGAGCGCGGTACGACCACAGGCAGGCCCCAGGGTGCCTCTGCTACCCGCGTGCTGCTGCCTCCCTGGCGCGGCGCACGTAGCCGTAGACCGCTTCACGGCTGATGCCGAAGACGTCGCCGACCTCGGCGACAGTCCGGTCCTTCGCGGCGACCATGCGCAGGAGTTCTTTCTCCTGGGCGCCGCTGAGCTTCTGCCTGCGTCCGCCTGCACGGCCGCGGGCACGGGCAGCCTCAAGTCCTTCAATGGTGCGCTGCCGGATCAGGTCACGCTCGAGCTGGGCGAAGACGCCGGTCATCTGGAAGAACGCTTCTCCCATCGGGTCGTCGCGGTTGAACGTGCCCGACAGGACCTCGAGCGCCACGCCCTCCTTGCGGAGTTCGTCGGCGATGCCGATCAGGTCAAGCAGCGACCGCGCCAGCCGGTCGACCTTGGTGACCACCAGCACGTCGCCGGGCCGCAGCATCTTCCGCAGCTTCTCAAGCTCCGGGCGTACCGCCAGGCGCGTGCTGGCCTTCTCCACGTAGATGTGCCTGGGGTCGATGCCCGCGGCCGTCAGCGCGTCGTGCTGCGCCTCCGTCTGCTGGTCCCGCGTGCTCACCCGCCCGTAGCCCCACCGGATGCCGTTGTGTGCATCAAACGTCTTTACCTTGCTCATACTGCACATTGTTTCATGCACACGGTTACTACACAACGCGAACAGGGCTTTCACCGGATGCCGAACGCCGGCCGGAAGTGTGGCGCAGACGTTCGTTTAAGACACACCGCGCCGTATCACGACACACCGCGCCGACCTTCCCGAACCCTCGCGGGACACGCCGCGCGTCGCACTGCGACACAGCGCCACAGACCGTAACTTGATCCCCGGAAGCACCGCATTTCACCGCAAAGGAGGCCCGTTGGCAGACACCCCTGTTGTCCTGCTCAACCGCGGTGAGGCCGCCGCGCTGCTGCACGTATCCCGCCGCACGGTCGAGCGGTACGGCAAGGCCGGGCTGATCGAGGAACGGCGGATCGGGCCGAAACTCATAATGATCACCGCGTCGAGCGTCACGGCGATGATCGCAGGACGGAAGGACGCCGCCGCGTGACGACCTCGCAGATCAGCCTCCCTAACCCGCGGACCTGGTCGCCGGGCGATTACGTGCTCGTGCCGAGGCTGCGTGCCGACCTGTCGGACGCGGCGGCGCTGCTGCTGCGAAGGCCGATGGCCGTCCTGCAGTGCAGCACCGGGTTCTCCCCGCCCGGCGGCGGCGGCGTCGTCCCGATGGACACCACGCTCGCCGACACGTGGGGCGGTCACCTGGCCGACGTCAGCCCTGCGTTCTTCGGGCTGCAGGCAGACTACTGGGGGCAGCTGGCCGGCTGGTACCTGTGCGATGCCCGTATGCCGTTCATCTACTCGAGCGGCACCGCGGCGGCGTTCCTGGCCGGGTGGACCGGGAACATCAACGGCGGCAGCAGCTACGGACCCTTTTACGGGGCTGCGGCAGCCAACGGGTCTGGTGCCGGGACGACAGCCCGTGCCGTCGACCTGATCGAGATGACGGTCCTGTCTGTCCCGAACGGGGGCGGGGACTTCATAGCACCGTGGGCCAGCTCCGGCGCCGGCGGCGGCGTGGCACTGAACACCTCCGGGCAGAACCTGCCGACCGCGAGTATCCGCTGGATCTGCGCGACAAGCGGCACGCGGCCGCTTCCGGTGCCGCCGCTGACTCCCGCGCCGTCGCCGATCACGAGCGCGTGGCTCAACGCGAACCTCCGCGACGCGGTCCGCTTCCTGACCTACCCGCCGGCCGCGAAGGCGCACTACACCGCCGGATCGAGCACCCTGGCGAACACCACCCTCGCGTCCCCGGCGGTTGTCCCGCTGACCACGGTGGACCTGGACACCTACGGCGGCATGACCACGGGCGCGAACGCGAAGTACACCGCACCGGTGAGCGGCCGTTATCTGGTCGCCGGGCAGGTCAACCTCGCCAGTTCGAGCACGACCACCTGGTACGCCTGCGGGGTGCTCGTGAACGGCAGCACCCAGTACTGGGGCGGCATCGTCCGTTTCGCGGGCAGCAGCCTCGCGGGCGGGGCGGGCATCACGAAGCGAATCCGGCTGAATGCGGGCGACACGGTGCAGCTGATCGCCGCGCAGGCCTCCGGCGGGTCGATCGCCTACCATACGGCCGCCGCTAACCAGACACGGCTAATCGTGGTCTGGGAGGGGATTTAAGTGCTGCAGCCCGTTCCCGCTGTCCCTGGGATTCCGGCCGGGTGGCGCCCGGTCGTCGCGGACTTCACCACCTGGGTCACGAATCCGTTCAGCTACCGGGCGCAGCCGGCTCCAGGCTCATGATGATCACCGCGCCGGGCGTCACGGCGATGACCGCAGGACAGACAGCACAGAAGGGCACTCCCGCATGACCGTCACCACCACAGAGGCCGATCCCGTTGCCCCGCTGACCGGCGCGGTCACCGCGGACGACATCACCGCGGCGGCAGAAGCTCACCGCCGGGCCGCAGAGGGCAGGCAGGAGGACGCCGAGCGGGACCAGATCGAGGCCGAGGAGCTCCTGGCGGCCGCGCGGGCACACGCCGAGCGCATCGTCGGCGAGGCCGAGGCCGCCGCGCGCCCACTTGCTGAGGCAGCGGCCCTCGCAAGGCGGGAAGCAGCCGCCCTCGCGGAGCGCGCCCGGCAGCTCGGCAGTGCCGCCGCCCTCGCCGTGAAGGCCGAGGCGCAGCAGGCGGCCGTGCGCGCCCTGGAGGACGAACGGGACGAACTAGCCGCGAAGGCGGCGGGGCTCGCCAGCCGCCTGGCAGAGCTGGACACCGAGCGGCGGGCGGCGGAGACAGAACTCACCGCCGCCCGCGAGGAAGCAGACCTCGAGCGCATGACCTCCCTGCGCAACCGGATCGGCAGCATCGGCGACCTCGCCGGCACTCTCAGAGCGCAGCGCGCCCCGCTGCTGGCCCGGCTCGACGCGATCGGCGACGGGGAGATGTCCCCGATCTGGCCGCAGAAGCTGCTTGCGGAGGCACGCCGGGTCGCCGACAGCAGGTCGGTCCGCGACGCACTGAACCAGGCGTTCCCTGACCGGCCCGAAGCTGTGCGCGACCGGGAACGCGAGGAATTCCGCCTGACCATCGACGCGCAACGGGAACGAATCGCCGAAGAAGCCGCTGCGCAGAAGAGGTCACGGCAGTCCGTCTCGGTTAACCAGGCGGGCCTGCAGACGGTCATCAGGAGGAACTAGCAGCGCTTGGACAAGGTTGCAGGCCTCGCCGTGGTGCACTCCGGCCCGGCGCTGGTCCTCACCGGCGCCGCGCTCGGGGTGTTCGGCAGGCACCTCAACGAGGCGATCTACCGCGGGTGGACCGTCCGCAACGCCGCGCCGCCCCATGACCTGCTCGAGGTGGCAATCGAGATCGACAAGCTGACCGGCGGAACCAGCGGAACCACACGCTCCCGCATCCGCGCAGGTCAGGTGAACGGCGCGGAACCGCGGAACCCGCGGCGCTTGCAGGGTGCGGGAATGTCGGGCCAGCCGGCAAGAACGGTCTCGGTTAAGCAGGCAGCAGCGCAATTGAGGTCGAGCGAGAGCTACGTCAGGCGGCTGGTCAGGCACGAAGTCCTTGAGGTGCAGTCCAGCGAGAGGCCGATGAAGATCTACGCCGACAGCGTGGCCTCGTACCTGGAGCGGAGACGCCGGAAGGAGACCGACCCGAAGGCGGCATAATGCCCGCTCCGCCGAACCGCAGGCCCGACCCGGCCGCGCACCTCGCACTGCTGTACACAAACTTGATCCCCGACGCCGTTCGCAAGGCAATCAGCGCCGACGAGCTCAACGACCGGCTCATCGAGGCAGCCCGCCTCGGCGCTCAGGCATCCGACCCGGCGGTCAGCGCCGACCTGCGGAAGGCCGCGAAGCTCAGGTCGCAGGCGATCCTCAGGGCCCAGCCGCGCGCCGTCACCACCAGGCAGCACCAGGCGCTGATCGCGAAGGCCGCGGCAGCCCCGCCGGCGCAGGCCGCCGCTATCCGCCGGGATGCCGAGCAGCTGATCGAGGAGAAGCACCCGATCGCGCCGACCCGCGCCCAGCGGGTCCGCAAGGCCAAGGCCGAGGACGAGGCCGAGCAGCCGGTCGCCGTGTTCGACCAGGACGGCACGATGATCGGCATCGCCGACCCGTCCGACATCACCCCGGTCACGGGCAAGCAGGCCACTCCCAGTGCTCCGGCCGCCCAGGCAGGCGAACCTGTCGCCAAGGCTCAGCGGCTGTCGGTGTGGGACCAGCGAGGGCACCGGTACGAGACCACCCGCGGCAAGATCCGCAAGACCGCTGAGCCGCGCCCCGGCGTTTACGACGACGGCCCCTTGCGCCGGGTGCTCGGCGATGACGACGACACCGGCTGGGGTACGGGAGTCGAGTCTCCTGCCAGCCAGGCGAGGCGCGGCCCGGTGATGGCCGGGGGTACCACCGGCCTGGGCATGCCGAGGCGCACCGGGCCCGCCGCTGCGCTGCCCGGCGAGGGGCCGCAGGCCGCGCGCCCGGGCGACGTCGAGGCGCGCACCATCATCAAGTCCCTCGGCCCCCAGTGGCGCTGCTTGTACGACTCCGCGGGCCGCCTGCGCGGTGCCGTCCAGCAGCAGGACATCCGCCCGGCCCGGCCCGGTCACGTCCTCAAGGGCGCCGCGGCGCTGGCCTACACCGCGGTGTGCAACTCCGCCGGCCGCCAGGTCGGCATCGCGCCCGCCGCCGGCATCATCCCCCTCGCGGACCTGCGGACGGCCGGCCGGGTGGCGAAGTCGATAGGGAGACGGTGACCCGTACGCCGGGCGAGAAGGACGTTATCCCCCTCGCCGCAGCGCAGACAGCGGTCGCGCTCCTGGCCCGCCACCGTGCCGGCTCGCCTAGACGAGGACGCCCCCGCCGGAGTCCAGGCACCCGGAACGTTCGGCTGGAACATTCGCCGTTCCGGCGGGAGTACCCGGGGCTGAATGTTCCGGGGGCTGCCGGTTCCGGAGGCGCACATCTGTGCGCGATACCCTCGAAAATCCGTGAGCCAGCTCATGCAGATTGCGCAGGCGCCTGCGCAATTACCGGGCGGTAGACCTGTCGGTGTGGCGGCATGTTTCAGTCGGCCGCCGACTGATTTGGGGACTCGCGCGAGTGCCTCCGCTGTCCAAGGCGGGGTGTACAACTGGGCGCGCGCGGAGTGCCGTCACCTGCGGTTGCAGATCCAGTCGGACACGGTGCTTGGACACCCCAGCCGGCCAGGGTTGTCGCCGTCCCGGCGCACATCACCGGACCACGGCGACCGCTCCGACCGTCCGGGCGGTGGTCTGCTGCCGGCCGAACTTCGCTGCCGCCCAGCCGAGCTCCCGGCCCCGGACGTCGGTGACCCCCGGCGGCACCAGGTCCAGGTCCGCCGCGGTGATCCACCCGGCAATGTCCGCCTCGGTGTGCGGGTACACGATGCCGCCGGCACCGCCGAAGGCGGCCAGGAACTCGTGTGAGTCGCTCGCGCCGCCGGGAACGATCAGCGACAGCGCGACCGTCGACCCGGGCGGCAGCAGCCGCCCGTACTCCGCGACCGCCCACGCAGCCAGCTCCGGCGGCCACCACATGGCGCAGAGCTGGAGCTGGACCATGACGGGCCCGCGGTCCAGGAGCACCCGGGCTGCCGGGGTGGACAGCAGTGCGGCGGGGTCGCTCGCGGGTACCTGGCAGGCGGACACCCGCAAGGGCTCCGGCTCGCTGAGCAGCACCTTGGACATCAGGACCGCGCCCGGGTCGGCGTCTGCGTACACGAACAGCGCGCGGGGCGCCTGCTCTGCTGCCCCGGGGTGGAAGCCGCCGCCGGGAAGCGCACGGAAGGACTCGCGGTCGGTCTTGACGCCTACCGGGTAGCCGCTGGCGGCGAAGATCACCCCCTCCGCGGGCGGAACAGGCCACTCCGGGGTGCCGCCGGAGACAGCCCATACGGCTGTGCGGCTGTTGAAGTCGTTCGCTGACTTGACCAGGCTGGCGGTGCCGGGCCAGCGCTCGAGGATCGACCTGGCAAGCTGCCGGTCAGGCGCAAGACCCATATGGCCGCCCGCCAGGACGTCCCGCAGCCGGGCGATGCGCCCGGCGTCGAGCAAGGGGACAGGTGGGACCGCCACGGCGTCTACGCTACTTTCCTTCTCGGGTGTGAGTGGCCGGGACGGGACCGGGGGCGGGGGCGGGTTTCGGCGGCCCCGTCCCTGGGTCTCGTCTCGGGTCTGGCGGCCGGGACGCGCGGGATGGTGGCCTGCGCGCGCCCCGGCCCTTCGCCGCCGCCCCGTACGGGGGAACGGGGAGGGACCGGCGGCGGTCCTGCTTCCCGCACGGCCCCCGGCCGTGCGGGAAGGCTCACGGATCCCCGGGGGCCTCAACAGGGACGTGCTGCCATCCCTGTTCTCGCTCCGGCCGCCTGATCCGCTGGTGACAGCGGCTGCACACCGCGATCACCGGGTAGCCGCTCACAGCTTTCAGGTTCGCCGGCAGCGTCGTCTTCTCCTCGTACCAGCTGTCCTCGACGGGAACAGCAGGGTGGCCGGCGGTGGCGGGGTCCCGTTCCCGCGCGATCACGGTGCCACGTCCCTCGGTACGGGCTGCGCCGCGTAGTCCGCCTGGATCATGGTGTCAAGCTCGTCCAGGGTGCCGGCTTCCAGCCAGCTGCCGAGCCCGTCACGCCGGCGGGCACGTCCCTTCTCGATCTCGTACGCGCTGCCCCATGACCAGCGGAGTTTCCCCAAGGGTGTCCGGGGGGGATACGAGGCGGAGTGCTTAGGCCGCGGCCTGGGCGGCAGTCCGGTCACCGCCCGTCCTCCCCCGCGTCGTCCTGGGCCCGTGCCGTCATCATCAAGTCGATGCCGTACCGCCACGCCATCTCGAGTTCCTCCGGGGTCATCCGGCGGAGCCATTCCTGAAGGGAAAGCTTCTCGGTTAGCCCTTCGAGGCTGGATGAGAAGATAAACGGCAAGATCAGCGACTGCGGCCCGTCCAGCGTCACGGTTCCGCCGCGCACCGCCAGGTACATGCCGTCGTTCTCGATGATGCGCCACTGATCGAAGACCGCCCTGACCGCGGCCAGCGTCAGGGCCTCGTCGAGGGGCCGCCTGGCCGCTTCCCCGGCGTCCTGCGCCGCGGTGTCCTCACTGGTCTCCGCCTGCCCGCTGCCGGCGCTCATCAGGCGACCGCCTTGCTGATCCGGTCCAGCAGCACGAACGCGTCGGCGGGGAGTGCCCGCAGGCGTTCCTGCGCGTCGAGCTGCTCGGCCAGACCGATCGGCGTGCGTGCGGTGAGCAGCGCACGGAGCAGCGACCGCGGGTGCAGCCCCGGTTCCGGTACGCGCTTCACCGCCCACAGCCACTCGCCGGACTGGCCGACGTGCCAGTCGGGCCAAGCTCCGCGGACCGCATCGAGGGTGACCGGCTGCAGAAGCGCGGCCAGTGCCTCCCAGTCCACCAGGTCCCTGATACCGGCAGCCTGCGGCGCTGCCTCGTCGTCCATTCGTCACTCCTACTCCGCGTGCCATTGCGTTCACGGGAAGCATTTCGCTTACGCGACTACGATCGGTAGGTGTCGCCTGTTTGGCGCTGTTGGGCAACACCCGCACAACATTCCTTGAGCACCGGAACCTCTCTGCGATTGGCACACGCAATGAGCGACTTCGGCGGGGAACTCGTACGGCTCATGGCAGAGCGCGGCGTCGGAGTGCGCCAGCTCGCACGGGCCTGCTACGTCAACCCCGGTCACATCAGCAATATCCGCAACGGCAAAGACCGTCCGTCCCCCGAACTCGCAGGCGTGATCGACAAGTACCTCGGCGCAGGCGGGCACCTCACCGCGCTCGCATCCCGGCGGCCCAGCCCGGCGCGCGCCTCGCGGGTCGCCGAGGCGCTAGAGGTCACCGCCAGCGGCGGCCAGGGCGGCATGGACGCGGCGGCTGACGGCCTGGCCGACCTCGTCGGCCACTACGCCCACGTGATCGCCGTTAGCCCGTCCGCGGCCGTCTACGACGAGATCCTCGGCGCCCGCACCTTCGCCGGCACGCTGCTCGAGCGGGGATCTCCGGCCGGGCGGCCAGTGCTGTCGGTTACGGCAGGGTGGCTGTCGAGCCTGCTCGCGGTCTCCGCGGCAGATCTCGGCGACCATGCGTCGGCCGTCGTGTGGTGCGCCGATGCTGCACGCCGGGGCACGGAGGCGCGGCATCCTGAGCTAGCGGGATGGGCGGCGCTTACCCGGTCGATGATTGCCTGGTACCAAGGCGATGCAGCCAGGTCGGAGGCAGCGGCAAGCCGCGGGCTGTCGGTCACGGCGAAGGGCACCGCGGCTTACGCCCGGCTCGCGTCCCAGCAGATGCGGTGCGCGGCCATGCTTGGCGACACTGCCGGGATGACCGCTGCGCGGCACAACGCGGCCGATGCGCTCGGCAGCCTCCCGTCGTCCGCCGGGACGTCCGGAGTCTTCTCGGTGGTCCGCGCCGAAGACCCGCCCTATACCGCGACGTCGCTGCTCGTCGCCGGACGGCCTGCCGAGGCGGCGGCAATGACGCGGAGGATTATCGCCACCGCTTACCCTCCCTCGGGGGAGATGCCGACGAGGTACGCGCGGACGCTGCTGATCCTCGCGCTCGCGGCGGCCGGGTCGGGCGACGCCGACGAGGCGGCAGCGGCGGGAACGGCAGCGCTCGCAGCCGGGCGTGTCGTGTGGCCGACGATGGTGCTCGCGGGCAGGCTCGACAAGGCGCTCACCGGGCAGGCACCCGGGTCGGCGCACACGAAGGACTTCAGGGCCGCGCTCGCCGACGCCGAAACCCGGCTCGCGCTTCCGGCCTCTGGTGGTGCGGCCGGTGAATGACGGCGCCCTAACCGCGGCGGACATCCGGCAGCTGACCGAAGCCGCGGACATCAGCGCCCCGCCTCCTGACGGCGTGCCCGTCGCCCTGGTGCTGTTCGGCACTAACAAGCAGGACCAGCCCGTCCGCATCGCCGCGGAGCGTTATCACGCCGGAGCGGCGCCGCTGATTATCGCGACCGGCGGGATCAACCGCCACGACGGCAGCACCGAGGGGCGCGAGTTCGCCCGCAGGCTGGCGGACGCGGGGATACCGGCGGACGTGGTGCGCGTAGAAGACCAGTCCAAGGACACATGGCAGAACGTAGAGCTGTCACTCCCGTATCTGCGCGAGGCGCTCGACGTCGGCTTGCCGCTGACGGCGGTGTCGAAGTGGCATCACCTGCGGACGGTCTACTGCCTGCGCACACTGCTGCCTCAGGCGGTCCCGCTGTACGCGATCGGATGGGAACCCGTCTACGGCGGCCAGCCGGTCACCCGCGAGACGTGGCCGCGTGTCCCGGACGGCCGCCGCCGGGTCGTCCGGGAGGTCACCGAGGTAGCGCGGCGCGTCGCCGAAGGGAGCTACCTTCCGGCGGTGAAAGAAGACGGCGCCTGGCGATAGCCGACCGGGGGGCTAGTATCGGTGGCACGTGTGCCAACGCGGCGACGCCCCCGCCAGGTAGGCTCCGGCGGGGGCGTCCTCATGCCGCGCTGTCACACCGGGGCGTTACGGAAACACCCCTGGGGGCTGAAATGTGAAGCCCGGTGTGACAGCCCGAGCGGGCTCTCTGGTCCGTTTCCGGCCTCGTGGACTGGTCCATCTCCCCCATCCGACAGTCAGTGTCGCCGTTCCCGTGTCGCCGGCGCCTGCGCCCACCGTCTCCGGGCTTCTCTGTAGCCCTTGACCACGCCGCGGTGGACGAGCCGGGCGCCGAGGCGGAAGCGGCGTCCTGTGCCCTTGCAGCGGCGGCAGCGGCCCGCGCAACGGCACGGGCGGTCGGGGAAGACGAGGACGAACAGGCCGTAAGCCGTCACCAGGACGAGGACGATCAGGACATGATCCACCGGGGTCTCCTTACTTGTGGTCGCGGGGGCAGGCCGCCTGGCCGTCCGGGTAGCCGCGGTTGTATCCCTGCTGCCATCCGCGGTCGTAGCCCTCGAGGTCGCCTTGCTCGCGGCCGGTCTTGTACGCGACGCAGGTTGGCCGCTTGCACTCGGCGTCGGAGCATTCGAGATAGTCGTGCTTCGGCCGCGCCTTGCGGTTCTTCTCCCGCTCCCGCTTTGCCTGCTCGGCCTCGAACGCCTTCTTGCGCTTCTTGAAGTCCGAGCGGGGCGCGCAGACGTGGGATGCCGGGGTGCCTGTGTACTTGCGGCGGCACTTCGGGCAGGTGCCCCACGACATCCTGAGCCGGACGCCGTGGCCCTTGCGGCGCGGGTTGACGCAGACGTGGCCGAACAGCTCGCGCGGCCTCCCGCACGCCGCGCAGACCGTGTTGAGTCGCGGGCTCCAGCCCATCAGCGCCAGCTTCCATGGGGCAGCGAGGGCGGGCGGCGCCCGCTACAGCGGCGAACAGCGGAACATTGCAGGCCAGGGCGCGCGGGACGTGTCGCGCAGTGTCGCGGGGCCCGGCGTTTCCGCTGGTCATGGCGTGTCGTGCTAGCGCGACACATTTACGGCTCACCGCGACGGCCCGAGGCCATCGACGTACTCCTGAACGGCGGCTCGCTCGCATCCGGCAAGGGGCTTGCCGCCCTTCTCCCGGACCGACTTGACCGTGATCTGAAGGGCGCGCAGCTGGCTCAGCACGGCTTCCTTGGTGATGCCGTCGTAGGCGTCGCCGAACGTCCCGGTGAGCCGGGCGGCGATCGTCTCGCCGTAGAGCTTGTCGCTGTCGCCGAACACCTCGAGGACGTCACGGGCGAACGACCGGGTACTGGCGGCGAAGTCCTCGCCCGCCGCGTAGCCGGTGACCCGGCCCGCCCGTTCGCGCATGAGGCGGGCGCGGGCGAAGATCAGGCGTGACAGCGGCCCGTCGATGTACTGCGACCGCATGATGACCGGGCGCAGGCCCTCCCCGCCGAAGTACAGCACGCCCTTGGCGTCGAACCCGAACATGGTCGCCCGGATGCCGCTCTTGTACTGGGACGTCCCGAGAACCATGTCGTTCGCCGCCTGCTCGGTGACGTACAAGCACATGCGGAGCACGACGTTGGCCCTGATGCCGGGCGGGATCGACTGCGCGTCGGGCCGCTGCGTAGCCAGGATGATGACGATGCCCAGGGCCGGGCCGCGCTTGGCCAGGTCGGTGCAGATCATCTCGAACTCCTCGCCGTAAGCGGGGTGCTCGAAGGCAACCTGGCACTCGTCGACGGCGATCACGACGGGGTGCAGTCCGAGACTCGGGTCGCTTGCCAGCTCGTCGGTGATCTTGTTCTCGGGGCAGCGGTGCGGGTCGGCCTCGGCGATATCCCTGATGACCTTCGTGCGGCGGCGCAGCTCCTTGCGCAGAGCACGGAAGTCCGTGATCATGCGCTCCATTTCCTCGGGCTCGTCGCCGACCGAGTAGGCATGCGCTACAGGCCGGGCGGGCGCGAGGTCGCCGGTTCCCTTCAGGTCATAGGCGTGGATCTCGCTCCGCACGTCAAGCGCGGCGATCAGCAGCAGGAGCCGCAGCAGGAACGTCTTGCCCATCCGGGGAACCGACCCGATCAGGATCGAGGCGAACATCATCGTGACCCACACCGGCTTGCCGCGCGGGTTGTAACCGAAGATGTTCGGCTTGAACATGTTCGCGGCGCCGCGCTTGGCCAGCGGCCACGCGGGCTGCTCGGCCGTGGTCATGTCCTCGTCGGCGACGTACAGGTTCAGCGCCCCCGGATGCCGTTTGTGGTCCGTCTCGGGCCACACGCAGCCGAGCGGACGGCGCAGGCCGGAGGCCAGTTCCTCGCGCTTCTCGCTGACCGCGCCCGCGGTGACGCCAGGGGGCAGGTCGCCGCGCCACAGCCAGCCGGGCCCGTCCCGCATCGGCCCGTCAATGGTGACGATCGCCTTGTCCGGCTCCTCCCGGAGTGCCTTGTTCATCTCGGCGATGCCGAGGACGCCCAGGGCGCGGACGATCAGGGCAACGGTGACCCGCTCGACGGCGACCGGGACAACGGCGCTGGTGACGATCGGCTTGTCCGCAGGCCGGCCGATCCACGCCAGCAGCGGCACCAGGACAAGGCCAACGGGGATCCACAGCAGCACCGACACGGAACTGATGAACACCCCCAGACCGATCAGGACGCCCAGCTCGCCGAGCAGGAGGCAGCCGCGGACCAGCCGCACCTCCCGGGCGTGCTTGTGCAGGCTGAGGTACTTGCCCGTGTCGCCGTCCGCGATGGCCTTGTGACGAAGGAACGTCTGCTCGGCAACCCACCACCAGGAGAGCTGGACGCCTGCGAACACGAGGAGTCCGGCCCCGGCCCACCACAGCATCTGCAGGAGCCGCCAGGGCGACCTGACGCCGTGGTAGGCCACGTGGTGCTTCGCCCGCTTGTACTGCCAGTCAGCGGCCTTGCGGCGGCCCTCCGGGGTGCGCAGGTGCTCGGGGATGACCGGCTTCCACTCGCCCGGCATGCCGCGCTCGGGCTTCACCGGGGCCAGGGCGACACCGGGAAGCGGGATGATCTCGGCGTCCGCGCCCTCGTCCGCGCCCTCGGGTTCGGGCGCGTCTTCGCCGTCGAGGGGGACCTCTGACATTCTTGAACCTCCACTTCGGTGGGAAACCCGGCCGGGGCGGCGATCCGCCAAGATGTGACGCCCCGGCCGGGGCCTGCTAGGCGGCTTTCGACCGCCGCCGATTGCGGTTCTGCTCGGCCCCTGAGGCCCAGCGGACATTCCCGGGCCCGTAGTTGCCGTTGTTGTCGATCCGGTCGAGCGTCTTGCCGTCTGGCCGCGGGCCGAGGTTCGTTTCGATCCAGGCGACGAAAACCGCTATGTCGTGCCACTCCGGGCAGACCAAGATTCCCCGGGCGCCGTAATCGCGGAACTTGGGATCTGTCTCGACCTCGCAGCGGTGCAGCATGGCCTTCCACGTGTCGTACAGCGGGTGATCGCGCATGCCATGCGTACGATTCGCATCGTTACGGGCGGCGACCGCCGATGGTGACCTGGCGTTCTCGGCAGCTTTCTCCCGCTTCAGGCAACCGCAAGAGCGGACGTTCCCGTTGAGCAACTGCGACAGCTTGACAGCCGTCTCGCTGCCGCAGTCACAGCGGCAGACAAGCCCCCGCCGCGTCTGACCTTTCCTGCCAGGGACCCTGATCTCCGGACCAGTCACCAGAAGCCGGCCGAACCTCTCGCCGATCGGGGGCGGTGCCAGGTTCCGGCGTCCGCGCCAGCCCGCGAGCTGACCGCTTCTTGCCCGCTTCGCTGCGGCCCGGCATCGCTGTCCGCAGTAGCGTGCGTGAGACCGGATCCCGTCCGGCATCGGCCCGTGACATGTGTCGCAGGCGCGGTCCGGTACCGGCACAGTCGGCGGCGTGCGTGGCTCGTCAGGCATCGACGGTGCTCCCGTTCAGCTCGGCGTAGCGGACCGGCGGGAGGTAGGGCTTTACCAGCTCTGCCACCTTCGACCGGGAGATCCCGAACGCTTCCGACAGTTGCCGCTGCGAGATCGCCTCGCCGAGGCAGTCCCGTGCGTGCAGGAACGCCTGAACGGCCGCCTCGTCAGCAGTCAGGGCCAGTGAATGCGGGCACCTGTCCGGATCTTCCCGGATGGTTTCCTCATCGTTCGAATCCGTATCCGGCTGGCCAGTCCTGCCACCCCGGCCAGCCTGCGCTTTCAGCCACCTTTCGAGGGTGAACGTGGCCAGGAAGAACGCGGCCGAGGCCATGCCCGCCCACCCCGCCGCGAGGTAGCCCCAGCGGAGCCCGGACTCGATGTTCGCGAACAGCGACGCGACCGCTCCCGGGGCCACGCAGAGCCAGCCGAGGTACGGGTGGTCATCGGCGGCCTGGAGAAGCGCGACGGAGCCCACGACGATCAGCCCGTCGATACCGAACGGCATGAGCCGGGCGACCATCAGCGACTGGTGGAGTGCGAGCGTCAGGTCCTCGATGTGGGTGTAGCTGACCACGCCTGTCACTCCGGCCACGACGGTGAAGGCGAGCCCGGCGACGAGGCGGGACCAGTACGCGCGGAGCCAGTTCAACGGTCCTCCTCGTCGATGCGGTCAAGTTCGTCGAGCACGCCACCGAGGAGCCCGGCGAGGCGCTCCGCCCAGACAGCGCGGGCCATCATGTCGAGTTCGTGCGCATTCGAGGCGCGCTGGTAATCGGCGAGCGCCGCCCGGGCGGCGGTACGGCGGGCGGACAGTTCGGCGGTCACGTCCGGGCCCTCCAGTAGACGCGGAGCCCGGACGCAATCCAGATGAGGCGGCACAGGCCGCCGATGACGGCCGCGAAGACCAGCAGGACCGGGACAGGCGCCGGGATGCCGAGCACGCTCACATGGACGGCGAAGAACAGGGCCGCGAGGACCGCCAGGGCGCGTTTCATCGGTCACCCCTGGCGGCCTCGCTGCCCTGCGGCGTCCGGTACGGCTCCGCAACGAGCGGCACCTCACCGGACCTGGGCTCCGCGCTGTGGTCTTCGTCGAGGAAGCTGGCGGTCTCCCGGGTACCCGCGCCCGGCAGGACGAGGTGACGCCAGCGGGGTGTCTTCCCGTCGTAGGGGTCGGTGTAGCCGCCGTCGATCAGGCCGCCGCAGGTGCGGCAGCGGGATGCTTCGGTGTCGCCCGTGCGGGCCTGCCCGAACCGTTCGGCGAACGTGCCGCCGAGGCTCTCGGCTGCCCAGTCGAACACGTCCGGCCGGCCGCCTGCGACTGCGGCGAGCAGCGTCCGCGCCTCGTCGCGGGTCATCCCGGCGATGAGGTCACTGCGCCAGGTCATGCCGCACCGTCCCCGGGTTGTGCCGCGGCCGCGCGGGTGACGAGCGGCCCCGCCTCGCACTCGGCGATCAGCTCCTCGGCCGCGTCGGCGAACTCGGCGAACGAGCGGCTCAGTTCACTGTCGCCGTCGATGGCCGCCTGGCCGGCGATCCTGCGGCAGATGCGGACAGCGGCGGGGCCGCGAGCTCGCAGCATGGCCTCGGCCACCGCGCGGACTTCCCGCCGTGCCTGCTCGGCGCCGCAGCGCTGCGGGTGGAGGCCCCGGTTCGCCCGGCCGCGCTCGTCGAGCACGACGGCGGCAACCTGCCGGGTGTAGCCGCAGGCGGTCATGAGGTCGATCTCGTCGGCGATCTGCTTGTCCGCGGACTTCTGCGCGGTGTCGCCCGGGCGGGTGCGGACCTCGGCCGCGGTGAAGCCCATGGAGATTCCGAACAGGGCGGTGAAGCGGAGGCTCGCGGGGGTGAGTTCGGCGGGGATTTCAGTTACCGTCATCGGTGGACTTCCAATCGGTTGCGTCGGTTGGGTGTCAGGCCCCGCTGTCGTGTGCCATCACGCCAGCGGGGCGTCTTCGTTTCGGGCTAGAAGGCGGGCACGAGGTCAAGGGCGCCGACGGCCTCCAGGGGCCATGTTGGCAGTATTCCAATCTAATTAGGTCAGGGCAACTTGCTTCGTCGCAACGGGTCCTATAGTGTCCTGCTTCATCAACTGTAACCCTGCTAACCGAGAAGGAATCGTGTCGATC
>Ga0070741_10010573_pt1 | contig 17365 bp, 11 predicted proteins | sample Coa_R1_4_FD_66440 | JGI IMG/M metagenome (GOLD analysis project Ga0070741, IMG submission 66440) | Surface soil microbial communities from Centralia Pennsylvania, which are recovering from an underground coalmine fire - Coalmine... | ecosystem: Environmental > Terrestrial > Soil > Unclassified ...
CCGCGGTTCGGACGGTCCAGAGCACCGGGCCGTGATGCAGAAGACAGGCGGCGGGAGCCCAGGCCAGCCCAGCGCCCAGTTGCTGGAACGCGCCATTGACGACGGGATGCGCCTGCGCCGGCCGGTTCCGGCTGTAAATCGATCCGAGCGCCCAGCAAGCCGCGCCCGCCTGAGTGATGAGAAATCCTTTCCAATATGCGGAGGCAAATCCGAAGCGGGCGAGTTCCGGTCCGGCGAGAAGGGCGCAGCCGCCGAGGCCGGTTAGCAGCCCGACCAGGGTTCGCGGGTGAATCGGACGCCCGCCCGGGAAGGCGGCGTCCGCAGCGACCATCCAGAGGGGAGTGGTGGCCGCGAACAGGGCGGTAATCCCGCTGACGATATAGTGCTCGGCGAAGATCCACCCGCCGCTGCCCACTCCAAGGACAAGAGCGCCGGAGAACAGGGCATCCAGCCGCTCTCGCCCGCGAGGAAGCCGGGCTCCCAGCAGTACGCATACCCCTAACAGAATCGATCCCGAGGCCAGAAACCGCGAGCAGGCGAAAAGCGCAGCGGGCAGGGCTTCATTGGTGATCCGGATCGCGAGAAACGTCGTGCCCCAGAGCCAGGAGACAGCCGCCAGAGCTGCGTACGCCTTCCAACCGGGGTAAGCATGGGGCGAGCCGGCTGGCCGTTTGGAGCGGGGAGCCTGGAGGTGAGAAGGCACGAACCGACGATTCTAGCAGCCTGCCCGAGCTTCGCCGGAAACAGCCCAGCGGCATCCTCCGCGAAGACAGGAGGATGAGCCTGATACGAACCCCCAGCGATTAGGAAGTCTTATGTCTCCGCGTTCGCGGCACGGGTCTTATGTTCTTTTCGTGGAGCATCCGGCGCTCCCGCCCGGCTCAACCAAAACCCGGCAGCTATGTTTCGGGCTGTATTTTCCCGCACGCTGCGGCTAGAATAGAGGGTGCCGTGCCCACCCGGGATCAAACCCTGGATTTGCTCGCCTCGGTGATTGGGGACAAGTACGAAGTGCTTCAGTGGATCGGCGGCGGGGGCATGGCGGACGTGTTCCTGGCCCGGCACCGGGTGCACGGGGGATTGTTCGCCGTCAAGGTGCTGGCCGAGCAACTGGCGGGCGACCGCACGATCGTGGAGCGGTTTCTGCAAGAAGCGCGAACGGCCGCCTCGCTTTCGGGCCACGCCAATATCGTTCCCATCTTCGACATCGGGGAAGACCAAGGTCTGCATTACCTGATCATGCAGTATGTGGAGGGCGAGGATCTGGCCTCGTACCTCGAGCGGGAGGGCGCCCTGGCGCCCGTGCAGGCGGCGCAAGTCATCTTGCAGGTCGCGAAAGCCTTGGTCTGGGCGCATTCCAAGGGCGTCATACATCGCGATTTGAAGCCGGCCAACATCCGGCTGGACCGGTATGGCAGGGTCATCGTCCTGGATTTCGGCATCGCCAAGGCCAGCGATGTACCGACGGCGCTGACCAGTCTCGGGGAGCGCCTGGGGACGCCGTTCTACATGGCCCCGGAGCAGGTGCGCGGCGATTCGTGCGACGCGCGCAGCGATCTGTATTCCCTCGGCGTCGTTTTCTTCGAGCTGCTGACAGGCAGGAGGCCGTTTACCGGGGAAAGCTACCGCGCGATCGAGCACGCGCAAATGTATACGCCGCCCCCTTCGCCGGGCGACATCAACCCGTCGATTCCACCCGAGTATTCGAGAGTGGTTTTGCGGCTCCTGGAAAAAGATCCGGGCGGCCGCTACCAATCCGCCACGGAGCTGCTAGAGGACTTGAAAGCCCTTGACGTGGGCCGGGCGACCACGACACTCGAGCCGCTGGTGGCCGAAGAGATCCGGCAGTGGACAGAGGGGGCCGGAAGCCGAACGGCGCCCCGGGCCGATGATGCGCCCAGCCGGCGCGCTGCGACGCCCTCGCGGCCTGCTCCCGAACCCGCGCCTCAGCGCGGCGGCGGCTTGAAAACGTGGTTGATTTTCGCCGGCGGAGGGGTTGTCATCGCCGCGGCGCTGGCGCTGGCCATTTTTTCCGGCCATAAGCCCTCCCGCGCCGGCTCAACGCGCCCGGCGGAGGAGAGAGCGGGCGCAGAAAGCGTCGGCAGGGCGGCTCCTGAGCTTGCCCCGCAAATCGAAACGCCAACCGGCAGCATGGAGCTGGTTCCGGCCGGCAATTTCACCTTCGGCGACGACGCGAAACCGTCTCCCAACCCGACGCGGACGGTTTTTCTGCCTGCCTATTACATCGACAAGACCGAAGTTTCCAATGCCGCCTACAAGCTGTTCTGCGACGCGACCGCGCATCCAGCGCCGGAAGCGCCCCCTTGGGACGCCGGCTATTTTCTGGGAAAACCGAATTACCCGGTCGTGAACGTCTCGGGGGAGGACGCCCGAGCTTTTGCAAACTGGGCCGGCAAAAGGCTTCCCACGGAAGAGGAGTGGGAAAAGGCGGCGCGCGGCTCGGACGCGCGGATCTTTCCCTGGGGGAATTCGCCGCCTGCACGGCAAGCCAACCTGAAAGGCGCTGCCGACGGTTACGAAAACACGGCTCCGGTGGACGCATTCCCGGAGGGGGCCAGCCCGCTGGGGCCGTTGAACATGGCGGGCAATGTGTGGGAGTGGACGGCCAGCCCTTATCCGGTCACCGCCAGGGAGATCGCCGACATGAAGGCCCTGCTTCCCTCGGCGGGCAGCCGATGGTTCGTGATCAAAGGCGGCAACTTCACAAGCGAAGAACTATGGCTTCGCGCTTACATGCGGCGGGGCTTTCCGGAGGATGGGAAATCCCCATTCATCGGCTTCAGGTGCGTCAAAGATGCGAAATAAAATGATGTTTTTTTTGGCAGCGGCGGGCGCATTCGCGATCGGCATCCCGATGTGCGCCCAACAGCAGGAAATGACGGCGCGCGACATGTTCGAGTCTGCGGCAGGACTACTGGTGCCGGCGCCGGCGGCGAAACCGGCCAAGACGCCGAAATCGAAAACAGCGAAGACGGCGGCGGCCCGGACGTCGCCGGGCGCAAAAGCCGAACAAGCCAAATCCCCGCCGGCCTCCAAATCCAGCGGCGCGCCAGCGGCGGCCATCACAGCCGGACAGGGCGAAGTGGTTCCGGTCAGCCTCCGTTCCGGCGCGGCGGCTCCGCTCGGGCTTCGCTACAGCATCTTGCGCCAGGTGCAGGGCAACCAGACCGAAGAGGTGAATGCGGACAGCACATTTCACTCCGGGGATCGCATCCGGCTGAGCATCCAAGCAAATGACACCGCTCACCTGTACATTGTGCAGCGCGGATCGAGCGGCAACTGGAGCGTGCTGTTTCCATCGCCGGAGATCGCCAACGGCAGCAACTTGATCGAGCGCGGCAAGCAGTATGAAGTGCCGAACGGACAGTGGTTCGCCTTCGACCAGCAGGCGGGCGAAGAGCAGCTTTTCATCGTGCTATCGAGGAAGCCGGAAGCCGATCTGGAAAACGTGATTTACTCGCTGCGGCAGGGGACGAAGACGAGCCCGGCAGCGCCGCGCGAGCAGGCGGGAGCGACAATTCTCGCGGAGAACAGACCTCCGATCGGGGATGATCTCGTAAGCCGGGTGCGCAGCCAGGTGTTCGCGCGCGACCTGGTGTTCGAGAAGGTCGATGAGAACACGCCGGGGGAGAAAAAAGAGAAGGCCGTCTATGTGGTCAACAAAAGCGGGAGCGCCGATTCCCGGGTGGTAGCCGATGTCAAGCTGCATCACAGGTAAGGGCGGGATGCGGCGGGCCATTGCGGGCGGAGGTCTTTTGGCGGCAGCGCTTTGTCTGCCGTGCCCGCCCGCGCTGGGGCAAGCGCCGTCGCAAAGCCCGCGCCGGATGGAGATTATTTTGGAGAAACGGGAAAACTCCAACTGGCGGGCGGTTGATCCGCGCCTGGTTCTGGACCAGGGCGATCATGTGCGGTTTCGCATCCGCACGAATTTTGACGGGTATCTCTACGTAATGAACCAGAGCACGTCGGGACGCTACACGCTGCTGTTTCCAAGCGAAGATACGGGCCAAAAGAATCAGATCCAGGCCGGCCGCGAATATCTGGTGCCGGCCACGGCGGGCTCGTTCCGGATCACCGGGCCGGCGGGCCACGAGATTGTTTACTGGCTGATGACTCCGGTCGATTTACAGGGTGGAGCTGAAGCCCGGCAGGATTATGTTCCGCTGCCGCCCCCGCCGAAGCCGGGAGCGGCGCCGCCGGCGCTGACGCCGAGGTGCGATGACACGGTGTTGCGCGCCCGCGGGGACTGCGTGGACAACTCCGCAGGGCCGAAGGCGGTGGGCGAAAAGGAAAAGCTGCCGGAGAACCTGGCGGGGCGCGTGCCGGCCGGGGCGGGCGCCGCTGCGCGCGAGTTGATGTTCGTGCGCCGGCAGCAGACATCGGTGGTGGCGGCGCCGGCGGCCTCGAGCGAGCCAGCTATTTTCGAGTTTCGCCTGGCGCACAAATGAAAACGCAGCCGCCGGCGATCGGTGCGCGCGGCGGCGGGATTGCCGGGCATCCGCCGGCCAGGCTGAAAGCTGAGAAGCCTATGTCATACAAATGGATCGGATTGCTGCTCGCGCTGGCGGGCGCTGCCTGGAGCCAACAGCCCACTCCCAAGCAGCAGCGCGATTTGCGCCTGGAGAAAGAGCAGCCGGGCGCCGGCTCAGGACAGATCAGCGGAGTTTCCATTCCCCGCAGTTATGCCTTGGTAGTAGGCATTTCGGGTTATGAAAATCTTCCCCAGCGCTCGCTCCAATTCGCCGAGCGCGACGCCCAAGCCATCTACTCGATCCTGATCAGTCCGGAGGGCGGCAACTTCCGGGCGGAAAACGTTCATCGGCTGATCGGCGCGCAGGCCACGCTGGCGGCTCTGCGCCGGGAGATCGAGCAGTGGCTCCCGGGCGCGGCGAAGCCGGAGGACCGGGTTTTGATTTATTTCGCCGGACACGGTTTTGTTTTCAACGGCAAGGCTTACCTGGCGCCCTTCGATCTAGATCCGAACAACATCGCCGGAACGGGCTATCCGATGGAGACGCTGGGGCAGGTGATCGGAGGGAAGATCAACGCGCGGTACAAAGTGCTGCTCACCGATGCCTGTCACAGCGGAGCGATCACGCCCGCAAACAGCCAGGCCGTCAACCGGAGCCTTCTCGATCTGCACAGCTCGCTGTTTTCACTGACGGCCAGCCGCGACCGGGAAGCTTCTTTTGAAAGCGCCGACTGGGGCGGCGGCCACGGCATCTTCACCTACTACGTGGTGAAAGGACTGGAGGGAGAAGCCGACCAGAACGCCGATGGCATTGTAACGGCTGACGAACTGGCCGAGTACGTTCACCGCAACGTGCGGGAGGCGACGAACGCCCGCCAGAACCCGACTTCCGAACGAGGCAGCTTCGACCCGAATATGCCGCTGGCCTACATTCCGAAAACTTTCGCCCGCCGCGCGCCGGCAGCCCAGACGTCCGACTTCGGCGCCCTGGTGCTGGAGGCGAATATGGACGGGGTGGAAGTTTTCGTGGACGGCAAATCGTCCGGCGTGGTGAACAAAGCCGCGCCCCTGAAATTGCAAGGCCTGCGGCCCGGGCCGCACACCATCCAGGGCGTCAAGATGGGCTACGAGCCGGACGGGCCGCGCGAGGAGATGGTATATCCGGGCCAGGAAACTACGGTCAGCATCAAGATTGTTTACGTGCGCCGGCGGAACAAGAAAGCGTCTGATCTGCTCGATCGCGGGCTGGAATATTACAACAAGGGCTACGCGGAAAACTACAGGAAGGCCGCTGAATTTTTCGAGAAGGCGCTGGCGGAGGATCCCAAGTTCAGCCAGGCGGCGATGTATCTGGGGCGGTCCTACAACGCGCTTTACGAGGACGACAAGGCGCAGAAGGCCTTCCGGAGGGCGCTCGAGATCGACCCCGATTCCATCGAGGCGCGGATCAGCTTCGGCGGGATGCTGCTGGATATCGGCGATTTCGATGAAGCGATCCGGCAGCTCAATACGGTGGTGCAGCGCGAACCGAAGCAGGCTCTCGGCCTGAGCCTGCTGGCGCAGGCTTACCGCATGAAAGACATGTACCCGCAATCGATCGAATCGGCGCGCAAGGCCATCCGGCTGCTGCCGGAAAACCCCGAGGCCCATTTTTTTCTCGCCGACAGCCTGCGCCTGAGCGGATCGTATGTGGAAGCGGAGAAAGAGTATCGGGAATATCTGCGGCTGAGCGACTTTCAAAGCAAGCTGGCCGGCAAACTCAACTACTACGTCCTCGGCTTTCTGGCGGGCGCGGGCAAGAAGAAGCGCGCGGCGCAGCAAGACATCTGGAAGGACTTGCAGAGTCTGGCGTATTTCGGCCTGGGGGATTGCGAGCGGCTGTTGTCGCATCCGGACCCGGCGATCGAAAATTACACCCGGGCGCTGGCATACGACAAGGATGATCCGAAGGTTCACTGGGCCCTGGGCCTGGCGTACACGAAAAAGGCCGAATTGACGGGAAACCTCGATTCTCTGCCGCAGGCGCGCCAGCATTTTGCGGCGATGCTCCAGATCAACGATCAGCTCGCCGAGGCTGAGCAAGCCAAGAAATATATTGCTAGAATTGATGCCCTGCTGAAGTCCCGGCAGTAGCCCGCGGCGTTGCGAAAGCAAGGATGGCGGAGGGAGAAGATCTCTTATGGCAGCCAGCTTCATCAAGGTCCTGATCGACGGCCAGGAAATCAGCAAGTTCAGCGAAGGCGCGATGCTCGAAAACGTAGAGGTCCGTCAGGAACTGAACGAGCATTGGTGGTGCGACGTTGAGGCGCGGCAAAGCGGAGACCAACGATTTCCGATCGAGAGCTGCCTGGGCAAAGACCTGAGCATCGCCGCGGTGGATGAAGAGGGCGCCGAACACATTTTGTTCGACGGCTTCGTGCTGGAGGCCGAACTCGAATATGAAATTTACGGCAGTTATACCGCCCGCTTGAAGGGCGTGGACCCGACGTACAAATTGGATTTCGGGCGAAGGTTCTTTCGTTTCGACCCCACGCCATTGCGCGACATGGTGACCATGCTCTGTGCTCCGCTGAATATCAGCTCTCTGGTGGTGTGTGAAGAAAAGAGCCCGCCGGATCCCTACATCGTCTGGCAGGAGAGCTTTTGGGACTTTTTGAAGCGGCTGGCCGACGATCACGGATGCTGGATCCGGTACCATCCCGCGGAAAAGTCGCTACAAGTGGTAAACACGTTTCAGGAGGAGAACACGGTCCAGTGGCGGGCGGAAGACGGCCTGCGCAGCTTCAAAATCCGGGGAAAGGTCGCCAGAAGGACGATGAGCGGCGCGAACTATTGCCGGTACCAGGAAAGCAAGATCTACTGGCAGGTCCGGCAAGTGCCCGAGTTCATGGACGGGAGCGGGCCGATGGTGGAGGCCGTGAAGGAGGCCTCGGAAAAAACGGGAAACTTTGGAAATGGGGAAGTATTGGAGCGGGCGCGGGCCTACACGCTGGATCAATATGAGGCTCTGGTGAAAAAAGAATGTGAGCGGACGATCGGGAGCGCCATTGTCGGCTCCGGCGAGAGCCGCAACGAGGAACTGCTGGCGGGAAACCAGATCAAGATCGATGGCGTGCTGGATGCGCGGGGCACCTATGGGCTGACTAAGGTGATCCACCGCTGGAGTCCGAAAGGGTACAGGAACGAGTTCTGGTGCACACCCTGGACCCACTACACGAACCCGGAACCGCCGCCGGTGAGGAAGTGGAATGGAGTCGTCCAGGCGAGGGTGGTGGAGAATGTCGATCCGCAGGGTTTCGGCAGGGTGAAGGTTCAGTTCTACTGGGACGGAGATACGCCATTCTGGGTGCGGATGATGACGCCTCACGCGGGCTCGGACCGCGGGTTCTACTTCATCCCGGAGATCGGCGACGAAGTGGTCGTCGCGTTTCAAGACGGAGATCCGGAGCGGCCCATCGTCCTGGGATCGATCTGGAATGCCGTCGACAGGCCCCCCACGGAGGACTTCTGGGGCGGGGAATATGGCGACAATGATTGCAAGCGGATTGTCACCAAGAGCGGCCACCGCATCCAGCTCGTGGATAAGAAGGGCAAAGAAGCCATTGCCATCGCGACGCCGCAACACATCAAGATCGCCATGCTGGAAAACACGAACGAAAACGGGCGGCCGACGATGATGCTGCATTGTGACGGGGATATTTTTATCAACGCCGGCGGCCGCATCCACCTGAAGAGCGCGTTTTTTTCGCGGGAAGTCGGCTAGGCTGCGCGGAAAATTGCCGCGTAGAAAAAACCAGTTTCGGAGGAAGAACATCTTATGCCTATTTTCGAACCTGCTTTCGACGGACAAACGAAAATCGGGCGCAGGGTCGACGATCCCAAAACGGACAAAGATCTTTCCGGACCCGGCGCGTTAAACTTCGGAGCCATGACCACACCGGCGGCCCTCGCCGGATGCACGGGCATTGACGCCAAACTGGTGCACGGCGACCGCTGGCAGCAGATCGACGGGAACTTCACAGAGCAGGTTAACGCCAATGAGATGACCACGATCCTCGGAAACCAGACGCGATTGGTGATGGGCAATCGAAACCTGACAACCGTTGGAAACGTGAACAGCACGACGGTCAGCAATCTCAATCAAACGGTTGTCGGCTCGACGATCCGGACGTACGTGGGCGCTGCCGCCTACAACTACGTGTCCAACCACGTCGCGACCCATGCTTCCCCGCAAAACAGGTTTGAGCCGGGGGTTTACCTTCATTTCGTGATGAGTAAGCTCTGGGCCGGCAACAGTCTGCACAACATCGGGATGATCTATTTTCAGTTCTATGTACTTTATACGACGATCACACCCACCTATCTGAATCTCACCCCAGTGCTGAACTTTGCTGCAACCGGAATCAATATACATTTCGAAGGTTTCGACAACGGCAGCCGCGCGCTCCAGAACAAACTCGCTGCTATGCAATTTCAGATCGATGCAATGGAGACCGAAGCGGAGCTTTTGGAGCTGGGGACGCAGATGGCCATCAAGTCTCTTTCCATGGCAATCAACTCCATTGCGATGTGAATGCAATCATGCCGGACGTAAAATCTACCCCCGGCCCTTCTCGTCTTACGGAGGCTCCCGGAAAAGAGCCGGTAGAGCCTTTTCGCAAGGCCGAAAGCCTGACCCGCTGCGAGCTGTATTGGCTGCCAGCCTCTCTGCCGGCAAAAGAGCAGCAGCGCAAATGGGCGCTCCAGTTCCTGTCAGAACTGGTGAAGCGGCTGGCTGCTGACGGGCGGCTGCAAACAGAACTGTTCGTCGAGGCCGAAGCGATTTACCCGGATCGTCAGGAGCAATTCATCCAGACGGCGCTGGATTTCAACCCGGTCATGGGGTTCAGCCGGGCCCCCGGCGCTCCACTGCCTTCCATTCCGAAGACAGAGGATACCGAGGCCATCCGGCGTCAAGAAAAACCGTTTGAGCTGAAGCCTTTTCTGCGCGGGATCTGTTATTGGTTTCTCCGCAAGAACCCGCAAAAGCAGTTGGAATTATTTTGGGGGTGGGGCGGGATGACGATGTTGCTGGTGAAACCGGATCCGGCCGCGCAGGCGCCGCCTTTGGTGGTGCCCGCCGGAGTCCAGAAACATCCGGCTTACCAATCTATGGCTCAGCAATACGACATCCCGGGCATGCTCAGCATGGCGGCCTCCGCGCAAAGCGAATTTCTCAAGAAGAGTAAAAAATACTTTGGGAAAGGATGGGAGGACCGTCTCGAATACCGGGGGCTTCTGTACGTACTGCCGCGGTGGTGCAGCCAGGATTTCTTCAATCTGCCCGAGGAAGAGGTAAAGCATCTGTTCGAGGTCTGCGATCTTTTTGTGACGGAGAGTCCGTCTGATAAAGGCGTCCTTCTGGCTTCGAGCAAGCCCATTCGTCCGATCATTCACGAGGTGGTCAGCAGCATGCGCGAGGCAGGCCACGTGTTCCCCGACAGGCCATGAGACCGCCGGACCCTCCCTTAGCTCGGATAGAGATCCAAGCCCTCGGGCGGCAGCATCAGTATTTCGCGTACCTGTGGGCTTGCGGCGATTATCCTCTGGCCGGCGAAGAGCGCGACTCGTATCTCGGGACGCTCGCCAAATTGGAGAAGGCTCTGGATGCGGCGTTTGGCGAATCGCAGGAGACTTTGTTGCAGATGTGGAAACTGCATCACGACGGCGCCAGCAAGCAGCTTTCCAAGAACGGTCCGGCCTGGGCGCCTGTGGTTGGGGTGGGGGTGTGGCCTCACAAGCCGCCGCCGGCAGTCTGGACGCGCGAGGAATTCGAGACATTCGTCCCGGGCGAGATCCCCAGGCCCCCGATTTCCATGGTGTTCCGGCTGAAAGGCGAGCGCAAGCAGCGCACGAACGTGTGGCCGCTGCTGGGCGGCCGTGGCGTCGTGATCCAGGCCAGAATTCAAGGGGATCCCGAAGAATTTTACAAGCAATGCGAACAGTATTTTCGCACCTTCATCACCGAGCCCTTGCATCTGGCATATCCCTTCTTCTTTCCGCTGTTTGATTCGCAGACGCTGCCGGCGATCAAGCCGGAACTGGCGGACCGCCTCTTGGGCGCGGTGCAGTATTACCTGCGCGAGAGCGCGGAGGATGGCGGGGTGCTGATCCTTTCCCAAGAGGATCTGGCTCCCCTGTTCCAGGAACTTCGCTGGCAAGTACAGCCGCCGCCACAGCCGTGAACCCGTCGGCAGCATATCGGATTGCGGCTTCCACACCGGATCTGCTCGTGTTGCAGGAGCTGCCGTACGCCGTAGCCGGATGGCTGGCTCTGGCGAGCGGCCTATTCATGGCCGGCGTTGCCGCGTTCACGCACTGGCGGTTTGGTTCTCCCCGGACTACATTTTGGGCGCTTTTGATGGGAGGAGGCATATGCGCGCTGCTCGGGGTCTGGCTGATGGGGCTGCAATACGAATTTTTGTTCTGGCGCGGGCAGTCGGCAGTGGAAATCCGAATGTCCTGGTTCGGGCGGGCGGTCAGCGACGAGCGTTTGACCTACACGGTTCCGCCAACCGCGGATATCGTGGTCACCAAGAGGACCACGCGGCAGCTTGTGCTGCGTTTCCATGACGGGCGCACAAAAACGCTGGGTCTATCGACGGATCGGGAAGGCCACGAGGAGGCAGTTCAACTGATCAACCGCTTTTTGCGAACGGGATCAGTCCTCCAGTAGCCGGTCGAGCAGCGCCGCGGGCAAGTTGTGATCGGTGATGTATCCGGCGATGACCCCGATCTGGACGCTCAACAGAGCATCGCCGGCAGCTCCTTTCGCCAGCGAGCGGCTGCCGGGCACCACAATGGCGCCGGGGGGAACCATGAGCGGGTTGGCCTCGCTGGCCAGAAAGCGGTGCTTCCGAAGCGGATCATACAGCCGCGTCTGCCACAGGAGAATCGTGCCCGGGAAGATGACAGCGCCCGGGCCGACAATCACGCCCGCGCCAATCACGCAGTTCGCGCCGATGCTGGCGCCGTCGCCGACGATCGCGGGAAGCCCCTCGAGGGGCTGAAGCTGGCCATGGATCTTGACTCCGGGGTTGAGGTGAACCCGCGCCCCGATCTGCGCGCATACGCCGATGCTCACGCCCTCACCCACGACCGTCTGCGGCCCAACATAGGCTCCCATCTGGACCACCGTAGCCGGCATCAAGGTGCAGCCGGCCGAAACGCACGCGCCGTCGCGCACGAAACAGCCGGCATCCGTGACGCGGACTCCATCCTCGAGCGAGAACTCTCGGCGAGGAAGCGTATCGAGGTCGATGGGCGCTCCTGCGGCGCTCTGCGTCAAGCGCCCGAAGCGCACGCACAGGGAGAGCGCTTTCTTCACCCAAACGTTGGTCTTCCAGCGGCCATCGAACACTGCGGCGCGGATTTCGCCGCGGTTCAGCCCCTGGCGAAACGTGGTCAGGAGTTGGTCGATGCGGGCGTCGCGTTTCGCCTCGGAGTCGGCGTAGATCTCCTCGATCTCGGCTTCCAGACTTAGAGTCATTCCCTCGTTCATCAGCGTTGAACTCCAAACCTGCTCCGGAGGACGCGGCATTGGCAGAAACTCGCCGTCCCGCCGGGCTATCCGACGCGTCCGTTCGCTCACTTTACCTTTCTTCCCGGCCCCGCCGCAATACAGCCGGGCCGGGCGCGCGCGGCCCGGGTTGGAGTATTGCCTGCACGCGATCAGCAAACAGTCCGGATCCAATGGAAAGACAGACTGAATCAAAAGACGAACCGGAGCGCCACTTGCACGGTGCGCGCCGGCTCCGCCGAGGAGATCACTCCGAAATCGGCATTGCCGAGCGTGTGTCCGGGGATGTCGAAATTGGCGTGATTGAGGAGATTGAAAAACTCCCCGCGCAGCTCGGCGCTCCAGCGCTCGTTGAGCTTTAGGTTCCTGGAAAGAGTCAGATCTACGGTTTTCCAAGACGGGCCGCGGAGCACCGATCGCGGGGAATCGCCGAAAGTATAGGCCGGGGCGCTCTGGAACGCCGCCGTGTTGAACCAACGGGCCAGCGTGTGCGGGCCGGCGCTAGGATCTCCGATCAAATTCGGCCGTGGAGTTCCGGCCGGAAAGGCATTCGTGTTGTTGACCGAATCATAAACCGTGAAAGGCTGGCCCGACTGCAACACGCCCAGAAGGCCAGCCTGCCACCCGCCGGCAAGGGTGCTTGCCAGGGGGCGGCCGGAAAAGGCCGGCATCTGATAGAGCACAGTGATGACGGCCCGGTGCGGGATGTCGCTGCCGCTTCTGCCCTTGTCCAGTTTGCGATTGTAGGCGTTCATGTAGCTTCCCGGATCTCCCAGTTCATTTGAGGAAGCGGCATCATCGAGGAATTTCGAGAAGGTATAATGCGCCAGCAGGGCGAAGCCATGGCTGAAGCGCCGTTCCAGCTTCATAAAACCAGCCTGGTAATTCGAATCGCCGACCGGCGGGTTGATCATCGAGACGTTGCTGAACTGCGGAAACGGGCGCAAAAGCTGAGCATTGCCAGGGCCCATCCGTTGGGGCGGGACCTGATTGATAGACAGGTCGTTCGCCGTCAGGTGATGACTCACGTTGCCCATGTAACCGGCCTCGATCACGAGATTCGCGCGGATCTCATTCTGAATATCGAAGTTCACCTGGTACGAGACGGGCGTAGGCCGGCGGCGGTCGAAAAATGTGACCGCCGTCGTGGGCGCCACACCGAGAGGAACGGCTCCGAATCCGGGGGTAGTGATAGGCGGCCGCGTATAAAGCGGAAAACCATTTCTCAAGACGAGAGCTGAGGCCAAGTCGGGGTTCGCCGCGATCAGATTCAGATTGTCAGAAAAGCCCAGGGCGGCCGCGGGACCGACGCTGGCGCTCACCATGGGTCCGTAAAAGACGCCGGCTCCGCCGCGCAACACCAGATTCCTGAAGAACGGCGCGCTATAGGCAAATCCGAAGCGCGGGCCGAAATTGGCAAAGTTAGCGTCAAAGGCCGTTCGCGGCGCGCCGCCAACGCCGGCGAAGGTGACAAGGCCCGGCGTCCCGGAAACGGGATTGATCGCGAAGCGGTCAAAGGAGTTCATCCGGTTGTGATCTACGTACCGGGGCAATTCCACTTCCCACCGCAGGCCGAGATTCAGGGTGAGATTGTTCGTGATTCGATGATCGTCCTGCGCAAAAGCCGCCCAGTAAGAAGCATGGGAAGGAATGCTATCCGTGTTCTGGAGCGCGGCTTGGCTGGCCTGACCGATCAGGAAACTGGCGAAGCCGTCGCCCGTGCCCGCCATGCCGGGCTGATCTGTAATCTGGCGTGTGAAGGCAAGAGCTCCGGAGGACGATGGGTCGTTGATTTCGCGGTTGTACCCGCGCCGGTATTCAAGGCCGATTTTGACGGCGTGCCGGCCGTAGAATCCGGAAACGGCGTCGGTCCACTGGGTATCTGTAATGGGCGTCTGGATGCGCGCAATGGCGGCGTTCGCCGCGCCTTGCGCGCCCAGCCAGGCATACCCGCTGATATTGAAGGTGGGAAAACCGGCGCGGCTCACGTTCAAAAGACCTAGCGACTGCGCCAGCCCCTGACCCGCCCCGAAGCGGCGCTGGATAAAGCTCCGGCGGTCGTAACTGAACTGGAGACTATTGACCAGGGTGGAGCTGAAAGTGTGCAGGCAACTGCCCATAAAGCTTTGCACCCGGCCGTCAGTAGAGCCGGCCGCCGGATCGGAGACAGGAATGCCGTACGCGCCGCCGTCGACTTGGCCGTAGTCATTGACGTAATAGCGGGTGGTGAGCTGATCTTTGCCGCTCAGGTGATGATCGAGGCGCCCTACTACGATATCCCGCCGCAGCGAGGAATGGCTGTTGGCGCCGAAATTGTTCGAGTCGCCGTTGGCCCGGCTAGCTGCCGGCGTGCGATTCGGCAGAGGAATGTAAGGCAGGGCGGCCACAGCAACCGGATCTAGCTGGCTCCGCGGAATGACGTTTCCCGGGTACGGCTGTTTTTTGCCGCCGGCCAGGGTATCCGGATCGTAGATGGCGTTGGGGATCCGAGAGAAGTCGCCCTGGCGCTCGGCCAAGGTCGGGACGGTGTAGATAGCAGCGCTGCCAAATGTTTCCCGGGTCTGTTCCCAGGCGGCAAAGAAATGCGTTTTGTCTTTCCGGAGCGGACCGCCGAGCGAGGCGCCGAACTGGTGCAGGTTCAGAGGCGGCGTGACAGAAGCGAAGAAATTCCGCGCGTCCAACGCATTGTTGCGCGCAAACTCGAACACGCTGCCGTGAAATTGGTTCGTACCCGAGCGCGTGGACATCGCAATGACGCCGCCAGTGGAGTGGCCATACTCGGCGGAGTAGTTATTTGAGATCACGCGAAACTCCTGCATGGCGTCGAGCGGCAGGCTAGTCTGCTGCTGCGGGCGGGTAACGCCCACTGCATTCGTCACGTTACCCCCGTCCAGCGTGAAATTCTGGTTGCGCGCCCGCCCTCCAGCCACCGAGAACACCGGATAATTTTCCGCGCCTTCACCGCTGTTGATCATGACTACGCCGGGAGAAAGGTTGACCAGCGACGCGGCAGAGCGGTTGGGCAGCGGAAGGTTGTCGATCATCTTGTGATTCACTAGCTGGCCGAGGCTCGAGGACTGCGTTTCGATCGCCGGAATGTCGCCCGTGACTTCCATCGCCTGGCTCTGCTGGCCCACTTGCAGAACGAAGTCGGCAGCGACCGTCTGCGCCACCTCGAGGACGACTCCCCTGCGGACAGCGGGTTCAAAGCCCGCCGCGCGGACCTCGATCTGATAGCTTCCCGGCACAAGCGCCGGCGCCCGGTAGATGCCGTCGTTGTTGGAGCGCACCGTCCGAGCCGAACCTGACGCCAAATTCGTCACCTTGACCTCGGCATCCGGGATGGCAGATTGCGATGGGTCGATGATTCTTCCGGTCAAAATGCTGGCGCCCACTTGAGCCGCCAAGGGCGCAACATAAATCCGAAGAGAGGCCGCGCTCAGGAAAAGGAGGGGAAGAAGTTTGATCTCGCGGAATACCGTTCGCCACTGAACCTGTGCCATGCCAAATTCTCCTTTTGTGAGTATTAGATTGAAAAAAAGGCAGTTAGTTCTTTGGAGAGCCGCAATAGCGGGTGCTTCAACAGCGCGGAAATGGGGGACGCAGAGCAATCCCTATCATGTCTATAGAGATTAGTATATTTCCATCAGGAAGACAAGAACATTTTGCCGGGTGGGCCGGTTGGCGCCGGCGGCTTCGCGCGGCGGATTGGCCGGCAACCAGCGGCGCTGCTGAAAAAAAGCTCTGCGAGGCCCATTGGCGCTCTTCCAGACCTACGGCCGCCGGCAGGAATCACCGATATAGCAGAATCGGGCGCTACCGGCGTCCCGAACACAAATGGGATCAAAGTCGCATTATGCGCCTGGCAAAGACCGCCGGGGCGGAGCGGCCCCGCCTCGCTGCGAGCGCCTGCTTTTCGCGTTGGCGTTTGCCTGCTCGATCCTTCCCGGATGCCTGCCGCCGGCCGGCGCGCAGACCACCTCTGTGATTCAAGGGGTTGTCCGGGACTCGCAGGGCTTGCCGATCGCGGGGGCCGAGATCACTCTAAGCGGCCCCCTGCTCGCCCGGGAGGCGCGGTTTACCACGGATGCAGCCGGCTCGTTCCGGATTCCTGGGCTGCCGGCGGGATCGTACAATTTGCGCGCCGAAAAAGCCGATTTCGCCGCCCGGGAATACGAAGGGCTGACGGTCACGGTCAACAGCGTACAGGCGATGGACATTGAGCTTGCGCTGGGAGCGGTACAGGAGGCGGTCACCGTTCCCGCCGATGCGCCGCAGATGGAACCAAACTCTTCTTCCTCCGGAATGACGATCCAGCCGCAGCAGATCGAGCAGATGCCTATCAACGGGCGCAACTACCTTGATTTGATGCAGTTGGTTCCGGGCATCGCCATCAACCGCCAGGCGAACGCGGGAAGCGACGCCGCCGCGCCGATCCTTGGAGAGCGAAGCGGCAACGTAATCTATCTCATTGACGGCATGCCCAACAGTGATGTCGCCGACGGCGGCCCCGCTTCTCCCTTCGACCAGGACTCGATCTTGGAGTTTCAAGTGCTCACGGGCGGTTACAAGGCGGAATTCGGGCACGGATCAGGGGGTGTTGTAAACGTGGTCAGCAAGAGCGGAACGAATCGGTGGCACGGGCTGGCCTCGGTGTTCCATCGCAATTCTTTCCTCGATTCGTCCGACGTCTCGGGCCGCGCAGCGCCATTTCTGCTGCGCTGGGATCCGAGCGCGACCCTGGGAGGACCCATCCTGAAAGACCGGGCCTTCGTTTTTGCTTCCCTGGAGCGGATCCGGGAAAGCCGCGAGCTGAACTTCAGCTTCCCGCCCGGCATCCCGGACGTTCTCCAGGCGCGCGAGGAGAGTTTTGACAAACATAGCCAGACTTTTGAGACGCGGGGCCTGGCGAAGCTCGACGAGCAGACAGGCCGGCATCGCCTCACCGAGCAGTTGAGCCTCACCAATATCCATGTGACCGACTTTCTGCCGCTTTCGCTGGCCACCAGTCTGCCCTCCGCCAGGACCAACTCCGACAGCCGGATTCTTGCAGCCGGCTGGCACGATACGGCCACTCTGGGCGGCCGGAGCAATCCAGTTTTGCTGAACGCCTATTGGCAATACTTTGACGAACCGTTTCTCCAGAAACCCTCGCATCCGGAGGCCGGGCCGGCGGCTACGGCGTTCAACATGTTCAGCAGCTTGACGACGGGCAGGCTCAGCGGCGATCTGGGGCAAGTGAAGTTCGGAGCAGGGTTCACGCCGTTGCGCCTCGATCAACAACACATTTCGACAGGCGCGAACCTCGACAAGGT
>Ga0070741_10010574_pt1 | contig 17362 bp, 16 predicted proteins | sample Coa_R1_4_FD_66440 | JGI IMG/M metagenome (GOLD analysis project Ga0070741, IMG submission 66440) | Surface soil microbial communities from Centralia Pennsylvania, which are recovering from an underground coalmine fire - Coalmine... | ecosystem: Environmental > Terrestrial > Soil > Unclassified ...
AGTCGTCGGCCCGTGCGGCGTCGACCGCGGCGACGGCGAGGTCGCTCCGCGCCTCCCGCGGCCCCACGCCGCGCGAGAACTTCATCCAGCCGTAGTCGCGCGTGAAGCCCCGCGCCTCCAGGTCGGCGCCGAGCCCGTGCGAGTCCGACACCCACCAGGGCGTCTCGCCGAAGAAGGCGGCGATCTCGTCGAGCGCTTCGGTGGACCTGAGGCCCATCACCCGGCAGAAGGTGCGCTCCGGCATTCGCCGGAGCGCCAGGCAGGTGGCCCCACCGATCTCGGCGAGCTCGCAGAGCCCGGGTGCGGCCCGGAACGCGTCGGCGTACGCCGCGAGCTCGGCCGCCTCCACCCGGTGAACCACGTCCGACAGCCTACTCCGCTATGCTGAGGCGGTCCGTAGGCGACGCCGCCTCGGGCGCGGGAGGTGCCGCGCTCGGGGCTTTTGTCATTTTTGGAAGGAGTCCGCATGGCGCAGCAGGTCGAGTCGAAGAACCGGGCGACGTCGAGCGAGGAGGCCCGGAAGCAGGTCGTGGCGAAGTGCAAGACCGAGGGCATCGAGTCGATGCTGCTCTGGTTCACCGACCTCGAGGGGCACCTGAAGAGCTTCGCGATCACCCCCGACGAGCTCGAGGGCGCCCTCGACGACGGGATGGGGTTCGACGGCTCGTCGATCACCGGCTTCAACGCGATCGAGGAGTCGGACATGGTCGCGATCCCCGATCCCGAGACCTTCGTGGTGATGCCGTGGCGGTCCGGCGAGTCCAAGGTCGGCCGGATGATCTGCGACGTGGTCACGCCCGACGGCGTCCCGTACGAGGGTGACCCGCGGCACGTGATGCGCCGCGCGCTCGAGCGGATGAAGGGCATGGGCTTCGACACGTTCAACGTCGGCCCCGAGCTCGAGTACTTCCTGTTCAAGGACGCCCGCGGCACCGAGACCCTGGACGAGGGCGGCTACTTCGCGATGACGACCCAGGATGCGGCGACCGAGCTCCGCAACGAGACGATCCAGGCCCTCGAGAAGGTCGGCATCCCGATCGAGTACCACCACCACGAGGTCGGGCCCTCGCAGCACGAGATCGACATGCGGTTCGCCAGCGCGCTCGAGATGGCCGACCACACCCTGACGTACCGCCTCGTGGTCAAGGAGATCGCGGCGAAGAACGGCGTCTACGCGACGTTCATGCCGAAGCCGATCTTCGGCGAGAACGGGTCGGGCATGCACACGCACCAGTCGCTCTTCACCGAGGGCCGCAACGCGTTCTTCGACGAGTCCGACAAGTGGCACCTCTCCGACGTCGGCAAGGCGTTCATCGCCGGCCAGCTCCGGCACGCCCGCGAGATCGCCGCCGTGTTCGCGCAGTGGGTGAACTCGTACAAGCGGCTCGTGCCCGGCTACGAGGCGCCGGTCTACGTCGCCTGGTCGCAGCGCAACCGCTCCGCGCTGATCCGGATTCCGCTGTACAAGCCGGGCTCGGAGCAGGCGACCCGCGCCGAGATCCGCTGCCCCGATCCCGCGTGCAACCCGTATTTGACCTTCGCGGCGCTCCTGCACGCGGGCCTGGAGGGGATCGAGAAGGGCTACGAGCTGCCCGATCCGATGGAGACGAACCTGTACCACCTCACCTCCGAGCAGCGGCGGGAGCGCGGGATCGTCGCTCTGCCGGAGACGCTGGGCGAGGCGATCGACGAGCTCTCGCAGTCGCAGCTCGCGCGCACGGCGCTCGGCCCGCACATCTTCGACCGCTACGTCGAGATCAAGCGCAAGGAGTGGGACGAGTACCGCGTCCAGCTCACGCAGTGGGAGATGGAGCGCTACCTGCACGCGCTGTAACGCCTGCGCGTAGGCCCACAAACGACCACGAGCTGCGGATGAGCGCAGCTCGCAGTCGGCCGTCAGTCAGCCTCGCCGCCGCAGGGTGGCGAGGCGTGCACTGAATTGTAGATCGTTCGACGAGGGACCGCACTCTCCTCGGCGGACGGTCCGGTCGAGGAGGACACGCCCCTCCGCGTCCCTCCTCACCCGGAAATCTGCCCGGCTCTAGCCGAAGCTCTGGATCGACTCGCGCACGAGGCGCAGCCCGATCACGCCGCTGCGGCCGTCGATCGCGCTGATCGCGTCCGCCGGCACGAGCCGGCGGCGGCGCAGGAAGCCCGACCGCACGGCGAGCGCGTCGGGGACGTCCGGCGACGTCCCGTACATCGGCGCCTCGACCCGTCCGACGACGCGTCCGCGCGCGTCCGCGACGAGGTAGCCGGTCGTCGAGGAGAGATCGAGCGCTGCGGCCGCGGAGCTCATGTCCGTGAAGCTATCCCCTGCATGCGTGGGAAAAACACGCGATTCGTAAGGATTCGGTTAACCACCGGCGTTGCCCGGTTCGACATCGGTCGTGCGAGTCCTACCGGGGCAGGTCACCCCGCGCCCGGCTTGAAGACCATCAGGACGAGGATCGCGACGACCGCAGCGAAGCTCACAGCGTTGAGGGCGAGCGCGAGCCGGTCGGCGACCGCCGCGCGCAGCGACTCGCTGGGCCGGTCGCCCTCGGCCGCCAGGCGCTCCGCGACCTCGCGCGCGTGCCGCAGCGTCGTCCCCGCCGGCCCGCCGAGCGCTCCCGCGACGAACCAGAGGACGATCGCGGCGACCACCCAGCCGTCGCCGAGCGAGATCCCGTCGGGGTTGTCCCGGGTGAGCCAGATCCCGAGCCCGAGCGTGCCGGCGGACCCGATCGCGACCAGGACGACCATCGGCCGCACCAGGCCGAGGAGCACCGCGATCTCGCTCGGGCGCTCGCGCCGCATCGCGAGCCCGTGGAGGACGCCGGCGGCGATGCCCCCGGAGACGAAGCAGAAGGCCGCGAGCAGATGGAGAGCGAGCAGCCAGTCGTAGGTGGACACGCGCCGGAAGGGTAGGCACGGCACCGGCCTACAATCGGATGCGTGGACGTCCCCGCGCGCCACCTGCGCCTCCTGACGGACACGATCGCCGCGGTCAACTCGACGCTCGACCTCCAGGAGGTGCTCGAGCTCGTCGCGACGAACGTCGCGGAGGCGATCGGCACCGACGCGTGCTTCGTCTACCTGTACGACGAGGGCTCGGGCGAGCTCGTCCTGCGGGCGACGCACGGGACGTCGGTCGAGGAAATGACGCGCCGCCCGAGGATGCGGCCGGGCGAGGGCATCACCGGGGCGGCCGCCCTGGAACGCCGGCCGGTGATGCTCCCGGCGCAGGCGCACCTCGACCCGCGGTTCAAGCGCTTCGCGAACCTGCCGGAGGAGGAGTACGAGTCGATCCTCGCCGTCCCGATCCTCGCCCGGGAGAAGCTCGAGGGTGCGCTGAACGTCAGGACACGCGTGCCGCGCGAGTTCTCCGAGGCCGAGATCGAGCTCCTGCTCGCGATCGCCGCCCAGGTCGCGCAGTCGATCGAGCACGCCAAGCTCTACGCGCACGCGCAGCGGAGGGTCGAGGAGCTCGAGGCGCTGGCGCGGATCTCCGAGGCGGTGTCGGAGTCGCTGTACCTCGAGGAGTCGCTCGAGGCGATCGTCAAGACGACGATGGACGCGGTGTCGGCGACGGGTGCCGCGCTCGTCCTCGAGGACGGCAAGATCGCGTGGCCGGAGGGGCGTGCGGGCGCCTACGCGGTGCGGACGCCGCTGCGCTGGAAGCGGCGCGAGATCGGCGAGCTCGTCGCCGACCGCGACTCGCCGTTCACGGACGAGGAGCGGCAGCTGCTGGCGTCGATCGCGCACCACGCCGCGGTCGCGCTCGAGCACGGCCGCGCGGTGATGCGCGGGGTGCTCGCCCAGGAGATCCACCACCGGGTCAAGAACAACCTCCAGACCGTCGCGTCCCTGCTGCGCCTGCAGGCCCGCGGCGACGTCGTCGACGCGCGCCACGCGCTGGACGACTCGGTCAACCGGATCCTCGCGATCGCGGCCGTCCACGAGGTCCTCACCGAGCGCCGTGACGAGAGCGTCGACCTCGGCGAGCTGCTCGAGCGCCTGCGGGCGATGCTCGTGCAGGGGCTGGCCGCGGACAAGGAGGTCGCGTCGTCGCTCGAGTCGGTGCCGCTGGCCGGCGGGCGGGCGACGGCCCTGGCGCTCGTCTTCTCGGAGCTCCTCCAGAACGCGCTCGAGCACGGAGGCTCCTCGGTGCGGATCGAGCTGGCGCAGCGGAACGGCGACGTTGTGCTCGCGATCGCGGACGACGGGGCCGGGATCGAGGGCGCTCCCCAGGGCACGGGCCTGTCGATCGTCGAGGCGCTCGTGCGGGACGAGCTCGGCGGGACGCTGTCCCTGGCCGACGAGGGCGGGCTCAGGGCAGAGGTCGTCTTTCCGGCCTGATCACGCGCCGCAGGCCGAGCGGCCTTCGAGCCGGCGGGCCGGCGCCTAGACTCGCCGTGTGCGGATCCTGATCGCCGAGGACGAGACGATCATCCGGCTCGACCTCCGCGAGCTGCTCGAGGGGGCCGGCTTCGAGGTCTGCGCCGAGGCGAAGGACGGGATCGAGGCGGTCGAGCTGGCCGAAACCGCGGAGCCGGAGCTCGCGATCCTCGACGTCAAGATGCCGCGGCTCGACGGGATCGAGGCGGCGCGCCGGATCCTGGAGGAGCGGCCGATGCCGATCGTGATGCTGACCGCCTACGGCCAGGACGAGCTGGTCTCGCGGGCGGTCGAGGCGGGCGTCTTCGGCTACCTGGTCAAGCCGTTCCGCGAGGCCGACCTGCTCCCCGCGATCCGGGCCGCGCGCGCCAGGTTCGACGAGCTGACCGCCCTGCGCGAGGAGGCCGAGTCGCTCGCCGACGCGCTCGCCGCGCGGAAGTCGATCGAACGGGCGAAGGGGCTGCTGATGGCGAAGGAGGGGCTCTCGGAGCAGGAGGCGTTCGAGCGCCTGCGTCGGGCGAGCCAGCTGGCCGGCCGGCCGCTGAAGGTCGTCGCCGAGGCGCTGATCGCGACCTTCGAGTCCTAGCCTCCGGCAAGCCTCGTCCTGCCGGGCCGGCTGTGGACGATTCGTTGCCGTTTCGGCACTCCGGTGGTGCCAGGCATCGCCTGCGGACACCGTCTCGGAGCGCCGGAACAGGCCGTTCGGGCCGTTCGGCCCGGTGGCGCTGTGGAAGCGTTGTTGCACTTCCGGCGCAGTTCCGGTGCCAGGCACCGGCTGTGGACAACGGCTCGAAGGGTCCGCTTCGGCCGTGGCCGGATCAGGCTTCGACGTCGAACTCCTCGGCGATCTCGGGGTCCTTGCCGATCAGGTCGCGGATCGCGGCCGGGAAGTCGCCCGGGTCGCCGTCCCAGGTCTCGACGACCCCGAAGCGCTCGGTGGTCTCGTCGGAGATCCACGTGCGGCTCGGGTCGGGCTCGAGGCGGGCGCGCAGCTCGTCGAGGCTCGTCTTCGAGTCGGCCAGGTTCCACAGCAGGAGGCGGACGATCACGTGACCGGGACGGCCAGCCCCTCGGCGCCGAGCTCGGACGTCCGCGGCTCGTAGCCCGACCGTGCGAGCAGCTCCATGCCGAGCCGCGCCCGGCGGACGCGCTCCCGCGAGAGGGCGACCGTGGTCGAGTCGAGGTGCGAGCCGGCCGGGTAGACGTCGGGGGCGTTGCGCAGCCCGAACTTGACGTAGACCGGCGACGCTACGCGGATCAGCTCGGGGATCTCGTGCAGGCGGACGAAGCCGCCGACGTTGTCCGGGGCCTCCACGTACACGTCGAGCGGGACGTCCGTCGCCGCGCGGATCGCGGCGATCTGCGCGAGGGTGAGGTCGGTCGGGAGGTTGATCGTGTCCACCTCGAGGCTCGCGAGCAGCCGCGCCGCCGCCGGATTGGCGACCGGGAGCATCACCGAGAGCTTCGCCTGCATGTCCTCCGGGAGGAACCCGTCCTTCCTGGCCTGGGCGAAGACCGTGACCATGCCGAGGTCGGCGAGCAGCACGCTGCGGAAGCCGTGGTCGGCGGCGCGCCGGATGTCGTCGAGGCAGGCGACGACCTGCTCCTGGCCGTGGACGGTGGGCGCGACCACGGCGCCGGCCGCCGAGCGGGCCATCGCCGAGACGCCCCAGCCCGCGTTCGGCCGGGCGAACAGGCTGACCTCGACCCGCGCGTCGGCCGCGATGCGGGCCATCTCGTCGAGCTCGGCGTCGGTGAGCAGGAAGACGCCGCTTCCCTGGGAGACGCGGTGCACGCGGACGTCCAGCCGCTCCGCCTCCTCGAGCACGGCCTCCAGGCAGCGCGGCCCCTCGGTGCTCGGGATCTCGACGCGGTACTGGGCGCCGTCCGCGAAGCGGGCGGCCGAGTCGGGGAGCGAGCCGAGGTCGCCGGGCGGCAGGCCCATGGAGCGGAGGAACTCCCGCGACGCGCTCACGGCGCGAGCCTACCGCTCACGCCTTCGCCTGCTCGCGCTCGAAGAGCGTCTCCCAGCGGTCGAGCAGCGACTGGAGCTCGTCGCGTGCGGCCCGGTGGGCGGTGAGGAGCTCCATGTCGCCCCAGTCGTCGGTGAGCTTCCGCTCGAGGTCGGCGACGGTCTCCTCCTGCCGGGCGATGCGTGCCTCCACCTGCTCGAGCTCGCTCGGCTTCTTGGGGCGCGGCCGCCCTGGCCGCGGTCGCTCCGGCCGTGGCTTTCCTCGTGACGTTTCCAACCCGGTCTCTGAGACCGGAACCGCGCCGGCATTGGAACTCTTCGTCCACAGGGGGCTGATCCGGACGTAGTCGGCCCAGCCGCCGTCGTAGCTCCGGATCGTGCCGTCCTCGATTGCCAGCGTCCGCTCGGCGACCGCGTCGAGGAGGGCCCGGTCGTGGGACACGAGCAGCACGGTCGCGGGGAAGTTCTCGAGCGCGGCCTCGAGGGCCTCGCGGCTCTCGAGGTCGAGGTGGTTGGTCGGCTCGTCGAGGACGAGGAAGTTCGAGCCGGATGCGACCACGACCGCCAGCGCCAGCCGGCGGCGCTCGCCGCCGGAGAGCACCGCGACCGGCTTCTCGTGCGCCTCCCAGCCGGAGAAGAGGAAACGGCCCAGCAGGTTCTGCGCCTCGGGACGCCGGAGGCCGGTCATCGACTGCACGCATTCGAGCACCGAGCCGCGCTCGTCCAGCTCGGCCTCGTGCTGCGAGAAGTAGGCGGGGACTACGCCGTGGCCGAGCCGGATCTTCCCGGAGCGCGCGTCGCGCCGGCCGAGCAGCGTCTCCAGCAGCGTCGTCTTCCCCGACCCGTTCGGCCCCACGAGGGCGACGTGCTCGCCGCGCTCGACCGCGAGCGAGACGCCGTCGAGCAGGTGCTTGTCGCCGGCGGACAGCGACAGGCCCTCCACCTCGACGACCGTCCGCCCGGTGCGTGGCGGGTTCAGGAACTCGAAACCGAGCCGCTTCGTCCGCCGCGTGAGCAGCGCGAGCTCGTCGGAGGCGACCGCTTTCTCCTTGCGCAGCCGGCCGATGTGCGTGAGCTTGGCCTGCGCCTGCCTGGCCTTCGACTTCTTGTACCGGAACCGGTCGACAAACCGCTGCAGCCGCGCGATGTCGGCGTTGAAGCGCTCGATCGACTTCGACGCGTCGAGCGCACGGGCCGCCTTCTCGCGGCGCCACACGTGCCACTCGCCCGGGAAGTACGTCGACCGCCCCGCCTCGAGCTCGAGCACCGCCGTCGCGACCGCCTCCAGGAACCAGCGGTCGTGCGCGACGAGGACGACCGCGGCGTCCATCGCGACCAGCGTCTTCTCCAGCCACTCGAGCCGCTCGACGTCGAGGTGGTTCGTCGGCTCGTCGAGGAGCAGGAGGTCGGGATCGCCGGCGAGCGACCGTGCGAGCGACGCGCGCGTGAGCTCGCCGCCGGAGAACGTCTCCAGCGGGCGGTCGAGCTCGTCCTCGGCGAAGCCGAGCCCGCGCAGCGTGGACAGCGAGTTCTCGCGCCAGCCGTAGCCGCCGGCGTGCTCGAGGCGCGACTGCGCCGCCGAGTACCGGGCGAGGGTCTCCGCGGCGTGGTCGCCCGAGGCCATCGCCGCCTCGAGACGCCGCAGCTCCTCCTCCAGCGCGATCAGGTCGCGCGCGCCGGACAGGGCGTACTCGCGCAGCGACAGCCCGAGGTCGAGCGGCGGCCGCTGGTCGTGCAGGGCGATCCGCGTCCCCTTGTCGAGGACGAGCTGGCCGCCGTCGATGCCCGTCTCGCCGGCGAGCATCCGCAGCAGCGTCGTCTTGCCGGCGCCGTTCGGCCCGGACAGCGCAAGCCGCTCGCGGCGCTCGACCTTGAACGAGACCGCGTCGAAGAGGAGCCCGCCGGCGAGCTCCTTGCGCAGGGTGGTGCCGATCACGACCGCCATGCGGGAAAACGTATCCGCGCCGCACCCGGCACGAGCCGACCCACCCAGCCGACGACCGCATCGGTGCCAGACCCCTACCACCCCAGCCTGCGCGGCCGTCACGCGCCAGGGGTCTGGCGCCGATTCCGTTTCCGCTACGCCCGAACCAGCGACCGCGCAGCGTTGGCGATCGCGACCGCGTCGATCCCGAACGCGGCGAGCAGCTCGTCGGGCTTGCCGGAGCGCGGCATGTCGGTCACCGCCAGCCGGGTCACGCGCGCGGAGACGCCGCGCTCGGCGAGCGCTCCGAGCACCGCCTCGCCGAGCCCGCCCTCGGGCCAGTGGTCCTCGACGGTGACGATGCGGCCGGTCTCGGTGGCCGCGGCGGCGAGCGTCCCGCCGTCGATCGGCTTCAGCGAGTAGCAGTCCACCACCCGTGCCGACACGCCGTCGGCGGCCAGCGCCTCGGCCGCCTCGAGCGCCTCGTGCACGGTGATCCCGCAGCCGACGAGCGTCACGTCGCCGCCGTCGCGCACGACGCGGCTGCCGCCGATCGGGAACTCCTCGTCCGGCCCGTAGATCACCGGCGTATTCGGCCGGAGGGTGCGGATGTACGAGATCCCGTCGAGGTCGGCCATCGCGGCGACGAGCTTCGCGGTCTGGTTGCCGTCGCACGGGTGGAGCACGGTCGAGCCGTGCACCGCGCGGAGCGACGCGATGTCCTCGAGCGCCATCTGCGACGGGCCGTCCTCGCCGATCGAGATCCCGGCGTGCGACCCGGAGAGCGACAGCGTCGCCCGGGAGATCGCGGCCATCCGGACGAAGTCGTAGGCCCGGGAGTGGAACGCCGCGAACGACGACGCGAACACCCGGTAGCCGCGCGCCTGCAGGCCGACCGCGGCCGCGACCATCTGCTGCTCGGCGATGTACATCTCGAAGAACCGGTCCGGATGGGCGGCCTTGAAGATCTCGGCGAAGGTCGAGTTGGAGACCTCTCCGTCGACGGCGACGACGTCGCCCCGCGCCGCGCCGACCGCGGCCAGCGCCTCGCCGTAGGCCTTGCGCGTCGCGACCTCCGAGCCGAGCTCGTAGGCCGGCAGCTCGAGCTCGCCCGCCGGGAACCGGTGAGGCTCGCCCGCAGGCGGCTTCGCCACGTCGACCGTGATGTTGCGCAGCCCGCCGAGCTCCTCGATCGCCGCGTCCGGGTCGTCGAGCGGCTTGCCGTGCCAGCCCTCCTTGTTCTCGACCGCCTTCACGCCCTTCCCCTTCACGGTGCGGGCGATCACCACGGTCGGCTTCCCGGCGGTCGCGGCGGCCTCGGTGTAGGCGGCGTCGACCGCCTCGACGTCGTGGCCGTCGATCTCGATCGCGTGCCAGCCGAAGGCCTCCGCGCGGGCCCGGTAGTGGTCGAGCTGCCACTCGTCCATCGTCGGGCCCCGCTGCCCGAGGCGGTTGACGTCGATGATCGCCGTCAGGTTGTCGAGCTCGTAGTGCCAGGCGTGCTCGAACGCCTCCCAGATCGAGCCCTCGGCCGACTCGCTGTCGCCGCAGAGCACCCAGACGCGGTACGGCAGCCGGTCGAGGTGCTTGCCGGCGATCGCCATCCCGACGCCGAACGGCAGGCCCTGGCCGAGCGAGCCGGTGGCGACGTCGACCCACGGGATCAGCGGCGTCGGGTGCCCCTCGAGCATCGAGCCGAACCGGCGGTAGGTCAGCATCTCCTCGTCGGAGATCGCACCGGCGGCCCGGAACATCGCGTACAGGAGCGTCGACGCGTGCCCCTTCGAGAAGATCAGGCGGTCGTTGGTGGGCGTGTCCGGGTTGTCGAAGTCGTAGCGCAGGTGCTTCGCGAGCAGCACCGACATCAGGTCGGCGGCGGACATCCCCGACGTGGGGTGCCCGGACTTCGCGGCCGCCGCGCACCGCACGGAGTCGACCCTGAACTGCTGTCCGAGCTCGCGCCAGAGCTGAACATCGTCCATGCGGGTAACGTAGCTGGCATGAGGGTGGCGGTCGCATTCGACCACCGCGGCGTCAAACTCCGCGAGCGGGTGCTCGAGGAGTTGACACTCCTCGGCCACGAAGCGGTCGACCTCGGCACCGACACCGACGCCGTTCGCGTCGACTACCCGGACAAGGCCCGGGAGGTGGGCGAGGCGATCCGGGCGGGCGACGCCGAGCGCGGCGTGCTCGTCTGCGGTTCCGGCGTCGGCGCCTCGGTCGCGGCCAGCAAGCTCGACGGCATCCGCGCCGCGATCTGCCACGACGTCTACTCCGCCCACCAGGGCGTCGAGCACGACGACATGAACGTGCTCTGCCTCGGCTCCGAGGTCGTCGGCGCCGAGCTCGCCGCCGACCTGGTCAAGGCATTCCTCGCCGCCGAGTTCGGCGGCGGCGAGCGCTACCTACGACGACTTCAGAAGATCGAGGACCTGGAAAGGAAGAGCTATGCCTGATTCGCGGCTCCACCGTCTCTCGGCGCTCGGCCAGAGCGTCTGGATCGACTACCTGTCACGCACCCTGCTCCACTCGGGCGGGCTCGCGCAGAAGATGGAGGAGGACGCGGTCACGGGCGTCACCTCCAACCCGACGATCTTCCAGAAGGCGATCGCCGAGGGGGACGCCTACGACGACCAGATGCGCGACCTTCTCGAGCACGAGGAGGACGCCAAGGAGATCTTCGTCGCCCTCGCCGGCCGCGACATCGGCGAGGCCTGCGACCTGATGCGCAGGGTCTGGGACGAGGGCAAGGGCCTGCGCGGCTACGTCTCGATGGAGGTCGACCCGACGTTCGCGTACGACACCGATGCGACGATCGCCGAGGCGCGCCGCTTCCACGGGCTGATCGACAAGCCGAACCTGTACGTGAAGATCCCGGGGACGAAGGAGGGGCTGCCGGCGATCGAGGAGATGATCGCCGCCGGCAAGTCGATCAACGTCACGCTCATCTTCTCGATCCAGCGGCACCGCGAGGTGATGGAGGCGTACATCCGCGGGATCGAGCGGCTCGTCGAGGCCGGCGGCGACCCGTCCGGCGTCGCGTCGGTCGCCAGCTACTTCGTCTCGCGGGTCGACACCGAGGCCGACAAGCGGCTCGAGGGGCACCCGGAGCTCCAGGGCCGGCTCGCGGTCGCGAACGCGAAGCTCGCCTACCAGTCGTGGAAGGAGGTCTTCGCCGGCGAGCGCTGGGCGGCGCTGGCGGCGAAGGGCGCGTCGAAGCAGTGGTGCCTGTGGGCGTCCACCTCCACGAAGAACCCGGCCTACCGGGACGTGCTCTACGTGGAGGACCTGATCGGCCCGGACACGGTGAACACGATGCCCGAGGAGACGATCGAGGCCTTCCAGGACCACGGCGAGGTGGCGCCGACGATCGAGGAGGGGCTCGACGAGGCCCGGAAGGTGTTCGAGGACGTCGAGGCCGCCGGCGTCTCCGTCGACGACGTCACGCGGGTGCTCGAGGAGGAGGGCGTGCGGAAGTTCTCCGACTCCTTCGCCGAGCTGCTCGACGGGATCCGTTCGAAGCGCGGCGAGCTCGTGAACGCTTGATCGAAGCGGCCGAGCCCGTCGAGCGGATATGGGAGCGGGACCCGACCGTCTGGACCGGACACCGGCTGGAACCGTTCGAGGAGCGCGGCCGCCCGGTCGCGCGCATACGACTGGAGGAGATCGCATGAACCTGGGAATGGTCGGCCTCGGCCGGATGGGCGCGAACATGGTCGAGCGGCTGCGCGAGCACGGGCACACCGTCGAGACGTACGCGCGGACGAATCCGGAGCGCACCGCGGACTCGCTGGTCGAGCTCGCCACCAAGCTTCCCCAGCCGCGCGTCGTCTGGCTGATGATCCCGGCGGGCGACCCGACCGAGATGGCGTTCCAGACCATCCTCGGGCTGCTCGAGGACGGCGACGTCATCGTCGACGGCGGCAACTCCAACTTCCGCGACTCCCAGCGCCGCGCCGCCGACGCGGCGAAGAAGCACGTCGCCTTCCTGGACGCGGGGGTCTCCGGGGGGATCTGGGGCCTGAAGGAGGGCTACTGCGTGATGGTCGGCGGCGATGCCGCGGCGTTCGGGCAGATCGAGCCGTTCGTCAAGGACCTGACCGAGGAGGGCGGGTACGCGTACGTCGGCCCCTCCGGAGCCGGCCACTTCGTGAAGATGGTCCACAACGGAATCGAGTACGGGATGATGCAGTCGCTCGCGGAGGGCTTCGAGATCATGCAGGCCTCCGAGTTCCCGGTCGACCTCGACAAGGTCGCTGCGCTCTGGCAGCACGGGTCGGTCGTCCGCAGCTGGCTGCTCGACCTGCTCGTGCTCGCGCTGAAGGACGACCCCGGCCTGGAGAAGATCCGCGGCTACGTCGAGGACTCCGGAGAGGGGCGGTGGACGGTGTTCAACGCGATCGACGAGAGCGTCCCCGCGCCGGCGATCACGATGGCGCTCTTCGCCCGCTTCGCCTCGCGGCAGGACGAGTCGTTCGCGGCCAAGGTGAACGCCGCCCTGCGCCAGCAGTTCGGCGGGCACGCGGTCAAGGCCGCCGGCGACACGAAAGCATGAGGAACCCGCTCGCCGAGGGCCTCCGCCTGCCGCGCACGCCGGAGCCGTGCGCGCTGGTCATCTTCGGCGCGTCGGGCGACCTGACCCGGCGCAAGCTGATTCCCGCGGTCTACTCGCTGGCCGTCCGCGACCTGCTCCCCGAGCGGTTCGCGATCGTCGGCGTCGCCCGCACCGAGGAGACCGACGCGAAGTTCCGCGCCCGGATGAAGGACGCCGTCCGCGAGTTCGGCCGGGACCGGCTGGACGAGAAGGTCTGGAAGCGGCTCGCCGAGGGGATGCACTACGTCGCGACCGACTTCGCGGCCGACGACGGCGAGGACGCCCTCGTCGAGCTCCTCGGGCGGATCGACGAGGAGCGGGGCACGGCCGGGAACCGCGTCTTCTACCTCGCCGTGCCGCCGAAGGCGATCTCGACCCTGATCGAGGAGATCGGCAGCCGGCGGGGCGAGCGGAAGGGCTGGACCCGGCTGATCGTCGAGAAGCCGTTCGGCACCGACCGGGCCAGCGCCCGCCGCCTGAACGCGGAGCTCGCGCGGTACTTCCACGAGAAGGAGATCTTCCGCATCGACCACTACCTGGGGAAGGAGACGGTCCAGAACATGCTGGCGCTCCGGTTCGCGAACGGCATCTTCGAGCCGATCTGGAACCGCCAGTTCGTCGACCACGTCGAGATCACGGTCGCCGAGTCGATCGGGATCGAGGGGCGGGCATCGTTCTACGAGTCCGCGGGCGCGATCCGGGACGTGTTCCAGAACCACCTGCTCCAGCTCGTCGCCCTGACCGCGATGGAACCGCCCGTGGACTTCACCGCCGACTCGGTGCGGAACGAGAAGGTGAAGGTCCTGCAGGCGATCCGGCCGCCGGGCGCCCGACGGGTCGTGCGCGGCCAGTACGGCCGTGGACACATCGAGGGCAAGCGCGTGCCGGGCTACCGCGAGGAGCCCGGCGTCTCCGGGACCTCGACCACCGAGACGTTCGTCGCCGCGAAGCTCTACGTCGACAACTGGCGGTGGGCGGGGACGCCGTTCTACGTCCGCACCGGCAAGCGGATGCCGAAGCGCGAGACGACGATCGCGATCCAGTTCAACCGGGCGCCGCACCCGCCGTTCGCGAAGGAGGCCTCGGAGGGCGTCGCTCCGAACGTCCTCGTCGTCCACGTCCAGCCCGACGAGGGCGTCTCGCTCGGGATCGGCGCGAAGGTGCCGGGTCAGGGCATGTCGCTCCGGACCGTGCACATGGACTTCCTCTACGGCGGGGCGTTCCGCACCGAGCTGCCCGAGGCGTACGAGCGGCTGATCCTCGACTGCCTGCTCGGCGACGCCACGCTCTTCACGCGGGCGGACGAGGTGGACGAGCAGTGGAAGCTCGTCGACAGCGTCCTCTCCGGCTGGAAGCGGCACCGGACGTCCTTTCCGAACTACGAGGCGGGCACGTGGGGGCCGAAGGCCTCGGCGGCCCTGCTGCACCGGGACGGGCGGGAGTGGCGCAGGCGCTGAAGGACACCTCGGTCGCCGAGATCGAGCGGCGCCTGGACGAGCTGCGGGCGGGGGAGGGCGCGCTGCAGCGGACGAGCGTCCTCACCCACATGGCCTGGGTCCCGGCGCGGTGGGAACAGGCGGCCGACCGGGTGCTGGAGGGGATGGGCGGCCGGATCCCGTCGCGGACGATCCTGCTCCACCCCGATCCGGGCGCCGGCGCCGACCGGCTGGACGCCGAGGTCAGCCAGGAGTGCTTCGACCTTCCCGACCACGAGGTCGCGGCCGAGCTGGTCCGCATCTGGTTGCGCGGCTCGACCGCACGGGCGCCGGCGAGCGTGGTCGAGCCGCTCCAGATCCCCGACCTGCCCGTGTTCCTGCGCTGGCGGGGCAAGCCCGCGTTCGCGTCCGGGGAGTTCGCGCAGCTCGCCGGGGTCACCGACCGGCTGATCGTCGACTCGGGCGAGTGGCGCGGCCCGCTGCGACCCGCGTACGAGCAGCTCGGCCGGTGGTTCGACCGGGTCGTCGTCTCCGACCTCGCCTGGTCGCGCGGGCTCGGCCACCGCGCGGGCCTCGCCGAGCTGTGGCCGGAGATCAGGCAGGCGCGAACGCTCGAGGTCCGCGGCCCGCGCGCGGACGCGGCGCTGCTCCACGGCTGGCTCCAGGCGCGCCTGAAGCGGCCGATCGGGCTGCGCCGGTCGGAGGCGAGGTCGCTGTCGCGCGTCGCCGTCGACGGTACGCCGGTGCGGGTCCCTCGCCGGCTGGTGCGATCCGCCAGCGACCAGCTCTCCGACCAGCTCGAGGTCTACACGCGCGACCCCGTGTACGAGGCGGCGGTCCGGGCAGTGTGACGTGATCGGCCGCCGGCGGCGTATATCCGGCGTGCACGTGGTCGCGGAGGTTCCGAGCTTCGAGTCCGTCGCGGAGCGTCACCTCGACGACGTCCACGCCTACCTGGTCTACCTGACGCGCGACCGGGAGGTCGCCGAGGAGCTGACCGCCGACACGTTCGAGAAGGCGCTCCGGCGGTGGCGGCAGTTCGATCCGAGGCGCGGCAGCGCGAGGACGTGGCTCTGCCAGGTCGCGCGCACGGTCGCCCTCGACCACTTCCGTGCCGAGCAGCGCCGCCGCCGCCGCGAGAGCGCGTACGCCCTCGATCGCGACGACCACGCCGAGGACGGCGTGTTCGGCGGGCTCTCGCCCGAGCTCGAGCGCGCGCTCGCCGGGCTCTCCGCGGGCGAGCGCGAGGTGATCGCGCTCCGGGTCCTGCTCGACCTGGAGATCGAGGCCTCGGCCCGCGTCCTCGGGATCTCCCGGACCGCGTGCACGACCCGGCTGAGCCGGGCGTTGAAGAAGCTCGAGGAGAGGATGAGCGCAGATGTCGCAGCCTGACCACGATTCGATCGTCGACCAGATCCGGTCCGCCCGGATCGCGGCCTCGCCCGAGCTGCGGCAACGGGTCCGCACGATCGCCGCCTCGGCGCCGGCCGCGGCCGCCGGGCGTCCACGCCGTGAGCTGCCCTGGCGCCGATTCGCGCTCGTGCTCGTCCCGGCGTGCGCGGCGGTCGCGCTGTCGACGTCGCTCGCGATCGGCCTGTCCGGCTCGGGCGGAAGCTCCCCGAGGACCGCGGTCCAGGAGGCTGCGCCGTTCTCCGCCCGGAACGGATCGGGCGCGGGCACGACCGACTCGGTCGCGCCGCTCGCCGCCAAGAGCGCCGGCGCGGCCGGCGGGGGCGCGCTGCCGGCCACCGCCGGGCGCGCGCAGCTCTACGAGGCCGAGCTCACGCTGCGGATCGGCGACCTGTCGGCGGCGACGAAGCGGGCCCTGCAGCTCACCCGCGACTTCCACGGCTACGTACGGAGCGTCGAGTACGGCTCGGGCAGCGAGCGCGGCTCCGCCTACCTCGTCGTGCGCGTCCCGGTCGGGAGCGTGCAGGAGGCGCTCGTCCGGTACTCGGCGATCGGCACGATCCTCGACCAGCACGTCTCCATCCAGGACGTCCAGCCCCGGGTCGACCAGCGGTTCCGCCGGATGCAGGCCCAGCGCGACCTGATCGCGAAGCTCCAGGCGCAGCTCGAGAGCCCCTCGCTCTCTGCGGACGAGCGCGCGACGCTCGAGAACCGGCTGGTCGCCGCCCGGCGGCAGCTCGCCGCGCTCCGGAAGGAGCAGTCGGCCCTCCGGCGGCAGACCGCGTACGCGACCGTCTCGCTCGACCTGCGCAGCAGGGCGAAGGCCGTCGCCGTGCCCGGCGACCCCGGCCGGATCGGCCGTGCGCTGCACCGCTCCGGGCAGATCCTCGCCGACGAGGCGAAGGTCCTGGTCTACGTCCTGGTCGTGGGCTCGCCGTTCCTCGTGCTCGCGGCGCTCGGCCTCGGCGGCCTGCGGATGCGCCGCCGGCAGAGCGAGGAGCGGCTGCTGTCTACTTCTTGACCGTGTGGGTCGAGACGCCGCTCTGGTCGAAGAACTTCGGGCGGGCCATCGTGATCTTCACGGGCGTCGACCAGGCCATCTGCTTGAGCGGCCCCGGCACGTACGGGTCGATGCCGCGGACGCGGTAGTACCAGGTGCCGGGCGTGAGCTGATCCAGGACGGTCGAGGTGGCGGCGGTGAAGACCGACCCCTTCGACTGCCAGGGCGACCGGGTGTGGCTCCACTGCACCTCGTAGCCGACGGCGGCCTTGGCCGGCTGCCAGGCGACGAGCGGGGAGCGGTAGAACGAGGGGGTCGTCGTCTTCGCCGCGAACAGCACGCCGAACGCGGAGAGCCCGGAGGCGTACGCCTTGGCCGGCTTCGTCGAGCTCGTCGTCGTCGGCTGGCTCGTGCGCGCGAACTCCTTGACCGCTCCGGCCTGGCACGCGTCCTGAGGCGTCGTCTCGTCCTCGTACTTGACGGTGCCCTCGACGACGATGATCCGCACCGGAACCGCCGTCCACCAGTACCTGGAGTTCGGCCGGCCGAGATCCCACAGGTCGACGTACGGGCCGGTGCTCGTGAAGTTGGCCGGGATCGCCGGGTCGCCGCTGGCGGGCGCCGCGGTCGCCGGCGCGGCGGTCGC
>Ga0070741_10010575_pt1 | contig 17362 bp, 14 predicted proteins | sample Coa_R1_4_FD_66440 | JGI IMG/M metagenome (GOLD analysis project Ga0070741, IMG submission 66440) | Surface soil microbial communities from Centralia Pennsylvania, which are recovering from an underground coalmine fire - Coalmine... | ecosystem: Environmental > Terrestrial > Soil > Unclassified ...
CGCTCCAGCTTGCCCCGACGATGCCCGGGGTAGGCTGGAATGGTGAGCAACCGGCTTGCGGGCGAGAGTTCGCCTTATCTGCTCCAGCACAAGGACAACCCGGTCGACTGGTTCCCATGGGGAGACGAGGCGATCGGGCGTGCCCGTGACGAGAACCGGCCGCTGTTGGTCTCGATCGGCTACTCGGCGTGCCACTGGTGTCACGTGATGGAGCGTGAGTCGTTCGAGGATTCGTCAGTGGCCGCGGTCATGAACGAGCGGTTCGTGTGCGTAAAGGTGGACCGCGAGGAGCGACCGGACGTGGACGCGATCTGTATGGAGGTCTGCCAGGCGATAACGGGCCATGGAGGGTGGCCTCTCAATGCCTTCCTCACCCCGACGCTCACGCCCTTCTTCGCGGGCACCTACTTTCCGCCCGAGCAGCGCTCCGGAATGCCAAGTTGGCGGATGGTTCTGGACGCCGTCTCAGACGCATGGCAAAACCGCCGCGAGCAGGTGCTGCAGCAGGGGTCCGAGATCGCACGCTCGTTGGGCGCCAGCGCCCGCGTCAAACCATCGTCGGAACCGATCCGCGGCGAGCTCCTCACCGATGCGACGTCCGCGATGCGGTCGGGCTATGACACCCGCAACGGTGGCTGGGGAGGCGCTCCCAAGTTCCCCCAGGCTTCGGTGATCGAGTTCCTGCTTGCGCGTGGAGAGCGGGAGACGACGCTGCACACGTTGGATGCGATGGCGCGCGGGGGGATATACGACCAGGTCGGCGGCGGGTTTGCCCGCTACGCCGTGGACGCGGCCTGGAGGGTGCCGCATTTCGAGAAGATGCTCTACGACAACGCGCTGCTCGCGAGGGCCTACCTGCACGGCTGGCAGACATCGCGACAGCAGCGGCTGTGCCGGGTCTGCTGCGAGACGCTCGATTGGGCATTGAAGGAGATGCGCGGCCCCGAAGGGGGATTTTGCTCGGCGCTGGACGCCGACTCGGAGGGCGTCGAGGGCAAGTTCTACGTGTGGACGGAACCCGAGCTGCGTGGAGTGCTGGGAGAGCTGGCGGACGAGGCGATCGAGTATTTCGGCGCGACCGAAGGCGGCAACTTCGAGCATGGAGCCAACGTGCTCCAGGGCAGGGGTCCCGAGCCGGGACGGCTCGACGAGATCCGTGCGCGCCTTTACGAAGTTAGATCGGCGCGCGTCCGGCCCGGGCTCGACGACAAACGACTGACGGGTTGGAACGCCTTGATGGTCAGCGCTCTGGCTGAGGCGGGCGGAGCGCTTGAGCGGCGCGATTACGTTGAGGCGGCGGTCGGTTGCACGGATTTCCTGCTCGGTGAGCTCCGCAATGCTGACGGCAGGTTGCTGAGGACGTGGAAGAACGGACACGCAAAGATCGACGGCTACCTAGACGATCACGCCTTCCTTTTGGAGGCGCTCCTCACCCTCTATGAGACGACCTTTGAGCCCCGGTTTTACCGCGAGGCGGTCATGTTGGCGGACCAGATCATCGACCGGTTCGCTGATCCGGCGGAGGGCGGCTTCTTCACCACCGCCGCCGATCAGGAGCCCCTGGTGACCCGCCGTAAGGACCTCGAGGATTCGCCCATCCCCTCGGGGAGTTCGGCCGCGGCTTTCGGCCTCTTGCGGCTGGCCTTGCTGTCCGGCGAAGGCAAATACGAGCGCCACGCGCTCGGGGTCCTGCGACTCCTGTTTCCCTTGGCGATCCGGCAGCCATTCGCCTTCGGCCATCTGCTGCGCGCGACGGACTTCTACCTCGCCCCGGTTCGCGAGGTGGCGATTGTTGGCACGGGCGCGGACAGCCTGTTGCGCGTGGTGCGCTCCGAATACCGTCCTCACCTGGTCTTGGCCGGTGGTGGCCCGGACGGGGACGTCCCCTTGCTCGAGGGCCGCCAAACCGTTGACGGCGGCCCGGCAGCGTATGTATGCGAGCACTTCGCGTGCAAGGCGCCGGTCACCACGCCCGAGGATCTGGCGGCGGCGCTCTAAGGGGCCGTCCGCGCTCAGGGCGGCGGCGCTCTAGGTGCGGTCCGCGCTTAGGCAAACCCTCCGATCCGATCCACGAGCAACGCGAGGAACCGCTCCGGGTCGATGTCGACCGCAACGTGGCAGTTGGGAGTCCAACCTGCACGGCCCCAGCGATCCACATTGGTACGGCCCCGCGAGAGCTCGGGACCGGTGTCGACCTTGACCCCACAGTGCTTCGTCTCCAGCAGCGTCGGGTTGAGCAGATGGGCCATCGCCACGGCGTCGTGTACGGGGGCTCCGTTCCAGCCGTAGCGGCGGCGGTGAAATCTCGAATAGAAGTCGTACAGCTCGGCTACGAGCCGGCCGGCCGGGCCTGCGCCCGCCAGGCGGCCGGCGTGGTCGGGGGTCATCAGCGCTCGGTGCGTGACGTCGAGGCCCACCATCGTCAGATCGAGGTTGCCCTCGAAAACCCGCGCCGCCGCCTCGGGGTCGGCCCAGATGTTGAACTCCGCCGCCGGAGTGACATTTCCCTCCCCGATCGCGCCGCCCATCAGCACGACCCGGTCCAGCCGCTGCTCGACCTCCGGGTAGCGCGCCAGTAGCAGTGCAACGTTGGTCAGCGGACCCGTCGCGACGAGCGTCACCGGTTCTGAGCTTTCGGAGATCGCGCTTGCCGTCCAGTCGACCGCGTGCGCTGATTCGGGCGTCCGCGAGGGCGGCGGCAACGAGGGTCCGTCGAGACCGGTGTCCCCGTGGACGTTTGCGGCCACGCGACGCCGGCGGACGAGCGGCCGCGAGGCACCCGCTGACACGGGCACCTCGTCCCGGCCCACGTGATCGAGAATGCGGATGGCGTTGGCGGTGGTCAGCTCGAGTGTCTGATTCCCCGCGACGGTGGTGACTCCGAGCAGTTCGAGCTCCGGGCTCGCCAGCGCCAGCAGCAGCGCGATCGCGTCGTCGTGTCCGGGATCGCAGTCGTAGATCAGTCGGGTCACGACACCAGCACCGCCTCGAGCTCCGCCGCGGTCGGAAGCGACGGCTGGGCCCCGTGGCGAGAGGCCGCCAGCGCGCCGGCGGCACACGCGCGCACCAAGGCCTCCGCCCGGTCGCGACCCTCGAGTAGTGAGAACACAAGCGCTGCGCAGAAGGCATCGCCTGCCGCCGTACCGTCCACCGCGGTTATTTGCGGCGGCCGTGCGCGGGCGACCTCCCGGCCGTCGTCGAGAAGTATCGCGCCCTCGGCGCCAAGTGTCAGCGCCACCAGGCCGCCAGAGGTGCCCGCGACCTCCCGCTCGTAGCGGTTGACGATCAGCAGGTCTGGTTTGAGTTCTCGGTCGACGGGGCCGCGGGCCGGCGCAGCGTTGAGACAGCACAGACAGTCCGCACGGGTTTGCCGCGCTGCCGCAAAGGCGGCGGCGACCGCGTCGGACGAGATCTCCTGCTGGCAGATGACCGCATCGGGCGTGACATCCGCGACCGCTGCCGTTACCTCGTCGGGAGTCAGCCGCCGATTTGCCCCGGGCGCCACGACGATCACGTTGTCGCCGCTGCGGGGGACAAGGATCACTGCTACTCCGCTCTCGCCGTCGTCGCGCACGACGCGCCCGACATCGACTCCCTCCTGCTTCAGCGAGCGCAGGGGGAACTCATCCCGTCCGATCCGCCCGACGAACCGCACCGCCGCTCCCAGCCGGGCAGCGGCGAGCGCCTGATTTGCTCCCTTGCCTCCTGGGATGCGCTCGAAGGCCGCGTCTGTGAGTGTTTCTCCAGGTCGCGGCAGCCGCTCGCAGCGGACGACGTGGTCGATATTGGCCGATCCGACGACCGTGATCCGAGGCGAGGTTGCTCCGCTCAAAGCACCGGCAGGTACCGCTCGAGCTCCCAGGGCGTTACCTGCACCCTGTAGTCGTCCCACTCCTGGCGCTTGATCTCGATGTAGCGGTTGAAGACGTGCTCGCCGAGGGTCCGCAGCACGAGCTCCGATTCCGCGGTCAGCTCGATCGCCTCGCCGAGCGTTTCCGGGAGCTGCTCGATGCCCAAGCGCCTGCGCTCGTCCGGGGCGAGGTGGTAGAGGTTCTTCTCCATCGGCTCGGGCAGCTCGTAGCCATGTTCGATGCCCTCCAGCCCCGCCTGGAGCAGCGCCGCGAACGTCAGGTAGGGGTTGCAGGCAGGGTCCGGACAGCGCAGCTCCATGCGCGTGGTTTGCTCGCGCCCGGGGTGATAGAGCGGTACGCGCACCAGCGCAGAGCGGTTGCGCCGCGACCAGGCCACGTAGACGGGGGCTTCATACCCGGGCACGAGCCGCTTGTAGGAGTTCACCCACTGGGCGAAGATCGAGCAGATCTCGCGGGCATGGCGAAGCTGACCGGCGATGAAGGCCTTGCCAACGTCGGAGAGGAAGTACTCGTCGTTTGGATCGAAGAACGCGTTGTGCTCGCCGGAGAATAAGGACTGGTGGGTGTGCATCCCGGAGCCGTTCTTTCCGAAGAGCGGCTTGGGCATGAAGGTGGCATGGAGGCCGTACTTGAGCGCGTATTCCTTGACCGTGATGCGGTAGGTCATGCAGTCGTCGGCCATTTTGAGCGCTTCGGCGTAGCGCATGTCGATCTCGTGCTGGCTCGGCCCCACCTCGTGATGGGTGTATTCGGTGTGGATCCCGAGTTGCTCGAGCGCGAGCACGGTCTCGCGCCGTAGATCCGTGCCAGCGTCGAGCGTCGTGAGGTCGAAGTAGCCGCCCTCGTCAAGGACCTGGGTCGAGTTCGAGTCGCGGAAATAGAAATACTCGAGCTCGGGGCCCACGAAGTAGTGGTCGAAGCCCATCGAGCGGGCGCGCTCGAGCGCCCGCCGCAGGACGTAGCGAGGATCGCCCTCATACGGGGTGCGTTCGGGGGTGACGATGTCGCAGAACAACCGCGCGACGCCCTGTTCGGTCGGCCGCCAGGGAAGGACCGCGAACGTGCTGGGGTCGGGCATCGCGATCATGTCCGACTCCTCGATCGGGTTAAAGCCCGTGATCGAGGATCCGTCAAAGCCCATTCCGCCCGCAAACGCGTCGCTGAGCTCCGAGGAATTGATCGAGAACGCCTTGAGCTGCCCGAGGATGTCGGTGAACCAGAGGCGGATGAAGCGAATGTTTCGCTCCGCGACGATCGCCGTCACATCCTCTGTGGTTAGCCTGGTCATGCGCGCCTTCGCTCCCCGATTGGCCGTTGCGGGCGGGGAGGTTAACGCTCGAGCGGGCCTAGACCTGGGTCACCCGCTGCCTGGGCGAGTGCGAAGCCCCGTTGCCGGACCGGCGCCGAAGCCATCGGTTGGCCCACTGCTGAAGCTCAGCAAGTGCCGGCTCCAGCTCCAGGCCCATGCGAGAGAGCTGATATTCGACCCGCAGCGGAGGTCCTGCGAGCACCCGTCGCTCCACTATCCCGCGCGCCTCGAGCTCCTTCATCCGCTCGGAGAGCAACCGATCTGAGAGTTCCGGAACCGCCTGCGCGATCTCCGAGAACCGCAGCGGACCCTCCATCATCACGCGCAGGATGGCCCCGGTCCAGCGGCGCCCGATCAGCTCGACGGCCTCGTGATAGAAGGGACAGCAGTGCGCTGCCCCCGTCTCGGCGTCGGCGTTGGCGGATTGGCCGCGCGCGCCCATATCAACCAGAAGCTTACGCCGCTTGCAGCGCCCGCGAGGCTTCGCTCGAGCCGTCGACCGGGATCTCGCCAGCGACGTTCACCATGGCGGTGAATGCCTCAAGCGCAACCGCGGCGATGGCCTCGAGGATCTCCTCGTCGTCCCATCCCGCCTCGCGTGCTTCCTCGTGGAGGTGCATCGGGGCGTGACCCTGATCCTCCACGAGCGCACGCAGGTAACGCAGTAGCGCCGCCTGGCGGGGATCCTTGGAGCTGAAATCGCGAGCCTGCGCTACCTCATCGAGCGCCAGCCCCGCGTTGCGGGCCGCCCGGGAGTGCATGGCAATACCCGGAGCCGACTGGTAGTGCTCGGCGACCGCGAGCGCGATCCGCTCGAGGGTGGGGAGCGTCAGCTTGCCGTGGCGCAGTTCTGAACGGAACTTCGCGTAGGCCCTCAGCGCCGCCGGAGACCCGGCAAGTACCCCGAGGAAGTTGGGCAACTGACCGCCGGATGCCAGGGCGCCGCGCAAAACCGGCACGGAGCCCTGCGGGGCTGTCAAATCATCGTGTATCTGAAATCTGCTCATTTGCGTCTTCATATGGACCACCAAGTAGGCATTCGCGATTTACGCGATTTGCCCTTCATTTTCGAGACTTGCTTACGGTAGATAAGTTTACTGCGGCTCCCCGGCCAGCGCAACCGAAAGATCGGTAAACAAGCCGGGCCTTCCTTATACGAAAAGGGATAAACGGCGGATCAGGGGACCCTGCGAGACCCGTAAGAGTGGCTACAGGTTGGCGCTCGCGAGCGCCACGATCACCAGCGCCAAACCGAGCAGCACGGCCCACAGGGCTGCCCGCTCGGGCCGCACCCGTATGCCGTAGGAACCCGTGATCGAATACCGCCGGGACGAGTGCGAGCGTGGGGTGACGTAGCGATCGGCCACCTGGCCGCGGATGACGATCGTCCTCCTCGGCGTAGCCGTCGAGCCCGCGCCCTCACCCGGGGAGCTATCGGGGACAGCTCGCAGATTTCGCTCGCGCGGGGTGACCCGGCTCGCCCCGCCGGCGGGGTCACCGCCTCCGACCTGGCGGCGGTAGCGGTCCTGGCTCCGTGTCGCCAGGGCTCGTGAACCTGCGCTCGAGCGGTCAGCTTGCTCCGACATGTGTCGTCCTCTCGGTTGGCTTCCGGGGTTAGCTGACGGGCTCGCGCTGAAAGGCAGGCGCTACACGCTGGGCGTGATTCGCCCCGTGCTTCGTTGGGTCCCCCGTCTCTCGCTTCAGAGCAGCGAAAGCTCAGCGGGTATCGGCGCGGCACACTACCAATCCAGGGCGGGGTTATGTCCCCTTTGCAGGAACACAATCCCGCACTTTGCGAAATTCCAGCCTGCCTGGGGAGACCGCTGCGGCTATTCCTTGCCGGCGACCTTGGCCACGAATTTGGCTACCTGGGCGGCCTGCTGGCCCTGGAGAACGTTGGCGGGCATCGTCCCGTTACCGAGGCAGGTCTCCGAGGAACCCGGCGGGGGGTTCTGGAGGCAGCCGTTGAGGATCGTGTGCAGCACCAGCGACTCGGCTGGCTGAAGCGTGTCGAGGTTCGGGCCGATCTTCCCGATCGCGTTGACGGCGGCGAGAGTGTGGCAGAAGGCGCAGTGCTGACCGAACAGCTCACGTCCGGTCTTCTCACCCTTCGTGAGCTTCATTCCCCCCACCTGCGCGCTCGCATTTACGCGGTTGCCGATCAGAAGCACGGCGGGCAGCACCAGCCCGAACCCGACAAAGAGGACCACGAAGGACACGTTGAAAAACCGGCGCGCACCGTGGGTCTGGGTCTGAAAGACCTCTCGCGCGCCGCCGAGCCCACCACGGATGGCCACGAAGAACAGGCCCAGTCCGAGCAGGACCCAAAAGGCCACGAATAGCCAGACCCCAAGCATTGTGCGGCCGGACCTTATCGTCTTCGGCCGGATGCGAAGCTCATGGCGGGGGGTGCCACCGCGCGGAAGTCATCTAGCGCTGCGGGGGCCGCATTCGCTGCCGCCTGCTCGTCTGCCGGCGGCTGCCTGGGTGGCCCGCCACCTCGCTGCTGCGCGAGTCCGCGTCTCACCTGCTCGTCGAGCAGCGAGAAGTCCTTCACCTCGGCAAGCGGCCGATCGGGGGCCACGACGGAGCCGACCCGATCGACCAGGACATTGATGGAGCCGCCGGCCGCGGCAAATCGCTCGAGCTTGCCCTCGACGATCATCAAGGGCTCGGTCCTGACAGTGAGGCGATTGCGTTCGTAGATCTGGGAGGGGATGATCAAATTGATCGTCCCGTGCTCGTCCTCTAGCAGCACGAACACGATGCCGCCGGCGGTCCCGGGTCGCTGGCGCGCCACCACCAGCCCGGCAACCTTGACCCGCGTGCCGTGCGCAAGCCGGTCGAGCTCGAGGCTTGTGACCGCATCGGAGGGCAAGTCGTCTCGCAGCAGCGCAAGGGGATGAACGTGGGTGGTCAATCCGCTGGTCGCGTAGTCCGCTGCCATCGACTCCCAAGCCGACAGTTCGCGCAGAGTTGGAGGCGCCGGCAGATCAAGTGGAACCGCGAGCTGAACGCCTCCGGGTACCGCTCGCCCCGGCGACGCCACTCCGAGCTGCCAGAGGGCGATGCGACGGGCGGAGGGGGAGCGGACCGCCGCGGCGGGCGACTCGTGTGCCCCCGGCGACTGCTCTTGCGCCAGTGAGTCGCACGCGCCGGCCCAGGCCAGCAACTCGAGCGAGCCGGCGCCCGCACCGGCGCGAGAGGCCAGGTCGGAAAGGCCGCGAAACGGCCCTCCCTGCTCTCTGGAGGCAACCAGCGCCGTGACCTCCTGCTCGCGGACCCCCTTTACGTAACCCAGGCCTATGCGTACGCCGCCGTCGGGCTCGACGTCGCACTCCGTCCCGCTTGCGTTGATGTCCGGCGGACGCACCTCAATCGCCCGCCGCTGACCCTCATGCACGAGCGCGTCTGGCGGATAGAAGCCCATCGGCTGCTCGTTGAGCAGTGAGCACAAGAACTCTGGGCCGTAGTGGACGCGCAGCCACGTCGACTGATAGGCGAGCAGGCCGAAGGCCGCCCCGTGGGCCTTGGGAAAGCCGAAGCCAGAGAACCCCTGGATCATGTCGAAGACCCGCTCGGCCATCGCCCGATCGACGCCGTGCAACTTCCTCGCACCGGAAACAAACCGCTCGTGGTAGGCCTTGATCGCCGCCTCCGAGCGCTTGCGGCTCATGGCTCGCCGCAACCCCTCCGCCTCTCCGGGGCTGAAACCGGCAAAGGCGATCGCGACCTCGAGCACTTGGTCCTGGAAGATGATCGTGCCGAGCGTCTCGCCGAGCACGGGTTCCAGCGACGGATGCTCGTAGGGCACCCGGTAGTCCGGGTCCTCGCGTAGGCGCTGGCGCCGCTCGATGTAGGGGTTGACCGCTCCCCCTTGGATGGGCCCGGGACGGACGATCGCGACCTGGATCGTGAGGTCCTTCAGGCTCTCGGGCCGCGTGCGGCGCAGCGATTGCATCTGCGCACGGCTTTCGATCTGAAAGACCCCGGTGGTATCGGCGTTCTGGATGCTCTTATAAGTGAGCGGGTCGTCGTAGGGGATCGTCGATAGGTCGACTCGCTCGCCGCGCCGGCGGGCGATCAGCTCGACGCACCGCTCCACCGCGGAGAGCATTCCCAGACCGAGCAGGTCGATCTTCAGAAAGCCGGCGTCAGCGCAGGAGTCCTTGTCCCAGTGCACGATCTGGCGGCCCTCCATCGCGGCGGGGACGATCGGGCAGCAGTCGACCAGCGGCCGGGTGGAAACGATCATCCCCCCCGAGTGCTGGCTCAGGTGGCGAGGCAGGCCGTGGGCCTGCGCCGCCAATCGCGCCAGCCACTCCCACCTTCCGCTCGGTTTCCGCAGCAGAGCGGATTCGATGTCCGCAGCCACCTCGCGCGCATCCCATCCCTCGCTGCCGCGCGCGACCCGCTCGATCTCCCCAGCCGGGAGCCCGAGGACCTTGCCGAGCTCGCGGATCGCGCCGCGCGCACGATACGTGGGGAACGCCGCCACCAGGGCCGACTTCTCACGGCCATAGCGCTCGTGAACGCGCGGGATCAGGGCCTCGCGGATGTCGCGCGGGAAATCCAGGTCGATGTCGGGCAGCGCGGTCAGCTCCTCGTTGAGGAAGCGACCGATCAGGAGCTCGTTGGCGATCGGGTCGACGTGTGAGAGCCCGGTCAGGTAACAGACGATCGACGACACGCTTGAGCCGCGACCCCGGCCTGGAGGAAGCAGGGCACGTGCAGTGCTCGGGCCGCGGACCTCGACCGCGACCTCACGCGCAAGCTCGAGCAGATCGTGGTGAAGAAGAAAGAACCCCGCCAGTCCCAGCGCCTCCACGATCCGCAACTCCTCTTCGAGGCGTCCGGCGGCGTGCTTCCGGATGCCGGCCGGCCCTTCCGCATACCGCTGCGCAAAGCGCGCGCGGCACAGCGCGGTCAGGTTGCTCATCGCCTCCGCGTCCTCGGAGCCGGGATAGCGATAGCCGAGATCCGAGCGCAGATCGAACTGCAGGCGCTCGCTCACCCGGACCGTCTCCGCGACCGCTTCCGGGTGTTCGGAGAAGCGCGCGGCCATGGCGTCGGGCGAGGTCAGCACATGGCTGAAGTTGCCGCGGCGCCGTGGCTCTGAGCCGTCGAGCGTCGAGTGCAGCCGCACGGCGACGAACGCATCCTGCAAAGGCGCGCGAGAGCGCGCATGCGCGTGAACGTCTCCGGTTGCCACACACGCCACCTCGAGCCTGCGGGCGAGTAGCTCGAGGCGTCGGTTGCGAGCGCGATCGTCGCGTAGAAACGGCCGCTGTAGCTCGAGCCTCAAGCGCTCGGAGCCGAACGCCTCGCGCAGCCGTCGCAGCGTGGATTCGTCATGGACACCGTGCAGCGCGCAACCGGAGAGGCAAACCAGTCCCTCGCTGTGTTCGAGGATCGTCTCGAGCGGCGTCGAGGGCTCAGTGGGCGGGGCACCGGGTCTGCCGTCTCGCGTGTGCGCGTGCGCGCGCGTGAGGATGTGGCAGAGGTTTGCCCACCCGCCGGCATCTTCCACCAGCAGGGTGACGTGACGACCGTCATCGAGATCGAGCTCTGACCCGTGCAGAGCTCGCAGCCCCAGCGCTTGGGCCGCCACCGCAAACTCCATCGAGCCCGACACGGTGTTGTGGTCGGTCAGCGCGAGCGTGTCGTAGCCCAGCTCAAGCGCGCCGACCACGATCTCGTCGGGGAGCGACACCCCGTCCAGGAACGAGAAGGCGGAATGGCAGTGAAGTTCGGCGTACGGTATGCGAACACATGTTCGCATACCGGGAGGACGGCCCGCCCTCATGCCTCGCGGAACAACGCCCTCATGCCTCAGGAACAACGCCCTCATGCCTCAGGAGCGACGCCCTCATGCGCCCTTGACGCCAAAAAGCCCTTGACAAGTTATTAGTGGCTGCTAATCTTCTCGTAGTTAGCACTCACTAAGTAAGTGAACGACCGGAGAACCGCAATGACAAGCTCACGTACAAGCAGATGGACTCTCGCAATCGTCTCGCTCGGCCTGTTCATGGTCGTGCTCGACAACTTGGTCGTGAACGTGGCGCTGCCCAGCATCCACCGCGACCTGCACGCCTCGATCCAGGAGCTCGAGTGGACCGTTAACGCGTATGTCCTCTCCTATGCGGTCTTCCTCCTGACGGGAGCCGCGCTCGGAGATCGCTTCGGTCGCAAGCGGATGTTCGCCGGGGGTCTGGCGCTCTTCACCCTCTCGTCGGCGGCCGCCGCAGTTGCCCCCACGACCGCGATACTGATCGCCGCCCGGGCGACGCAGGGTCTGGGCGCGGCGATCGTCACCCCGCTCACGCTGACTCTGCTGGCCGAGGCTTTTCCACCACAGCGGCGCGGCGTCGCGCTCGGCGTGTGGTCGGGGATCAGCGGCGTCGCTGTCGCGCTTGGCCCGCTGGTCGGCGGCGCGGTCGTCCAGGCCGCCTCCTGGCATTGGATCTTCTGGATCAACGTCCCGATCGGCATCGCATTGGTCCCGCTCGCTCTCTCCCGGCTCGCCGAAAGCCACGGACCGTCCCGGAACCTGGATCTGCGCGGGCTGGCGCTGGCCTCGAGCGGGTTGTTCGGGGTCGTCTACGGCCTGGTCCGCTCGCAGTCGCAGGGATGGACGAGCTCTGAAGTGCTTGTCGCGCTTGGCGTCGGAGTGCTGCTGGTGGTCGGCTTCGTTGCGTATGAGCTGCGTACGCGCGAGCCGATGCTGCCGATGGGGTTCTTCGCCCGCCGCGGGTTCGCGGTCACCAACGGCGTCTCGCTGGCGATGTACTTCGGGATGTTCGGCTCGATTTTCTTTTTGACCCAGTACCTGCAGAACGTGCTCGGCAACACGCCCTTGCAGGCCGGCGTCAAGCTGCTCGTGTGGACCGGCGCGACGATGGTGGTCTCGCCGATCGCCGGCTTCTTGTCAGAGCGCTACGGCAGCCGTCCGTTCATGGCTGCCGGCCTCGGCCTCCAGGCGGTCGCGCTGGGCTGGATGGCGACCACCGCCTCTGTCGATCAGAGCTACTCAACCATGATCGTGCCGTTCCTGCTGGCGGGCACCGGCATGTCGCTCGTGTTTGCACCGGCCGCCAACGCGGTGCTCTCGTCGGTCAAGGCCCACCAGGCGGGGCAGGCCTCCGGAGCCACCAACGCGATTCGCGAGCTCGGTGGCGTACTTGGGATCGCCGTGCTCGCGACCGTGTTCACGAGCCACGGCGGCTACGCCTCCCCGGAGGCGTTCGTCGCGGGCCTGCAGCCGGCCCTCTGGGTGGGAGTTGGCGTGCTTGGCGCAGGCGCTCTCCTGGCCGCGGCGTTGCCGTTCTCGACCAGGGCCGACGCGGCCGCACAGCTGGATACTGTCCCCGCGACAGCTTCGGCGTCCTAAGCAATGGCCAGCGCAACGACAGGTACACGCCCTCGCCAGCGCGTCCCGGCCTCCGAGCGCCGGGACGCGCTGATCGAGGCAGCCGTGCACGAGTTCGCGCTGGGCGGGCTCCACGGCACCCCCGTCGACCGGATAGCGCGGCGAGTCGGCGTGGCACAGCCGTACGTATTCAGCCTCTTCGCTTCTAAGAAGGAGCTCTTTTTGGCCGCGGTGGAGCGTGGCTTCGACCTGGTGAAGGGGACGTTCACCCGCGTCGCGGCGGAATTCGACCCCGATATTGCCGCGGAGGACGAGGACGTCCTGCGTGCGATGGGCCACTCATACGTGGAGCTCCTGCACTCACACCGCGACTACCTGATGCTCCAGCACCAGTCCTTCGCCGCCTGCAACGACCCTGAGATCAGGGACCGAGTTCGTGCCCTTTACGCCGGTCTGGTCACGCACGTCGAGCGCATCGCCGCTGAGGCCGCGCAGCGGCACGGGGAGCCCGAGCCGACGTCCGACCGGGTCGACGAGTTCTTTCGCCACGGAATGTGGTTGAACGTCGCGGCCGCGATGGGGGTGGAGGATCTCTCCGCGGGGTGCGAGTGGGTACGCGCGGAAGGAGATAAATAGGACCGGGCGGGCGCATGCGCCCGCCCGCCGCCCGGAACATGTTCCGGGCGGGACCGGCGCTCATGAGCGCCGGTCTACATGGTCTGAGCTAGATCCCGCTCGGGCGCGATCCGCCACCGCCGCGCGACCGCCTCGAGGCGGGCGTCCAGCGACCAGCGGTCGGGTCGCTGTTCGCCGGAATGGTCGGGGCTGGCGCCTTTGAGCGCCATGCAGCCGGTGTTGTCGCCCAGCTCCCGGATCGCTTCGATGTCGTCGGGCGACAGCCGCATCTCGCGCGGGAGCGCGGCGAGCTCAGCCCGCTTGTCCTCGATTGGGCGCGCGTGCGGACCGGTCTCCTGAATCAGCGTGGGCGCCACGCACCCAACCGCCTCGTGGGCAAGGTTCCACTGGCAAGCCAGCTGAAGCATCGTGAGGCCGCTGCGCTCCGCGATCGGACGCATTGCCTCGATGCGCCGGCGTCCTTCCTCGACCCAGCCCTGCGGCCTGAATCCTCGATGATCGCCGGGGGCGAACTGATGCGGGGGTACGAGGTCGTCGAAGAGCAGGCCGCCGTAGTCGACCACGCGAGTAATGACCTTGATACCCGCGCGCGAGGCGGCGTCGAGACACAGCTCGCCCGGCCAGGGCTCGAGCGGGCCAAGGATGATCATCGCCCAGTCGAGCAGCGAAGCGAAGCGTTCGAAGCAGTCGATTAGATCGAGGGTGAAGCCGTTGGCGGGCCCGGGAGCGACGCCGATCATGCGCGTCAGGCCCTGCTCGCGCAGCGCTGCCATTCCCTTCCACACCGCCTCGCTCGTGTAGCCGGTGCGGTCGGGATTGTGCAGGAGCAGAAGATCGAAGTGATCGAGTCCGCAGCGCTCAAGGCTGCGCTCGGTGGCCATGCGCAGGTAGGCGGCGTAGTCGGATTCGGCTCGCAGTTGGGAGTCGGTGAAGCGGGGAAAGCCCTTGGCGCCTTCGCGCTGTCCCGTGTAGAAGTCGTGGCCCACCGCTCCGACGGCGCAGAATTGCGCTCGGGGGCGTCCGGCCAGGGCACGCCCGAGCATCCTGTCGGCCTCCCCCGCCCCGTAGACGTCGGCCGTGATGACGGTCCGGATGCTCTCATCGGGGCTGATCAGAGCGATCAAGCGCTCGTCGTCGAGCGGCTCGCCAAAGTGCATGAAGCGGCCGCCGCTCCAAGTGCCTACGGCGACGGGTCCCGGATCCGGCGAGCGCTCGGGCATCGGGAGCGAGTGTAGGACGCGCGGCTTGGCGCCCCTGTCGATCGAGGTTCTTTTCGCTTCTGCTGCCGCGACCGCGGCTCGTGACGGCGGCGTACGATCGCGTCAGTGTCGTTACCCCCGGGTCCGCGTTCTCCCGCCGTGTGGCAGACGCTTGAGTGGATGGCCAGGCCGGCGGCGTTTTTGCAGCGGGTGCACGCGCGCTTTGGCGATCCGGCGACGATTCACACCTACTGGACGGAAGAGCCGATGGTGCTGTTCTCCCACCCGGACGCGGTGCGGGAAGTGTTCGCTTTGGATCCCGGGGTCGCACCGGCGGGCCGCAGCTGGGAGTTTTTGCGTCCGTTCGCTGGGCCCCACTCGATCCTGCTGTTAGACGGCGAGGAGCATCTGCGCGAGCGCAGGATGTTGCAGCGGCCCTTCCACGGCGAACGGATGCGAGCCTTCGCGCCGTTGGTCGCGGAGCTCGCCAGGCGTGAGCTGGGCTCGTGGAAGGGGCGCGTGGTCGCGCTTGAACGAATGCGGGAGCTGACGCTTGAGGTGATTCTGCGAGTCGTCTTCGGCGCCAGGGAGGAGACCGAGGTGCGACGGTTGCGCGCAGCGATCGAAGACACGCTCACGGTGGTGCGTTCGCTCCCGCAGGTGATGGGGATGGTGCTGGTGCGGCGCGATCTAGGTCCCCACAGCCCGTGGGGCCGCTTTCGGGTCGCGGTCGACCGCTTCGACGCGGTGCTTTCCGAGCTGCTTGGACGCCGACGTGCCGAGCCGGTTGCCGACTCGCTGCTCGCTCTGCTGCTGGAGCAGCGCGATGAGATGGGCAACCCGCCCAGCGACCGGCACTTGCGCGACCAGCTCGTGGCGTTGTTGGTCGGTGGGCACGACAGCTCGGCCGCCTCCTTGGCGTGGGCGTTTGAGCGCCTGGCGCGCCACCCCGAGGTGCATGCGCGCCTCGCCGAGGACGACCCCGCTTATCTCGATGCGGTTGTCAAGGAGGTGCTGCGGGTCCGTCCTGCGCTGACGATCGCGCCGCGGCTCCTGCTCGAGCCGGTGCAGATCGCCGGCCACATGCTCCCCGCCGGTGTCCAGATCGCCGCGTGTCTGTGGCTTGCGATGCGGCGCGAGGATTTGTGGCCGTGGGCCGGCGCGTTCTGGCCCGAGCGCTGGCTGCAGGGCCCGGCCCCTGATGCGCGGTCCTGGATTCCGTACGGGGGCGGGGTGCGGCGCTGCGCCGGAGCGCCGTTTGCCGAGATGGAGATGCGCGAGGTGCTGCGTGCCGCAGCGAAGCTCAGGCTCCGTCCAGCCCGTCCCGAGGGGGAGCGCGCCAGGCGCAGCATGCTCGTCGTGGTCCCCGAGCGAGGCGGCGAGCTGATCGTCAGCTGAGCGGGTGCGCGCGGCGCCTGGTCGACCACGGCAGCCCTGGCGGGACGCGACGACGCCTATCGCTGCCGCCACCACCTTCCGCTGATGAGGTCACAGAACACCACCTCATTGCGTCCACAGACCGTGACAACCTCCCAATAATGGCGGCGGAGGGGACGATCCGTCCACCAGCGATCCTCGACCAGCCATGACTCACGTACCGCCTCGATGGTGCGGCCGCCGACGATGCGCGGCGCGCCGTCTTCGGCGGACGTGACGCCGACGCGACGAGGGACAGACAGGCGCCTTGGCCCCGTCACGGGCGCGCTCACCCCTCGAAGGGCGCCAGCAAAGCCCGGCGCTCTGGAAAGCGGGAATCGGGATCGACCTCGAGCACCCGCAGAGCCGCGTCGGGACCGGCGGTCACGCGCGCTTGACGGATCGCCTCGCGCAGGCGCGCCATGCGAGCCTCGGTGGGATCCTCGAGCAGCGGCCGCTGGTCGCCGGCGGGGGGACCGAAGTGGTGCACCGCGAGTCGCACCTGTTCCGCGGGAGCCGGCATCGACTGCAGCCGCGGGACCAGCGCCAGCTTCATGCGCATGGGGTCGGCTAGGGCATCGCGGAAGGAGACCTGCTGACGCCAGCCGCCGCCATGCTCGACCAGAACCGCGGAGAGCACTACCGACCGCACCGTCCTCCCCCGGCGCTCGGGACGGGCCAGGAGGCGGTCGATCAAGAGCTCCAGCGCGTGCTCCAAGGCCGGCCCGGTGGCGGCCTCCGGCAGCTCGAGCGACTCCCGCACCATCTCGCTCGCGGGCCTGGGGCGCAGGATCACATCCCCTCCGTCGGCCAGCTCGTGAGCAAGGAGCCCAGCGCTGCCGAAACGGTCGGCCAGCGTCGCCGGCGGGAGGGCCTGAAGTTCCCCCAGCGTCGCAATGCCGAGCCTTTCGAGCGTCTCGGTCAAGTCCACCAGTTCTGGCCGCGCGCGCAGCAGCTTCACCGACATCGGGGCGAGGAAGGCGCGCACGCGCTTGCGATCGATCGCTCGGGTGCCGCCCCCGGTGACCACCACCGGTCGGCGAACCCGCGCTCGGGTGGCGGCGACCACGGCGGCAAACCGCGATGGAGCCGCCCCATAGCGAGCCGGGCTGCGCAGCGCCCGGCGAGCAGCCGCGAGCACCCCATCGACCCCTCCATGAAGACGCAGCAGGCCCCGCGCCTCGAAGCACCCCAGTCCAGGCCGCTCCGGCTCGACCGCCGCTCCAATCGATTCCAGTCGCACCAGCAGCCGCTCCCAGAGATCCGCCACTCCCACCGGGTCCGGCGGGACCAGCATCAACCGCGGACACCTGGCGAGCGCTTCGCCAAGGCCCATGCCGGGATGGATCCCGAACGCCTCGGCGGAGAGCGATACCTGGCCCACCTGCTGCGCCTCACCGGGCTCTGGGGCCAGCGCCGCGGGGACTTTCAGCAGCCCGTCTCGTTCGCCCGCCGCCACCGTGAGCTCGAATCGGGGGAGGAGGACACAGACGATCATAGGCGAACATATGTTCGCATACGCTCAGGATGGATCGCAGGCTCAGGGCGTAGGCCAGGCGAG
>Ga0070741_10010576_pt1 | contig 17362 bp, 21 predicted proteins | sample Coa_R1_4_FD_66440 | JGI IMG/M metagenome (GOLD analysis project Ga0070741, IMG submission 66440) | Surface soil microbial communities from Centralia Pennsylvania, which are recovering from an underground coalmine fire - Coalmine... | ecosystem: Environmental > Terrestrial > Soil > Unclassified ...
GCGTCGCTCAGGGTCTCGGAGAACTCCATGCGCACGTGGTGCACGTCGATGTGCTCGTACGTGCCGTGCACGAGGTTGTCGATGATGATCGCCTGCCCGCCGTAGGGAGGCGGCGTCTGGCCGACGATGAGCACACCGAGCTTCGTCATGGCGACGGGGTGGTGGGCCTAGCGCACGAGGGTGGCGGGCACGCCCGCCGCCACTGCGCCCGCCGGCACGTCGATGAGGACGACGGCGTTGGCGCCGATGATGGCGCCGTTGCCCACGGTGATGCCGCCGAGCACCTTGGCGCCGGCGCCGATCACCACGTTGTCGCCGATGACCGGCACCGGATGCTCCAGATGCCGGTCGCGGACTTCCTTCCACCCGATGGTCACCTGGTGGTAGATCGTCACCCCGGTGCCGATCACCAGGTGCTCGTTGAGCATCACGCCCTTTCCGCCGTGGTCGAGGACGAGGCCGCCGCCGATGCATGCCGACGCCGGCAGGTCGGCGCCGATGACCAGCTTGACCAGCACCAGGTCGACCAGCTTGTACACCGGCCACAGCACCGTCGCCGCGGCACTGTCCCGACCACGCCTCCGGCCGGCTCCGCCGGCGTCTCTGGCGGTCCAGAGGGCGTGCCCGAAGCGGTGCACGGCGAGGGCGACCGTGCTGATGGCGCTGCGGTTGGCGGCCACGTCGGCCCGCCAGTTCCGCCACGACGTGGCGGGGTCGTGGTCGCACGAGGGTGGGCCCGGACGACCGTCTCCCTCCACGACCACGAACCTGCGGCTGTCGGACACGGTAGGTGGAAGTTACCAGCACAACCCGGTCGATAAGCTGCCTCGGCAGATGAGAGACAGCGCGCCCGACGACGTGTTCGGCGACTGGATCGGCGACCTCGCGGCCGTGGCGGAGGAGTTTCGTGGGGGCGATCCGTTCCCGTTGGTCGTCATCGACGGGTTCGTGCACGACGACCTGGCCAAACAGCTGGTCGACGAGTTCCCCCCTCTCGACGCCATGCCCAAGTCGCACGACTACGTCTTCGCCGACAAGCGCGAGCTGTCCGACCTCCAGCGCTTCGGCACCGCGGGCGCCGCCCTCGAGCAGGCCCTGCTGTCGCCCCGGTTCGCGGCGGCACTGTCCACCCTGACCGGCGCGACCATCTTCGTCGACCCCGATTTCTACGGCGGCGGCTTCCACCAGTCGGGCGACGGGGGCTACCTCGACATGCACGTCGACTTCAACATCCACCCCGAGCACAAGACGTGGTTCCGGATGCTCAACGTGCTGCTGTACCTCAATCCCAACTGGCAGGAGGAGTACGGCGGGCACCTGCTCGTGAAGCCGTCGCCCGACGCAACGCCCCGTGCGATCAGCCCGCAGTTCAACCGGGGCGTGATCATGACCACCACCGAGTCGACGTACCACGGGTTCCGTCGCATGAAGCTGCCCCCCGGCGTCACCCGCCGGTCCATCGCCGCCTACGGCTACCGCCTCGTCGCCGAGGGCGAGTCGGCGGTGCGCACCACGGGCTGGGCGCCCGAGAACGCCGGGCTGGGCAAGCGCGTCCTCGCCCGTGGATACAACCGCGTCGTTACCCTGAAGAACAGGTACCTCGGCAGCGGCACCACCAAAAACCGGCGCTGAGCGTACGGTGGGGGCCGGGGAGGTGAGATGGCTCTAGGGGACCCGATTTCGGCGGCGGGATCAGCGCGGGTCGGTCCCGCGCTCCGGCAGCTGGCCGCGCACCTGGCCCAGGCCCGCAGCCGGGAGGAGATGGTGTCGGTCGTGCTCGGCGAGGGGCTGGCGGTGCTCGGCGCCGACACCGGCTCGCTGTGCCTGCTCGACGCGACGGGCAAGCAACTCGAGATCGTGGCCCAGGCCGGCTACTCGTCGGCGGTGCAGGACGCGTGGGCCGTGTTCCCGCTCGACGCCCCGCTCCCCGCCAGCGACGCCGTGCGCACCCGGCGCCAGGTGTTCCTCACCTCGCCCGACGACCGCGACACCAGGTACCCCGTATTCCGGTCCACCCCGGTTGTCGACGACGAGGCGACGGCGAGTGTGCCGATCGCGGTCGACGACGCCAGCCCTGTGCTCGGCGCCCTCGTCATGGGGTTCGCCAAGGCGCGCCAGTTCGACGTGGAGGACGCGTCGGCGCTGGCGTTCATCTCCACGCAGTGCGCCGCCGCGCTGCACCGTGCCGACGCGCAGGAGGCGGCCGACCGGGCCCAGGAGCGCCTGCGCTTCCTCGCCGAGGCGTCCGCCGCCCTGGGGTCGTCGCTCGACTGGAAGGCCACGCTCACCCGCGTGGCCTCGCTGGCCGTGCCCCGGGTGGCCGACTGGTGTTCGGTGATCCTCACCGACGACTCGGGCGCGCCGACCGACCTGGTCATCGCCCACCGCGACCCGGGGTGTGTCGAGCGCGGGCAGCAGCTGTACCACCGTTACCCGCCCTCGACGTCCGACGCTGTTGGCATCGGCGCCGTGCTGCGAACGGGCGAGCCCGAGATCTACCGCGAGATCCCGGCCGAGGTCCTCGCCCAGTACGCGCGCGACGACGAGCACCTCGAGCTCATGAACCAGCTCGGGTTCGGGTCGGGCATGACGCTGCCGCTCCAGGTCAACGAGCGCGTCATCGGCGTGCTGTCGCTCATCAACGCGCCCGGGCGCATCGTGGACGACGCCGACGTCGCCCTCGGCACCGAGCTGTCGCGGCGGGCGGCCGCCGCCATCGAGCGGTCGCGCCTGTTCGCGGCCGAGCGCCGCACCCGCGAGCAGGCCGAGCGGGCGGTCGACCGGCTGGCGCGCCTGCAGGCCATCGCCAACGCCCTGGCGCTGGCCGTCACGCCGGAGGACGTGGCCGAAGTCGTGCTCACCGAGGCCATCCCCGAGCTCGGCGCCGGCCTGCGTGCGGTGTGGCTGCTCGACGACGACGGCACCACGCTGCGCCTTCTGCGCCAGCACACCCTCGAGAGCGCGCTGGTCGACCAGTACCTCACGATGCCGCTCGACGCCGACCTGCCGGTGCCGGAGGCGGTGCGCACCCACCAGCTGGTGGAGATCAACTCGTGGGAGGACCGCGATGCGCGGTACCCGGCGATTGCCGGCATCGAGGCCGACAGCCAGGCGTGGGCGGCGATTCCGCTCGTCGCCGAGGGGCGTGCGCTCGGCGGCATCGTCCTCGGCTTCCGGGAGGCGCGGGAGTTCACCGACAACGAGCGGCGGTTCTTCGCCGCCGTCGGCGACCAGTGCGCGCAGGCGATCAGGCGCTGCCAGCTGTTCGTGGCCGAACGCGACGCGCGGGAGCGGCTGGAGGGTGTCGCCGAGACGCTGCGGCGAGGGCTGTCGCCGCCGGCGTTGCCCGACGTGGCGGGTATCGAGCTGGCCGCGTGCTACCGCCCCGCGGTCGAGGACATCGAGCTGGGGGGCGACTTCTACGACGTGTTCGGCCTGCCCGACGGGCGGTGGGCGTTCATGGTCGGCGACGTGTGCGGCCGCGGCGCGGCGGCGGCCGCCACAACCGCACTCGTGCGGCACACGGCCCGGGCCGAGGCCCGCCATCTCACCGGCCCGCGCCAGGTGGCGCGTGCCATCAACGACGCCATGCGCGACACCAACGACACCGAACGCTTCTGCACCGCCATCTACGGCGAGCTGTCCGTCGCCGACGCGGGCGTCGACGTGACGTTGCTGAGCGCCGGGCACCCCGAGCCGCGCATCGTGCGCGCCGACGGCACCGTCGAGATCGTCCCCACCGCCACCGGGATGCTCGGCGTGTTCCCCATCGACGACCTGCCCGTCGAGCAGGTCGGCCTCGGCGCCGGCGACGCGCTGGTGATGTTCACCGACGGCGTGCTCGAGGCGCGCGGCGTCGCCGGCGACGACGGCATCGCCCGCGGCTTCTTCGAGGACGACGGCCGGGTGGAGGACCTCCTCGCCGATCTCGCCGGGGCTGAGGCGCCGGCGGTTGCCAAGGCGCTGGAGGCCGCCGTCACCGAGTACGCCGGTGGTCGCGTCCTCGACGACATCGCCATCCTCGTCGTCCGCGTCCCGAACTGACAGTTCGAGCTAGTCGGCCACGACGATCTGGTTGCGGCCGCCGGACTTGCCCTTGTAGAGGGCGCTGTCGGCGCGGCTGACGATACCCTGCGGGTCCTCGGCCCGGTCCCAGCAGGCGATGCCGACGGTGCACGGGTACGCGGGCGCGGCCTGCACGAGCCGGCGCACGCCCTCCTCCGCCCCGCGGGCGTCGCAGTCGCGCATGAGCAGGGCGAACTCGTCGCCGCCGTATCGGGCCAGCAGGTCCGACTTGCGCGTCTGCTGCTTCCAGGTGCCGGCCAGCGTCACCAGGGCCCGGTCACCGGCCTCGTGCCCGCCGGCGTCGTTGAGCTCCTTGAAGCAGTCGAGGTCGATGATCGCCACGGCCACCGAGCGGCCGCTGCGGGCGCAGCGGTTGAGCTCGTCGTCGAGCGCCTGCTCGAAGCGGCGCCGGTTGGCGATGCCGGTGAGACCGTCGAGGGCGGCCGACGCTCCCACCCGCCGGCTCAGCCGCCCGATGAGCACGCCGGCGACGCCCGCGGTGCCGACGGTGACGATCCAGTGCGTGCCGGCGGCCTCGTGGCCGGGCTGCACCGCCAGCACGGCGCCGAAGGAGGCCGCGACCAACACCGTGTGCACGGCCGCGGCCGGAAGGTCGAAGTAGTAGAAGGCGTAGAGCAGCACCCACACGTAGATCATCGCCACCGAGCTGGCGATCTCCCCGGGCCGCCACCAGTAGATGGCGAGGGAGATCAACGCCGTACCGGCGGCGAGGAAGGCGTGGAACACCGCGATCGGCAGCTCCGACGAGGGCACGACCAGCAGGATGCCGGCGCCGGCGAACGCCGCCAGCGACACGATGCCGATTCCCGTCTCGTAGGAGCCGGACGGGTGGGGGAGGACCAGGGCCACGGCGGCGAAGGCGCCCCCGGTGAAGAACAGCAGGGCGAGCGCCCTGGCCATCTCCCGCCTGACCGAGCTCACCGGTGTGGTGGTACCGATCCTGATCCTGCCCCCGACGCAAGCGTCCATGCCTGCACGCCCGAGAGCGGTGACAGCGGTGACTCGCCGATGGTGTCGGTGAACGACTTCTGCAGCTCCAGCCCGACCGCCTTGTACTCGAGGTCGGTCTCCCGGGTGCCAGTCCCCAGATAGACGGAGTCGCCCGCCACCACCGCGGTCGACGACGGCGGGCCGATCACCGGCGCCACCCACAGGGGCAGGCCGGTGGCGGCGTCGAGGGCGATGAGATCCGACGACACCGTCTCGGGGACGAACGCCACACCGTTGACCACCGACGTCGCCGCGTACGTGGGACCGCCGAGCTGGTAGGTCCACTGCATGGCGCCCTTGGCTGCGCTCAGGCCGCGCACCGCCCACAGCGTCGACGCCACCTGGTCGGCTGTTTGCGGGAAGGGGATGGCGGTGCCGCCGACGACGCGCACGGCGCGGCCCGACGCGTCGCGCTGCACCGCCGTCGACCCGATGAACCCGCCGACGGCGAAGTTCTCCTGCAGGTTGCCCGGCGTGCCCGCCAACGTGTGCCACACGGGCGCGCCCGTGCGCAGGTCGCGCACCCAGTAGATGGCCGACTTCTGGCCCTCGCCCACCACCTTGTGGCCGTCGGCCAGGGTGAAGATCTGGGGCGAGGCGCCGAAGTCGAGATCGGCGCTCGCCTCCTGGTCCTGCTCGGCGCGTGTCGGCAGCTGCGCGGCCGGCTGGAAGCGCCAAAGGGTGCGGCCGGTGTCGGCCCGCACCGCCACCATGGCCTCGGACCAGTGCAGCCCGGCGGCGCGCGCCGCGGCCACGTGGTCGCAGTTGCCCACGCCGTACACCACCGTGTTGCTGCCGGGGTCGACGGCCGGCGACGACCACACGTCGCCGCACCCCTGACCCGTACCCGAGCCGGCGGTCAGCCCGGCCGGGCCCGTGTAGGTGCGATCGGTCTCCGGGTCGTGCTTCCACACCGGCGACCACGCCCAGCCGGCGGGTGACGATCGCAGCTCCAGCGCGACCAGGCCGGCGGGGCCGACGCCCGCGTCGTTGTGCACGTCCATGCCGACGTAGACGAGCGTGCGGGGGCCCCGCGGTCCTCGCACCGTGGCCACGACCGGCGACGACTCGATCTCGGCGACCGGCGGGTTGGCCGCCTGCTTGGCGCGCAGCTCGGGGGCGCGGGGGTCGAGGTCGATCTTCGCCAGCAGCTTGCCCGTGGCCGCGTCGAGCGCCCACATCCACGACCCGCCGCCGAAGAGCACGACGAGACGCGACCGGCCGGTCGTGGCGTCGGGGAACCGCACCACCGCGGCCGACGACGGGATCTTGCCGAACGCCACCGTCGTGGTGGTGGTGATGTCGTACGTCCACCGCGCCGCACCCGTCGCGGTGTTGATGGCATAGAAGCGTCCGTCCCACGAACCGACGTACGCCGTGTCGCCCACGACCGCGGGCGACGCCGTCACCGAGTCATGGGTGTGGAAGAACCACTTCGGCACCAGCGTCGGCACCGTCGCGGTCGAGATCCCCGAACAGCTCGGCGCCACGTCGAACGTCCGCGCCGCCGTCCGCCCGTACTGCGCCCAGTCCGACCCCGTCGCGCACGCCGGAGCCGCCGCCGGCCCCGCGGCGCGAGCGGCCACGGGCACGGCGACAGCCGCGAACGCCAGCGCCACGGCCACCGACGCCGTTCGCCATCTCCGCATGCCCCGCCCTCGATTCATGTGACCCGAAGTGGCTCAGTGCTCGATGACGAACACCCGGTCGAGCCCCGTCACCTCGAGGACCTTCACCGTGTTGGGGCGGGGGGCGCGCAGCACGAGGGCGCCGCCCTCCCGCTCGACCCGCTGCCTCGATGCCGCGAGCACGCCGAGCCCGGTCGAGTCGACGAACGTCACCTCGGACAGGTCGAGGATCACCACGCCCACACCGAGGGACGGCTGCAGCAGCTTGATCACGGTCTCGCGCAGCTTGGGCGCGGTCGCCATGTCGAGCTCGCCGACCATGCGCACGACCACCTGGTCACCCCGCAGGTCGAGTTCGATCTTCAGCTGCGCTTCCATGTCAGGCTTCCCCAGAACGATGTCCCCAGGCAGGGTCCCAGACAGGGCCATGCTATGGAAGTTCGGCAAGTTTTGCCGATGTCCTGGTCTAACCTCGACGCGTGAGCGAGGGTTTTCACCCCCCCGTCGAGGAGTACCTCGAGGCCATCTATGAGCTCGAGGAGGAGGGCGTCCCTGTTATCAGGGCCCGCCTGGCCGAGCGGCTGGGCCACGCCGCCCCCACCGTCACCGAGAACGTGAAGCGCCTGGAGGAGAAGGGCTACGTCAACGCCTCGGGCCGCGCCGTACGCATGAGCGCTCAGGGCCGGCGCCTGGCCGAGAGCGTCACCCGCAAGCACCGCCTGGCCGAGCGCCTCCTCACCGACATCATCGGCCTCGAGTGGCACAAGATCCACGCCGAGGCGGGCCGGTGGGAGCACGTCATCTCCGACGACGTCGAGGCCAAGCTGCAGGAGCTGCTCGGCCACCCGTCCACGTGCCCGCACGGCAACCACATCCCGGGCGCACCGGCCGTTGACCGCACGATGCGTCCGCTCGCCGACCACGACGCCGGCAACGAGGTGCGCCTCGAGCGGGTCACCGAGCGGGTGGAGGCCGACCTGCCGTCGCTGCTCTACCTCGACGAGGCCGGCTTCCGGCCCGGGGCGTCGGCCGTCATCCGGGCCAAGGCCCCCGACGGCACGATCACCGTCGACATCGACGGCACCACGCTGGCGGTGGGCGTGGCTTTGGCGCAGCAGCTCTTCGTCAGCTCGTCGTAGCCGGCTCTCATCGACCGGTCACCGGCGGGTGGTTAGCGTGACACCCCGCGATGCCCGACAGGCCACAGGTCGAGAGCGACGAGGCGCGGGAGATCCGGCGGCTCCGCGCCGAGACGGCGCGCGTGCAGCAGCAGATAGAGCGCGCCCCGACGCACCGGCGGTCGTGGTGGCGTCGCGTCAGGCGACGTTGGTACCACTGGCGCCGCCGTCGCTGGTAACGGCGACCGCGGTCTCGCGCCGAGGCCGCGTGCTGCCGAGCGCCGTCACGGCCACGCCGCCGGCGATGACGACGACCGCCACCACGCCTCGGAACCGTCGCTCGGCCGGGCAGTCCTGATCGGCCAGCACCTGCTCCTGCAGGGTGTCGTCGTTGTTCAACGTGGGATGGCGGGGCGCGACGACCGAACCGCAGTTCCCACTGTGATGGGTGCCCATCGGGGTGACGAGCAGCACCGCGCCCACGACGATCGCCACGATGCCCGTCGCCACCAGTCCCCAACCCCGCGCTCGCTCCACGACCCCCAGTCTGCTCGGGTTTCCCCACTACCGGCAGTGGGTATGCGCCACTCGGCTTGAGACAGCAGGTCACGGCGGCCTGGGCAAGCAGTGCCCTCATCACGTCATCACATTTTTCAGTGCATGGAGGAGGGCCGGATCGTCGTGAGCGTCAGCCAGGCAGTGGATCTGCGGGCCGCGTTCGCGGAGTACCACGCCACCCGCGACCCCGAGCTGCGCAACGAGCTCGTGAACGCCTTCCGTCCCCTTGCGTTCCGCCTCGCCCGCCGTCACACGCGCAACCGCGAGCACCAGGACGACCTTGTGCAGGCGGCGTCGGTCGGGCTGATCAAAGCAGTCGATCGGTTCGATCCCACGCGCGGCAACGAGTTCTCGACGTTCGCGTGGGCGACCATCCAGGGCGAGCTCAAGCGCCACTACCGCGACCGGACGTGGCTGGTGCGGCCACCCCGCAACCTCCAGGAGCGCTTCCTCGCCGTGAGCGGCGCCATCGACGAGCTCACCGGCGAGTTGGGCCGGTCGCCGACGATCTCCGAAGTGGGGCAGTGTCTCGAGCTCACCGAGGAAGACGTGATCGAGGCCATCGAGGTGCGCCAGGCCTACCTGCCGTCGTCGCTCGACGCGCCGGCCGTGCTCGACGCCGAGCCGGCGCCTCAGCTGGCAGCCGACGAGGATGGCTACGAGTACGTCGACGACCGCGCCATGCTCACGCCCCTGGTCGCCCGCCTGCCCGCGTTGGAGCAACGGATCATCCACCTGCGGTTCGTCGGTGAGCTGAGCCAGTCGCAGATCGGCGAGGAGCTCGGGATCAGCCAGATGCAGGTGAGCCGGTTACTGGCTCGCAGTCTCGGGTGCCTCCGGCGGTGGATCGCCTCCGAGGCAGCACACCCCTAGTCGATATACCCCCAGGGGGTATATGCTGCCAGCATGCCCGGGTATGCCGACAGCAAGGACGCCGTCCAGAAGCGACTGCGCCGCATCGAGGGACAGGTGCGCGGCCTGCAGCGGATGGTCGACGAGGAGAAGTACTGCATCGACGTCCTCGACCAGGTGGCGGCGGTCACCAAGGCCCTGCAGGCCGTTGCCATCGAGCTGCTCGATGACCACCTCTCGCACTGTGTCGCCGACGCCCTGACCAAGGGCGGCGCGGCCGCCGACGAGAAGGTGGCCGAGGCCTCGGCGGCCATCGCCCGCCTGGTCAGGTCGTGACCCACACGCTCTTCGCCGTCGGCGTCGACGACCTGGGCCGCAGCCTCCGCGAGGGCTTCTTCATGTTCTGGGAGACCCTGTGGGCGCTGATCCTCGGGTTCGGCCTCTCCGGCGCGGTGCAGGCCTTCGCGTCACGGGAGGAGATGCAGCGCCTGCTCGGTGATCACCGGCCGGCGGCGTTGCTGCGGGCGACCGGCTTCGGGATGGTGTCTTCGTCGTGTTCGTACGCGGCGACGGCGATGGCGAAGTCGCTGTTCCAGAAGGGCGCCGACTTCATCGCCGCCATGGTGTTCATGTTCGCCTCGACGAACCTCGTCATCGAGCTGGGCGTGGTGCTGCTCGTCCTCATGGGCTGGCAGTTCGCGGCGGCCGAGTTCGTGGGCGGCCCGATCATGATCCTGCTGCTCGTGCTCGTGGGTGGCGTCGTGTTCCGGCGTGACCTGGTCGAAGGGGCACGGCAACGGCTCCAACGCGGCGTGGCCGGGTCCGGTCACGACCACCTCGCCATGAGTGGAGTCACCGAGGAGCGGCAGCACGAGCTCGAGCGCACGCCGTGGCGCAGGAAGCTCACGTCGAAGGCGGCGTGGGCCGACGCCGCCAGCTACACGATGGCCGACATCACCATGCTGCGGAAGGAGCTGGTGATCGGGTACACGGTTGCGGGACTGCTGGCTGTCCTCGTGCCGATGCGCGCGTGGAACGACGTGTTCCTCACCGGTCACGGGTTCTGGACGAGCCTCGAGAACGTCGTCGTCGGGCCGTTCATCGCCGTCATCAGCTTCGTGTGCTCGATCGGCAACGTCCCCATGGCCGCCGCCCTGTGGCACGGCGGCATCAGCTTCGGCGGCGTGGTGGCGTTCGTGTTCGCCGACCTCATCACGCTCCCGTTGCTGCTGATCTATCGCAAGTACTACGGCACCAAGCTGACGCTGCGCCTCTTCGCCGTGTTCTACGCGGTGATGGCCGTGGCCGGCCTCGCCGTCGAGGGACTCTTCGGGCTCTTCGGCGCCATCCCCGCCACCCGTCACCGCCAGATCGTCGCCACCCACTTCGAGTGGAACTACACGACGTTCCTCAACATCGCGTTCCTCGCCCTGTTCGCCGTCCTCTACTGGCTCCACCGCAACCGGGACCGGCTGGGCGGCGGCACGGGCTACGCCATCGACCCCGTCTGCGGGATGCAGGTGGAGATCGCCCACGCGCCGGCGCACGCCACGCGCGACGGGCGTGACTACTGGTTCTGTTCCGACCGCTGCTGCCAGCGGTTCACCGCAGACGTCAGGCGCTGACGCCTTCGTCGGCGGCGACGGTCGACACATTGCCGTCGACCTCGACGGTGAAGACCTTGTCGAGGCTGGTGAGCTCGAGCAGGCGGCCCAGCGACCGGCTGGGAGCGCGCAGCACCAGGTCGCCGCCGATGTGGTGCAGTCGCTTGAGCACAGCGATGAGGACACCGAGGCCCGAGGAGTCGATGAAGTCGAGCCCGCTGACGTCGAGGTTCACGACGAACGGCTCGTTCCGCCCGGCCAGAAGTTCAACCATGGCTTCGCGCAGGCGGGGCGCGGTGTAGAGGTCGAGCACACCGACCACCCACGCGCACGCCTCGCCTTCGGCGACCTCGACGGCGATGTCGAGCCCGATGGGCTCCACGCCGCTCAACTGGCCTTCGGCAAGGGTGCGACGACGAGCTGCTGCACGTCGGTCGCCAGTTCCAGCGGACCGGCCAGGGGATCGTCGCCGAACAGGTCGGAGACACCACGGTCCGCGATGAGCCCGATGAATCCGTAGACGGCGGTCTCGAAGCTCACGGCCAGGCGATAGATCGGCGGAGACACGGACGCCTTGTTCCCAACCGGTTGTGGCCGCAAACAGTGCTCAGAGCCGCGGGCTGAGCTGGGCCCAGGCGGCTTCGACGGCATCGGCCGCCGCATTGAGGCGCACGAGATCCTCCGGCTCGAGCTCGAGCTGTTCCAGCCAGCTCTGGGCGACTGCCTTGATCGCCTCACACGCCCCGACCAGCCGTTCGACCGACGCAGTCGGGTACGCCCCCACGGGGAGGGTGTCAATCGTCACCGCGCCTCCTCGCACGAGTTCTTCGCATCCGCCCAGCATTCTTCCCGCTCGTTGCCCCGCCGAACCACGCCCCGTGGTCGCTGCCCCACATGTCCGAATCGACAGGAGCCGGCGACGACGTTCCCGAACATCTCCCGTGCTGGTTTGGAAATCGATCGCCGAGGGCAACCGTGAGTGGACTGAGAACGAATGCTGAGCCGCGGCAGCTGAGCCGTGGCGCCGAGAACAATGGCATCAGGCGCCTGCCACCGCTGTTGCGCGTCGTGGCGGCCGGGGCCGAGCGGGTGCGCCTGCGGGGCCAGGAGCGCGCCGGGGCCTTGGCCCGCACGCGCCTGCGCGACGACGTCCCGTACGCCACGCCCTACGGCGTGCACCTCCGTGTCGACCCCCTCGACAAGTTCGAGCGTCTCATGGCGCTGGGGCTCTACGAGCGCCACGTGGTCGACATGATCCGGCGCTTCGCCCTGCCCGGCTCCACCGTGATCGACGGTGGCGGCCACATCGGCTACACCGCCGTCGTGGCCGCCCGAGCCGTCGGCGCCTCCGGTGCGGTCCACGCCTTCGAGTGTGATCCCCGGGCCGTGCGCCGGTTGCGTGAGCACGTGCAGCTCAACGACACGCCGTGGGTGACGGTCAACGAGGCCGCCCTCGACGATGTCTCCGACCGTCGTGCCGTGCTGCACGTCCCGCCCCAGGTCGGGTGGGCGTCGACTCGCGGCGCGCCCGCGGGCGGGTGGGCGGCGCGGCTCGACGTACGGACGGTGGCCCTCGACGACCACCTGGACCGCAACGCCGTCGACCGGGCGTCCATCTCGCTGGTCAAGCTCGACCTCGAGGGGTCGGAGCTGGAGGCGCTGCGCGGCGCCCCCCGCCTGCTGGCTGAGGGACGGCCGGCGTTGATCGTGGAGTTCATCCCCGCCGACTCGGCTCACGGTGCCCGGCGCGCCGACGAGCTGTTCGAGCTGGTAGCGGCGTTCGGTTACGAGGGCTTCGTGCCGGTGCTGTCGCGTCGCCGGCGGCCGGCGCCGCCGCTCACGCGCCACGACGGCGTCACCCGCGCCGACATCCTCTTCCTGCACCCCGCCTCGGAGGCGTGGCGCCTGGCGTTCGCCTAAGAAGGCTCGTCGGGAGAGGCCGCCGCCTCCTCCAGGGCGCGGCACCGGGCCCGCGCCGCCTGCAGCTCCTCCAACACGCGCAACGCCTGTTCACGAGCCAGCCCGTCCGGGCGCAGCGGGGCCAGCATGGCGACCGATCGGCGCAGCCGCTCGATGCCTTCGGGGGTCAGGTCCAGGGGTTCGGGCATGACCGGAGGGTATCGAACATGTGTTCGATACGCTAGGGGGTACTCGTTAACGCTCGTTCATCGGGGAAGAATCCTCCCCGTGCTGCAGCCCGACGACATTCCCGGCGGCGAGTCCGACCTTCGCTCCGTCCTCGTGGTCGTCGAGGACGAGGAGGACATGCGGTTCATGATCCGGGTGACGCTGGCCCGCGACAAGCGCCTGGTGCTGCTCGGTGAGGCCGCCACCGCCGAGGAGGCCATCGAGCTCGCCCGCGGCCTGCAGCCCGGCGCCGTCGTCCTCGACCACCAGCTCCACGGCAAGCTCACCGGCCTGGAGGCGGCGCCGCTGATCAAGGCCGCCGCCCCCAACGCCAAGATCCTGCTGTTCACCGCCTTCGACCTCGAGCGCGAGGCGCAGGCGGCCCCCGCCGTCGACGCCTACCTGCGCAAGGACGGTGTCAAGCACCTCGTGGCGACCGTCGACCGCCTCCTGGGCCTCGAGCCCGCCGACTGACGGCGGCGCGGGCGAACCTGCCACGGTTAGGTGCATATGTGCACCTAACCGTGGCAGGTTCGAGTGCTCTCGCTCAGCCGTGCAGCTCGGCCCAGACCGTCTTGCCGCCGGTCACGGCCTCGACGCCCCAACGCGCCACGGCCCCGACCAGGCCGAGACCGCGGCCGCCGAGCGCGGTCGGCGCCGCCTCCCGGGGCTGCGGGAAGGCGGTGCTGTGGTCGCGGACGGCCACGCGCACGGTGTCCTCCTGGATCAGCACGGTGACGGCGAAGACGCTGCGGGCGTGGATCACGGCATTCGTCGCCAGCTCGGTGACCACGATGGCGATCTCGTCGGCGATGCGCTGGAGGCCGGCGACGGCGATGGCGCCGAGCACGAAGTGACGGGCGGCGGTGACGCCGACCGTTCCTTCGAAGTGCCGCGACGACACCCCGCGGCCGGCGGGGTCGACGCCGCCGAGCACATCGGTGTGGAGGTGGCAGACAGCGTGCAGCTGGGCGATCTGGTCCTCCGCGCCCACCGAGTCGAGCGGATACGCGCAGAGCAGCGAGAACGGGAGTTTCTCGGCCAGACCGTTCCAGAGCGACTCCAGCTCGACGGCGGCGCCGACCTGGCCCTGTTCCCAGAGCACGGCCACCATCTCGCCGTAGGCCGACACGGGGCCGATCGACGCCAGGTCGCGCACGAGCGTCCCGACCTCGGCATCGAAGCGGTCGGTGTCGAGGCGGCCGTCGGTCATCAACTTCGCCAGCGTGTCGGCTGCGTCGAGCACGACGAGCGAGCCGGCGGCGATGGCGGCGGCCGCGTCGAAGCCGGCATGGCCGAGGGCGGCGTCGAAGTCCCGCCGGTGGGCCTCGGTGGCGATCACCACGGCGGTGCCACCGGTCCGCAGGCTCGACAGCAGGTAGGGGGCGACCGAGTCCACCAGCTCGCCCTCGCGCTCGTAGAACTGGACCACGTGGCTGCTGCTGTCGACCTGCCGAACTGCCACTCGCAAACCCTGTCGTTCGACGCCCGGGGGGCGCGCGTGACCCAAACCGGGGCCGTTATGCCCGGCGGCGCAGGTCGTGAAACACGTCCCGTGACGCCTTGTAGCGTGCTGCCCCCGTGGACCTGGTCGTGATGGCAGCCGGCGTCGGATCCCGCTTCGGCGGGATGAAGCAGCTGGCCGAAGTGGGGCCGGCGGGCGAGTCGCTGTTCGACTTCGCCGTGTTCGACGCTCGCCGGGCCGGCTTCGAGCGGGTGGTGTTCGTCGTGTCCGACGCCAGCCGGCCCTTGGTGGAGGCCCACGTCGAGGCGGGCTTGGGCCGGCACGTCGAGGCTGCCTTCGTGGTGCAGGACGCCGGCGGCCGGGCCAAGCCGTGGGGCACCGGCCACGCCGTGCTCACCGCCTGTCCCGAGCTCGGCCGGCCCTTCGCGGTGGTCAACGCCGACGACTTCTACGGCCGCCGGTCCTATGAGGCACTGGCCGCCGCCCTGGCCCAGCCGGGCGACGAGCACCTGCTGGTGGGCTTCCGCCTCGCCGACACCCTCACGCCCAACGGCGGCGTGTCGCGCGGCGTGTGCGAGGTCGACGCCGACGGCCTGCTCACCACCATCACCGAGCTGCACGACGTGGCTGCGGGCACCGGCGGGACCATCGCCAACCGCGAAGGGATGGAGCTGACCGGCGACGAGCTCATCAGCGCCAACCTGTGGGGGTTCCGGCCCGCGTTCTGCGACACGCTGCGGCGCGAGTTCGACGTGTTCCGCGCCGGGCGGGGCGAGGATCCGCAGGCCGAGTTCCTCATCGGCGACGCCGTGAACGCGGGCGACGCGGCCGTGCGCGTGCTGCCGACGCCCGAGCGTTTCATCGGCGTGACGTTCCGCGAGGACCTCGATCACGTTCGCGGCGCCATCGCCGCGCTGGTCGGGGAGGGGGAGTACCCGCCCGCGCTATGGCCGTGAGAGCCTTCGCGCCCGGCCGCGTGAACGTCATCGGCGACCACACCGACTACACGGGCGGGCTCGCCCTGCCGATGGCGATCGCCGAGGGCACGACGGTGACGGTCGAGCGGGGTGGCGACGTCGTGCGGCTGCGGTCCGACGAAGAGCCGTCGCCGGCGCTCGTGCCGCTCGACGTCGCCGACCCAGCCGCGGTCGACCCGCCATGGGCCCGCTACGTGGCCGGCGTGGTCGCCGAGCTGCGGCCGGCAGCCGGCGCCACCGGCGCCGTGACCACCAAGCTGCCGCTCGGCGCCGGACTGTCGTCGAGTGCCGCACTCGAGGTGGCGGTGGCGCTGGCGCTCGGCTTCGAGGGCGACGCGCTCGAGCTGGCCCAGCTCTGTCAGCGGGCCGAGCAAAGGGCGTCGGGCGTGCCGTGCGGGATCATGGACCAGCTCACGTCGGCGGCCGGCGTCGAGGGGTCGCTGCTCCTGCTCGACTGCCGCGCCCTCACCGTCACGCCCATCCCGCTACCCGCCGGCATCGCCATCGTCGGCGTGCACTCGGGCGTTGCCCGCGCGTTGGCAGGCACCGCGTACGCCGAGCGCCGGGCCGAGTGCGCGGCGGCCGAACGCGAGATCGGGCCGCTGCGCGACGCCCGGCCCGACGATCTCACCGCGTTGGTCGACGGCGTGCTGCGCCGCCGGGCCCGGCACGTGGTGACCGAGAACGCCCGCGTGCTCGCATTTGTCGACGCCCTCGCCGCCGGCGATCACGAACTGGCGGGCGCCGCCATGAACGACAGCCACGCCAGCCTGCGCGACGACTTCGAGGTGTCCACGCCCGCGGTCGACGCGCTGGTCGAACAACTGGCGGCCGCGCCGGGAGTGTTCGGCGCCCGCATGACCGGAGGCGGGTTCGGCGGCATGGTGATCGCGCTGTGCGACGCCGACGCGGCCGACGCGGTTGCAACCGCGCGCGGTGGCGGGCGGTTCATCGCGTCCGCGGGAGCGTCGCTACTTGCCTGTTGACATGCGCGACTGACCGAGTGGTCACCACGGCGAGCGAGATGACGGTGACGTGTGGGAAAGATTTCCCGCATGATCCCGACAGTTGCACCGTTTCCTTCGATGGGTACGGCGGGCCGTCAGGGGAGGAAAACGCGACATGTCGGACAAGGCGCCTGAGACCACCGGCGTCAGCCCCCCCACGATGGTGTGTTCCGACTGCGGGTACCTCATCCCGCTGGATCGGGCGGCCGGGAACGGCGAGTGGAAAACACTCGGGTGTCCCAACTGCGGGCTGGTGATCCACCTGTGCCGGGGGACCGTGAGCGAGCACCGCTTCCGGTGACGCGCCTTCGCGCCGCCGCAGTACTGGCAGCCGGCGTGCTGCTCATGGGGGCGGCAGGGGCCCGGGCTGCGCTCACCATCCCCAACGATCTGCACCACGAGGACACGACGACGCCGGTGGCCGGCCCGGTCTACGGGGTCGTGGTGCACGGCGACGTGGGCCAGGTCGTCGTGCAGACCGGGCCGCGCGCCACGGTCGCGTTGTCGCGGCAGTGGAACTTCGTGGCGCCGACCACGAGTCAGTCGCTGTCGAACGGCGTGCTGACGGTCACGACGTCGTGCCCGCAGGTGCCCGTGCCCCAGAACAACTGCGCCGTCGACGTCACGATCACCCTCACCGCGCCGGCGAGCGTGCAGGCGGCGGCGAACGTGGGTGACCTCACGACCAAAGCCATGACCGGCGACGAGGTGCTGCAGGCCGGGGTCGGCCAGGTGCACGTGTCCGGCCTGCGCGCCGGCACCCTCACCGTGCGCGGCAACGTGTCCGACATCACCGCCGAGCTGCTCAACGCGCCGGCCACGGTCAGGCTCACCACCGACAACGGCGACGTCGGCGTCACGGTGCCGCGCGGCGCTTACGCGTTGACCACGTCAACCGGTCGCTACACGGGCGACGTGCACGTCGACGGCGTCACCAACGACGCCCGCTC
>Ga0070741_10010577_pt1 | contig 17362 bp, 18 predicted proteins | sample Coa_R1_4_FD_66440 | JGI IMG/M metagenome (GOLD analysis project Ga0070741, IMG submission 66440) | Surface soil microbial communities from Centralia Pennsylvania, which are recovering from an underground coalmine fire - Coalmine... | ecosystem: Environmental > Terrestrial > Soil > Unclassified ...
CAATTTAAAATTTAAATTCTTATTCAACTTGGTTCGCTTAAATCTTCAATTCTTTAAACTTGTCAGCAAAATTGACACCTGAGATTTGGTTATTTTTTGTTGGTGAAATTCTTAACTTATACGAACTATAATTAATTTCTGATATAGGAATAAAGTAAACTTCTTCATTTTCTGGATTATAAGCAGCTAAAACATCGATATCTGCAGAGGCATAATGGAGAACAGACCATTATTACTGCTTCGGCAATTTACTTCAAGAACTCCATTTTTAGGGGTCGTATACTTAACTTGAATTCTCAGAAATTTATTGTCTTTTTCGGCAACCATGTCGTATCGACTATTTTCTCCATACGGGAGCAACACCTTATACCCAAGCATTACAACTTTTTTAGCAACTGCTAATTCAGCAATATCTCCTTTTGTCTTAGTTGATTGCCTGCTCATATTCTCATGATGTCATAGATAGATAGATAGAGCCGATGGAGGGATTTGCACCCACAACCTATGCTTTACAAAAGCATTGCTCTGCTGTTGAGCTACATCGGCATTTACACAAAACTCCGCGCGGCGGAGTTTTGTGTTATCGCTTCCGTTTTTTATCTTTTTCTAATTGCTGAGCCTTCTTTCTGATGCCATGCAACAATTCGTCGATCTTGCTTTCAATTTTCAAAACCATAATTTTTATCCGTGAAAGAAGTTTGTGCAAGTACACCTGTTTTTCGAAAAAATTAAAGTGAAATTCTTTTAACTGCTTTTCAACAGCAACCATCCATGGGCTTTTTTCAAACCCATGAGAACCATTCTGCGGCAGCTGCACCAAAACAGGAACCTTTTTGTACAACATAACCAGCAGTACAACCGCTGAAACAAAGAAGACTCCCAATGATACTAATTCTATGATCATAAAGTCATAAAACATGGATGCAGAGCAACGATTACCAATGCTCTGTGATCTATGCTGCGTGCTTTGTGAATTATATTTCGTAACGGGCGAACTGCTTAATTTCTATGTTCTCTCCGGTAAGCGAAACGGTTTCTTCTACTAGGTTTTTGATGGTTTTGGTATCATCTTTAATCCAGGTCTGGCTCAGCAAGCAAACCGATTCTTTGTACTTGTTAAGCTTTCCCTGCAAAATTTGCTGAACAATAGTTTCTGGCTTTCCCGAATCTTTCAGTTGCTCGGTATAAATCTTGGTTTCCCCATCTAAAAATTCTGCCGGGATCTGTTCTTCCGAAACAAATAACGGCCTCATCGCTGCAATTTGCAGACAAATTTCATGGGCCAAATTTTTAAATTCAGGGGAAGCAGCCACAAAGTCGGTTTCACACCTGATATCTAATAGTACGCCGGTTTTTAAATTTGGATGAATATAAGAATCAATGACGCCCTGGCTGGTCTGGCGGGAAGTTTTTTTATCCGAAACATTTTTGCCCCACATGCGCAGCAGCTCTTTTGCTTTTGCGGCATCGCCGCCTGCCTGTTCAAGAGCCCTTTTAATCTCAGTGGGCGAAACGCCGGTTTCTTCACGAAGTTTTTTAATGTCGTCTATAGTTGCCATAGTGATGAGAAGTTAACACCTAATGCCGTTGCCTGAGAAATTCATCAACAGAGCGCCAGGTTCTAATCTCCATTATACCCCTAAAAAGACAAAACGCGAATGTATTTCACGTTTTGAAGATTACTTTTTGTTGTTACGGTAACTTACTTGGTATTGAGAATTGCCTCCCGAATCTTGTCCAAAATGTATCGTACCGAGCTTATAGCATCGTCGTTAGCGGGAATCAAATAGTCAACAATAGTCGGGTCAACGTTGGTATCGGTAATTCCGATAATTGGAATGTGCTTTCGACGGGCTTCTTTGGCGCACGCAATATCTTTTTTAACGTCGAGAATGAGAACTGCATCGGGAAGCTTAGCAAGGTTTCGAATTCCTTCAAACTTTCGTTTAAGGAGCTCCAATTCTTTATCAAAATCCATGCGCTCTTTCTTGGTATATTTTGCAAAGTCTCCATGAGCTTTACGGCTCTCCAGATCTTTAAAATATTGGACCCGGTTTGAAATAGTAGAAAAGTTGGTGAAGGTTCCTCCCAGCCATCGTTCAGTCACATAAGGCATTTGGCAATCTTGAGCCGCTTGGCGAACCAGTTCCTTAATCTGAATTTTTGTCCCAACAAATAAAATAGTTTTTCCGTCGGCAACCAGCGAGGTGATGAACTGTATGGCCCGATCAAGTTCTTTTGCGGTCTTTTCAAGATCAATGATGTGAACGTTATTTTTAATCCCGGTTACATACGACTTCATTTTTGGATGCAGCCGCGATACATTGTGGCCAAAATGCAACCCGGCCTGAGCCATTTCATCAGGATTAAATACCATAGGTTTTTTTACAGTTTTAGTTTCTTCCATTACATGAACTACTAATTATACAAACAAACTAATCGACTAGACGCCTTCATTATTTGGTTTTTCGAACTCGCTCTTTCTTTGCTTTTGCCAGCGCTGCTGATTTTTTTTGCGCGCGATCCTTGAATTTCTGCACGCGGCCTAAAGTATCAAGCACCTTTTCTTTTTTAGTATAGAATGGATGGCATTGGGCGCAAATTTCTGTTTCGATAAACTCTTTGGTAGATCCGACTGTAAAGGAATTACCGCACGCGCATTTCACGCTTGCCTTTGCATAATACGTTGGATGTAAATCAGTTTTCATAGTTGGATTTTTTAGAAATCAGGTAACAGTATTACCTAACAAAGACATCGTATCAGATTTTTGTTAAAAATGCAAACTTGGGTTATGAAAAGGGCATCCTGCCACGGCAGGATGCCTATAAAATTTACGTGATATGCTTTGACTCCACCAGCACCTTTCGTTCGGGCGAAACTCGGACAAGACCATTGGTACCCCGCCAGGCCTCGGCATCGGATTTAAGAGCATCCATAAAGTCAATGAGCTCTTGCTGTTCTTTCAGATAGATTTTCATGGCAGCGGCATCGTTGTCTGCCACGAAAGGAACCACATCTTCAGTTACTCTCCGCTCTGGTTCGTGAATTCCCGCTGGAACCACGCAGGTAATAGTGAACTCGTACTTAGGCATGTGAACCTCCTGAGTAAAACTTTTCAAAACCTAGCTTATAGTACACCTTTTTAATGAAAAGTCAACACAAAAAAAGCGGCGATCGCAAATGCGATCGCCGCAGCCATTCTCGACAGCTAACCCGTCTCAAAGTAGGGTTGCACGCATCTATTAACACAAGTAAGCCCGTCGGACAAGAGCATTGCTTTGCAGATTTCGCATATGGCCGAAACTACACCCTTGCCTTTGCAGCGACTCCACTGCTCTCTGCGACCTTCGATATGCATTGCAGGAAAGCTTTTCTCGCCATGACACACCGGACAGACCATTAGGGTCCTGTCACCTTCTGCTGCCTTACGACTTTCGTAGCAAGCTAGGACAGGTACCATCGTTGGGTTTCTTTGAGCCCATGTTTTCAGGATGTAATGCCATGTCAACATAATCATCTCCAAAAGAACTGTTCTCAAAACGCATTTATCATGCTACACTACTCAAATAGAAATTCCAATAAGCATGGATATTGATTACTCAAAATTCACTGCCGAAGACTGGAAGAATTATCGAGCGCCAAAAGAAGATGGTGACGATACCCGTTCAGATACCACTTCGGGCAAGCAATCAGTTATCATGGAAATACGCGCAGGCACCGGCGGAGACGAAGCCGGGCTGTTTGTGCGCGATCTGTACCGCATGTATTCAAAGTATGCTACCAGCCAAGGATGGAGGCAAAAAATACTTGAATCTAACCAGTCAGATATTGGCGGTTTTAAAGAAATTGTTTTTGAGTTTCAGGGGCCTCAGGCGTTCGATCAAATGCAATACGAAAGCGGAGTACACCGCGTACAGCGAATTCCCAAAACAGAAAAGCAGGGGCGCGTGCACACATCTACCGTTACGGTTGCCGTATTAGAAAAACCCCAGAAAATGGACATTACGATTAACCCCAGCGATTTGCGAATTGATACCTACCGATCATCGGGAGCCGGCGGACAATATGTTAACAAAACAGAATCTGCCATTCGCATCACCCACTTGCCGTCGGGATTGGTAGTTACCAGCCAAACTGAGCGCAGCCAGTTGCAGAATAAAGAAAATGCCATGTCTCTGTTGGCGGCACGGCTCTTGCAGGCTCAGCAAGAACGCGACCTGTCAAAGCTTACCGAAGCTCGGCGGGCGCAAATTGGCTGGGCGAAACGAGCTGAAAAAACGCGAACCTATAACTACCCGCAAAACCGAATTACCGACCACCGCATTGGAAAATCCTGGCACAACCTTGAAGATATTATGGAAGGAAATTTAGAGCCAGTGGTTAAAGCTTTTAAACAGTGGGAACAAGAACAGGCAAAAAAATAACTAAAAAAGAAAACCTCGGCGCACGAATGCTCGAGGTTTTTTGTTGACCGGAACCAATTTTTAACCGAGGAATCGGTTAAAAAATCCATACACCAGGACGGTAAAGAGTATTACCACCGAAGCGTAAAAAATGATATTCAAGACGGTTTCCAATCGAATTTTTTGGCGCTGACCCATGGTAACTCCTTAAAAAAGAACGGCGACCCATCTGTTTTATATAATCAATGCTTTTTTTAAACTACCTATCCTCCGATTGCCGTAATGTCGGCCGCATACTGATTTGCAATGCCTACCACACTGTTTCCGTAAAAACGATCATAGCTGGTGCAAGAATTTCCGCAGTAGTATTTCATGGCAGCCTGAAATTCACTGGTCTGGGCTCCCAAATCTTTTAAATACAAGCCGTTCGCCAAAAAGGCGTCGGTAATATCCCAAGGATCGGCAACTTTTCCGGTAATTGCCGTAACTCGTCTGGCATACCCAAGATTTACCCAGGTGGTAGGGATAAATTGCGCAGGTCCCATGGCTCCTCCCCACCCATATGGTCTGCCATTGTAATACACCACGCAGGAAACCGGAGTCGCCAGCGGATCTCGGAGAGTTCCCTTTCCCTTGTTAATCGTATCAATAAGGGTTAAGAACACGGGAATATTTGCCGGGCTCATGGTTTTTGGAGAAAATACTCCGGTCTTAATTTTTACTCCATCGCCAGTTTGAGTATTTTTTACGTAGCACTGCCCCACATTCTGGCCAAGATTGGATTCTTGCGTTAACACAGCCATCAAGAAAGCTGCCCGAACCCCGGTAATGTTTGACACATACTTTGCAATCTGCAGTGCCTGTCCAAAGGTTGGCGCATTGGCAACTCCAATCAAACTGAAAATTCTATTTTTAATAGCGGCCGCTTTCTGATCGGCGGTTTGCTTGTCTTTGAGTTGCTGCTGGTATTGAACTTCCGTAAGCTTTAAATTCGCTTCTTGCTGCGCCTTAGTTTGCAGGTTTTGCTGCTTTTGGAGATTTTGAATTTGAATTACATGCTGCAGCTGTCCTTTTTCGTCTTGCTGCTTTTGCTGCTGGCCTTGCAGGTAGGTATTGAGGTCGGTGGTGCTTTGCAGCAAATCCGACACTTTGCCGTTGAGAGATTCAAGATATGCCACGTTGCTGAAAAAATCGGAAATGTTTCCTTCGAGTAAAATAACAAAGGTGGGCTTTTGATCTTCTTTAGCAATGGTTTTTAAAATGGTTGCGATCTGGGTTTGCGAACTTTGAATCTGGGAGGTTGTCTTATCAATTGAAGTCTGGGTATCGTTAATTTTCAGATTCAAGTCCTTAACCATTAGGGTTCCCTGGTTAATTTGAGCCTCAAGACCCTGCACTTTTTTCTTTAAGGTAGTGATCTGGCTTTGCAGGGTATTTTTTTGCTGCTGGGTTTTTGTTAAATCTTTTCCAATTTGAGCTGATTGGCTGTCGTAATAATTTGCACACTGCTCAAGCAAGGCCCGGCAATCGCCTGCGCTTAGGTTTTGGCAACTGGTATCGGGGTTTGCAGCAATTTGCTGGCAGGTTGCAGCCAAATCATCGGCAAGCACCATGCCCGGAACACACAACAGTAAAAATCCGGCAATGAATAAAACTTTTTGAAATAATTTAGCCATTGATAATGAATTTTTTATTAACACATCCCCTTTTTCCTTGTAACAAAAACAAGACACGGTGTAAAGGGCGCGCGCCCGAGCTCAAGCACACAAAAAAACGCCCTTGAATATAGGACGTTTTTTCTTATAAAACCTTACTTTTTTTCTTCAGTCGGAGCTTCTTCAATCACCTCTTCTTTCTTAGGCTTTTCTACCTTTTCAATATCTTCAACATTCTCAGTAATTTCTTTTGCCAGCTCCTCTTCAACTTTCTGGGGAGGCAAAACGGCTACGACGATCTCATCGGGTTTCTTGAGCACTTTTACATTCTCAGGCAAAACAATATCTTTTACCAGAATGTGGTCTTCGAAGGTTTTGAGACCATCAACATTGATTCTAATTTCGTGAGGGAGATTTTGGGGCAAAGCCTTTACTTCAAGCTCCAGCATATTTTTCATTACAGTTCCCCCCAAATCTTTTTCCGCTGGGGCTACGCCCTCAAATACCAAGGGAATTGCAACTTCGACTTCTTGAGTAAGTGATGGCTGGAAAAAATCAATGTGAATGACGTCATCGGAAACCGGATCTCGCTGAATTTCGTTCACCAATACCGATTTTTTGGCTTTTTCGCCTTCAACTTGCAAATCAATCAGCGAGCTTTCGCCCGCTTGGCTGAATACTTTTTTAAATTCCTTTTCGTCAATTTGAATGGCAACGTTTTTATGTCCGGGGCCATAGACAATAGCTGGAATTAATCCTTGCTGTTTTAGCAATTTGGTTTTTTTGCCAAATGCAGTTCTTGTTTTTGCTGTAAGCGTAATCATAACGAAATCTTAGCTTTATAATAGCTTTGATTCTAGTATAAATTCTTTGAATTGTAAAGCTTTTACGCCAAGAGTCTGGTGAAAAATACTCTTTTGATGGATTTTGCAAAAATTTAAGAACGAACATGAGCTTGAGCAAGGAGGCGTATCAGTGGAACATCGATACGCCGACGAACGAAAGCAAAAGTGCAGTTGAAATTTTTGCAAAAGACGCAAATACGGTATTTTTTACTAGACTCGATTTGCGCTTCCAAACATGGTAATGTTCTGCTCGATCACCGCCTGTACGGCAACCACTGCATCGCCCAGGTATTTATACGGAGTGATTTCGGAAGGGTTTGCCGCAAGCGTTTTCTTGAGCGTATTGGTAAAGGCCAGCCGGGTTTCTGTATTAATGTTTATCTTCGCGATTCCCCGTTCAATGGCAGCCTTAATATCTTCTTCTGGCGTTCCCGATCCCCCATGCAATACCAACGGAATGTTTCCGGCGCTATTAATTTCTTGCAACCGCTCAAGGCGAATGTGCGGCGAAACTCCCGTAACGTCGATGCCGTGAAAAGTTCCCACACTCACCGCTAGTAAATTAACTTTCGCAACGGCCAAATATTGCTGAACTTCTGTTGGTTTGGTTAAATTTTCTTCTTTAATTTCAAATTTTTCTGTGTATAACCGCGAAGCATCGGTGCCAAAACGCCCAACCTCACCCTCCACCACCACGTTCTTTTTTTTGGCGAAGGCTACCACTTCTTTACTGATTCGCATATTCTCTTCGAGCGACAATTTTGAACCATCAAAGTGAATCATGTCGTAACCGGCTTCAATCGCTTGCTGCAAATACTCTGGAGACTTTCCATGGTCTAAATTCAAAAAAATTGGCAACCCGGTTTTCTTTCGCAACACATCACGCATGGCAATCGCTTCTTGCAAACCAACAAACTTGCTTTCGCCTTCCGAGGTTCCCAAAATAATCGGAGACTTAAGCTTTTGCGCAGCCGCCACAATTCCCTTGACCTGCTCAAAGGTAGAAAAATTAAACTGTCCAATCGCCCAATGCTCCGTATATGCCTTTTGAATATAATCTATTAATTTTTTCATAATTATGAAGGAGGGAGGAGTAGAAAGATTTATCTTTATATTCCGACCGAGTGAGTAATTATATAAATTACGAAGTAATTTCTATAGTAATTTTATTTTACTATGCACACGTTATTGTCGCATTCGCGCTTTGTCACTGGCACACGATCAAATGGATCTCCTTTTTTTAACAAACCGTTTTTGGCTCCTATCTGCGACAGACACGCTTGTGAATTTGCCATGCCAAGCTGAATGGCTTTTTCGATGTTACCGTTTTCTCGAATATAATCAGTCAAAAAACCCGAGGCGAATGAATCTCCGGCTCCCAAAGTATCTACTACGACACGGTTGGGCGAAGGCTTGGCAGAATATACATACTTGCCGTCAGAAACTACCACTCCGTCTCCTCCCTTAGTCATAACTGCTACCCCGGGACACAATTCATCGATGGCTTTAAAAATTTCCTGCTCCTGCTCCATGGGAATTTTGGTCAGAAAACTGGCTTCTTCCTGATTTAAAAATAGCACGTCTACTTTTGCAAAGATGGGCTTTAACTGTTCCATTGGCATCGACAGTTGCGCCATACTTGGATTTATCGCAACCTGCATACCATGATCTTTCGCATAATCAACCAGCTCTTCAAATGAGTCGCATAATAACCCGGTCAGCGGAGCTAAATACAGCCATTTAGCTTTCAGCTTTTTCCAGGGTATTATGTCCTTGTCCAGTAATTCGGCTGCTCCTCGATAAGCTAAAATAGTCCGATCGGTTCCTTCACTCGAAATAATAATAGAATGATTGGTTACCTTTTTATCGGTTGTTTGGATAAAACTGGTATCAATCTTGCGGCTTTTGAGCTGGGTGATAATTTCTTTTCCAGAAATATCGTTTCCGATCATTCCCCAATAAGAAACAGAAAAGCCTTGCAAGGCAAATGTGGCAGCCGTATTTGTTCCGCCACCGCCGCTGTAAAAACCAATCTGTTCAATCTCAACCTTAGAACCCATAGGAAAACACACTTCTGCAATATTCTTATCTGACGTTTCGTGGGCATTGTACTGCAACACCGTGAGCTTTTTAGGCCGAACAATAATATCCTGGGTTGCCGATCCAAAGGTAATAATGTCAAACATGTTTTAAGTTTGTAGTTGGTAGTTTATAGTGAGTAGTTTTATGAGTTTGTAGTGGGTAGCAACGCAACTACAAACTACTCACTACTAACTACGCACTGATTTGTTTTTGTTTTTCTTTTTCGACCACCACCAGCATCGTTTTTAAGAGCGAATCAGGATTTAACGAAATCGATTCAATGCCCTGCTCTACCAAAAACGCTGCAAAATCCGGAAAATCAGACGGCGCCTGTCCGCAAATGCCCGAATACTTGCCGCGCTCCTTGCACGCTGCTATCGCCGAAGTAATCATACTTTTTACCGCTTCGTTTTTTTCATTTCCCACAGAAGATATTTCGCCGTTATCACGATCTAAGCCGAGGGTAAGCTGAGCCAAATCGTTTGAGCCAATAGAGAATCCGTCAAATATTTTTAGAAAGGCGTCGGCAAGCACCACGTTGGCGGGAATCTCACACATAACAAAAACCTTAAGCCCGTGCTGACCCTTTTGCAATCCGGCCCGTTCCATTATTTCCAGCACCTTCCTACCTTCATCAACAGTTCGGCAAAATGGCACCATCACTTGGACATTATCAATGCCAAATTCTTCGCGAACTTTTTTTATCGCCTTGCATTCGAGCATAAAGGCATCCTTGAATTTTTCATGGTAATAGCGTGAAGCTCCGCGAAAGCCAATCATCGGATTTTCTTCTTTTGGCTCATACAAATCTCCTCCCACAAGACCGCGGTATTCGTTGGTCTTAAAATCTGAAAAGCGCACAATCACTTGCTTTGGATACATGGCAGCTCCAATTCGCCCAATGCCTTCGGCCAACTTATCAACGTAAAACTGAGTTTTGTCAGAATATCCAACCGACAAATCATCTATTTTTCTGCGCAGCGCAGGAGCTAACTTTTTATAATTAATCAGGGCGTTGGGGTGAATCTTAACGGTATTGGCAATGATAAACTCTTCACGGGCCAGTCCAACGCCATCATTTGGAATAAAGCTCAAAGCAAAAGCCTGGCCGGGATCAGCCAAGTTCATGAGCATTTTTGTTTTTGGCTTTTCAATTTTTGAAATATCGGTTTTGTGCACTTCAAAAGGTATTAAGCCGTTGTACACAAACCCACTTTCACCTTGTGAACAATCAACGGTAATGGCTCTGCCGCTTTTGATGGTCTTTGTAGCTTTTCTAGTTCCCACAATGCAGGGAATCCCAAGTTCGCGCGATACAATGGCCGCATGAGCAGTTCTGCCGCCTTCATCGGTTACAATAGCTGCGGCCAATTTCATAGCCGGAACCCAATCAGGATCAGTCATGCCGGTCACCAATACTTCGCCTTTCTTAAACTTGCCAATATCTTTCACGCTCATAATGCGATTGGCCTTTCCTGATCCAATCTTTGATCCTACACTCATGCCCTGAACCAATACTTTGGGCTTTGCTGATGAGGTGAGAACATAGTTTTCAAGCATATTCACATTTCTCTTGCTTTGTACGGTTTCCGGCCGCGCTTGGACAATGTAGAGTTTTCCATCTTTACCGTCTTTGGCCCATTCCATATCCATGGGTTTTTTGTAGTGCCCTTCTACCAACATTGACCATCGTGCCAACGTTAAAATATCTTCATCAGAAAGGACAAATGTATTGCGCTCTTTTGGAGTGGTAGCAATATTTTTCGTAGGCTTTTTGGGATCTTTACTGTACACCATTTTTATCAGCTTTGACCCCATTTTTTTTTCAATGATAGGTTTAAAACCAGTTTTTAGTGTTGTTTCAAACACATAAAACTGGTCAGGCTCAACCCTGCCCAGCACCACATTTTCTCCTAATCCCAAGCTCGCGTTAATTAACACCACATCAGCAAATCCAGACTCGGTGTCACACGAAAACATGACTCCGGAAGCTCCTAAATCGCTTCTCACCATCTTCTGAACACCGGCAGAAAGCCCAACCCTAGTATGAGAAAATCCCATTTCCTGGCGGTATACAATCGCTCGATCGGTAAACAGCGAAGCAAAACACTTTTTTACCGCTTCAACCACATTCTGTTCGCCGGTTACATTTAAAAAAGTTTCTTGCTGCCCGGCAAAACTCGCTCCTGGCAAGTCTTCAGCTGTTGCCGATGACCGCACTGCCACATCAACATTCTGAACATTGTATGACTGCGAGAGCGTTCGATAGTTTTCGATAATATCGTGCTGAAGATCTTGGGGAAGTTGAGCCTCCAAAATCATTCCTCGAACTTTTTTACCGCGCAACTGCAAGTTTTTTAAGTCTTTAACATTAAGATCTTTGAGTGTTTCTTCAATTTTTTGGCTAAGTCCAGTATGATCAAGAAAATAAAAATAGGCCTCAGCCGTCGTTGCAAATCCATTGGGAACATTTACTCCGTGCGCAACTAAATTATTATATAGCTCACCGAGTGAAGCATTTTTTCCTCCTACCACAGAAACCTGTGAAATTCCCAAATCCTTAAACCAAATAATATTCTTTTTATTTTCCATTTTTAAAAATTAATTTCTTTCATTGTACTATGTTCTAAAATCTCGAACAAGTTGACAAGAATGTATCAATAATATAATCTTGCAGTTGTGTTCATTACAACAAAGACTTTCACTCATTGGAGGTTCAAATGAGTTGGATTATTATTATCCAAAATAGAAGCGGCGAAAATAAACCAATCACAACTGTTAATATAGAAGACCCCCAAGAAGCAATTAATTTCGGCGTTGCCCTTTATTCTTCTCAGCCACGGCCGAAAGGTATTGGAGCGCAACTTCTATCGCAAAGAACGTTAGAAGAATTCGCTCAAAAAAACTACCACTTCTGTGAAGGTGGACATAAATGCTCACATAAGAATAGGTGGCCGGAAGAGGGACCGCATTTCTTTAGAAAGAATTGAGAATTTAGTTCTTACACATTCCTAAAGCTCGTTGATCAACGGGCTTTTCTTTTACATTCATCCATCAAAAAGCACCCTGATGTTCATCGGGGTGCTTTTTTACATTTACATTTTCTTAGCTACAAAATCAGTAAATTGAGCCAATCGACAACTGTACCCCCACTCGTTGTCATACCAGGCCAATACTTTCACGAGGTTATCTTTAACCATGGTTTCTGAGAGGTCAACAATGGATGAGTGCGAATTTCCTTTAAAGTCAGAAGAAACGAGTTCATTTTGATCTACATCCAGAATGCCTTTCATGCGTCCCTTGCTGGCTTCAATAAAAACGTTATTCACTTCTTCTTTGGTAGTTGGCTTTTCAACCTCAACCACCAAATCCAAAATAGAAACCACCGAGGTCGGCACCCGAATGGCAATGCCATCGAGCTTTCCATTTAATTCCGGAATCATTTTACCAATAGCTTTTGCCGCCCCCGTGCTAGTTGGAATCATGTTAATAGCCGCCGCCCTGGCGCGCCGCAAATCCTTATGAGGCAAATCTAAAATGCGTTGATCGTTGGTGTAGCTGTGCACGGTTGTCATAAATCCTTTGGCAATGCCAAGATTGTCGTTGAGGACTTTTGCAACGGTTGCAATGCAGTTAGTAGTGCAAGAACCCATATCCATCACCTCTATTTTTTCAGAATCGTAACCGTCCTCGTTAACTCCCAAAATAAATCCGGGTACATCGTTTTCTGATGGAGCTGAAATAATAACTTTTTTAGCTCCTGAATCAATGTGCTTTTTTGCCTGGTCGTATTTGGTAAACAATCCCGTGCACTCAAGAACAATATCAATGCCCAGCTTTTTCCACGGAAGTTTTTCAATCTCTTTTTCAGCAAGAATCTGGTAACGAGTTCCATCAACCGAAATAGAACTTTCATCAAAGGTTACTTCTTTATCAAGAATGCCGTAGTTGGAATCGTATTTGAGCAAATGCGCCAACGTTTTTGTGTCAGTTAAATCGTTAATCGCCACCACTTCTAAGTCGGGGTATTTCTCGAGAATCCGTTTGAAAGTTTGCCGGCCGATGCGGCCGAATCCATTAATGGCTATTTTTGTCATAATTACGAGAAGCTAGAACCTAAAAACTAGAAATATAGAAGTATTAGTTTACGTATTCTATTTCCTTTTTACGCTAAGTGAAGAATTTCGTCGATGCGTTGGCGATCAAATCCAATGACAACATTTCCATCGATATCCAAAACAGGAACCCCCATCTGCCCTGAGATATTGACCATTTTTTCCAACTGCTTTTCGTCGATTGAAACATCAACCTCCTGGTAAGAAATGTTTTTTGAAGCAAAATATTCTTTTAAACTTTTACAATACACGCACGTTGGCGTTGTATATAAGGTAATCATAGAATTAGTGTATCTATTGGTTCATTTACTTTTTATTAAGTACTGCCTCAACGTCAGCTTTCAACGTTGCGTAATCGGTATACCCGCTGATTACCTGAGTTCCCAAAATGAATCCGGGAGTTCCGGAAATTCCAAACGAAGATCCTTCTGCTTTGTCAGCATCCATTAATTTCTGATACGTTGATGCGTTAGCCGAAACAAGCTGCGAAACTTTGCTTGCATCAGAGGCTCCGATGGCTGCAGTCGTAATTGACATGATTTTAGCATGGGTTGCCCAGTCGGTGTTTTCGGTCCCCTGATTGTCAAACATGGCCTTGTGCCAATCCCAAAACTTATCGGGAGCTACCGCCCATACCGCTCTGGCAAACTGTCCAAGCGTCTGCGAATCAGCTCCTAAAAATTCATAATCTTTATACACAATCTTCACTTTTCCGGTTTTTACATAGTCGGTGTAAAACTGAGGCATCACTTCCTGTTCCATCTTTTTGCAAAACGGACATTGGTAGTCTGCCCATTCGGCTAGCACTACGGGAGCGGTAGCAGATCCAACAAATGGCTGCCCTGCCGTGTTTACGTTTTTAATGTCAACGGTAGTTTTTCCCGATGCGGTAGTATTATTCGAAGGAGTTGCACTGGCGCCGTCAAGCATAAATGCTTCCGGGAAAAAGAGCTTGCCGTCAGCTGTTGCATAACTGTCGTAACTGCTATTGTCAATCTTTACCTGCATTTTAATAACGCCGTTTTCTTTGGTGACCGTTCCCAACGTTGCCGTTCTGCCCTGCAATACGTTTTTGTTCAAATAATCAATTGATTTTTTGGCGATGGCCTGCGGAGATTGCGATCCTCCAGAAAGAATCGAGAAATTTCCGCTTCCTTTGCTTGCGGTTACTAAAATGAGAATCCCGGTAACCACAATAACCAGCACCGCTACCCCGAGCAATAGTTGATTTTTATTAAGCTTCATACGTTTGGTTAATTAGTTTATTTAATTATAGTCCAAATCGAGTTTGGTGCAAATCATGGGCGGCTAGCGCGCGAGAGCGCGCTAGCCGCACCGTCTTATTTTGCAAAATACTTTTCACTTACTAAAGTTCCCGATTGATCAAATGCATAGGTAGTCAACGATCCAAATCCAAGCTCCACGTTAATCATTTCTTTGTCAGGAATGTTTTCAATATATTTTACGATTGCCCGCAAACTGTGATGACTAGCTACAACCAAGACATTTTTCCCCTCTTTTAAATCTTTTTCTATGTACTGTTGGTAAAACGGAATGACTCGTTTATACACGTCCGGTCCCGACTCTCCTCCTGGCGGCGCGGCCTTGTAAGATGTTCTCCACTCTTTTACCTGTTCCTCTCCAAATTTTTTCTTTGCCTCGGCTTTATTGGCTGACTGAATATCTCCGTAGTAGCGTTCGTTTAACTTTTCGGTTACATAGACTGGTAAGTAGTTTCCCGCATTTTCGGGTTCAAAATGCCCCCATTCTTGCATTTTGCCACCGTCGATATGTATAAACAGCGGGTAGTATTCGGGAATTAAGTCGTAGACCCGCAGCACGGTTTCCATAGATCTCATCAAGATGCTTGAATAGGCAACATTAATCGTTTCTTGCTGAATCAATTTGGCAATTCCCGGAGCCTGAGCCTTTCCCTCTTGAGACAAGGGATTGTCAGCCCAACCACCCCAAATATCTAATGCATTCCATTGAGACTTTAAATGCCTCTGTAAAAAAAGTTTTGCCATGGGTTTTGAGTTTGTAGTTTATAGTTGATAATTTGTAGTGGATTAATCTATTCTTTCTACTACAAACTACCCACTACCAACTAATCACTACTGTTTTAGCTCTTGTTCAATTGCCAGCAACCGGTCGTATTTTACGATGCGCACATCTTTAGTATACGCTCCTGACTTAATAAATTCTGCGCCGACGCCAACCGACAGATCAGCAATAAAGTTGTCCATCGTTTCACCGCTGCGGTGCGAAACCATAATTTTCCATCCGTATGATTGCGACAAAGTTACCGCTTCGATGGTTTCTGAAACGGTGCCAATCTGGTTGAGTTTTATAATAATACCATTGCAGGCCTGTTTTTGCTGCGCCTCTTTAATCATTTGAATGTTGGTAGTGGTTAAGTCGTCTCCGATAATGGTAGTTTCAGGCAAGGCTTTATGAATTTCTTTAAATCCCTCCCAGTCATCCTCAGCAAACGGATCTTCAATGGAAATAATGGGAAACCGGGCGGCCAAATCTTTATAAAATTCCACCATTCCGTTGCGAGAAAGCTGCACTCCTTCCTGAACTTCATATTTTCCGTCGCGGAAAAATTCCGAAGCTGCGCAATCAATGGCGATTTTGACATCTTGGTGGTTGCCAATGGCGCTTTTGATAAGCATCAACGCCTGTTCGGCTGTACCAATCTGCGGAGCATATCCACCTTCGTCTCCCATTTGGGGAACTCCGCCAGGCGTTTGCTTGAGCAAATCGGTCAGCGCGTTAAATACGGTACTTCCTAACACCAGGTTTTCTTGAAAAGTCTTTTTGGTAGGAACTACCATAAATTCCTGCAATTCCAAATCGTTTTTGGCATGGGCGCCGCCATTTAAAATATTAAAGCTGGGCAACGGAGTTTTTAGTGGATTTTTATTCCCTGCCAGCATGGCAATATAGGCATACAAAGGCATTTTATGAGCTGCTGCTCCCGCCCGACACAACGCAATAGAAACCGGCAAAATGGCATTTGCGCCCAAAGTTGATTTATTATCAGTTCCGTCAATTTCAAGCATTACCTCATCAAGTTCCTTCTGGTTTGCAGGATCCTTACCAATGATTTTTGGAGCGATAATATCGTTGACGTTTTTGATTGCATGAGTAACGCCGCGACCATCTTCATCGCGAAGCTCCAGGGCTTCGTTTTTTCCGGTAGAAGCTCCCGATGGGCATGAGGCAATAAAAACTCCCTTGTCGGTGGTAATTTCTACTTCAACGGTCGGCTTGCCGCGCGAATCTTTAATTTCCCGCGCTACCAAATCTAGTATTTTGCTCATAATGTTTTTTGTTTTTTTATATATTCGTACGCTGAAAGGGCGGCTTTAGCACCTTCGCCCGATGCCATGACAATTTGCTTGTATTTTGACACGTTACAATCGCCGGCCGAAAATAATCCCGGTGTTTTCGTCGTAAGCGTTTGCGGATCCACAATAATTTCTTTATTATCGTTCATAGCAACCAATTCGTTCAAAAATGCCGTTGCCGGACTATACCCAATTTCCACAAAGACCCCGCTTACTTCCAAGCGTTTTTCCTGGCCAGACGCAACATCTTGGTATACCAAACCACTGACAAAAGTCTTTCCCTCGATGCGCAACACTTTCGCTTGCAATATCAGCTCAATATTTGAATTGTTAAATACCATGCGCTGGTTTTCTTGGTCAGCCCGCACCTGATTTGAGTATTCCAAAATGTACACTTTCTGCACATAGTTTGACAGAAACAAAGCTGATTCAAATCCGTTATTTCCTCCGCCTACCACCCCAACAACTTTTTTGGCAAACACCGGCCCGTCGCACAGCGAACAGTAGCTTACGCCTTTTCCTGCAAACTCCTCTTCGCCGGGAACATTCAACGTGCGTGACTTCGCTCCTGATGTGACAACCACGGCCGTTGCCTGATAGGTTTTTCCCGATTGCGTGCTAACAAAAAAGAGGTTGTCTTTTTTTTCAACCGCAACCACCTGGTCTTGCAACACTTCCAGCTTATTTGCAGCCAACTGCTTTTTATACAAGTCAACCAGTTCGAGTCCGGAAATTTTTTCAAATCCTGGATAGTTTTCAATATCAACGGCTTTTTTGGCTACCTGCCCGCCAATATCCTTGGAGATCATCAGAATATTCAGCTTTTGGCGTGCAGCATACACACCCGCTGAAATTCCCGCAGGACCGGCTCCGATAATAATAAGGTCAAACGAATTCATTGACAA
>Ga0070741_10010578_pt1 | contig 17362 bp, 12 predicted proteins | sample Coa_R1_4_FD_66440 | JGI IMG/M metagenome (GOLD analysis project Ga0070741, IMG submission 66440) | Surface soil microbial communities from Centralia Pennsylvania, which are recovering from an underground coalmine fire - Coalmine... | ecosystem: Environmental > Terrestrial > Soil > Unclassified ...
CCCGAGTGCCGCTACGACGACGTCGTCAAGGCCCTCGGCGGCGCGGGCGAGATCGTCAAGCGGCCCGCCGACCTCGGCCCCGCCCTCGACCGCGCTTTTGCTTCCGGCGTCCCCTACCTCGTCAACGTCGTCACCGACCCCGCCATCGCCTATCCGCGGTCGAGCAACCTCGGCTGAACGCGCTCAGATCCGCAGGGCGCGGGGACGGTTGCGCAGGAACACGGTGGTGGCGCCGCCGACGAGCACCACCGGCACGAGCAGCATCCAGAAGAACAGCGTCGATCCGGACGGCGGTGCTCCCGGCCTTGTCGTCTTGGCCGCCTTGAGCAGCGGCTGGGAGTTGATGATGCTGCCCAGGTCGGTGCCGTTGATCCCCGTCACGTCGGAGTCCAGGCCCGAGGTGTCGCCGGTCGGGCTCAACGCCGCCAGCGACGTGTCAAGGCTGGAGGCCGGCGAGCTCGCGGTCGACGTGCCGTTCGGCGACAGGCTCGGGAGCGAGAGCGACGGCGACGGCCCCCCGCCAGACGACGATGTGGATCCCGGCGTGAACGCGGACGCGTCGACGGGAGCGTTGTACGGGGAGTAGGTGCTCTCGATGTGGACTCGGTAGGGCACCGCGCTGCCGCTGTTGCTCACCTCGAGCAGGAACTTCTGGCGCGAGCTGACGTCGATCTTGATGATCTCCGGCACGTTGGCCGTGGCCGAGAGCGCCAGGTCGGTCGTGCAGTAGTCGGGAGCCATCGTGCCCGGCTTGGGGTTCGTGCACTCGGGCTCGTTGGCCGCCTCGGCCCACAGGTACAGGTCGTAGTCGGCGGTGGCCACGGTCAGTCCGGCGGTGTGGGTATCGATGGCCGCGGACCGGTCGAAGAACAACGAGATCGTCGCCACGTAGGTGTCGCGCCGGTCGAACGTCTTGGGCACGGAGAACGTGAGCGGGATCACGTTGCATGACGGCAGCACCGCGCAGTTGGCGGGCGTGGGCGCACTGTGGGAGTCGCCGGCGGCGGTGCTGCTTGCCTCTTGCGGGTCCTGCCCCACGATCATCGGGTACGTCTTGTCGACCGTCTGGTTGGGCGCGGGGGTGATGGCCTCGACGGTGTCGGCGTGCGTGGGCGCGAACGGCACCAGCGTGCCGAACATGGCAGCGAGAATGGCAACGGAGGCGGTGCGGGCGCGCATCAGCCGCCCGGGTTCGTCGTGCTCGGCGGGGCGGGGTTGATGAGGAAGCCGCCGTCGTAGGCGTCGCACGGGTCGTTGGGCGTGTCCTGGGCGGTTGCAGCACCTTGCGGCCACGTGCCGGCCAGGTACCGCCTGGCGCCTTCCGTGCCCCGATAACAGCCGGGCGTCTGCTGGGCAGTGGACGTGCGGCCGGTCTGGTCCCAATGCTCGACCTTGGCGTCCTTCACGCACGTGTAGTCGCTGACGTCGTAGAAGCACGCCGGCACCATGGGGTTGGTGCTGGCCACGCGGGGAACGGCGTGGAACCCCTTGTCCACCGACGTCGGTCCGAGCCGCGGACCTGCCACCTGGATGCCGGTGAACAGCTGGCGGATCTGCGGGTACAGCGGGCACGCATCGACCCTCGTCTCGCCGTCGTCGGCGTCGGGCTCCACCTCCTTGTAGGCGGTGTAACACAGCTGGGTGCGCTCGTCGGAGACGTATGGCACGTTGCTGATCAGCCGGGAGTGGTCCCACACGCTCTGGTCCTGGAAGCCACCGTCGGTCTCGGTCTCGATCACCTGGTCGCCGAGGACGAGGATCTCGGGCCGGTAGCCGATGTTGGCGGCCGCGGCGGTGAAGTTCGTCTCCAGACCGCCCGGCCACAGGATCGTCGTCACGCCTCTGGTCTGGAAGTCGGCGGCGGCGGTCTGCGCTTTCGTCGGTGCGTAGTGGGCGCTCTTGGCGTACCCGGCCTCGGGGAAGGTGTTGTCGGCCGACATCGTGATGCCGCACTTCTGCAGGTTCGCCTTCACGAGACTGGCGAGCCTCTGCAACTCCGGATGGCCGGCGTCGTCGGTGTGCCACAGCCCGAACTTGCGAGGCTTGCCGACGTCCTGCGCCATGTTGGTGAAGTTGGCCTCGACCGGCCCCTTCAACTTCGTGCACGCGTAGGTGGTGAACAGGTCGGCCTGGTGCTCGATCGACGGCTGGTAGCCCCAGATCAGCTTCGGGTACCGGTTGAAGAACGCCTCGTCCCGGCCCAGGAACGAGCCGAAGTTCAACACGTTGCGCTGAGCCATCACGTCGAGGTAGTCGTCGCCGTAGGTCTGGCCGTCGGCGACGGTCATCACCGCGAACGGCTTGAGGCGGGCGTAGTTGTCGGCGGCGTCGGCGCGCCGCTCCTCGGCGCTGTTGCCCGACCCGCTGAAGTAGGCCCAGAAGTGCACGCGCCGGCCGTAGGTCTCGAAGCGGTCGTTGAAGTAGGTCTGCCAGTTGCGCAGCACCCGCACCATGCAGTGCTCGCCGGGCTCTGCGGGCTGCTCGAGGTCGAAGTAGCGGCGGTCGGGGGTGACCTGGGCCGCGTCACGGCAGGTGTTCGTGTAGTCGGTGAAGCCCTGCACATAGAACAGCACCGTGACCTGGTCGGCCGTCACGCCCTGGTAGGTGGCGCCGAAGTTGTCGCCGTGGAAGTCGGCCACGCACGGCGGCGAGAGCGGGTCCTCGGTCTGCCGGGGCGGGTTGCCCACGCAGTGCTTCGTGGTCGAGGTCTTCTTGTTGCCGCCCAACAGGCTGTTGTCCGCACCGAGCCCGCCCTGGTCGCCACCGGGGCCGGCGCCCGTGAACGAGCTCGACCCGGCCAGGCCCAAGGAGGAGAGGTTGCCGTTGGCGGGGGGCGGCGTCTTCTCGTCCGACGGCGGCACCGGCGCGTACTCGAGCGTGGTCTGCGGGTTGCTCTGCGGCACGTGCAGGGCCGACGGCAGCACCAGGGCGGCCAGTGCCAGCGCCAGGAGCACGGCGACGAGCGGCGGGTACTTCCGCGCCCAGTCGCTGCGCGCGGGACCGCGTCCGGGCGCGTCGGCGGTCAGGACGGATGCCATCGACTGCTCACTTCTCCGGGCGCCGCCCCCGCTCCTCGTGCCACGTGGCCATTCTGGTACAGGAGTGAAGGATGTTCACTTCGCGGAAATTGTGGCGAGGCGGGGGGAATGCCCGGTGGAGGTAGGCTCGGGCAGGGACAACCCGCTGGGGGGCGACGCAGGAGAACTCCTGCTTCCGGAAGAAGTCCCACGGCGAGCGACCACGGAGGCAGCCGGGAGATGGTCACAAGGAACAGGACAGCGTCGTCGGGCAGCCGTGTCCGGCGGGTGGGCGTCGGGGCGAAGGACTTCAAGAAGCACTTCGACACCGTCGTCGACAACATCGAGTCGGTCATCAAGGGCAAGGACGACGTCGTCCGCCTGGCCCTGGTGGCGATCCTGTGCGAAGGGCACATCCTGTTCGAGGACGTGCCGGGCACCGGAAAGTCGATGCTCGCCCGGGCGATCGCCCAGTCGCTCAACGCCACGTCCAGCCGGGTGCAGTGCACGCCCGACATGCTCCCGGGCGACATCACCGGCTCGTCGATCCTCGACCAGAAGCGGGGGGACTTCGAGTTCCGCCCCGGCCCGATCTTCACCAACATCCTCCTGGCCGACGAGGTGAACCGGGCCACCCCCAAGACCCAGTCGGCCCTGCTCGAGGCCATGGCCGAGCGGCGGGTGTCCGCCGACGGCGTCACCTACGAGCTGCCGCGGCCGTTCCTGGTGCTGGCCACCCAGAACCCGGTCGAGACGGCGGGCACGTTCCCCCTCCCCGAGGCCCAGCTCGACCGCTTTCTGTTCAAGCTCTCGATGGGCTACATGGCCCGTGAGCACGAGTACGAGGTCATGTTCGACAACGCCGTACAGCTCTCCATCGAGGAGCTGGGCGCCGTCATCGACACCGCCGACGTGACGGCGATGATCCAGTACGCCACGACCGTGGAGGTCGCTCCCGAGGTCGGCTATTACATTGTCGATCTCGTGCAGGCGTCGCGCGCCGAACCGGCGGTCGCCATGGGCGGCAGCCCCCGCGCGTCCATCGCTCTGCTGCGCGCTTCTCGCGTGCTGGCGGCGAGCGATGGCCGGCAGCACGTCTATCCCGACGACGTCCGCGCCGTGCTGACGTCGGTGATGGCGCACCGCGTCGTCCTCCACCCGGAAGCCATTCTTCGAGGCGACAGCACGGCGGCGGTGATGGAGCGCATCACGTCTGCGGTCAAGCCGCCGCTTTCGAGCCGCGGCCGCGACGTCGCCTCTGCGGGGTAGCAGTTGAGCGCGGCGCCGGCGACGACGACGGGAGGCTCCCGTCGGCGCGTCGCGCTCGATCGCCTCACCGACGCGCTCACGCCTGGCGAGGTCCGTCGCCGATTCGATCGCGCCCAGCGAGCGCTCGGCATCACCCGGTTCGGGTGGGTCGCGGTGGCGGGGGCGGTGCTCCTGTGGCTGGCCGCCTACGTGGTGGCCGGCACGGCCATGTACCTCTTCGCCTACGGCCTCGTGCTCCTGCTGGTGCTCGCCGTACTGCTGGCGCCCCGCCGTCTCAAGCTCGAGGGCGAGCGCCACGGCCTGTACCCGCGCGTGCAGGAGGGCGACCGCCTCGATGTCGAGGTCAAGCTCACGGCCCGCCGGCGTATGAGCACGTTCATCCTCGAGGAGCGCGTGCCCGAGCGGCTGGGCCGCCCGGTGCGGGTGCCGATCACCAAGCTGTCGTCGGGCGCGGCCGTGTCCCATCACTACGGGTTGCGGGCGTCGCGACGCGGCGTCTACCAGGTTGGTCCGCTGGTGGCGGTCGCCGGCGATCCGCTCGGCCTCATCCAGCGCGAGACGGTCGTGGCCGAGCCGTTCGAGTTGCTCGTCCATCCGCGGGTCGAGACGGTCTCCGATCGCCCTCTCACCCGCCAGTTCGAGGACCCGCCCATCCGCCCGCCGGTGTCGAAGCCGTTCCCGTCGGGACTCGAGTTCTACGGCATGCGTGAGTACGTCCCGGGTGACGACCTCCGGCGCATCGTGTGGCGAGCGTCGGCCCGCACCGGCAAGGTCATGGTGCGGGAGGCCGAGCAGGGCATCACCGACCGCATCACGATCATGATCGACACCGATCGCGGTGCCCACAGCCGCGACGGCGAGGGCCTGTCCGAGTCGTTCGAGGCCGGCATCCGCGTGGCGGCGTCACTCGGCGTTCGCCACCTCCGTGAGGGCTACGAGGTGCGGGCCGAGACGAACGGCGGGGCGCTCACCCGCCCGCTCCGCGGCGGGACCCACCAGCTGGTGCTGCTCGACAACCTGGCGCGGCTCGAGCTCTCGCGTGAACCCATGTCGGGCATGTTCATGCGGCTCCTCACCGGCGGGAGGCGTGACGCCCACAACATCCTGATCACGCCGCGGCTGGGCCAAGCCGAGGCTGCTCAGCTCAAGCTGCTGCTCGACACCGGCGCGTCGGTGCTCGTCGTCGCCCTGCTGTGGAACGAGGAGTCGGCCGACACGATGGGCATCGCCGCCGGCCTGGGGTGCCAGGTCGTCGGCGTGCACCCGGGCCAGGACCTGGCAACGGCGCTCTACAGCGAGGTGGCCGGGTCGGGGGCGCGCCGCTGATGTCGATCACCGGGACCGACACCGAGCCGACGTCCGAGCTGGCGACGATCGAGACGGAGGCGCTGGCCCGCCTCGAGGAGGAGGCGGGCCGCGTCGAGGCCGACGTCGACCGCGCCGCCGATGCCGCGCCCGCGTCGGAGGAGCCGGACGACGAAGAGCGGTCGCCGTACCGCGTCGCAGTAGCCGTCGTCTTCCCCGTGATCGCGGCCGCGGTGATGGTCGGCGGCGTGTTCAGCGGCGTGAGCCCGCGCTTCTACGCCGGCGTGGCCGGTCTCCTCGGCATCGCCCTGGCGCTGCTGATCCGGCGTTCGCGCAGCCCGTGGGTCACCAACGCAGTCATCGTCGGTGGGATCGCCCTCATCGGCGTGCTCATGGTCGTGCCGTCCGGCTTCGACAACGTGACCGGGCTCAAGGGCGTCGTCGACAGTGCCGTCCACTCCCGCAGCGTGCTCCGCCCGCCCGTGCCGCTGACGCCCGGGTGGCAGGCGATCATCGGCTGGCTGCTCGGCGCCGTGGGATTCATCGCCGCGTGGGTGGCCATCTCGCTGCGGCGGCCGGCGTTGTCGCTGCTCCTTCCGTTGCCGGTTGCCGCCATCGCCGGCATCAGCGTGCCCAAGGCGCAGCAGGTGGCCAGTGGTGTCGCCGTGCTGGCGCTGTTCGCCATCGGCCTGGGGTTGCTCTCGAGCGCGCAGGCGGTGGGGTCGGACGAAGAGAAGCCGCCGCTCGCGTTCGAGATCCGCAAGGCCCTTCGCTCGCTGCCCCTCATCGCCGTCATCACCGTTGCGATCGCGCTGCTGTCGCAGGCTCACTTCCTCTTCCCCAAGCCCCGCATCGATCCCACGCAGCAACCGCAGAAGCCGCATGCCGTACCGCTGTCGAAGGTCGAGGACCGGGTGCTCTTCGAGGTCGAGTCGTCGATCTCCGGACCCTGGCGCCTGGGCAGCCTCGACGTCTACGACGGCAAGGACTGGCGCCTCCCGCCGTACGCCCAGAACCAGTTGAAGGACGTGCCCCGCAGCGGTGTCGTCGACCCCGAGCTGCAGAAGGGCGTGCGGGCGACGTTCACGATCGCCGGTCTGGGCGGGGCGGTGCTGCCGGGCCTGCCGAACACCGTCGGCGTCGTGGCCAACGGGCCGAAGCTGGCGTACGACGCCCGCAGCGGCAACATCCGTGTGTCGCAGGCCCAGATCCAGGCGGGCCTGCAGTACACCGTGGTCGCGGCGCCGCTGCCGTCGGTCGGCGATCTGCGCAAGGTGACGGCGCCGCTGCCGAAGGACATCCGGCGCTTCCTCTCCATCCCGGCCATGCCGCCGGCGGTGGCCGACCTCGTCGACAGGGCGCCCAAGACCTCGAAGTGGGACGAGTTCGACTACCTGCGCACCTACATCCTCGACAACGTCGTCGCCAGTGGCGTCGGCGCGCCGGTCAGCGTCCCACCGTCCGAGGTCCAGGACATGCTGGCCGGGAGCAAGCAGGCGTCGCCGTACCAGATCGTCGCCGCCCAGGCGATGGTCGCCCGGTGGATCGGCCTGCCATCTCGCATCGGCTACGGGTTCGACGGCGGCGACCAGGTCGGCGACAAGCTCCAGGTCCGCCCCCGGCACGGTGCCACGTTCGTCGAGGTCTACTTCCCCGGCTACAAGTGGTTGCCCGTGATCGGCACGCCGAAGACGGCCAAGCCGACCGTCGGGTCCGACGCCAGCCAGCAGCAGTTCAACCCCGCGGTGCTGCCGAGCAACGACATCGGAGTGAAGCTGTATCTCCCGATCATCACCCCGGCTCGGAGCACGGTGCTCGCCAACGTGCGCCGGGCCTTGCTTGTCATCGTTCCCACCGTGCTGGTGTTGCTGTTGGCGTACCTCACGTTCCCGATCCTGCGGAAGGCGCGCTACCGGGCGCGGCTGCGAGCCGCCGCCAATGCGTCGGGGCCTCGGGCTCGCATCGCCCTGGCGTACGCGGAGTGGCGCGATCTGGCCACCGACTTCGGCTTCCGCCACCCGACGGACACCCCGCTGATGTTCCTCGACAGGTTCGCGCCCGACGAGGAGCACACGGAGCTGGCGTGGCTCACCACCCGCGCCCTCTGGGGAGACCTGCAGGGTTCGCTCACGCCCGAGCTGGCGTTCGCGGCCGAAGAGCTCTCGAAGGCCCTGCGCCGCCGCATGACCCAGGCGCAACCGGCCACGTTGCGCACCGTGGCGTTGGTTTCGCGACTGTCATTGCGACACCCGTATGCCCCGGAGACCGATCTCAGCAGGAAGGAAGACAGCTATGCGGTCGCGTAGCCTCCGCCGGCTTGCCTTGGCGATGGTGATCGCGACCGCGGGCGGCGCTTGTGCCAAGTCAGGTTCGACCGGCGTTGCCGTCCGCGGCGTCGACGCCAATCTGGTGTTCGGCACCAAACAGCCGCCCCGCAACGCGGCACCGGCCAACACGTTGACCGACGAGAGCCTGTCCCCGGACTACGCCAACGGTGGGATCGCGCTGCCCAACCAGTCGTTCACCTCCACCAAGAAGACGCTGCGCACGGCGCCGAGCCTGCCGAAGACGCCGTGTCCGGACGCGACCCTCAACGCCTTTCCCTCCGAGGCGGCGCCGCTCGACGTGCCCAACGACCGTCGGCCAGCCGTCGGGTCCTACCGGTGGAAGCGCTCGGGCAGCGTCACCGTCAACAAGATCAAGCTTCCCGTGTCCGGCTTCGAACAGCACCTGGTTCGGAACATCAAGGAGCTCGGCGCGTCGACCAACACCCGGCCTGTCCCGGGGTCCACTGCTGAGCCCGGGGTCCTCTTCAGCTACGAGACGGTCCAGCCGGACGCCAACGGCAAGGTCGTGGTGACGACGTGGCAGGTCGACACCAGTGCGGCTCAGTCCACCGTCAATGAAGGACTCAACACTCCCGTGGTCAATCAAGGCTCGCCCGAGCGCGGGCTGGTCATCAAGAAGATCGACGTGTTCGACGCCCAGGGCAACCCGCAGTCGAGCTTCGCCCCCCTCACGGGTCTTCTCGTGTTGCCGTTGCCGGTGCAGCAGGGCCTCCAGTTCCAGTCCGTGGCCATCGACCCCGCCACCGGTGAGGAGGCGACGTTCAACGGACAGGTCTTCCCGCGGCAGCGCGTCGATGCATGCGGCGAGATCATCGAGGGCTGGCAGGTCAAGGGATCGCAGACCTTCAGCAACAGCGCCACCACCCGCACCGAGGAGCTCATCGTCGCCACCCAGCTCGGCGGCCTGGTGATCTCCGACAAGGTGCAGCAAGCCGACGCCACCGGTGCCAATGCCATCGACACGCTCATCTCCATCGGGCAGCTGAAGCCCGACCCGCTACCGGCCACGTGAACCCCGCTTCCCGCCTCCTTCCGACGAATCCGCGCGGCCGCGCTGCCGTGTGGTCGGTGCTCGTCTTCATCGGGCTGGCCGTGTACACCCAGCTGGTGCTGCCCGGTGCCGGGGGCGGTGGTCGCGGCACGCCCATGGCGATCGTCTTCAGTGGCCTGGTCGTCGGCGCTCTCAACGCCCTGACGGCGGCGGGGATCGTCCTCATCTACCGGACCCATCGCGTCATCAACTTCGCCCAGACGGCGGTTGGCGCATCAGGCGGTCAGCTGACCTTCCAGCTGCTGCAGCTCAAGCACGCTCCGCTTTGGCTTGCGTTCCCGCTGGGGGTGCTGTTCGCCGCCGGCATCGGCCTCGTATTCGAGCTCGTAGTGGTCAAGCGGTTCTTCAACTCGGCCCGGCTCACGTTGACCGTCGCCACCATCGCCATCGGCGACCTGCTGCAGGTGCTGTCGGCGCAGGGCGTCAACCACTTCCCGTTTTTCCCGCGCGACCGATCCGTCCAGGCTGAGCTGGGGCTCAACAGCCTGCGCAACCTCCTGCCGTTCTCCGGCTGGAGCTTCCGGATCGGCCACTTCTCGCTCAAGTTCGGGTTCGCCGATGTCTTCGCCCTGGAGGTGACCATCGTCGCCTTGCTCCTTCTCGCCGCCTTCTTCCGCTTCACCAGGTCCGGTGTCGCGGTGCGAGCCATGGCCGAGAACTCCGAGCGGGCGACGTTGCTCGGCATCAGCGTCGGGAAGCTGTCGTCGATGGTGTGGATCATCGCCGGCGCCCTCGGCGGCGTGGGCGTGATCCTCACAGGTCTCGTCATCACCCCTGGTACTGCGGCGGGGTTTGCGCCGGCGGTCCTGCTCCCGGCGTTGGCGGCAGCCGTCATCGCCCGCATGCGCAGCCTGCCCATCGCAGTTGCCGCCGCGGTCGCCATCTCGATCGTGAGCTCGGCAACCGCGTTCAGCCTTCGCAACGACGTGCCGTTGATCCAGGTCGGACTGTTCCTCGTGATCGCCGTCGGACTGCTGTTGCAGCGTCGATCCGACCGGCGATCCGAGCGTGGCGTCGTCACCAACTGGCAAGCGGTCGAGGAAGAGCGCGCCGTCCCCAAGGAGCTGCGGGCGATCCCCTCGGTGCGCTACACGCGCTGGACCGTCTACGCCCTCGCCCTGCTTCTCCTCTTCGGGTACCCCTTCGTCTTCTCGACGGGGCTCACGGTGCTCGGCGCGGTCATCGCCATCAACGCCATCGTGGGCGTGTCGCTCGTCGTGCTCACCGGCTGGGCGGGGCAGGTGAGCCTCGGACAGTTCGGATTCGCTTCGGTCGGCGCCGTCGTGGCCGGCGCGTTGTCGACGCGAGTCGGCCTGCCGTTCCTTCTCGCTGTGCCGCTGGGGGCCGTTGCCGCGGGTGCCCTCGCGCTCGTGGTCGGCATCCCCGCCCTCCGCATCCGCGGCTTGTTCCTCGCTGTCGTGACGTTCGCCTTCGCCATCGCCGTATCGGTGACGCTGTTCCAGACGCGCTACTTCGGCTGGTTGCTGCCCCAGCAGGTCAAGCGCCCGCAGCTTTTCTTCCTCAACTTCGAGGAGGACCGCAGCATGTACTTCCTGTGCATCGCCGCCCTTGTCCTCACCGTGGTGGCGGTGACCAACCTGCGACGCAGCCGGTTCGGCCGGATCCTGATCGCGGCGCGTGAGAACGAGGCGAACCTCCAGTCCTTCGGGGTGAGCGCGGTGCGGGCCAAGCTGTCGGCCTTCGCCGTGTCGGGCCTCATCGCCGGGTTGGGTGGGGCGCTCCTCGCGTTCGAGCTCCGAGGCGTGAGCGTGCAGTCGTTTCCGCCGGAGCGTTCGGTCGAGGTGTTCCTCTTCGTGGTGCTGGGCGGTGTGACGTCGATGGGCGGTGTGGCGCTCGGTGCCATCTACTACGCGCTGGTCTCGTACTTCTTCCCGACCAACTTCGTCTTCCAGTCGCTGCGGCCGTTCTTGACCATCTTCGTCCTCTGGATCTCGCCGGGCGGGCTCGTGGCCTTGATCAACCGCGTTCGCGACGCGGCACTGCGGATCATCGCCCAGCGCCGCCAGATCATCGTGCCGAGCCTGTTCGCCGACTTCGACGCAACGGTGCTCGAGAAGCAGCTCATCCCGCTGTCGGAGCCCCTCGACGCGGCCGGCCTGGCCGCGCTCGACGCCGATGAGCGATACGTCATCGCGTCCGAGCTGTACGCGCAGGGTGAACAGGGTGCGCAGCCACGGGCCAACCGCGAAGAGGGCACGGCGCTTCAGGCGGCGGCCGCAGCCACGAGAGAGGGTGGGTCGTGACGACCATCGACCGGCCGACCCCGACCGAGCAGCACACGGGCCGCCTACGCACGCTGTTTCGTGACGCGGGCAACTGGGCCGAGCTACGGCGATCCCCGTACGGCGTCGTTCCCGCCGGTCTGATCGGCGGTCTGCTCCTGTTCGAGGTGCTCGACAACCGGGTGTTCGATTATGGCGGGCCCGAGATCGCCAGGTCGCTCGGCATCAGCATCGGGCAGATCGTCACCGTCATCGTGACCATCGGAGTCTTCCTGCCGCTCGTCTCGCTGTTCATCGGCTGGTATGCGGACAGGCACCCCCGCCTGCCCGTGGTGTGGATCGGTGCGGTGTTGAGCGGTGTCGCCGCCATGCTGGGCTCATTTGCCCGACCCGGAGCCTTCACGCTCGGCTCCGCCCGCGTCGGCGACAGCGTCCTCGACGAGGGCAGCAACGTCCCCCGCTACTCACTTCTGGCCGATTACTACCCGCCGGAGGTACGCGGCAAGGCGTTCTCCATCGTGGGTGGCATGCGGCGCTTCGGGGACGTGATCGCGCCGTTGTTGATCGGCGCGACGATCATCTATTGGGGGTGGCGACCAGCGTTCGTCGTCTTTGGCGCCGGCATCGTCGTCATGGGGGCGCTCATCGCGGTGCGACTGCGCGAGCCCGTCCGGGGCTACATGGAGCGCCGGGCGTTGGGTCTCGACGAAGACGTGGCGCGAGTCGAGGACGAGCCCCAGTCGTTCGGCGAGGCGTGGCGAACGGTGTGGGGCGTGCGCACGCTCCGACGGCTGTTCGTCTCCGATCTCTTCTCCGGTATCGCCGACGTGTTCAGCATCTTCTTCATCTTCTTCCTGTCGGAGCGGTACGGGCTGAGTGCGCTGCAACGTGGGTTCGTCCTGTTGCCGGCCACCGTCACGGGGCTCCTCGGCTACTACCTTGGCGGCGGTCTGATCGACACGCTCACCCGCCGCAACCCCGGCCAGGTGCTGACGTTGCGCGGGATCCTGCAGACGATCTCGGCCCTGTCGATCCTCGTCCTGGCGCTCCAGCCGCCGTTGGCCGTGATCGTGGTCTTCCAAGCCATCACCGTCTTCGGCTTGTCCTTGACCGGCCCGGCGTCCAACGTGATCTACGCCCAGGTGATCCCCGCGTCCATCCGCACGCAGGGTCTCCAGGTGTTCGGACTCACGACGATCTTCTCGACGGTCGTGTTCTTCCCGGTGTGGAGTCAGATCCACGCTCGGTTCGGCTATCCGTGGTTTTTCGCCAGCATGGTGCCGGTCCTGCTCATCGGCGCCCTGGTGGCCACGAGCGCGGGCGCGTTCTTCGGGTTCGACATGCGGTCGGCGTTGGCAGCAACGGCAGCCAACGAAGAGTGGCGACGGGCCAAGGCGTCAGGGAAGGGCAAGCTCCTCGTGTGCCGCGATGTCGACGTCGAGTACGACGGCGTGCAGGTGCTGTTCGGCGTCGACTTCGACGTCGAGGAGGGTCAGATCATCGCCCTGCTCGGTACGAACGGTGCCGGGAAGTCGACGCTGCTGCGCGCCATCGGCGGCCTGCAGGAGGCGTCGGCAGGCGCCGTCGTGTTCGACGGCCGCGACGTCACCCACATGCCGCCGCACGAGATCGCCCATCGCGGCGTGATCACGATGCCCGGCGGTCGCGGCGTGTTCCCGGAGCTCACCGTGCGGGAGAACATCCTGCTCGGTACCTGGATGCTGCAGGCCGACGGGACGGGACCCGAAGCGACGGAGGAGCGGCTGCAGGAGGTGCTCGCCATCTTCCCCGCCCTCGCCCAGCGTGCTGACGCGTTGGCAGGCGATCTCTCCGGGGGCGAGCAGCAGCAGCTGTCGCTCGCCCAGGCCTTCCTCTCCAAGCCCAAGCTGTTGATGATCGACGAGCTCTCGCTCGGCCTCTCACCCGCCGTCGTGGGGCAGCTGCTCGAGGTCGTCCGCCGCATCCATGCCGAAGGCGTCACGATCATCATCGTCGAGCAGTCGGTGAACGTGGCCCTGAACCTCGCCCAGAAGGCGATCTTCATGGAGAAGGGCGAGGTCAGGTTCTTCGGCGACACCGCTGATCTGCTTCGCCGCCCCGACATCCTGCGGGCCGTCTATGTGAAGGGAACGGGGGCCACGCTCACGGGCGGCGCCCGGCGAGGCAGTGCATCCCAGCGTGCGCTCGAGCAGCCGGACGCGCGGCCGGTGCTCGAGGTCAGCGACGTCGTGAAGCGCTACGGCGGCGTCAACGCCCTGGACGGCGTGAGTCTCGAGCTCCGCGAGGGCGAGGTGCTCGGACTCATCGGGCCGAACGGGTCGGGGAAGACGACCCTGTTCGACATCATCAGCGGTTTCCAGACCGCTGACGCCGGCGTGATCAGCTACGAGGGCGTCGACATCTCTGCCCTTGCCGCGGAGGAGCGTGCCCGCCGCGGGCTCGTGCGGCGGTTCCAGGACGCCCGGCTGTTCCCGTCGCTGACCGTGTTCGAGACCCTGCTCGTCTCGCTGGAGCAGCGGATGGAGGTCCGGAGCGCGTTTCTCTCCGCCATCCAGCTTCCCCAGGCGCGCCGGGCCGAACGCAGAGTGCGACTGCAGGCCGAGCGGCTCATCGACCTCCTCGATCTCGGCGCCTACCGCGACAAGTTCGTGAAGGAGCTGTCGACCGGCCTGCGCCGGATCGTCGACCTGGCCTGCGTGCTGGCGACGGAGCCGAAGGTCCTTCTCCTCGACGAGCCGTCGTCGGGCATCGCCCAGGCAGAAGCGGAGAGCCTGGGTCCGCTCCTGGGCCGCATCCGGTTCGAGACGGGCTGCAGCATCCTCATCATCGAACACGACATGCCGCTCATCTCGGCGGTTGCCGACGAGCTCGTCGCCCTCGAGCAGGGACTGGTCGTCGTGCGAGGGTTGCCCGACGTGGTGTTGAACGACGAGCGGGTCATCGAGGCGTACCTCGGTGGCAGCGAACAAGCGATCCGACGTTCCGGGAGTCTGGTGTGATGTCGCGCAAGGTGGTTGTGATCGTGGCCGTGGGGATGCTGGCGTCGTTGGCCGGTGCATGCGGCGGCAACAACAAGGTCGGTAACAAGTCGTTGGTGAACTTCAAGGACCAGGCGCAGCAGCGTCTCGGTGCCACCACGACGACCGCCGGCGGCCCGGTCACCACTGCCGCCGGTGGCGGCGGTCACCTCGGCATCGGCGCGTCAACCACCACAACAGTGGCGCCCCGCGCCGCGACCACGGTCCCCCAGGCGCAGGCGTTCGAGATCGACATCAACGGCGACAACTCGGGAACGACACAGTTCGACCCGCCCGCGGCGCGGGTCTACGCCGGTACCACGGTGAAGTTCACCAACAAGGACACGGTCGCCCGGTCGGTCGAGTCGGACACCGGCGCGTTCAACTCCGGTCCGATCGCCCCGAACGCGTCGTGGTCCTACAAGGCCGCCACGGCTGGTCAGTTCAACTACCACGACGGGACGCGCCCATACGCAGTGGGCAGCTTCGAGGTCGTGAACCGGTGAGGCGTGTGTCCGCGGCGGTCGCCATCGCGATCACCGTCGCGATCGGAGCGTGTGGTGGCTCCACGGGGAGTGGCTCTGCCGCGCCGCGCATCCGATCGCTGCCGTCCGACCTCGTCCCGTCCAAGGTGCTCGACCTCACAGTCGCCCAGGAGGACGTGCACGAGGCGTTGAACCAGGTGACCCGCACCTACCTCGATGCCACCTCGGTGTACAGCTTCCGGTCCGCCGACCTGCTGCAGGCGACGCTCCAGCTCAGCCGCTTCATCACGGCGTCCAAGTACACTTCGACGAAGTTCCAACAGACGCTCGTGGCCCAGATCGGGAGCACGTCGCCCACGCAGGTGCAGGTCGGCGATCGCACCGTCTACCTGACCGCCGGCAACCAGCAACGCATCGCGGTGTGGTTCCGAGGCCGGTACATGTTCGTGCTCGCCACCCGGGAGGACTTCCCCCAACCGCGGACGCTGCTGCGCAACCTGCTCGAGGTGCATCCGGCGTGACCCGACGACCGCTGCTCGTGGCCACGCTGGTGCTGGCGATGCTCGCCGCGTGCGGCGGGCACCACCAGACGGATGCGGACAAACTCCGGGCCGCGATGAACCGCACGGCCCTGCTGTCGCGGCGGTTCGTGTACTCGGATGTGACCGGCAACACCCACATCCAGGTCAAGGGGATCGTCGCCGACGACTTCCGTTACAAGGCGGCGACGACGATCAACGACGTGCCGATCTGGGAGGAGGTCGTCGACGACGACGCGCTGGCCGACCGGGCACTCAGCAACGGGGCGTTCGCCGTGTTCGGCCGGCAGGCGGCGCCGGCCGCGCAGCGACCGACAGCCCCGGCCCAGGCGGTGTCGGCCAGTGAGCCGCTCCACTCCGCCACGGTCGCCCCGGCGGTGCGCGACGCCCTGCTCGCCCACCGCTGGGTTCTCGACCCTGTGGGTGCGCCGTCGCTCCTGCCGTCAGCGACGGAGCATCATCCCGTCGGTGCGGACCCCGTGTTCGACTCGCTCACCGTGTTCCGGTACGTCGACCAGTCGATCCGGGAGGCGTTCCGGGTCCATAAGTTCAACGCCGACTCGCTCGACTACAAGCCCAGCGAGGACCCGTTCCCCAAGCCCAAGAAGGGCTCGGGCGTGAGCCGGTACGACTTCGATCGACCGCGGCTGCCGCGGCCCCAGGACATCAGCGGCGCCAGCGCCAACCAGCGGATCCCGGGGGTGGCGAACTTCCGCAAGATGGCCGTCTATGTGAAGGACGGCCGGGTGATCCAGGTGCTCGAGCAGATCGATGTGGTGAGCAAGCTCGACGAGCTGCAGCGCAACTACAACGTGAAGATCCCCTCGAGCCTGCCGACGGCCCAGCGCGTCAAGATCGCCATCGACGCCATCAACGCGGTGCGCGCCGCGCAGGGCAACGACGTCATCCGCGTCCGGACGATGTCTCTGCAGCTGCTGGATCTGGGTCAGTCGGTCTCGGTGTCGCTCCCCACCGACGTGGTCGAAGGAAGCCTGGGGGCGTTCGAGAACCGGGGCCGAGCCGCGGGCCCGACAACGAGCACCACCCTGGCCGGCGGGTGAGCACCCGCGTTTGGCCCGCGTGCGTGTTGCTGGCCGCGACGGTGTTCGTGGCCGCCTGCGGTGGCGGGGGCGTGAAGCCGATCGCGCTCGACGGCTCTCCCCGGTTCCCGGATGCCGAGGGGGTCGTCACCAGCGTGACCGTGAAGCAACTCACGCTCGACGGAGGACGCGTCTACGACGTGAGCAAGAAGCTGCAGAGCTTCTCGACCTACACGCTCGAGACCGTGTCGCTGCTGCAGCGCAAGGGTCAGTACGTCCAGGTCGGGTTGCATGGGCACACCGTCGTGTGGATCGGCACGATCGGCGCGCCCCTTCCGCAGAACCCGCCTGTCGTGTACTACCTCGGCACGCTCGTCAAGGTCGACCAGGGCCGGCTCGTGTTCCGTGACGGCACTGTGCTCAGGCTGGGGCCGTCGATCACCACGCCCGCGAAGTCGGGGTTGGTACGCGTCGAGATCGACCCGTCGCAACACGTCGTGCGCCAGGTCGTGGTCCCCTGACTACCGGCGCGACTCCATCACGATCTGGACCGTCGGCGGCGACGCCGTGACGGTGACGGTGACGTCCGATGTGCGGGCGGTCACCGGGGTGTTGGCCTTCTGGACGTCGGGGATGCGCTGGGAGGCGGCGAGCAGGTGCCGCTGGCGCAGGGCGAGGAGCACGGTGAAGTACGCGCCCCGAGGCGCGGTGCTCGGTGCTCGATAGACGCGCACGACGCGCGGGCAGTGGGGGCTGCACCAGCCGTGCCCGCTGCGCTCCTCGCGCACGGTGTGGAAGAAGGGAAGGGCGAGGCTGTTCAGGCGCTGGTCGAGGCGGGCGAAGCTCTCGGGGGCGAGGTCGACGAGCTTGGCCGCCACGGTGATGCCGATGAGGGCAACGGCCACGCACCACAGTGCGGTGTTGGTGTCATGGCCGCGGAGGAGCCGCCACGCGAGAAGCGTGCCGGCGACCGGGATGGCGAGCACCAGCCACAGGAAGCCGGCGCGGTAGCCGCCGACGCCGAGGTAGCCGAGGACGACGGTGGCGA
>Ga0070741_10010579_pt1 | contig 17358 bp, 17 predicted proteins | sample Coa_R1_4_FD_66440 | JGI IMG/M metagenome (GOLD analysis project Ga0070741, IMG submission 66440) | Surface soil microbial communities from Centralia Pennsylvania, which are recovering from an underground coalmine fire - Coalmine... | ecosystem: Environmental > Terrestrial > Soil > Unclassified ...
CGATCACGCTCACGATCTCGTGCTCGTCGACGTGCAGGTCGAGGGCGTCGATGCACCGGAGGCCGCCGAAGTGCTTGGAGACGTTCTCGAGCTCGAGCAGCACGGTCATACGATCTCCACCCGCGAGGTGCCGAGCAGTCCCTGGGGCCGCGCGTTCATGAGCACGATCAGGATCACGCCGATCAGGATCAAGCGCGTGACGCTCGGCTCGATCACGAGCCGGTTCTCCCACGCGAACGACGCGAGGTAGAGCGTCGGGATGAGCGCGAGGTGCCGAACCCATCCGCGTAGCAGCGTCACGCCGAGAATCACGAACACGAGGATCACGAAGGCGATGTTGCCGATGAAGTTCGGATTCGCGGGATGGAGCTGCCAGTGGTCGAGGAAGCTTCCCGCCCACCCGCCGATCGACGCCGAGCCGTGGGTGCCGCGCGGCCACGCAGCGGCGGCGATCGCGTGCGCGACGAAGCCGAGGCCGATCGTCCCGCCGAGCACGATCGCGAGCCAGCGCCACGGCCGCAGTCGCGCGATCAGCGTTCCGAGCACGACGACGTAGAAGATCCAGGTCGCGTGCCCCGGCGTGCGCAGCACCTCGAGCGACACGTTGACGACGATCGCGCCGAGGATGACGCCGCCGAGGCTGCCCGCGCCGCCGAGGATCAGCATCGCGTAGACGATGATCAGCGTCGGGACGTCGAAGTCCGCCGAGAAGACGGCCGTGTTGAGCGCGGCGAAGAGCGTGCCGGTGAGCCCCGCGATCGCGGCGCCGAACGCGAACGCGACGAGCTTCAGCCGGTTGACCGGCATCCCCATCAGCTCGGCGGCGAGCGGATCCTCGCGCAGCGACTTCCACGCGCGCCCGGTGCGGGACTGGTCGACGAGGTACACGACACCGAGGCAGAGCAGGAAGACGATGAGCGCCGCGTAGAAGTAGCCCTGCAGCGACGCGATCTTGAGGCCGCCGAGATTCCAGTTGTCGACGCCCGGGATCCCGTTCGGTCCGCCCGTCATGTCGTAGCCGCGCGTCTGCCCGAGGATAGAGATCCGGTTCCCGTTCTGGTAGACGGTGACGAAGAGCTGCCCGAAGAAGAGCGTGATGATCGCGAGGTAGTCGCCCACGAGGCGGCGCGACGGCAGCGCGACGATGAATCCGAGCAGCGCCGTCGCGACGACGACGACCGGGATGATCGCGAGCGTGTCCCAGTGGATGCCGAACTTCGGCGACGCGAGCATCGCGTAGCCGTACGCGCCGAAGCCGTAGAACGCGACATAGCCGAGGTCGAGCAGGCCCGCGTAGCCCACGACGATGTTGAGCCCGAGCGCGAGCAGCATGTAGAGCAGCGTGTCGAAGCCGACGCGGATGATGTAGTCGTTGCTCGTGAGCGCCGGCAGCAGCGCCGCCGCGACGCCGAAGGCGAGGTAGAACGCGGGACGCGGCACGCGCTCGAGCTCGGCGACGAGTCGGTTGCGATGGACGCGACCCTCGTGCGTCGCCACCCAGCTGTCGACGCCGACCTTCGGCACCTGCGCCTCGTCGGGGCGGGCGGGAACGTTCGGGATCTCGCGGTCGCCGCCGTCCATCAGACCTTTTGCACCGCCGCCCGGCCGAGGATGCCGCTCGGACGCACGAGCATCACAGCGATCAGGATCGCGAAGACGATCGCCTGCTCGAACGTCGACGAGATGTAGCCGATCGAGAACGCCTCCGCGAGGCCGATCAAAAGACCTCCGAGCACCGAGCCCGGCAGGTTGCCGATTCCCCCGACGACCGCCGCCGTGAACGCGAAGAGCCCGGCCTGGAAGCCCATCGTCGGGAACACCTGCTGGTAGGAGATGCAGTTGAACACGCCGGCGGCGCCAGCGAGCGCCGATCCGATGAAGAAGGTGACGACGATCACGCGGTCGACGTCGATGCCCATCATCGCCGCGGCCTCGCGGTCGAACGAGGTCGCACGCATCGCCTTGCCCGTCTGCGTGCGCTGCACGAACAGCGTGAGCGCCACCATCAGGACGACGGCGCCGACGACGACGATCACGCTCGCGTAGCTGACCACCGCGCCCGACGGCAGCGTGAAGTGGCTGAGCGCGATCGGGGTGTTCGTCCAGCTGAAGCTGTTGTACGACTGCTGCTGCGCGCCGAGCACGAGCTGTGCGGCGTTCTCGAGGAAGAACGACACGCCGAGCGCCGTGATCAGGGGCGCGATGCGCGGCGCGTTGCGCAGGCGGCGGTACGCGAACCGCTCGATCATCACGCCGAGCAGTCCGCCGCCGAGCATCGAGCACAGGAACATCAGGAAGAGCAGGAGCGCGACGTTGACCGTCAGCGCGAACGGCCCTCCGAGCACGGTGACGATCCCGAGACCGATGTACGCCCCGACCATGTAGATGTCGCCGTGGGCGAAGTTCAGGAGCTTGAGGATCCCGTACACCATCGAGTAGCCGAGGGCGATCAGGGAGTAGACGGAACCGTGTGTGATCCCCGAGACCAACTCCGTGACGAAGAGGTTCCAGTTCATCCGCAGGGGTTCTTACACCAAACGAAAAAGGGGCGCGACCGCAGCGGCGGCCGCGCCCCTCTCCCTGGTTCGCCTACTGGACCGTCTGGTACTTGCCGTTGACGATCTTGAAGATGTGGAACTTCGCAGCCGCGAGGTCGCCGTTCGCCGTGAAGCGGATCGGCGTCCCGAGGATGCTGGACTTCAGCGAGACCTTGGCGAAGTCCTTGCGGAGCTCCGCGCGCGTGATCTTGCCGTCCTTGCACGCCGTCGTGACGGCGTTCGAGTACATCTGCGCGAGCACGTAGTTCGGCGCGCCGAACGGGCTGGTCGCGCCCGGGAACGCCTTGTGGAACGACGCGACGACCTTCGCGTCGGCCGGCAGCGTCGTGACGTCCGGAGCGAAGAACGAGATGTAGCTGCCGTTGACCGTGAACTTCGACGAGTCGAACGTGCCGTCGCTGCCGAACGCGACCGCAGTCTTGCCCTGCGCCTGAAGCTGCTGCGCGAAGAGCTGCGCCTGCGACGCGAGCTGGAAGGGCAGGTACACGACCTTCGTCGCCGACGTGACCTTCGCGACGAGCGACGAGAAGTCGGTGTCCTTCTGGCTGATCGACTCGCGGTCGACATGGACGCCCTTGCCCGTCAGGTTCTGGCCGACGATGTCGGCGAGACCGGTCGAGTAGGACTCCTGGTCGTCGACCACCATGACGGACGTCCCGGACTTGACCCCGAGGTTCGTGAACATGTAGTTCGCGGCCGTCGGGCCCTGCACGCCGTCGTTCGGCACGTCGCGGAAGAAGTAGCCCTTCCAGGCACCGTTCGTCAGCGAGACGCGCGTGGCCGACCCGGAGGCGAACGCGAGCCCGGCCTTGCGCAGGATCGGCGCCACCGCCTGCACCTCGTCGCTGCCGGCCGGCCCGATCACGCCGACGATCTTGCCGTTGGACGCGAACGACTGCGCCACGGTCGACGCCTTCGACGGGTCGAGCTGCGTGTCGCCCTGGACCAGATGGATCTTCACGTGGCCCTTCACCTTGTTCCACTGGTTGAAATAGAACTCGGCCCAGTGCAGCTGATCGCCGCCGATCGACGCCGCGTCACCCGTGATCGGCGCGAGCATGCCGATCGACACGCCGCTCTTGCACGAAAGCGCCGAAGCCGCCTGCGCCGACGCGACGTGCGCCGGGCGGGCGACCGCCGACGCGACGACCGCGAGCGCGGCCACCGTGCCGACGAGCGCGAGCAGCGAAACCCTCCTGATCATGCAATTCCTCCTTTGGGATTACTCCGGTAAGACGCCCCACCGCCGTGCCGGTTGGCCGCGCGCCTCGCCCGGGGTGCCGATCGTAGCCGCTTTCGGTAGGTTCGCGTAGGTACTGTGCGGCGCAGTGCGGTGGGCTTTACAACCGGGCGACAGACCCCTCTTCGGGCCGGAGCGCGGCTGCGCGGAGTTCGAGCAGCGTCTCCTGCACTTCGACTCGCCGACGGCGGCTCGCACGAACGCGGCCGAGGACGAGGTGCTCTACGTCCTCCGAGGCTCCGGCACCGCGCGCGTCGGCGACGAGCGCACGGAGCTCGGCCCGGGCACGGCGGTCTACGTCGCCGCCGGCACACCGTGGGCGATCGAGGCGGCCGACGAGCTCGAGGTCCTCTCGGTGCTCGTGCACGACCCGCTGCCGCCGGACGGGGCGACGCACGCGGTCGTCGCGGTCGACCAGGTCGAGGAGGGCGAGGCGACGGCCGGCCGCATGTTCCGCCTGCTCGCGACGCCCGAGCACGGCTGCTCGTCCGTCACGCAGTTCGTCGGCTACATCCCGGTCGGCCGCGCCCCCGACCACTACCACCGCTACGACGAGGTCGTCTACGTCCTGAGCGGCACCGGCGCGGTCCACATCGACGGCGAGACCGCGCCGCTCGGCGCCGGCACGTGCGTGCACCTGCCCGCCGGACTCGTCCACTGCCTCGAGAACGTCGGGCCCGGCGAGATGACGGTGCTCGGCGTCTTCCGCCCCGCCGGCTCGCCGGCCGAGGCGTACTACCCCGACGGCACCCCCGCCCGGGACTACTAGTGCCGCACATCGAGCGCGCCGCCGAGATCGCATGGGACGGCAACGTCGCGCGCGGCGAGGGTCACATCACCGCCGGCACGGGCGCGTTCTCGCAGCTGCCCTTCTCGCTGCCGACCCGCATCGGACAGGCCGAGGGGAAGACGAGCCCCGAGGAGCTGCTCGCGGCCGCCCACGGCGGCTGCATCACGATGTCGCTCGCGAGCGAGCTGACGAGCGCGGGCACCCCGCCCGGCCACCTCGACGTGACGTGCACGATCCACATGGACGAGGTCGAGGGGCAGGGGCACCAGATCGTGGCCTCGCACGTCGAGGCGGTCGTCTCGGCCGACGGCGTCGACGACGCTGCACTGCAGGCGGCGCTCGCAAAGGCGGACGAGGGCTGCCCCTTCTCGCAGCTGCTGAAGCGCGCCGGCGCGACGGTCGAGCTCAGCGCCCGCCTCGCGTGAGCGTCGGCTCGACGGAGCTCACCCGGGAGCGAACGCGTCGGCGTTGCCGGCGCCGTGAGCGGGCATGAACCTCGCCGAGCTCGCGGCCAGACGGCGCACGCACAAGGCGTTCGGCGCCGAGCCCGTCCCGCGCGACACGCTGCTCGAGCTGCTCGACGTGGCGCGCCTCGCGCCGAACCACCACCTGACCCAGCCGTGGCGCTTCCGCGTGCTCGGGCCCGCGGCGCTCGCCCGGCTCGAGGCGTGCGCCGGCGAGAGCGAAGCGGCGAAGCTCCGGCGCGCGCCGACGCTCGTCGTCGCGACCGCCGCGCTCTCCGGCGAGCTCCTGCAGGACGAAGAGGACGTCTGCGCGACCGCGGCGGCGATCATGCTCGTCCTGCTCGCCGCGACCGAGCGGGGGCTCGCGTCGTACTGGCGCTCGCCGGCGATCCTGCGCACCGCGCGCGGGCGGAACGCGCTCGGCATCCCCTCGGGCGAGCGCGTGCTCGGCCTGCTCCACTTCGGCGCGCCCGAGCGAGAGCCGGCGCCGCGCGAGCGCGAGCCGGCCGAGCACTACGTCCAATTCCTCGACTGAGACGTAGGATCGCTCGCATGGCGATTCAGACGAACACCCGTGAGCTGGTGCCGTTCCGCGTGCGCACCTCGGACGGCCGAACCGTGGAGCTCGCCTACTCGTCGCCGCGTGCGGCGGCGACGCACGACGAGCGGGAGCTGCTCGAGACGCTGCCGTGGTTCGAGCCCGGCAAGCCGCTCCGCAACTACATGCTCCACGAGACCGACTTCTACGACGAGGTCGAGCAGATCTGGGGGCGGCCGTGGGGCGCGGAGGGCATCGGCACGCTGCGCGAGGTGCTCGTCTCGCGCCCGACCGAGAACGAGATCCGCCCCGAGTACGCGGAGGAGTGGCAGTACTACTACTCGAGCGCGTCGGGCAACGCCGACCTCGGCCGGCTGCAGGCGCAATTCGACGAGTACTACGCCGTGCTCGAGTCGAACGGCGTAAAGGTCAACTACATCGAGCCTCCCGTGCCGGCGATCGGCGCGTACGGCTGGATCAAGAACCTCGTCACGCTCGCCGGCGGCGGGCTCGTCGTGCACGGCGGCGCGATCGTGCACCGCTACGGGCTCGGCTCGTGGCAGCGCGGGCGCGAGGTGATCTGGGAGCAGGTGCTCGCTGCGCTGCAGGTGCCGATCTACCTGACGATCCACGGCAAGGGCGTCTGCGAGCCCGGCGCCGGGCGCTGGCTCGACGAGCGCACGTTCGTCTTCAACGAATCCGTCGTCGCGAACGAGGAGGGCCTGCGCCAGCTCGAGTTCGTGCTCTCCAACCTCGGCATCGAGCTCGTCGTCTGCCACTCACCCGGCTGGTACGACACGACCGGGCACGGCACCATCGGCACCTCGCACATGGACATGGTCATGCTGACCGTCGACCAGGGGAAGGTGCTGCTCGCGCCGCACCTCGTCAACTACGGGTTCGTGCGCGAGCTCGTCAAGCGCGGCTACGAGATCATCGAGGTGCCGGTCGAGGAGTACTGGGACCTCGCGCTGAACGGCGTCACCCTCGCACCGGGCAAGGTCGTGATGAACGCGGGCTCGCCGAGCGTCGTGCGTGCGCTCGAGCGGCACGACGTCGAGGTGATCCAGGTCGACTTCTCGGAGAGCCACCGATTCGCCATCGCCGGCCTCCACTGCGCGACGCTCGAGCTCGTACGCGACCAGGGCTAGATCCGGGACTTTCCGGATAGCGGCGGCCCCCCGCGGCGGGCGAAGCTCCGGCCATGGAGACCACCGAGATCACGAGCGAGCCGCGGCGGCTCGTCCGCCCGAAGCAGGATCGCTGGCTCGGGGGCGTCGCCGCCGGGCTCGGCGCCTACTTCGACCTGAGCCCCGCGCTCTACCGGATTGCGTTCGTCGTCCTCGCGCTCGCGGGGGGCACGGGGATCGTGCTCTACCTCGTCGCCTGGCTCGTCGTGCCCGAGGAGGGCGCCGCCGACTCGCTCGCGGCCGAGGAGCTCCGGCGGCACCGCGGCCATCCGAGGCGGCTCGTCGGGCTCGCCGTGCTCGCGTTCGCGGCGATCCTCGCGCTCTCCGAGGCGCACGTGTGGCCGAGCCCCGGGAACCTCTGGCTCGCGCTCGCCCTCGCGCTCGCGGCGGTCGCGTGGTGGCGGCTCGGCCCCTCGTCGCGGGCGCGCAGGCGCGTCGCGCTCGGGTCGCTGCTCGCGCTCGTGGCGGCGGGGGCCGTGGCGCTCGTCCTCTTCGTCAGCGTCCCGCTCTTCGCGGGAATCGGCAAGCGACTCGACGCGCCGACCGTCGCGACCGACGTCCACTCCCGCTACACGCTCGGCATGGGCAAGCTCGAGCTCGACTTCTCGGGCGTCGAGCTGCCGAAGGGTCAGACGTTCGTGAAGGCGACGGTCGGCATCGGCGATCTGGTCGTCACGGTGCCGGCAGACGCGACCGTCGACGTCGAGGGGCGCGTGCAGGCGGGCAACCTCGTGCTGCTCGGCCAGCAGGACGGCGGCGCCCGCATCCACTCGCACGTCGTCGACCGGACGGGCTCCGGACGCGTGCTCGTCCTCGACCTGCACACGGGGATCGGCGACGTGAAGGTCCTGCGCGGGTGAGCAGCCGCCAGCTGCGCCTGCCGCTGGCGCTTCCCCGGGTCGAGCGAGACGAGGGCGTCGCCGCGGGCGTCTGCGCGGGAATCGCCCGTGCGCTCGACGCGGACGTCAGCTTCATCCGGCTGACGTTCGCGCTCTTTGCGTTCGCGAGCGGCGCCGGCATCGTCGCGTACGTCGGCGCGTGGGCGGTCCTGCCCGCCCCTGGAGCGCCCGCACCGCCGCGCCGGCGGCGGATCGCCGGCGCCGTGCTCCTCGTCTGGGGCGCGATCCTCGCCCTGCGCGGGCTCGGCCTGTCGGACTCCTTCGTCTGGCCGCTCGCGCTCTTCGGCGCCGGCCTCGTGCTGCTCGGCGACACGACATTCGGGCTCGAGGAGCGGCGCGCGCGGATCGCAGGAGGCGTCCTCATCGTGATCGGCGCGGTGCTCTTCGTCGACCGCAACACACACGGCTCGTCGACGACCGTGCTCGCCCCCGGCGCCGTCGCGGTCGCGCTCGTCGTCGTGCTCGCACCGTGGGCGTGGCGGCTCGCCCGCGAGCGCGAGGCGGAGCGCGCCGCGCGGATCCGCACCGAGGAGCGCGCCGACTTCGCCGCGCGCGTGCACGACTCCGTGCTGCAGACGCTGACGCTGATCCAGAAGGACCCGGGCGACGCACGGCGGCTGGCGCGGCGGCAGGAGCGCGAGCTGCGCGCCTGGCTCTACCCGGACCGCGCACCGACCGCCGAGGGGACGCTTGCCGACGCGGTCGAGGCCGCGGCCGCGGAGATCGAGGAGCTGCACGGCGTGCGCGTCGAGGTCGTACGCAGCGGCGACGCGCCGCTCGACGAGCGGACGGAGGCCCTCGTGCTCGCCGGCCGCGAGGCGATGACGAACGCGGCGAAGCACTCCGGCGTCGACGAGGTCTCGGTCTTCCTCGACGCGGAAGGCGCGCACGTCTCGCTCTACGTGCGCGACCGCGGCGCGGGCTTCGACCCCGCGGCCGTCGCAGCCGACCGGCGCGGCCTCGCGGAGTCGATCCGCGGCAGGATGGAGCGCATGGGCGGGAGCGCACGCATCGTGTCGGCGCCCGGGGAGGGCACGGAGATCGAGCTCGAGGTGACGCTCGGATGAAGGTCTTCCTCGTCGACGACCACGATCTCTTCCGCGCGGGCGTACGGGCGGGGCTCGACCCGGCGCTCGAGGTCGTCGGCGAGGCTGCCTCGGTGGCCGAGGCCGTCCCGCTGATCAAGGCGCTCGATCCCGACGTCGTGCTGCTCGACGTGCACCTGCCGGACGGCGGCGGTCAGGCCGTGATCGTGCAGGTGGCGCCGGAGCGGCCCGGCGTGAAGTTCCTCGCGCTCTCCGTGTCCGATGCGGCGGAGGACGTGATCGGCGTGATCCGCGCCGGCGCGCGCGGCTACGTCACGAAGGCGATCTCCGGCGAGGAGCTCTCCGACGCCGTGCGCCGCACCGCCGACGGCGACGCGGTCTTCTCGCCCCGGCTCGCCGGCTTCGTGCTCGACGCGTTCCGCTCGGGCGAGTCCGTCGCCGATCCCGAGCTCGACCAGCTGACGGCCCGCGAGCGAGAGGTGCTGCAGCTGATCGCCCGCGGCTACCGCTACAAGGAGATCGCGGCGCGGCTTCATCTCTCGCCGCGCACCGTGGAGTCGCATGTCTCCGCGGTGCTGCGCAAGCTGCAGCTCTCGTCCCGCCACGAGCTGACGCGCTGGGCGGCGGAGCGACGGCTGATCTGACGTCCGCTAACGTCGTCGCAACCGCAAGGAGAGGAGACGACGTGAGCGTCAGCGAGAGCGAGAACCCTGCAATCCCGAGCCCGACGCCGAAGGCGACCCGGCCGCGGACGAACCAGGACTGGTGGCCGGAGCAGCTGGACCTCCGGGTCCTGCACCACCATTCGCCGCTCTCCAACCCGCTCGGCGCCGACTTCGACTACCGGACGGAGTTCGAGAAGCTCGACCTCGACGCGCTCCGGCGCGACCTCGTCGAGCTGATGACCGCCTCGCAGGACTGGTGGCCGGCCGATCACGGGCACTACGGCGGACTCTTCATCCGCATGTCGTGGCATGCCGCGGGCACGTACCGCATCGCGGACGGTCGCGGCGGGGGCGGCCAGGGCGCGCAGCGCTTCGCCCCGCTCAACAGCTGGCCCGACAACGCGAACCTCGACAAGGCCCGGCGGCTGCTCTGGCCGATCAAGCAGCGCTACGGCCGAGCGCTCTCCTGGGCGGACCTGCTGGTCTACGCGGGCAACGTCGCGATGGAGTCGATGGGCTTCGAGACGTTCGGCTTCGGCTTCGGCCGCGAGGACATCTGGGAGCCCGAGGAGCTGTACTGGGGGCCCGAGGACACCTGGCTCGGCGACGAGCGCTACAGCGGCGAGCGGGAGCTCTCCGGCCCGCTCGGCGCGGTGCAGATGGGCCTCATCTACGTGAACCCCGAGGGCCCGAACGGCCACCCCGACCCGCTCGCCGCCGCACACGACATCCGCGAGACCTTCGGACGCATGGCGATGAACGACGAGGAGACCGTCGCGCTCATCGCAGGCGGCCACACGTTCGGCAAGACGCACGGCGCGGGCCCGGCCGACAACGTCGGCCCGGAGCCGGAGGCCGCGCCGATCGAGCAGCAGGGGCTCGGCTGGAAGAGCGCGTACGGCAGCGGCAAGGGCACGGACGCGATCACGAGCGGCCTCGAGGTGACGTGGACGTCGACGCCGACGGCGTGGAGCAACGGCTTCTTCGAGAACCTCTTCGACAAGGAGTGGGAGCTGACGGAGAGCCCGGCGGGCGCGAAGCAGTGGCGCCCGAAGGACGGGAACGGGGCGGCCACCGGAATGCTCACGACGGACCTCGCGCTTCGCTTCGACCCGGAGTACGAGCAGATCTCGCGGCGCTTCCACGAGCAGCCGGAGGAGTTCGCGAAGGCCTTCGCGAAGGCGTGGTACAAGCTGCTCCACCGCGACATGGGGCCGCTGTCGCGGTACCTCGGGCCGTACGTTCCCGAGCCCCAGCTCTGGCAGGACCCGGTGCCGGCGGTCGATCACGAGCTGATCGACGAGGCGGACGTCGCGGCGCTCAAGCGCACGATCCTCGACTCCGGCATCTCGGTCTCCCGCCTCGTTGCGACCGCCTGGTCGGCCGCCGCGTCGTTCCGGGGCACCGACAAGCGCGGGGGCGCGAACGGCGGCCGCCTTCGCCTGGCTCCGCAGAAGGACTGGCAGGTGAACGAGCCGTCGGAGCTCCGGCCGGTGCTCGAGACGCTCGAGCGGGTCAAGCGCGAGTTCGACGAGTCCCAGTCCGGAGGCAAGCGGGTCTCGCTGGCCGACCTGATCGTGCTCGGCGGCTGCGCGGCGGTCGAGCAGGCGGCCCGCGACGGCGGCCACGACGTCACCGTCCCGTTCGCGCCCGGACGGACCGACGCGACGCAGGAGCAGACGGACGTCGAGTCGTTCGCGGTGCTCGAGCCGAAGCTCGACGGGTTCCGCAACTACGGCACCGCCGAGGCGATGCCGCTCGAGCACGGGCTCCTCGACCGCGCGTACATGCTGCGGCTGACCGCCCCCGAGCTGACGGTGCTCGTGGGCGGCATGCGCGCCCTCGACGCGAACGTCGGCGGATCGCGGCACGGGGTCTTCACCGCGCGCCCCGGAACGCTGACGAACGACTTCTTCGTCAACCTGCTGGACATGGGCGTCGAATGGACGAGCGCGGGCGGGCTCTACGAGGGGCGAGATCGCGCGACGGGAGAGCTCAGGTGGACGGCAACAGCCGTCGACCTCGTCTTCGGCTCGCACTCGCAGCTGCGCGCGCTCGCCGAGGTGTACGCAGCCGAGGACGCGCAGGAGACGTTCGTGCACGACTTCGTTGCCGCCTGGGACAAGGTCATGAACCTCGACCGCTTCGACCTGCGGGCGAAGCCCGTTGCTACGCTCGCCGTATGAGCGAGACACAGACCACGGGATACGAGGTCGAGTGTCCGCACTGCCACAAGCCCTTCACCGCGCCGCTGATCGAGGGCTCGGCCGAGCGGTATCGCGGCTTCAAGTGCCCGCACTGCAAGCTCTTCGTCCCCGCCGCGCACGGCGAGGACCAGCCGCTCGCGCGCGGCTCCGAAGCCGCTAGCTGACCGCGTCCCGCAGCGCCTGCGCCTCCGGCAGGTGCTCGAGCTTCTTCAGCGTGTTGTTCTCGATCTGGCGGATGCGCTCGCGTGTGACGCCGAACGCGCGTCCGACCTCCTCGAGCGTCTGCGGCGGGCCGCCGTGCAGCCCGAAGCGAAGCGCGATCACCTGGCGCTCGCGCAGCGGGAGCGCGTGGAGCGCCTGCTCGATGTCGCCGCGGCGCAGGCTCAGCTGCGCCGTGTCGAACGGCGACTCGGCGGTCTCGTCCTGGACGAAGTCGCCGAGCGACGAGTCCTCCTCCTCGCCGATCGGCTTCTCGAGCGACACGGGGAGCTGCGCCATGCGCAGGATCTCGCGGACCTCCTCCGGCGTGATCTCGAGCTCGTCGGCGATCTCCTCCGCGTTCGGCTCCCGGCCGAGCCGCTGGACGAGCTGCCGCTCGATGTGCACGACCTTGTTCAGCTTCTCGACCATGTGGACGGGGATGCGGATCGTGCGCGCCTTGTCGGCGATCGCGCGCGTCACGGCCTGGCGGATCCACCAGGTCGCGTACGTCGAGAACTTGTAGCCCTTGCGGTAGTCGAACTTCTCGACCGCCCGGATCAGCCCGAGCGAGCCTTCCTGGATCAGGTCGAGGAAGCTGAGCCCGCGGCCCAGGTAGCCCTTCGCGATCGAGACGACGAGCCGGAGATTCGCCTCGGTCATCTGCGTCTTGGCCGACATGTCGCCGCGCTCGATCCGCTTCGCAAGCGACACCTCTTGGTCGGCGGTGAGCAGCGGCACCTTGCCGATCTCGCGGAGGTAGAGGCGCAGGCTGTCGAGCGACGGCTCGACCGTGAGGTCGAGCTTCGGCGCCGCCGCGGCCTTCTCGTCCTCGGGCTGGGGCTCGGTGTGCGGCGGCGTCTTGTGCTGCTCGCCCTCGACGAGCTCGACGCCGTGATCGATCAGGTACGTGTAGAAGTCTTCGACCTGCTCTTTCGTGAGCTCGACGTCGTCGAGACCGGTGACGATCTCGTCGTAGGTGAGGAAGCCCTTGTCCTGGCCCTCCGCAACGAGCTTCTGGAGCTCTTCGATCTCGGGAAGGGCGATCTCAACGGCGAGCAGCTCTGGCACGTACGACCTCCGGTTGTCCTGAACGACGACGACGACAGACGACGAACCTGACAAAAGGCCCGGAAGACCCCTCCCCCGGCCTCACCCAACCGCAAGGCCCAGGAGCATAGTCCTGTGTTACAGGCGAGTAAAGAAAAACTGATCCGTCACGAAGTCGTCACCACGAGCTCGCCGACGCGCTCGCCGCGGCTGTTCGCCACCGGGACCGTCTCGAGCGACGGGAGCGCGACGCCGAACGGGGCGAGAAACGCCGCCAGCGCGGGCCCGAGCGGACGGGCTGCGCCGTCCTCGCTCTTCAGCGCGATGCCGACCGTCGCGCCGTCCGGGCCGGGGCCGGCCGCGCAGAGAAGGCCCTCGGCGCCGCCCTTCGCGAACCAGCCGGACGCCGATCGCATCAGCTCGTAGTCGGCGCCGTCGGGTCCGCCGACGAGGTCGGGGTGCGCGCGCATCGCGTCGGCGACGCGAGCAGCGTCGGGCAGCTGTTCGAAGCGGGCGTACGCGTGGGCCATCCGCTCGAGCGGCAGCGCGAAGGTGACGACGCCGCAGCCGTCGGTCGCGGTCGAGAGCTCGCCGGTCGCGGCCTCGGCCGCCTCCGCGTGGGCCTCCGCACAGTCCTGCTGCACGGGATGCTCGGGCAGCCGGTAGCCCCGCGTCGGCCAGCCGCGCGCGCGGCAGAGCGCGAGCATGCCCGCGTGCTTGCCGGAGCAGTTGTGGAAGATCTTCTCCGGCGGCCGGCCGGGCTGCAGCCCGAGCTCGAGATCGTCCTCGGTCGCCTCCGCCCTCGCGAGGAGGTCGCGCGCGGCGGCGATCTGGTCGGGCGTCGCACGGTGCGACGCCGACGCGATTGCGAGATCGCGCCGCGTCAGGTCGTCGCGGGCGCGGGCGAGCGGCAGCGCCTGCAGCGGCTTCGACGAGCTGCGCATGAAGCAGACGAGCCCGCCGTCGCCCGCCTCGGCGACGACCGCGCCGCCGACGACGGCGACCGCGTGCACGCGGTGCCGCGCCTCGAAGCCGCCGTTCCGCCGCTGCTCGACAACGAGAGCATCCATCGCGGGCGGAGCCTACGTGCGCGGGACATGTCCTCGACGCACACGTCCGGGGCCTGGCCCCGTCACGAATGTCGCACAACTTCGCAAAAGACACTGGCGCGTACTCGACCGCGACCGCATCCTGCGCAGATCGCACGCAAGCATCGGGATCTCGCAGCAGGCCGCTTCCACGTGTACACGCATTGCGTGTGGGCGGCGCCTGCGCTCTTCGCCGACACGACCGATCGCAGCATCTTCCTGCGCGAGCTGGCACGCACGACCGCGAAGGTCGAGTGGACGTGCCTGGCCTACTGCCTGCTGAACACGCATTACCACCTCATCGTCGAGGTCGAGGACAACGTCCTCGCCCGCGGGATGCACGCGCTGAACTTCCGCTATGCCGTTTCCTTCAATCAGCGCCACGAGATGCGAGGCCACGTACAGGCGGCCCGCTACGGCAGCCGCCGGCTCGGCGGTGTCGATGAGCTCAACTACGCGTTCCGCTACGTCGCGCGGAATCCGGTCAAGGCAGGTCTCTGCGGCAGTCCGTGCGACTGGGAGTGGAGCAGCTACCGGGCGGCGGTCGGGCTCGCCGATCCGATCAGCTTCGTGAATCCGCGCATCGTCGTGGCGGGCTTCGGCGAGGTGCGCGAGTTCGCGACTCGGGCGCTTCGCGACTACGTCGAGAACGCGTGACGAAGCCGTGACGGGGCCAGGCCCCGGACGTGTCTCGAGCGGCCATGTCTTGCGAATAGTCGAGAAAAGTCGTACATTTCGGAAAGATGGCCCGTTCGGAGCTGGCCCGGCAGTTGGAGACGACTCGCGACGAGCGCGTCATCAACCTGCTCGCGGCCGACTACGACGCGGACGACGTGCTCATCGTCCGCGAGCCGGAGCAGCTACGGGCGCTCGGCGACGACCTGCGCACGCGGATCGTCGTCCTGCTCCGCGAGCGCGCCCATTCGGTGACCGAGCTGGCCGAGCTCGTCGGGTTGCCCAAGGGGACGGTCGCGCACCACGTGAAGGTGCTCGAGAAGGTGGGGCTCGTGCGCGTCGTGCGGACGCGCAAGGTGCGGGCGATGACCGAGCGCTTCTACGGTCGCACCGCACGGCTCTTCATCTTCAAGAGCTCCGACGAAGCAGGCGGCGGGGACGTCCGGGACCTCGTGGCGGCCTCCCTCCGGGCCGTCGCCGAGGAGATCATCCCCGGCAGCCCCGACGACCGGACGACCTTCGCCGTCCTGCGCAAGCGGCTGAGCGACGCCGACGCGCGCCGCTTTATGCGCCGGCTCGACAGGCTCGGCGACGACCTCGCCGCCGCGCCGGAGGATCCCGACGGTCAGCCGTACGGGCTCGTGTTCGCGCTCTTCCGGAGAGCCCCCGATGCGTAGGCTCCGCCGTCCCACCGGCGGTCTCTGGACGCATCGCGACTTCCTGAAGCTCTGGACGGGGCAGACGATCAGCGAGTTCGGGTCGCAGGTCTCCCAGCTCGCGATCCCGTGGGTGGCGCTCGTCAACCTGAACGCGAGCGCGTTCGACGTCGCGACGCTCGGCACCGTCGAGTTCCTGCCCTTCGTGCTCTTCACGCTGCCGGCGGGCGTCTGGGTCGACCGCCTCCGCCGCCGCAGCGTCCTCGTCGCCGGCGACTTCGGCCGGGCGCTCCTCCTCAGCTCGATCCCGATCGCCTGGGCGCTCGGCGACCTGACGCTCGCTCAGCTCTACGTCGTGGGGTTCCTCGTCGGCATCCACACCGTCTTCTTCGACGTCGCGTACCAGTCGTACCTGCCGGAGCTCGTCGACCGCGACTCGCTAATCGAGGGCAACTCGAAGCTGAACGTCACGTCGTCCGGCGCGCAGCTTGCCGGGCCGGGAGCCGCGGGCGGGCTGATCGGGCTCGCGACCGCGCCGTACGCGATCCTCGTCGACGCCGTCAGCTTCGTCGTCTCGGGCGGCTTCACGATCTGGATTCGCACGCGCGCCGCCGAACCGGAGGAGCCCGCCGAACGGCGCCACCTGCACGTCGAGCTCTGGGAGGGGCTGCGCTACGTCCTCCGCCATCGCCTGCTGCTGCCGCAGGCGATGTCGACGGGCGTCTCGAACTTCTTCACGAACGTCTCGTTCTCGATCCTGATCGTGTACGCGCATCGCAGGCTCGGCATGTCCTCGGGGCTCATCGGGTTGTCGTTCTCGCTCGCCGCCTTCGGGTGGATGCTCGGCGCCGCGCAGGCCGACCGCATGCGGCGCTGGCTCGGGATCGGCGGCGCGACGATGCTCGGCGCGTCGCTCACCGGCCCCGCCTCGCTGATCGTCCCGTTCGCGCCGAAGAGCTTCCCGGTGCCGTTCCTCGTCGCGAGCGGCGCGATCATGGGCTTCGGCGCCGTCGTCTACAACATCCAGCAGGTCAGCCTGCGGCAGGCGATCTGCCCGCCGCGCCTGCAGGGGCGGATGAACGCGAGCATGCGGTTCCTCGTCTGGGGGACGATGCCGCTCGGCTCGCTGACGGGCGGGACGATCGCGGCGACCGCCGGACTGCGCGTGGCGCTCTTCGTCGGCGCCATCGGCGGCTTCACGTCGATCCTCCCGATCGTCTTCTCGCCGATCCGCTCGCTGCGCGAGTTTCCCGAGGCGGAGCCCGACCCGCTGCTCCAGCACGAGGCCGGCCTCGTCACGGAGCTCGGCGGGCCCGCTCCGGCGGACGCCTAGCGGTACCGTGGCCGCATGCCCGAGCTGCCGGAGATGGAGGCGTGGCGGCGCCAGCTCGACGGCCCCGTCTCCGCGTTCCCGGTCGCGAAGGCGGGCCCGGCGCACATCGCGACGCTGAAGACGTTCGACCCGCCGCTCGACGAGCTCGCAGGGCGCCGCTTCCGGGGCGTGGAGCGCCGCGGCAAGCGACTGCTCTTCCCGACCGACGACGCGAAGCTCGTCCTGCTCGTCCACCTGATGACCGCGGGGCGGCTGAAGTTCCTGCAGCCGGGCGACGCGGCGCCGAAACAGCCTGCGTTCGCGGTCGCGTTCCAGGGCGGCTCGAAGCTCGTCCTGACCGAGAACGCGCGCAAGAAGCGAGCGGGCGTCTGGCTCCTGACGCCCGAGCAGGCGGAGGCCGAGCTCGAGCACCTCGGCCCCGAGGCGCTCGGCGTCGGCGCAGAGACGCTCGGCGAGATCCTCCGCGCCGACTCGCGCCGGCTGCACTCGCTGCTCCGCGACCAGCGCGCGATCGCCGGCATCGGCCGCGCGTGGGCGAACGAGATCCTCCATGCGGCGAGGCTCTCGCCCTATGCGCTCTCGACCGACCTCTCGGACGAGGAGGTGGCGCGGCTCGCCGACGCGATCGACTCCGAGCTCGCGCGCGGGCTCGAGCTGCGCGAGCGCGGCGCCTCGGACGCGAAGACGTACCGCGTGCACAACCGGCTCGGCGAGCCCTGCGACGCGTGCGGGACGCCGCTCGCCCAGGTCGACTTCGAGGA
>Ga0070741_10010580_pt1 | contig 17358 bp, 29 predicted proteins | sample Coa_R1_4_FD_66440 | JGI IMG/M metagenome (GOLD analysis project Ga0070741, IMG submission 66440) | Surface soil microbial communities from Centralia Pennsylvania, which are recovering from an underground coalmine fire - Coalmine... | ecosystem: Environmental > Terrestrial > Soil > Unclassified ...
AAAAAAAAGAGAGCGCGGACCCAAGGGCCGCGCTCAATACCATTAACGGCTTGGGTTATTCCTTCTTCTCGTCCGGTTCAGCGGCTTCGCTGACAGGTGGATTCTGCGCTTCCGCTTCTTCCATCGCCTTGCGAGCTTCGGCAGCACGCTTGGCGCGGGCTTCGGCGCGTTTTTGACGCTTCTCGTCGAGCACCTGCTCGCTTCCGAGCAATTCGACGAAAGCCTTATCGGCGCCGTCGCCTTTCTGAAATCCAGTGCGCACGATCCGGAGATAGCCGCCGTTACGGTCTCCGAAGCGTGGTCCGATGGTGTCAAACAACTTGTCCACGGCTTCGCTGGTCATCAGGTAGGCGGCAGCCAGGCGACGAGCAGACAAATCCCCGCGCTTGCCGAGGGTGATCATCTTCTCGACATTGGGACGCATGGCTTTGGCCTTGGGGATGGTGGTCTCGATTCGCTCCTCGACGATCAGCGACGTGACCAGGTTGCGCAGCAGCGAGCGGCGATGCGCTGTATTCCGTCCTAATTTCCATCCTGCTACTTTGTGACGCATGGGAAAACCTCAGTTCTCAGATCTGGGTTCAGCAAAATAAAACGGCGCGGGAGTGATCCCGCGCCTGCAAATCACAGGTCGTTATCGTTGCCGTAGGCCGAGGCCGGAAGCACCTGGTTGGAAGTCGGTCCGGGGACGGCGTTACCGTGCTCGTCGATCTTCATACCCAGGCTCAGACCCATCGTGGCCAGAATTTCTTTGATTTCGTTCAACGATTTGCGGCCGAAGTTTTTTGTCTTCAGCATCTCGGCTTCGGTCTTCTGGACCAACTCGCCGATGGTCTGGATGTTCGCGTTCTTCAGGCAGTTGTAGCTGCGGACCGAAAGCTCAAGCTCCTCGACCGAGCGGTTGAGATTTTCGTTCTTGATCTCAGGCTTGCGCTCGTCGGTAGAGGTGGAAGTCTCGATATCTTCTTCGAAGTTGATGAAGATATTCATGTGGTCCTTCAGCAGCTTTGCCGCCAGGCCGATCGAATCAGCTGGGGTAATGGAGCCGTTGGTCCAGACTTCGAGGGTGAGCTTGTCGTAATCGGTGATCTGACCGAGACGGGCAGCTTCTACCGTGTAGTTGCACTTGCGTACCGGGGAATGCACGGAATCGATGGGAATGAATCCGATGCCAAGGTCCTCGTCGAAGTTCTTGTCGGCGGAGACATAGCCGCGGCCGCGCTTTAAGCGCATTTCCATGTCGAGCTTGCCGCCTTCGCTGACGGTGGCAATATAGACATCTTTATCCAGCACTTCGACGTCGGCGTCGGCCTCGATCATGCCCGAGGTGACAACACCGGGCTGGTCGGCGCGAAGATAGATCGCCTTCGGCGCATCACCCGCAAGCTTGAACGGAATCTGCTTCAAGTTGAGGATGATGTCGGTTGCATCTTCGACGACTCCAGGGATGGACTGGAACTCGTGCAGCACGCCTTCGATCTTGACGGCGGTGACTGCCGCTCCCTCGATCGAGGAGAGCATGACGCGGCGAAGCGCATTGCCGATGGTGGTCCCGAATCCGCGCTCAAATGGCTGAGCCCAGAAAATTCCGTACTTATCGTTGAGGGTCGAGGTATCGACCGCAAGGCGTTTTGGTTTCTGAAAACCCTTCCAAAGCATTTGTTTCTCCTTCGGCCATGTGGCTCAAGGCTGGCTCCCTGAACCGGTCCGGGTTCAGGTCAAGCGCCAGTAAAGGCTGGTCTGGCACGAAATGTGGACCGAAAAAACTGGTCGTTGGTCTTTGGTCGTTGGCCAAAAACCAAAACCTCCAACGATTATTTGCTGTACAGTTCGACGATCAACTGCTCGTTAACCGGTTGCTGAATATCTTCGCGCTTGGGCAGGGCACTTACGGTCCCCTTGAATGCTTCGCGATCAATCGTCAGCCAGTTCGGCGCGTTCTGGTGCGAAGCGAATTCCTTCGACTGCTCGAGGATAGCGAGTTTGCGGCTGCCTTCCTTGATCGAAATCTCTTCACCCACGCTGACCTGGTACGACGGAATGTTCACCTTGCGGCCGTCCACGTGGACGTGGCCATGGCGGACAAGCTGACGAGCCTGGCGGCGCGACATCCCAAATCCCATGCGGTAGACAACATTGTCCAGGCGACGCTCGAGTTGCTGCAGGAGCATTTCGCCGGTGACACCCTTTCCCGCGGCGGCCTTCTCGAAGTAATTCCGGAACTGGCCTTCCTGGGTGAAGTAGATGCGCTTGGTCTTCTGTTTCTCACGCAATTGCAGACCGTAGCCAACGATTTTGGCTTTGCGGTCTTTCCCGTGCTGTCCGGGAGCAAAGTTGCGCTTTTCGATGGGGCACTTATCGCTGAAACACTTTGTGCCCTTCAGGAATAGTTTCATGCCTTCGCGACGGCAAAGGCGGCAGACTGGATCTGTGTAACGTGCCAAGTTTCTTCTCCTTCGTTAAGACCGGTTTACAGGTTTGGCTCAACCCTTCTTCCCGGACGAAAACAATGTCGTTGGCCGTTGGTCTTTGGTCGTTAGCCAAAACCAAAGCACCACGGCGGGTTTACACTCTGCGTCTCTTCGGCGGACGGCACCCGTTGTGCGGAATTGGCGTCGTATCGCGGATCGAGCGCACTTCGATGCCCGCGGCCGACAGCGCACGAATCGCGGACTCACGTCCCGATCCCGGGCCGCTGACCCGAACTTCAACGGTGCGGACCCCGTGGTCGCGCGCCATGTTGGCGGCGTTCATCGCAGCCTGCTGCGCGGCGAAGGGAGTTCCCTTACGCGATCCACGGAAACCCAGCGAACCGGAACTTTTCCAGGACAGCACGTTCCCGGCAGGATCGGAGATGGTCACGATCGTGTTGTTGAACGATGCCTGAATGTGCGCCACGCCGTAGGGCACGTGTTTACGTTCCTTCTTCTTGAACGTCTTCTTCTTGCCTTTTTTGTCGGGCGCTCCCGCGCCGGCTGCTGCTGGTTTTGCCATGGAGTATGTCCTTTGTAGCCGTTGGTCAAGGACCAACGACGTTCTTAAGTCTTTGCCGTAGCCTTTTTCTTGGTCGCGACTGTTCCCTTGCGCGGGCCTTTACGGGTACGCGCGTTAGTATGAGTACGTTGTCCGCGAACCGGCAAGTTGCGGCGGTGGCGGTATCCGCGATAGGAGCCGATTTCGATGAGCCGCTTGATGTTCATCGAAATCTCTTTGCGCAGGTCGCCTTCCACCATACCTTCGCTCTCGATGACCTGGCGGATACGGTTGACCTCGTCTTCGCCGAGATCCTGAACCTTCTTCATGGGATCGACATTCGCCTGGTCGAGAATGCGACCCGCGCGGGCATTGCCGATGCCGTAAATGTAGGTGAGCGCGATATTCGCGTGCTTGTTCCGCGGAAGATCGACGCCAGCAATACGTGCCATAGTGTTTCCCTCTGGGCCGGCGGGACGCCGGCTATTTTGCGTTATCCTTGCCGCTGCTTGTGTTTCGAGTTCTGGCAGATCACGCGCACCACCCCACGGCGGTGGATGACCTTGCACTTATCGCAAATCTTCTTCACCGATGCTCGTACCTTCATATGAGTTCTCTCAGTCTTTCAAACCGGCGCCTGCTCCGGCTCTTTAAGCTCTAGCTTTTCTGGGGATCTCTGTTTAGATGATCCTCAGGGCCGTTTCGCTGCAACTGCTATTTGTACCGATACACGATCCGGCCTCTGTTCAAGTCGTAGGGCGAAAGCTCAACCGCTACCTTGTCGCCGGGCAGGATTCTGATGAAATTCTTGCGCATCTTGCCGGAAACGTGCGCCAAAACCTGGTGCTTGTTCTCAAGTTCGACCTTAAACATGGCATTGGGCAGGGGTTCGATGACCACTGCCATAACTTCAATCGCGTCTTCTTTACTCATTCAGTCCTTTTCAGTACCGAGTACCAAGTACCGAGTACCGAGTCTTAAACCCCTACTGCGTCAGGATCATCGGCCCGTTTTTGGTTACGGCCACGCAATGTTCGAAGTGCGCGCTGTAACTACCGTCTGCGGTGACGGCCGTCCATTTGTCGTCGAGCACCCTGGTGCCGGGCTTGCCGGAGTTCACCATCGGCTCGATTGCGAGGACCATACCTTCCCGCAATCGCGCTCCGTGTCCGCGGGTGCCGAAGTTCGGAACCTGGGGCTCTTCGTGCAGCCGGGTGCCAATGCCGTGTCCAACGAATTCGCGGACCACGCTGAAGCCATTGGCTTCCACGTAGTCCTGGACCGCGGCTCCCACGTCTCCGACGGCGTTGCCGATCCGGGTGGCTTCAATCGCGCGGTACAGGGAAGCCTCGGTCACTTCCAGAAGCTTCTTCAATTCCGGGGTGACAGCCTCACCTACCGGAACCGTGATGGCGGAATCGCCGTAGTAGCCATCCAGCACCACGCCGCAGTCGATCGAAACAATGTCTCCGGCCTTGAGCACCCGCTTTTCCGAGGGGATGCCGTGGACGATTTCTTCATTGATCGAGGTGCAAAGCACGCAGGGATAATCGTAGTACCCCTTGAACGCAGGCTTCGCGCCCAGCTCATTCATCTTCTCTTCCGCCGCACGCTCCAGGTCCATGGTGGAGACTCCGGGGGCAACCAGGCTGCGAAGATGATCGAGCACCTGGCGAACGATGCGGCCGCTATGCCGCATTTTCTCGATTTCCGCCGCTGATTTACAGACGATCGCCATTCCCTAGTTGCCGGCGCTCCCGGAATGGCTGTCAATGGTACGAAACACTTCGTCTGTAACTTCGTCCACGGGAAGATCTCCATTCACCACTTCCAGACGCCCGCGCTGCTGGTAATACTCGACCACAGGCTTGGTCTGGGTTTCGAAGGCTTTCAGCCGTTCCGAGATCACCTCTTCGCGGTCATCGTTGCGCAGAATCAACGGGGAGCCGTCAATATCGCAAACGCCTTCATTACGAGGAGGCTGGAAATAGACGTTGAAGATGTGTCCGTTGGCGGAGCAGGTTCTACGTCCGGTGAGCCGACGCAATAACTGATTATAGTCCACATCCATGCGGATCACAATCGGCAGGCACTTGGGATGCACGTTGTCAAAGAACTCGTGCTCGAAAAACGCATCGAGCCAACCCGCCTGCTTGGCGGTGCGAGGAAAGCCGTCCAGGATGAAGCCGTGTTCGCAATCGATGTCGCGTAAACGGCAGGCGACCATATCGCAAACCAGTTCGTCCGGCACCAGGTCGCCATGGTCGATAATGGCCTTGGCTTGCAGTCCCAGTTCGGTGCCGCGCTTCACGTTGTCCCGCAGCAGGTCTCCGGTGGAGATCTGCGGGATACCATACCTTTGAGCAATTCGCTTGGCCTGGGTGCCTTTTCCGGCTCCCGGTGGTCCGAGAAGAATCACCGGGCCCACGCCGCGCATCGTTTCTGCCATGTGCCGCCCCCCTGGGGTCCGGCGTTTCTTATAGCGTAACCACCCGACGGGCAGCAAGGACCGTCGTCACAGCAGGTACTTCTGACTGCTTTACGACCAGTTGCGGCGGCCGCGAATACGGCCGCTGCGTGGGGTAAATCCGTCGTAATGGCGCATAATCAACTGCGCCTCGATCTGGGTCACAGTGTCCATCGCGACGCCCACCACGATCAGCAGCGAAGTGCCACCGAAGTAGAAGGTCACGCCCAACCCGTTGGTCACCCAGGTCGGCAGGCCCTCAAAGAACCGCCCTACCGGCCCCCACAGGTGATTAAGGTGAATTCCGGCAATCATCCACTCTGGAATAAACGAGATGATGATCAGGTACAACGCACCCACCAGGGTGATGCGGGTCAGGATCTCGTTGATGGTATCGGCGGTCCGCTTGCCCGGCCGAATGCCGGGAATGAACCCTCCATACTTCCGCATGTTGTCGGCGACTTCATTGGGGTTGAAGACGATCGACACGTAGAAGTAGGCAAAGAAAATGATCCCCACTGCGTACAGCAGGGTATAGAGCGGCTCGCCCCATCCCAAGGCATGCATGATGCCGCCAAAGTAGCGGTTATCGCGCAGACCGTAGCCGACGGTTTGCGGCAAAGTCAGAATGGAGGACGCGAAGATCACCGGCATGACGCCACCGGCATTCACACGCAGGGGCAGGTGAGTGGACTGCCCTCCCATTACCTTGCGACCCACTACCCGCTTCGCGTACTGGACGGGAATGCGGCGTTCGCTCCGTTCCACGTAGACGATGAAGGCCACCACCAGCACCATCAGGGCGCAGAGCATCACTACGGCCGGAGCGGTGAAAGCGCCCCAGGCTTCGGTGCGGATCTTGTCAATCAGATCGGCGACTCCACGCGGCAGGCCGACCACAATTCCTGCAAAGATCAGCAGCGACATGCCGTTTCCGACACCGCGCTCGGTGATCTGCTCGCCCAGCCACATGATGAAAGCGCTGCCAGTGGTGAGGGTGAGCATGGTCATCAGGATGAATCCGGGACCGGGATTCACCACGAAATCGCCGGATTTTTCCAGGCTGATGGCAATTCCGAGCGATTGAACCGCGCTAAGGACGACCGTCAAGTAGCGCGTCCACTGGGTGATCTTCTTGCGGCCGAGTTCGCCTTCCTTCTGCAGCTTGGCCAGTGGTTCATAAACCACCGTCAGCAACTGGAGGATGATCGATGCCGTGATGTACGGCATGATGCCGAGCGCGAAGATGGTCAGCCGGCGAAGCTGGCCGCCGGAAAACAGGTCAACGAAACCGAGGAACGTTCCCCGGTTCTGTTCGAAGAATTGCTGCAGCTTGTCGGCGTTTACGCCGGGTGTTGGGATGTGGCCGCCAAGGCGGTACACCGCGAGCAGGCCCAAGGTGAAGAGAATTCGCTTACGCAGGTCAGGTACACGGAAAATATTGGCGAGTTTCTCAACCATTACTGCAAGACCTCAAACTTGCCGCCAGCCTTGGTGATCTTTTCCTGAGCGGACTTGGAAAACTTGTGAGCGTGCACCGTGATGGCGGAAGAGAGTTCTCCATCGCCAAGGACCTTCACCGGATGCTTGGTGGAGATCACTCCCGCCTTGCGCAGAACGTCCGGGGTGATGGTCTCCTGCCCGAGTGCGGCCAGCCTGTCCAGGTTCACGACGTTGTATTCCTTGCGGAAGATGTTGGTAAATCCGCGCTTGGGCATGCGGCGGTGCAAAGGCATCTGGCCGCCTTCAAAGCCGCGCATCATGCGCGAACCGCTGCGCGAGCGCTGGCCTTTGTGTCCGCGGGTGGAGGTCTTGCCCATTCCGGAGCCCATACCGCGGCCCACGCGCTTCTTGTTGTCCGCTGCCTTCTTTGGTGCTCGAACGTTTGACAGATTCATGATTGCCAGTCCTGTACTGCGCGCCAGGCGCGCCTTTACCATTACATCACTGCTGGACGATTTCAACCAGGTGCGGGATCTTCGCCACCATGCCGCGGATGGCGGGGGTGTCGGGACGCTCGATCACCTGGTTTAAGCGGGTGAATCCGAGGCCCTTGACCACCAGCTTATGTTTAACCGGACTGCAGATGGCGGAGCGCACCCACTTCAACTGCAGCTTGCCAGCGTCGCTTGTTTTTGCTTTCTTCACCATGGTTCCTCGCCGCCGGAAGTTCGCCGGCCTATAACTCCTCTGCCTGCTTGCCGCGCATGGCGGCAACGTTTTCCTTGCTCTTCAACCGCTTCAGTGCATCGAAGGTGGCCTTGATCACGTTGTGGGGATTGGTGGTGCCAATCGACTTTGTCAGCACGTTCTGAATGCCGACCGAGGTCATCACGGCACGGACCGCGCCCCCCGCAATGACGCCGGTGCCTTCCGGAGCGGGCTTCAACAGCACCTTGCCAGAACCGTAACGTCCGAGAACCAGATGCGGAATCGAAGTCTGGGTCAGGTTGATCTTTACCAGGTTCTTTTTCGCCGATTCGATTCCCTTGCGGATCGCCTGCGGAACTTCTTTCGCCTTGCCGGAACCGTAGCCGACCACGGCAGCGCTGGGATCGCCGACCACCACGAGCGCCGCAAACGACAAGTTCTTGCCGCCCTTGACCACCTTGGTCACGCGGTTGATGTTGACAACCTGGTCTTTCAGCTGAAACGAACCCGCGTCTAACTTTTTTGTGACTGTTGGCATTCTTATCCTTCGTTTCCTAGAACTGTAGTCCCGCTTCGCGAGCGGCGTCGGCAAGAGCCTTGATACGCCCGTGATAGAGGTAGCCACCGCGATCGAACACAACCTTGGATACGCCCTTGGCTTTGGCGCGCTCGGCGATGGTCTTTCCCACTTGCTTTGCCGAAGCCACGTTGCCGCCGGTGCGGCGCTCGCCCTTTTTGCCTTCGGCGGAACTGGCCGCCACGATCGTTTTGCCGCTCAGATCGTCGATCACCTGCACGTAGATGTGATTCAACGAGCGGTACACGTTCAGGCGCGGGCGTTCGCTGGTACCTTGCAGCTTTTTCCGGATGCGGTCGTGCACATGCAACCGGGTCTGATTTTTTGAAGCCTTCGTCAGCATTTCTGTTTTCCCTTCGTCCCGGGGTTCTATACCGGGGTGGCGCTACGCGCCGCTTACTTCGCTCCGGTCTTACCGACCTTTTTCTTCAGGCGCTCGCCGACATAGCGCACGCCCTTGTTCTTGTACGGATCGGGCGGACGCAAGCTGCGCATCTCTGCCGCCACCTGGCCAACTTTCTGGCGATCAATGCCGGTGACGCTCAGGCGCGTCTGCTTGGGATCAATCGCGACGTCAATGCCGGTGGGCAGCGGATATTCGATAGGGTGGGAGTAGCCGAGTGTGAACACGACCGTGCCCTTGCCCTTCATCTCAGCGCGATAGCCGATGCCGACGATCTCCAGTTCGCGAGTCCAGCCTCGGGTGACCCCTTCGACGGCGTTGTTGACCAGGGCGCGAGCCAGGCCGTGCACCGCGGCCTGCGAATCGTTCTCGCGCACCGCCACCAGGTGCCCATCCTGCTGCTCGACCCGAATGCCTCGCGGGAGCGGCGTGTCCAGCTTGCCTTTTGGTCCCTGCACCGCGACCGTGTTGCCTTCCAACTTCACCGTAACTCCCTTGGGAAGCGGGATCGGTTTTTTTCCAATTCTTGACATAGTCTCAACTCGTAGATCTCAGCTTTGCTCTTTAGCGGGCAGCCAGTGCCCTGTTGCTAACAAGCGGTTTCTACCAGACTTCGCACAGGAGTTCACCACCCAGGCCTTCTTTGCGGGCCTGCCGTCCGGTCATCACACCGCGCGGGGTGGTGAGAATATTGATTCCCAGCCCGCCGAGAACGCGAGGGATCTCGGTGCGGCGCACATAGACGCGACACCCGGGACGTGAAACCCGCGCGACATTGGAAATGGCGGCCTCATTGTTGTTGCCGTATTTCAGGTACACGCGGACGATCTTGTGCCCTTCCTCTTCCGTCGCCTTGAAATTGGCGATGTAGCCTTCTTCCTTGAGAATGCGGGCAATTTCCAGCTTCAGCTTGGAAGCCGGGATATCAACCTTCTGGTGCCGCGCGTTAATCGCGTTGCGAATACGCGCCAGCATGTCTGCGACCGGATCGGTCAACCTCATCGTTTGCTTCTCCTCAGTCGCTCGTTTGCTCCGGGTCAACCGGAGAACCTGCGGCGACTTTTTCTACGGCCGGCCCTACTTCTTGGCGGCCCACAACTGCCTACCAGGACGACTTGGAAACGCCTGGAATTTCTCCTCGCAGCGCGAGACCACGGAAGCACAAGCGGCAGATGCCGAACTTGCGCAGGTAGGCGCGCGGCCGTCCGCAGATCTTGCAGCGGTTGTGCTTGCGTGAAGAAAACTTCGGCTTCCTTGCGTCCTTAACTCTCTTTGCTGTAGTTGCCACTTATGAGTTTGCTCCTGACTCTCGTTCTGCATCACTTCCGACAACGCAGCAAGCTGCGTCTCTACAATTACGCCCGGAACGGCATCCCCAGATGACGAAGCAGCGTTCGCGCCTGGTCGTCGCTCTGCGCCGTGGTCACGATGGTGACGTTCATGCCTTTCAGTTTGTCCACCTTCGCGTAGTCAATCTCGGGGAAGATCAGCTGATCATGCAATCCAAGGGTGTAGTTCCCGCGGCCGTCAAACGACTTGGTCGAAACCCCGCGGAAATCGCGCACACGGGGCAGAACCACGTTTACCAGCCGGTCAAAGAACTCGTACATGCGGTCGCCCCGCAGAGTCACCATCGCGCCGATCGCCTGGCCTTCGCGAACTTTGAAGGCCGCGATGGACTTCTTGGCGCGGGTCACGACCGGCTTCTGGCCGGTGATCTGACCCAGTTCTGCAACCGCCGGATCCAGCACCTTGGCGTTCTGCGTCGCTTCTCCAACGCCCATGTTGACGACGATCTTGTGCAGATGCGGCACCGCCATCGGGTTCTTCAGCTCGAATTCCTTCATCAACGCAGGAGCCACTTCCTTGGCGAAGCGCGCTTTCAGACGCGGCGTTTCTTTCGCCGAGTGACGCGCAACTTCTGGCGCGCGCTGCTCTTCCTGCTTCTCTTGACCTTTTGCTTTCTTGTCTTTTGCCATCGCTCTACTCTCAGCTTTCAGCCCTTGGCTCTCAGGAAAAACCTGGAGCCAGCAGCCTTATTTATCCAGAGTGGTTCCGCACTTTTTGCAGATGCGCACTTTGCGGTCGCCGCGAACCTCGTGACCAATGCGGACCGGACCACAGGTTCCGCACACCAGCGCTACGTTGGAGAGAGAAATCCGGCTCTCCTGTTCGGCGATGCCGCCCTTGACGTTGCGCTGCGGATTAGGACGAACGTGCTTCTTCATCAGCATGACATGCTCGACGAGCACCTTGCCCTCGTCCGGGAATACGCGCAGGACGCGGCCTTCCTTGCCTTTATCGCGCCCGGTGATGACCTTCACGGTGTCGTTCCGCCGGATATCCACTCGCTTGTGTACTGTCGTCGTTGCAGTTCCCATATAAGTCCAGTTTCAAGGTTTCAAAGTTTCAGGGTTTCAAAGTTCAAATCGATTCAAGGCACCTTGAGACCTTGAAACTTGCTTTCGCCCTGGCTACAGAACCTCCGGAGCCAGGGAAACAATCTTTAAAAATTTCTTTTCCCGAAGCTCGCGGGCCACGGGGCCGAAGACGCGGGTACCCACGGGCTCGCCGGCTTCGTTGATCAGCACGGCCGCATTCTGGTCGAAGCGGATGTAGGTGCCATCGCGGCGCCCGTATTCCTTGCGAGTGCGCACGATCACCGCCTTCACCACCGCGCCCTTTTTGACTTGCCCGTCCGGTGAAGCTTCCTTCACCGAAGCGGTGATGACGTCGCCCAGGTCGGCGCGCAATCCGGTTGCACCGCCGAGCGGCAGAATCATCTGCAGTTTGCGGGCGCCGGAGTTATCGGCGACCTCGAGCATGGTTCTCATCATTACGCCCATATGCGTCTCCTACTGCTGCGCGGTCTCGGCCGGTATCTCAGGCACCAGCGCGGTCTTACGGATGATCTCTTTCAGCCTCCAGCGCTTCAACTTGGAGAGCGGCCGCGTCTCTTCGAGGCGCACCACGTCTCCGATGTGCGCTTCGTTGTTCTCGTCGTGGGCATAGAACTTCTTGCCATGCGAGACCACGCGTCCGTAGAACGGGTGCGACTTCTTGCGCGTAACTTCGACGACAATCGTCTTCTTCATCTTGTTCGAGACGACTTCGCCGACCAGCTGCTTGCGAATTTCGTGTTTCGGGGCCTGCTCTGCGTTGGCCATTACTTCTTCTCCGTAGCGCGGGCGGCGGTCTCGCGTTCGCGCGCAATCGTCTTGACCCGCGCGATGTCTTTGCGCAGGCCGCGGATCTTCTTCAGGCTCTCCGTCTGTCCCATATTCATCTGGAACTTCAGCTTGAAGAGCTGGTCGTTGAGGTCGCGCTCCTGGTGCCGGAGCTCGTCATCGGTCAAGTTGCGGACTTTTTCTGCCTTCATAATCGTTTCTCTTAGTGCGTCCCATGCCGCTGCACAAATGAAGTGCGCAGAGGGAGCTTGTGCGACGCCAGACGCATCGCTTCGCTCGCGTCCTGTGCCGTCACGCCTTCCATCTCGAACAGAATCTTGCCCGGACGAACCACAGCGACCCAATGATCCGGCGCGCCCTTGCCTTTACCCATACGGGTCTCGGCAGGTTTCTTGGTGACCGGCTTGTCGGGAAAGAGGCGAATCCAGATTTTGCCGCCGCGCTTCACAAAGCGAGTCATGGCAACCCGGCTGGCCTCAATCTGCCGGTCTGTAATCCAGCCCGGCTCGAGCACCTTCAATCCGAAATCTCCGAAAGCCAGCTCGCTGCCGCGCCAGGCCTTCCCGGTCATGCGCCCGCGTTGCTGCTTGCGGTACTTCACTTTCTTTGGCATCAACATAACGTGTGTCCTATGACGTGTTTACCGCGATCTAGAACGCTCCCGCGGCTGCCTGCGGTTCGCGTTTTTTCTGCGGCAGGATCTCGCCGCGATACATCCAGCACTTCACCCCGATCACCCCATACGTGGTTCGGGCCTCGGTAAAGCCGTATTCGATATCGGCGCGAAGGGTGTGCAGCGGCAAGCGGCCTTGCAGATACCACTCTGAGCGAGCGATTTCGTTGCCGTTCAAGCGCCCGCTGACGCGCACCTTGATTCCCTTGCAGCCGAAGCGCAGCGCTGAGTCAACCGCCTTGCGCATGGCACGACGGAAACCAACACGCTTCTCCAGCTGCAGCGCAATCGACTCCGATACCAGTTGCGCATCGAGCTCAGGCTTGTGCACTTCCTGGATATCGATGTACACCTCGCGGTTGGTGCGCTTCTGCAGGTCCTGCTTGAGCTTGTCGATCTCGGCGCCTTTGCGTCCGATGATGATCCCGGGCCGCGCCGTCTTGATGATGACACGCAGCTTATTGCCGGGACGCTCGACTTCAATGGAGCTCACTCCGGCCGACTTGAGCTTGTCTTTCAACTCAGCTTTGAGCTTGACGTCTTCAAGCAACAGCTTGTCGTAGTCGCGCTCGACAAACCATCGCGACTTCCACGGCTTGGTGTAGCCGAGGCGGAAACCGTAAGGATGTACCTTCTGACCCATATCTTCTCCTGCCGCCTACTTCTTCGCGGCTGCTTTCTTCTTCGCGGGCTTCTTCGCTTTCGCCTTGCTGACCGTCTTGGACTTAGGCTTGCCTGTCCTCTTTGCCGGAGCTGCTTGCCGTTGTTCGCCCACAACCGTCGCCACGGCTTCGCCGCTCTTGCCACGTTCCGCCAGGGCAATCTCGATATGCGAGATGCGGCGCACGTAGCGATAAGCGCGGCCCATGGGCGCGGGTCGAATCCGCTTCATACGCGGGCCATCGTTGGCAACCGCGCGCTTCACATAAAGGCTGTCGAGATCTACATCGACACCCTTCTCTGTGCTCATGTAGTTCGCGTTCTCCACCGCCGAGCGCAACAGCTTCTCGATGGTCGGAGCAACACGCTTCTTCGTAAACATCAGCGTGTTCAACGCGTCTTCCACCCGGCGTCCCTTGATCAGGTCCAGCACCAGGCGAGCCTTCTGCGGCGAGACGCGCATAAACCGGGCTTGCGCTCGAAATTCCATTGCGTCTCCTTATGCCTTCGGCGCCGCAGGGGCTGCGGGCGCCGGCGCTCCTGGTCCACCCGGAACTGCGGCCGGACGGGCCGCGGCTTCGGTCGCCGCTTTCATTGAGTGTCCCTTGAACTGCCGGGTAAAACTGAACTCACCCAGCTTGTGGCCCACCATGTTTTCCGTGATGTACACGGGAATGAACTTCTTGCCGTTATGCACCGCGATGGTGTGACCCACCATTTCAGGAATCACGGTCGAGCGCCGCGACCAGGTGCGCAGCACCTTCTTCTCATTGCGCGAGTTCATGGCTTCCACCCGGGATACCAGGTATCCATCCACGAACGGGCCTTTCTTGGTTGAACGTGCCATAAATTCCTCTGTAAGACTTAACCCTTCTTACGGCGGCTCACGATGAAGGCATCGGTCCGCTTGTTATTACGAGTTTTGAAGCCACGCGTCGGCTGGCCCCATGGGGTCACCGGGTGACGTCCGCCGGAGGTTTTTCCTTCACCGCCGCCGTGCGGGTGATCGACCGGGTTCATCGAAACCCCGCGGTTATGCGGACGCCTTCCGGCCCAGCGAGTGCGTCCCGCCTTGCCGATGGTGATGTTCTCGTGATCCAGATTTCCGACCTGGCCAATTGTGGCCATGCAATCCTGGGCGACTTTCCGAGTCTCTCCGGAAGGCAGCTTGACTAGCGCGTAATCGCCTTCTTTCGCGACCAACTGCGCGGCGCCGCCGGCCGAGCGCACCATCTGCGCGCCTTTTCCGGGACGCAGTTCCACGTTGTGGATGGTCGTGCCGGGTGGAATGTTGCGCAGAGGCAGGGCATTGCCGACCAGGATGTCGGCTTCCGGGCCGCTTACGATCTTCTGTCCAACTTTCAATCCGTCGGGCTGAAGAATGTAGCGCTTTTCGCCGTCGGCATAGCTCAACAACGCGAGCCGCGCGGAACGATTGGGATCGTATTCGATCGAAGCCACAGTCGCGGGGATGCCGGTCTTGTCGCGCTTGAAATCAACAATACGCAACATGCGCTTGTTGCCACCGCCACGGAAACGCATGGTGGTATCGCCGGAGTTGCGGCGGCCGCCCGTGCGCCGCTTGGGCTCGACCAACGCCTTGTGCGGCTTGCTGGCCGTAATGTCGTCGTTGACCAGCGTGGTGCGGTAGCGCAGCGTCTGGGTTGTCGGTCGATAAGTCTTGATTGCCATAAATTCAGCTCTTAGCTTCCAATGTCGTTGGCCTTTGGTCTCTGGTCGTTGGCTAAAGAACAACGACTAACGACCAACGACCCTTACAGGTTCTGTGCGTACTCCGGCATCTTCTCGCCGGCCTTCAACCGTACGTACGCTTTCTTCCAGTCGGGACGATAGCCGGCAAACTTCCCGCGCCGCCGCTCTTTCCCGGGATAATTCGCAGTGCGAATCGAACGGACCTTCACCTTGAAGATCGTCTGCACCGCTTGCTTGATCTCCGTCTTGGTCGCCTTGCTCGCCACCTGAAAGACCAGCGTGTTCTGGTTTTCCTTAATGGCGAGACCCTTTTCGGTGATGACCGGACGGCGAATGATTTGATATGCAGAGTTCATTTATGCCACCTCCGCCGCAGCCTGCCGCCGCGCACGCTTACGCGGAGCCGATTTCTTCTTTGTGCCTTCCGGTTCGGCTGCCTGGCGCTGGCGCTTCGAAACCGAGTTCTTCAGCGACAGTTGCAGCTTCTCAATTGCCGGCTGGCTGAAAATGGCGCGGTCGTAACGCAGCAGGTGATAGGGATGAACTTCGTTTCCGCGCACCAACTCTACTCCGTCGAGATTGCGGGAGCTCAGTTCAAGGTTCTTGTTCCCGTCCCCGTTGTCGACCAGGAGCGCGGTGCCGTCCACCTTCAGAGCATCCAAGGCTTCGCGGAATTGCTTGGTCTTGGGCTCTTTCACGTCGAATGCGTTCACGATGATCAGCTTGCCATCCGCAAACTTGGCGGCCAGAGCAGAGCGCAACGCGCCCAGGACCTTCTTGCGCGGAAAAGAGTATTCGTAGGAGCGGGGCTGCGGTCCATGTACGGTGCCGCCATGGCGCCACAGCGGCGAACGGATCGAGCCTACGCGAGCTCGGCCGGTGCCCTTCTGTTTCCAGAGCTTCTTGCCGGAGCCCGAGACCAGCTTCTTGTTCTTGGTCGCATGTGTACCGGCACGCTGGGTGGCGCGATAATGCTTCACCGCCTCCCAGAGAAGGTCTTCATTGACGGCGCCGAAAATCTCGTCCGCAAGATCGAAGGTGCCGACCTTGGCTCCGCTCAAGTTATAAATGTCAATCGTTGCCATATGCTTCTCTCGCTACCCGACTAACCTTTCTTGGCCGCGCGCTTGGCTGCCTTCAACGGATCCACGGTGGCAGCGCCGGCAAATCCGCGACGCTCTCTGGGCGGCTTCTTCGCTTTGGTAATGACGAGATATCCACCATTCGGGCCCGGCACGCTGCCTTCCACCACCAGCAGGTTGTCGTCCTTGTCCACGCCGAGCACTCGCAGATTGCGCACAGTGACGCGGTCGACGCCCATGTGGCCCGACATCCGCATGCCCTTGAACACGCGGGACGGGAATGCCGAAGATCCAATCGAACCGGTGATTTGGAACATCGAACCGTGCGACTTCGGGCCGCCGCCGAAGTGGTGGCGGCGAACAACGCCGGCAAAACCGCGCCCCTTGCTGATGCCGACGATGTCAACGAACTTTTCGCCGTCGAAGATATCAACCAGCACGCGCTCGCCAACCTTCAGCGCGCCATTGCTCTCGGCCTTCTCTTCGACCTCGATTGGCACTTCGCGAATGAACTTCACCGGCGGCAAGTTATTTTTTCCCAGGTGCCCCTTCATGGGCTTGGTCAGGCGCGACTCTTTCACGAACTCGACCAGGCCGATCTGGGCGGCGGCGTATCCGTCGCGAGTCTCGCTCTTATGCTGCGTGATCACGCAGGGGCCGGCTTGCAGCACGGTGACCGGGTGCATATCGCCGCGATCGTCGAACAGCTGCGTCATGCCGACTTTTTTTCCTAAGATTCCAGCTACCTTTGCCATTTCCTTCTCCGTTCCCAGCTTGGCCAGTGGCTATTGGCTGGGTTGGTTCTTTGTCCTTGGCCCATGGCCAACGACGAACCAGCAACGACTACTTGTGTTCCTTGCCGAATGCCTTGATCTCGACGTCCACGCCGGCGGGAAGATCGAGCTTCATCAAGGCATCCACGGTTTGCTGCGTGGGCTCGAGAATGTCGAGTAGCCGCTTGTGCGTCCGAATCTCGAACTGCTCGCGCGATTTTTTGTCCACGTGCGGGGACCGCAGCACGCAATACTTGTTTTTCATCGTGGGCAATGGAATCGGGCCCGCGATCTGCGCGCCTGTGCGCCGAGCGGTGTCGACAATCTCGCCCGTGGACTGATCCAGGATGCGATAGTCGTACGCTTTTAAGCGGATGCGAATTCTCTCTTTTCCAATCACGTTAGGACTCTTTCTCACATCTCCCGGCTGTCCGGGAGGAAAGAACTGGCGGCAAGCTGCAGGCCGCGGGTTGTTTAAATTTCAGACGTAAGAATTTAAGAACGCAAAACTAATTCCAGTTTCAATTCTGCATTCGGACTTCAAACGTCTGCCTTCTCACTCGGTACTCGGTACTCACACTCGGTACTGACCTACTGGATAATCTCGCTGATCGTTCCAGCGCCTACAGTATGCCCGCCTTCGCGAATCGCGAAGCGCAGACCTTTCTCCATGGCCACCGGCGTGATCAACTCGATCA
>Ga0070741_10010581_pt1 | contig 17357 bp, 23 predicted proteins | sample Coa_R1_4_FD_66440 | JGI IMG/M metagenome (GOLD analysis project Ga0070741, IMG submission 66440) | Surface soil microbial communities from Centralia Pennsylvania, which are recovering from an underground coalmine fire - Coalmine... | ecosystem: Environmental > Terrestrial > Soil > Unclassified ...
GCCGCGGACGTCGGCCGCGCGATCAACCCGCAGCTCGTCGAGCGCCAGGACGAGGGCGCGACGCTGCAGGGGATCGGCAACGCGCTCTTCGAGGAGATGGTCTACGAGGACGGCCTGCTGCTGAACGAGACGCTGCTCGACTACCGCGTGCCGAGCTTCGAGGACCTTCCCGACGAGATGACCTGCGTGATCGTCGAGAACGGCGACGGCCCGGGCCCGTACGGCGCGAAGGGCTGCGGCGAGGGGGCGCTAGCGGCGGTGCCGGCGGCGATCGTCAACGCGCTCGCGGACGCGGGCGTGCCGATGAACGAGCTGCCTTTGACGCCCGAGCGCGTCTGGCGGCGGATCCAGGAGCTGAAGAAGGAGGGCATGTGGCAGCAAAGGCGGTAAGGCGTGCAGCGGTGATCGGCACCGGGACGATGGGCCCGGGGATGGGGGCGGTGCTCGCCCGGGCGGGGATCGAGACGGCGCTCTACGACGTCAGCGCCGAGCAGCTGGAGAAGGCGAAGGCGGGCGCCGAGCTCGCCGGCCAGGTGCTCGAGCGGCTCGACGCGGCGAAGGAGGAGGGCGGGTCGCTCCGGTTCGAGACGGAGCTCCCGGCGGCGCTCGACGGCGCCGACTTCGTGATCGAGGCGGTGCCGGAGAAGCTCGAGCTGAAGCACGAGGTCTTCCCGCAGCTCGAGGAGCACGTCGCCGAGGACGCGATCCTCGCCTCGAACACCTCCGGGATCCCGATCACGAGGATCGCCGAGGCGACGAAGCGCCCCGAGCGCGTCGTCGGGATGCACTGGTCGAACCCGCCGCACCTGATCCCGATGATCGAGGTGATCCCGGGCGAGCAGACGGCGCAGGAGACCGTCGACGCGACGTCGGAGCTCGTGCGCCGCGTCGGCTACCACCCGGTCGTCGAGCGCGAGGTGCCGGGCTTCGTCGAGAACCGGATCCTGTACGCGATCCTGCGCGAGTGCCTCGACCTCGTCGACCGCGGGATCATCGACCCCGAGGGGCTCGACCTGAACGTGCGCTGGGGGATCGGCTACAAGCTCGCCGTGATCGGCCCGATGGAGCTGCTCGACATGGCCGGCCTCGACATCTACAACGCGGTTGGCTCGTACCTGAACCAGGACCTGTCGACCTCGGGGGAGGTCTCGAAGACGATCCGCGACCTGATCGCGGAGGGCCGGCTGGGGATGAAGACGGGCGGCGGGATCTACGACTACACGCCGGAGCAGATCGACGAGCTGCGCGCGCAGCGGGCGGCGAAGCTCGTCGCCGTCCGGAAGGCGCTCGAGGGGTAGCCGTGCGCGTCTGGTTCCTCGACGGCGGCTCGATCGTGATCGAGCACACGCAGCTCCAGTGGAACGTGCCCGGCCCGCAGGTGCGGATCCCGGTCTACAGCGTCCTCGTCGAGCACGACGACGGGCTCTTCCTGCTCGACACCGGGATCGACCTCGACCACATGAAACGCGTGCTCCCGTTCGAGCTGCCGGAGCAGACGGAGGAGCAGACGATCCCGGCGCAGCTCGCCGCCTGCGGCTTCGGGCTCGACGACGTCACCGTGCTCGTCAACTCGCACCTGCACATCGACCATGTCGGCGGGAACCAGCTCTTCAAGGGGACGAAGGTGCGGCACCTGATCCACGAGCGCGAGCTCGCGCAGGCGCGCGACCACGAGCCGTTCGAGTTCTTCGGGTACTCGGACAAATCGTGGGATTACCCGGGCGCGGCAATCGAGACGTTCTCCGGCGACCAGGAGCTGGCGAGGGGGCTGACGGTGCTCGAGACCCCGGGCCACACGGTCGGGCATTGCTCGTTCCTGCTCGAGGGGAAGGAGCGCTCGATGCTGCTGGCGATGGATGTCGCGTACACGGCGGCGGCCCTCGAGCGCGGCATTCAGCCCGGCTTCCACCACACGCCGGTCGACGGCGTCCGGTCGATCGCGCGGGTCAAGGAGGTGGCCGGGGAGAAGGGCGCCGAGATCTTCTTCTCGCACGACATGGAGGCGTGGCAGGGGTACAGGCGCGCGCCGGCGGCGTACGAGCTCTAGGAGGGAGCAATGGGCAAGCTGGACAACCGGGTCGCGATCGTCACCGGCGCGGCGCAGGGGATCGGCAAGGCGGTCGCGGACAAGCTCGCCGACGAGGGTGCGACCGTCGTCGGCGCCGACGTCCAGGAAGGGGTGACGAAGCGGGCGGACGTCTCGAAGGAAGAGGACGTCAAGCGGGTGGTCGAGGAGACCGTCGCCGAGCACGGCAAGCTCGACGTGCTCGTCAACGTCGCCGCGATCGTGCCGTTCACGCCGTGGGACGAGATCGACTTCGCCGAGTGGCGGCGGATCATGTCGGTCAATCTCGACGGTACGTTCCTGACGAACCACTACGCGTCGAAGGCGATGCGCGAGGCGGGCTACGGCCGGATCGTCAACATCGCCTCGAACGTCGTCCTCGCCGGGACGCCGAACCTCGCGCACTACGTCGCCTCGAAGGGCGGCGTGGTCGGGTTCACGCGCGCGCTCGCGCGCGAGCTCGGCAAGCACGGGATCACGGTCAACGCAGTCGCGCCGGGGCTGACCGCGACGGAGGGCGTGATGGCGAGCCCGCACAAGGAGGCGTTCGAGTTCGTCCAGATGCTCCAGTGCATCCCGCGCCGCGGCGAGGCGGTCGACATCGCGCCGGCGGTCGCGTTCCTCGCGTCGGAGGAGGCGGGTTGGGTGACCGGGCAGCTGCTCGTCGCGGACGGCGGGATGTCCCATAACTGATGTGTCGCTCGCCTCACGGCTCGCTCTCGCGGGGGAAACAGCCGGTTTCCCCCGCGGGCCCCCTTCCCCAAAGTCGATCGCACCTCAGTACCCGTTCGGAGCCGCGCCCGCCATGTCGGTCGCGGCGGCGGAAAGGCAGCGAGGCATGAAGGCGGTCGTGCTGGCGGGCGTGGGGGACGTCCGGGTCGAGGACGTCCCGGACGCGCGCGTCGTCGAGCCGACCGACGCGGTCGTGGCGGTGCGCGCGGCGGCGATCTGCGGCGCGGACCTCTTCCCGCTGCACGGCCTGACGCCCGGGTTCGAGGACGGGACGGTGCTCGGGCACGAGTTCGCCGGCGTGGTCGTCGACCGTGGCCACGCGGTGACCGGCGTCGAGGTCGGTCAGCGCGTCGTGAACACGAGCATGGTCGCGGACGGCACGTGCCCTGCGTGCCGGGCGGGCCGCGTGACGCAGTGCTCCGGTCGTGCGCTGTTCGGCTACTCCGGCGTCTACCCGCGCCTCGACGGCGGGCAGGCGGAGCTCGTCCGCGTGCCGCACGCCGACCGTGTGCTCGCGCCGCTGCCGGACGAGGTGCCGGACGAGGCGGCGGTCTTTCTCTCCGACAACCTGCCGACCGCGTACGACGCCGTCGTCACGCGCGGCGGCGTCGGCGAGGGCGACCTCGTCTGCGTCGTCGGCCTCGGCGCCGTCGGGCTGATGGCGGTGATGTGCGCGCTCGACGCGGGCGCGCGCGTGCTGGCGGTCGAAGGGGTGGAGGCAAGGCGCGCGGCAGCCGAGCGGCTCGGCGCCGAGACGGCGGCGCCGGACGAGGCGGCGGAGGCCGTCGCCGCACGCAGCGAAGAGTGCGGCGCCGACGTCGTCGTCGAGGCGGCCGGCTCGCCCGGGGCGCTCGACGCCGCGCTCCGGCTCGCGCGCGGGCGCGGCACCGTCTCCGTCGTCGGCGCGCACTTCGAGCCGGACTTCCCGCTCGACAACCACCTGATGTTCGAGCGCGAGCTGACGCTGCGCTTCTCGATCGGCGACGCCGCCGGGCACCGACCGAAGCTGCTGGAGCTGATCGCGGCCGGCCGGCTCGACCCGGCGAGCGTCGTTACGCACCGGCTGCCGCTGGCGGACGCGGCCGAGGCGTACCGCCTGTTCGACGCGCGCGAGGCGACGAAAGTCGTGCTGGCGCCGTGAGGAAGGCGGCGGCGATCCCCGCGCTGCTCGTCCTCGCCGGCTGCGGCGGGTCGGGCTCGTCCGCCTCGTCCCCCTACTCCGCGGCGACGGTGCCGCAGGCGAAGCGGCTGATGATCCGCTACCTCGACGCGAAGCACCTCGACTGGCGCTGGGTCGCGTGCCTGCGCAGCGGCCGGTCGTTCGGCGGCGCCGCGATCGTCCGCTGCAACGTCAACTTCGGCGACCCGCACATCGAGGCGTACTGCATCGTCCTGCGCGCGGGGAAGCTCTACACGGACCACCAGGATCCCGAGATCCCGTGCCAGCGCGACAACCGCGCGCCGCCGGCGACGATCGTCAGCTCGTGAGGATCGAGAACGCCTTCGACGTCCCGGCGCCGGTCGAGCGGGCGTGGCAGCTGCTGAACGACGTGCCTGCCGTCGTGCCGTGCATGCCCGGCGCCGAGCTGGTCGAGACGGTGGGCGAGAGCGCGTGGAAGGCAAAGCTCCACGTCAAGCTCGGGCCGATCGCGTTGCAGTTCCTCGCGGACGTGACGCGCGAGCAGGCGGACGAGGCGGCGCGCCGAGCGGTGCTCGCGGTCAAGGCGCGGGAGGCGAAGGGCCGCGGCAGCGCGGAAGCGACGATCGAGTCATCGCTCGCGGCGGCGGGTGAAGGGACGCACGTGGCGCTCGTCACCGAGCTGGCGCTGCGCGGCGCGGTCGCCCAGTACGGGCGCGGCGTGGTCGGAGACGTTGCCTCCCGTCTGACGGAGCAGTTCGCCGAGTGCATCGCGCGCAAGCTCGAGGCCCCGGGCGCGGGTGCGGCGGCGCCGGTCGAAGCGAAACCGGTTGGCGGCCTGCGGCTCGTGCTCGGGGCGATCTGGCGATCGCTCTTCCGGCGAGGCTCGCGGTGAAAGACGAGCGGATCCTCTCGGCCGTCGAGTCGAAGCGCGGCGCCGCGCTCGCGACCCACCGCTTCGTCCACGAGCACCCCGAGCTCTCGCACGCCGAGTACGAGTGCGCCGGCCACATCACCTCGACGCTCGAGTCCGCCGGGCTCGAGGTCGAGCGAGGCACGGCGGGGATGGATACGGCCTTCACGGCGACCGTGACCGGCGGTCGGCCGGGACGTTCGGTCGGGCTCGTCTGCCTGTACGACGCCGTGCCGGTGTTCAGGCCGGACGGCACGATCGAGCCCGTGCATTCGTGCGGGCACGACGCGAACGGAAAGGGATAGGCGGGGCCTGTCCCTTTCCGCGGCGTCGTCGCGACGGCCCTCGCGCTCGCCGACCTGACCGACGAGCTGCCCGGCCGGCTCGTCGTCTTCGGCTGCCCGGCGGACGAGATCCCGGCTCCGCTGACCGTCGAGCGAGGCGGCGGCAAGGCCGTGTCGGCAGCCGCGGGCGCGTGGGACGAGATCGACGCGGCGCTCTACGCGCACCCGGAGTTCGAGGACACCGTGTTCCTCGCCTCGCGTTGGATGCGGCGCGAGCGCGCGTTCATCACGGGGGCGCGATCGCTGCAGGGCGAGGCGGAGGCGCCGACCCAGGCCGTGGTCGCCGCGATCGAGGCGGTCGGCAAGCTGCCGTCCGCGGACGCGATCGTCGAGCACGTTCGGCTGGAGGGCGACGTCGAGGAGGGTGGAGGCCTGTGCGCGCGGATCCACTTCCTGCTTCGCTCCGACGAGGAAGCGGGGCTCGACGAGCTCGCCGCCGCGCTGCAGACCGCGCTGCCGGACGCAGCGTGGTCGAGCGATCCGGTGGTCTGCGGTCTGCGCCCGAACGACGAGGTGACGGCGGCGGTGAAGGGGGCGATGGACGTGCTCGGTCGGCACTTCGTCGACCACCCGGGTCGCCTGCCGTTCGGGACCGACTTCGGCAACGTGTCGCAGCGCGTGCCGTCGGCGCTGATCGGAATCGGCCGCCCGGGCGGCTGGGCGTTCCACACGGACGAGGGCGCGGAGCAGTTCGCACACGACGGCGAGGAGTGCGCGCTCTCGATCGCCCAGGTGCTCTCGCTGGCGTCGGTCCGCCTGCTGCAGCCGCGCGAGGCGCCGGCCCCGCCGACCTAGAAGACGTTGCTCCAGTGCGCGCCGCGGTGCACCGACTGCCTCGCCTCGCACGCGGGCGGCTGCTGGCCAGGCGTGCAGACCCTGACGGTCGCGCGCACGGCGTGGAAGCCGATCGCCCTGAAGGTGTAGAGGATCCGGTACCTGCCTCCCGGCAGCTCGTACGCCGTCGAGATGCCGAGCTGGCGCCAGCCGATCCGCGCATTCCCGTCCGAGAGCGCGCAGCTGATCGACGTCGGCAGGTACGTCTTCCCTGCGCGCGGAAGCGCGTACTGCTTCTTGTCGCCCTCGCAGTTCCGGATCACCTCGGCGGCGCTCTTGCTCCGCTGGAGATGGAAGCGGTAGACATGGGCGGCACCGGCGGCCGGGCCCAGGAGTGCGAGAGAGATCAGCGCCGCGACGAGCGGGACGACGAGCCGCGGGTGCGACGCCGGGACGCCCGCGGCGCGCCGCGCTCCGGCTGCTCGAACCACTGCCGCTCGCACGGTCCGATCATAGGCTGCTCAGTCGCGCTTTTCGTTCCAATCTCGGCACAGACGAGTGACGACTTTGCCGGTACGTTGCCATCCATGGCAAAGACGAGCACCACCCCGTGGGGAGCTGCGAGCGTCGTCGACGAGGTCAACGTCCAGCAGCGCGCAGGCGAGAAGCGGTTCTCGTCGGTCGTGCAGCTGCTCGAGGCCGGCGGCGAGCGGCTCGTCCGGTTCTCCTACACGACCGGCGGCGCCGGCTCGAGGAAGGGCGTCGTCCGGCGCGGTCCCGTCACGCTGCGCGCGCGCGACCTGGAACGCCTGCGCGCGGATCTCGGCAAGCATCCCGAGCTCGCCGCCTTCCTGGGGTTGACCCCTTCCGGCGGGACGGCCGCGAACGGGAAGGAGGTGGGCGCCTAGACGGGTGCGAGAGCGAAATCGCGCGCCGCGTCGAGCAGCGAGGCGAGGATCAGCGCCCCGTCGCCCGAGCCGAGCAGGGGGTCGACGGCGTGCTCGGGGTGCGGCATCAGGCCCATCACGTTCCCGCGCTCGTTCACGACGCCCGCGACGTCATCGACGGAGCCGTTCGGGTTGTCGCCGACATAGCGGAGGACGATCTGGCCGTTCTGCTCCAGCTGCTCGATCAGCTCCGGCGGAGCGAACCAGCATCCTTCGCCGTGCTTCACGGGGATGACGAGCTCCTGGCCCTGCCGGCAGCGGGACGTGAAGGGCGGCGCGTCCAGCTCGACGCGCACCGCGACGTCGCGGCACACGAACGAGAGCGAGGCGTTCGGGCGTAGAACGCCTGGCAGCAAGCCGGCCTCGCACAGGATCTGGAAGCCGTTGCAGATCCCGAGCACCGGCCCGCCGGCCGCGGCGAACTCCGTCACTGCCCGCATTGCGGGCGAGAAGCGCGCGATCGCGCCACAGCGCAGGTAGTCGCCGTACGAGAACCCACCCGGCAGCACGACCGCCCCGACGTCCTCCGGCAGTCGCTCGGCCGCGTGCCAGACGAGCACGGCGTCCGCGCCGAGCGCGTTCAGCGCCCAGACGGCGTCGTGGTCGTCGTTCGAGCCGGGAAAGGCGACGACTGCGACCCTCGGACGCGCTCCGCTCACGCTGCGATCTCGATCTCGTAGCTCTCGATCAGCGGGTTGGCGAGGAGCTCCGCGCACATCCGTTCGACGTCAGCACGCGCCTGCTGTGGATCGACGACGTCGACCTCGAGGTCGATCACGCGGCCGACGCGCGCTTCGGCGACGGCGAACCCGAGGTGGCGCAGCGAGTCCTCGACCGCCTGCCCCTGCGGGTCGAGGATCCCCTGCTTCGGGCGGACGAGGACGGTCGCCTTCATGCCCCGGCGTCCAGCTGCAGCACGGCGGTCGGATCGGCGACGTAGTCGTCGAAGGCGAGGCCCGTCAGGCGCTCGAAGGCCTCGACGTAGCGCGCGCGCGTCCCGGCCACCACGTCGTGCGGCAGCTCGGGGCCGGGCGGAGTCTTGTCCCAGCCAAGCGACTCGCAGTAGTCGCGCACGAACTGCTTGTCGAACGAGGGCTGCGCTCCGCCGGGGGCGTACTCGTCCGCGGGCCAGAATCGCGAGGAGTCCGGCGTGAACGCCTCGTCCGCGAGCACGAGCGTCCCGTCGGCGTCGAGCCCGAACTCGAACTTCGTGTCGGCGATGATGATCCCGCGCGCGGCCGCGTGCTCGGCCGCGAAGCGATAGAGAGCGAGCGCCGTCTGCTCGACCTCTTCGAACCGCTCCTCGCCGACGAGCGCCGCCGCCTGTGCGGCGTCGATGTTCTCGTCGTGGCCCGTCGTCGCCTTCGTCGAGGGTGTGAAGATCGGCTCCGGAAGCCGCTCGGACTCCCGCAGCCCCTCCGGAAGCGCGCGTCCGGAGGTCGAGCCCGAGTGCTGGTAGTCCTTCCACCCGGACCCGGCGAGATAGCCGCGGACGACGCACTCGAGCGGGAGCATCTCCAGTCGACGGCACTCGGTCGACCGGCCGTCGGGCCGCAGTCCGAGCAGATGGTTCGGGCAGATCTGCTGCGTCTGCGCGAACCAGAAGGCCGAGAGGCCCGTGAGCACACGACCCTTGTCGGGGATCTCCGTTGGGAGCACGACGTCGAACGTCGAGATCCTGTCGCTGGCGACGAGCAGCAGGCGCTCGTCGTCGATCGTGAACAGCTCGCGAACCTTCCCGCTCGCGACGTGGACGAGCGTCTCAGACATGAGCCTCCTCTCGGGTCAGGGAATCGAGCCGGTCGAAAACGGCATCGAGATGGCGCGTGTGGGCGTCGAGGTCGAAGGTCTCGGCAAGGTCGATACGGCCCGCGATGCGCTCGTCGGCCTCGACGAGCGCCCGGAAGTCGAGCTCCTCGTCCCACGCTCGCAGCGCGTGCTCTTGCACGAGGCGGTACGCCTCGCCGCGCGGCAGGCCGCTCCCGACGAGCGCGAGCAGGACGCGCTGGCTGAAGAAGAGCCCGCCGCTCGCCTCGAGGTTCGCGCGCATGCGCTCGGGCAGGACGACGAGCCCCTTGACGAGCCACGCGAACCGGTCGAGCATGTAGTCGAGGGCGAGGAAGGCGTCCGGGAGGACGACGCGCTCGGCGGAGGAGTGCGAGATGTCGCGCTCGTGCCAGAGGGGCACGTTCTCGAGTCCGACCGTCGCTGCCGCCCGCACCACGCGCGCCAGCCCGCAGATGCGCTCGGCGACGATCGGGTTCCGCTTGTGCGGCATCGCCGACGAGCCCTTCTGCTTGGCGGCGAACGGCTCCTGCACCTCGCGCACCTCGGTCCGGGCCAGGTGGCGGATCTCCAACGCGAAGCGCTCCAGCGACGACGCGACGAGGGCGAGCCCGGACAGCAGCTCAGCGTGCCGGTCACGCGGGATCACCTGCGTCGAGACCGGCTCCGGCTCGAGCCCGAGCCGCTCGCAGGCGATGCGCTCGAGCTCCGGGTCGGTCGCCGAGTACGTGCCGACGGCGCCGGAGAGCTTGCCGATCCGCATCGTCTCCAGCGCGCGGCGTAGCCGCTCGCGCCCGCGGTCGAGCTCGAACGCCCAGCCGGCAAGCTTGAGCCCGAACGTGGTCGGCTCGGCGTGCACGCCGTGCGTCCGCCCGATGCAGACGGTCGCGCGATGCTCCTGCGCCCGCGCGACGACGGCGGCGAGGGCGTGTTCGATCCCGGCCAGGAGGAGCGCGCCCGCATCCCGCACCTGCAGGGCGAGCGCGGTGTCGACGATGTCGGACGACGTCAGGCCGTAGTGGACCCAGCGGCCGTCCTCGCCGAGCTCTGCCTGCACGGCGTCGACGAACGCGGCCACGTCGTGGCCGGTCACCTGCTCGAGCTCCGCCACCCGCTCGGGCGCCGGCGCGCGCGCCTGTTCGCGGACGGCAGCGGCGGCATCCGCGGGAACGACCCCAAGCTCGGCCCACGCGTCCAGCGCCGCGAGCTCGACTGCCAACCACGTCTCGAGCTTTCTCTCGTCCGACCAGACGCGCGCCATCGCCGGACGGGAGTAGCGGGAGATCACTCAGCTGATCGTATCGGGGCTTCCCGACGCCCCGAGGATGCGCGCGGCGAGCACGGCCGCGTTGCGAGCGCCGTCGACGCCGACGCACGCGACCGGCACGCCGGGCGGCATCTGCACGATCGAGAGCAGCGCGTCGAGCCCGTCGAGCACGCTCTTCGAGGAGCGCAGCGGCACGCCGATCACGGGCAGGTCGGTGTGCGCGGCGACGACCCCCGGCAGCGCGGCGGCGAGCCCGGCTCCGCAGATGAGCACCTTCAACCCTCGTGTTCGTGCCGACGACGCGTACTCCGCGACCGCATGCGGGTCGCGGTGCGCGGAGCGCACCTCGAACTCGCTCGCGATCCCCCGATCCGCGAGCTCGTCGAGGGCGTCCTGCATCCGCTCGCGGTCGGACTCCGACCCGACGAGGATCCCCACGACGGGCTCAGGAGACGACACGCGCCTCCTCCAGAGCGATGTCGCGGCGATAGCGGGCGCCGTCGAAAGTGATCGCCGCCGTCGCCTCGTACGCCAGTGCACGCGCGCGCTCGAGATCGCTGCCGAGGCCGGTCACGTTCAGAATCCTGCCACCGCTCGTCACCAGCTCGCTGCCGCGTAGTGCAGTTCCCGCATGGAAGACGAGGGCGCCGAGCGCCTCGGCGTCGGGCACGCCGTCGATCGGCGACCCGACGTCCGGTCGCTCCGGATACGCGCCTGCGGCAAGGACGACCGTGACTGCGGCGCCCTCGACCGGGCCGACGGTCACGCCGCGGAGGTCGCCGCTCGCCGCGGCCGCCAGCGCGGCGAGCAAGTCGCCCTCGAGCCGCGGCACGATCGCCTGCGTCTCCGGGTCGCCGAACCGGCAGTTGAACTCGAGCACGCGCGGGCCGTCCTCGGTCAGCATCAGGCCGGCGTAGAGCAATCCGAGGAACGGCGTCCGGCGGGCGGCGAGCTCGGCCAGCACTGGCCGGTGGATCCGGTCGACGAGCTCCTCGACCTCGCGCTCGTCCAGGGGCGGCACCGGGGAGAACGCGCCCATGCCGCCGGTGTTCGGGCCGGTGTCGCCATCGCCGATGCGCTTGTAGTCGCGAGCGGCCGCGAGCGGCAACGTGCGGCTGCCGTCGGTGAGCGCGAAGACGGACAGCTCCTCGCCGTCGAGCAGCTCCTCGACGACCACCGACCCACCGAGCGCGCCGGCCGCGGCGAGCGCGGCGTCGACCTCTTCCTGCGTCGTGCAGACGAAGACGCCCTTGCCCGCCGCGAGACCGTCGGCCTTGACGACGCACGGGGGCTCTGGGTCGGAGAGGCTCGCCGCGGTGGGCACACCCGCAGCTGCGAGGATCTCCTTCGCGAAGCCCTTCGATCCCTCGATCCGCGCAGCGGCGGCGCTGGGCCCGAACGCGGCGATCCCCGCGTGGCGCAACTCGTCGGCGACGCCCGCGACGAGCGGCGCCTCCGGCCCGACGACGACGAGGTCGACGTCGAGCGCGCGAGCGAGGCCGACGAGCCCGTCGCCGTCGTCGGCGCGCATCGGATGGCACTGCGCGAGTGCGGCGATTCCAGGGTTGCCGGGCGCCGCGTGCAGCTCGTCGAGGAGCGGGCTCCGGCTGAGCTTCCAGGCGAGCGCGTGCTCACGTCCTCCGGAGCCGACGATCAGCACCCGCACGCGGCGAGTCTACGGAAGCGGCCGGCGCGTTTGAGGGCGCGCCCGGCTGCGCATGGAAAGAGCGTGCACGAGCCCGGACTCGACCAGCACGAGTGGCGGACGCAGTGGGAGGCGCTTGAGCCTGACCTCGCGGACTCGCCGGCCGAAGCTCTTCCCGAGGTCGGACGGCTGATCGACGAGATGCTCGACGACCGCGGTTACGAAGTGGCCTCCGATCCGGAGATCGATCGGGAGCTGGAGATCGCGCGCGAGATCGTCCAGCGGCTCGACGCGGGCGAGACGGTCGACCCCGGCGATCTCGGCATGGCCGTCAACGCTTACCGCAGCGTGTACGAGCAGCTGGCGACGGAATACCGCTCGCCCTGAGCGCCGGCACGCCCTCGTCACACCGCCGTCACCCATGCGTGCGCCGCGGCGCGGTAGCGTTCGTGCAGGGGCGATGCGCTCCCCCTCCCCATGGGGTGGGAAGAGCGAGGGCGGATCCTGCTCGCGGCGGGGCTACGCTTCCTCGATGGCGCTCGGCGAGCCGACGAGCGAGGCTCCTCCCTACAGCACGGCGGCCGTCGAGGTCGTTCGGCTTCCGGACGGCGAGCTCGAGCGCGACCTGCTCGCGGTCGAGGAGCCGCTGGAGATCCGCATCAACGACGAGCCGGTCGCGGTGACGATGCGCACGCCGGGGCACGACGAGGAGCTCGCGCTCGGGTTCTGCCTCTCGGAACGGCTCCGACCGACCGCCGTCCGCCTGCCCGACGACCTCGCTGCCAACGCCGTCGAGGTCGACGCGACTGGCTTCGACCCGAGCCGTCTCCAACGCAGCTTCTACACGTCGTCGTCGTGCGGCGTCTGCGGCAAGGGCGCCCTCGAGGCGGTCGCGGTCGACGCGCCGCGCGTCGAGAGCCGTCTGACGATCCCGGTCGGCCTCGCCGCCGCGCTGCCCGACCGGCTGCGGACCGCGCAGGCCGCCTTCGCCGTCACCGGCGGGTTGCACGCGACCGGCCTGTTCGACCGGAGCGGGGAGCTGCTCTGCCTGCGGGAGGACGTCGGCCGCCACAACGCGTTCGACAAGGTCGTCGGCTGGGCGTTCCGCGAGCGCGGGCTCCCCCTGGCCGACGGGATCCTCTGCGTCAGCGGCCGCCTCTCGTTCGAGCTCGTCCAGAAGGCCGCTGTCGCCGGGTGCCCGATCCTCCTCGCCGTCGGGGCGCCGTCGAGCCTGGCCGTCGAGCTCGCAGGCGACCGCGGCGTGACGCTCTGCGGTTTCGTCCGCGACGGCCGGGTCAACGTCTACACGGAGCCGTGGCGCATCGCCCGGTGACGGGCGTCCTGCTCGTCGGCGGGGCGAGCACCCGGTTCGGATCGCCGAAGGCGCTCGTGCCGCTGCACGGCCGCACCCTCGCCGAACGCGCCTGGGACACGCTCGGCTTCTGCGAGGAGCGGCTCGCCGTCGGCAAAGCCGCCGACGGGCTCGAGCTGCCGTTCCCGTTGCTCGACGACGGCACCGATGTTCGCGCCCCGATCGCCGGCGTCGTCGCCGCGCTGCGGGCGGCGCGCAACGACCTCGCCGTCGTTCTGCCCGTCGACACCCCGCGGGTCGAACGCGACACGCTGGTCGCGCTCGTCGACGCCTGCCGAGACGCAGCGGTCCCGCAGACTGGACCGCTCCCGGGTGCGTACCGCCGGTCGGCGCTGCCGGTGCTCGAGCGGCGCCTCGCCGCCGGTGGGCTCTCGCTGCGCGATGCGCTCGACGAGCTGCACGTGTCGATCGTCAGAATCGACCCTGTGCTGCTCGTGAACGTCAACACCGCCGATGACCTTGCGCGCCTCTGACCCCGTTTTGTTTGCCGACGCCGCGGCCTACCAGCAGTTCATGGGCCGCTACAGCGACGCGCTCGCCCCGAGGTTCGCCGACGCCGCGGGCGTCGCGCCGGGCGAGCGGGTACTCGACGTCGGCTGCGGCGCCGGCGCGCTGACCAGCGTCCTCGCGGAGATCGTCGGTGCCGACCACATTGCGGGCGTCGACCCCTCCGAGCCGTTCGTCGCCGCCGCCAGCCGACGCGTCCCCGGCGCCGACCTGCGCGTCGCCACCGCGGAGTCGCTTCCGTTCGAGGACGAGACCTTCGACGCCGCCCTCTCGCAGCTCGTCTTCCACTTCGTCGACGACCCGGCGCGGGCAGTCGCGGAGATGAAGCGCGTCACGCGGAGCGGCGGCCGCGTATCCGCCTGCGTCTGGGACATGACCGGCGGGATGACGATGCTGCGCTCGTACTGGGACGCAGCGCGTGAGGTCGACGACAGGGCGCCGGACGAGATCGAGCGCTTCGGCGGCAAGCCGGGACAGCTCGCGACGCTCTGGCGCGAGGCGGGCCTTCGGGACGTCGTCGACGACGAGATCGTCGTCGCCGCGGGCTACCGCGACTTCGACGAGCTCTGGCGGGCGTTCCTCGGCGGCGTCGGCCCGGTCGGGGTCCACCTCTCCTTGCTCGACGACGCCCAGCGTTCCGAGCTCGCGGCGGCGCTCCGCCGCCGGATCGGCTCACCGGAGGGCCCGTTCGAGCTGACCGCGCGCGCCTGGTTCGCGGGCGGCACCGTCTGATGGAGCAGCGCGTCAGCCTGATCACCCTCGGCGTCCGCGACCTCGCCCGCGCCCGCGCGTTCTACGAGGCGCTCGGCTGGAAGACGAACGCGGCTCCCGACGATGGCGTGGTCTTCTTCCAGGCCGGTGGCCTCGTCGTCGCGCTGTGGGATCGTGCCCAGCTCGCGGAGGACAGCGGAGTCGAGGACGACGGCGGCTGGGGCGGGATCACGCTCGCCCACAACGTCCGCTCCCCGGCCGAGGTCGACGCCGTGATCGCCGAGGCGGAGGCCGCTGGGGCGACGATCCCGCGCCACGGCGCAGAGACCTTCTGGGGCGGGTACTCGGGCGTCTTCGTCGACCCCGACGGCCACGCCTGGGAGGTCGCGCACAACCCGCACTGGACGCTGAACGAGGACGGGTCGGTCAGCCTCTGACCAGCACGCGCTCGCGCTCGGCGCCCGTACCCACCCACGAGACCTCGACCTCGAGCGCGCGCTCGACGAAGTCGACGTAGCGCCGCGCCGCGTCCGGCAGCTCCTCGCCGAGCGGCTCGCCCCAGCCGGGCAGCGTCTCGTACACCGGCCGCGCCGAGTGGAAGTCGCTCTGGTGCGCCGGGAACTCGTCGACTCGTTCGCCGTCCCGCAGCTCGTACGCGGTGCAGACCGGCAGCTCGCCGAACGCCGACAGGACGTCCAGCTTCGTCAGCGCGAGCGAGGTGATCCCGTTCAGCCGCACCGCGTACCGGAGCGCGACCAGGTCGAGCCAGCCGCAGCGGCGCTCGCGGCCGGTGACGGTGCCGAACTCGCCGCCGAGCTCGCGCAGCCGCTCCTGGTCGGGCCCGTCGATCTCGGTCGGGAACGGACCGGCGCCGACGCGGGTGACGTACGCTTTCGCGACCCCGACGACCGCGTCGATCCGCGTCGGCCCGACCCCGATCCCCGTGCACGCGCCGCCGGCGACGACCGGCGACGAGGTGACGAACGGGTACGTGCCGTGGTCGATGTCGAGCAGCGTCCCGTGAGCGCCCTCCAGCAGCACCGCCCGCCCGTCGCGCAGCGCGCGCTCGACGAGCAGTGACGTATCGGCCAGGTACGGCCGGAGCCGCCGGGCGTAGCCCTCGTAGCGTGCGGCCAGCTCCTCGAGCTCGATCGGCTCGACCCCGTACACGCGCTCGAGCCAGACGTTCTTCTCGGCGAGCGCGACCTCGATCTTCTGCCGCAGGATCTTCGGGTCGAACAGGTCCTGGAGCCGGATCCCGAGCCGGTACGCCTTGTCCGCGTAGGTCGGCCCGATCCCGCGCCGCGTCGTCCCGATCTGGAGCTTGCCGAGCCGGCGCTCGCCGGCCTGGTCGATCGCCAGGTGCCACGGCATGATCACGTGCGCGTTGCCGGAGAGGCGCACGAGCTCGGTCGAGATTCCGCGCTCCTCGAACCCGTCGAGCTCCTCGATGAAGACGCCCGGGTCGACGACGCAGCCGGCACCGATCACGCACTCCTTCCCCCAGAGGATCCCGGAGGGCATGTGCCGCAGCTTGTACGTCTCGCCGTCGGCGACGATCGTGTGCCCGGCGTTCGGCCCCCCGTTGTAGCGGCAGACGAGATCGGAATCCTGGGCGAGCAGGTCGACGATCTTCCCCTTCCCCTCGTCGCCCCACTGCGCGCCGACGATCACGGTCGCGGGCACGGCCGGAGTATGCCTCCCGAGGAGGTCTGCGCTAGGCGGCCGAGACCGCGCGCAGCCGTGCGATCCGGCGCACGCGGATCCGGTGGCCGCGGTGGCAGGCGGTGAAGCCGACGTCGGCCTGGAGGCGCAGCGACCCCTCGACGATCGTGCCGATGATCTGCTCGGCCCAGCGATGCTCCTCGCGGCAGCGCTCGCACGGCACCGCGAACGAGGTGGCGTCGGAGCCGAGCCAGACGACCTGGTGCTCGTCGAGGTTGGTCACGCGGCCGGGGCCAGGTCCGCGAACTTCGCGAACCGGCGGAGGAAGGAGAGCTTGACGAGGTCGGTGGGGCCGTTGCGGTGCTTGGCGAGATGCACCTCGGCGAGCCCCTGGGCGTCGGACTCCTCGCCGTGGTAGTACTCGTCGCGGTAGATGAAGAGGACGAGGTCGGCGTCCTGCTCGATCGAGCCCGACTCGCGAAGGTCGGAGAGGATCGGCCGCTTGTCGTGGCGCTGCTCGACCGCCCGCGAGAGCTGCGAGATGGCGATGATCGGAACGTCGAGGTCGCGGGCGAGCACCTTCAGCGAGCGCGAGATCTGCGAGACCTCCTGCACCCGGTTCTCGGCGCTCGTGCCGGAGGTCATCAGCTGCAGGTAGTCGATGACGATCAGGCCGAGGTTCGGCTCGCGCATCTTCAGCCGCCGCGCCTTCGAGCGGATCTCCATCAGCGTGATCGAGCCGGTGTCGTCGACGTAGATCGGCGCCTTCGCGAGCTTGTCGCAGGCTGCGGTCAGGCGCGGCCAGTCCTCCTGCGCGAGCTTGCCGGTGCGCAGGCGCTGCGACTCGACCTTCGCCTCCGAGCACATCATCCGCTGCGTCACCTCGAGCTTCGACATCTCGAGCGTGAACAGCGCGACCGGGACGTTCTGGCGCACGGCCAGGTTCGCCGCGACGCAGAGGCCGAACGCGGACTTGCCCATGCTCGGTCGCGCGGCGACGACGATCAGGTTCCCCGGCTGGAAGCCCGAGGTCAGCCGGTCGAGCTCGCGGAAGCCCGACGCCATTCCGGTGACGTCTGCGCCCGCCTCGTACAGGGCCGTGATCCGCTCGAACGAGTCCTTGAGCAGCTCCTCGATGTGGCTGAACTCGCCCGCGACGCGCTCCTGCGAGAGGTCGAAGACGACCTGCTCGGCGCGGTCGACGAGCTCCTCGGCCGTCATCCCCTCGCGCTCGAGCCCGAGCCGGGCGATCTCGCTGCCGGCCCGCACCAGGCCACGGAGCGTCGCCATCTCGCGGACGATCCGCGCGTAGTGGCCTGCGTTCGAGGAGGCGGGGACGAGCGCGGCCAGCTCGTTGATCCGCGCCCGCCCCCCGATCTCCTCGAGCTCGCCACGCCGCTCGAGCTCGTCGGCGAGCGTGATCGCGTCGACCGGCTCTCCTTTCGCGTAGAGGTCGAGCGCCGCCTTGTAGATGAGGGCGTGGCTTGCCCGG
>Ga0070741_10010582_pt1 | contig 17356 bp, 18 predicted proteins | sample Coa_R1_4_FD_66440 | JGI IMG/M metagenome (GOLD analysis project Ga0070741, IMG submission 66440) | Surface soil microbial communities from Centralia Pennsylvania, which are recovering from an underground coalmine fire - Coalmine... | ecosystem: Environmental > Terrestrial > Soil > Unclassified ...
GGGACGAACCACAATGGCTAGCGGCGCAGCTCCAAGCTCTTTTCGGCTCAATTCTGTTGATCGACTTGGCAGACAGATCGATTCAGTCGTGCTTGCGGCGGCTGAGACTGTCTTTCCGAGGGCACTTGAATACGGCACGAATTTGCTCGGTGACACGGCCGTTGTTGCAAATATGCTTGAAGAGGTTGCAGCGACCGTATCACAACTGATTGCGCGACGAGACCCACCCGGTGAACCCACACCCATTCGAAATCTGCCGGGTTATGTCTTCCGCGCGTTCGTGCGGGAGGTGAACCGGCTGAAGAACAAAGAACTCGCGGTGCTGGACGCTGCCATTGCAGGGCACACCCTGGCGCAAAGACTGGCTGACCCGGCGCGTCAGTTGGAAATGAAACTTCTGGTGGAGGAGTGCCTAGCCAAATTCGATTTCGTGGAGAGAGATATGTGCTGGCGACGGCTGGAAGGGTTCACTTGGGACGAAATCGGCCCCGTTCACGGGCTCTCCGGCCATGCGGCAGAGGTCAGATTCCGAAATGCGGTACGAACCGTCAAAGCCAAGCTCGCGCGATCAAGAAAGCCGTTGCCACCTACTGCCCAAACCGCTCAAAATGAGCGGTTGATGCCAGCGATGGAGGCCGATGACGACAAAGGAAAAACCTGAATTTAATGACGAGTTTAGCGAAGCCGAGTTCTTTGGCTTTGCCAAATCCTACCTCTCAGAAGCGTTTCCCAACCCACAACGTGTTGGCTGTCCACCGGATTCGGACCTACAGCGGATGGCTGAACAACCCGTTGAGGCTCGCGATGCCGCAGCCAGCGAACACCTGACCTGTTGTTCCCCGTGCTTCAACCGGTACATGGAAATTTTGGCGAACCTAAGGCGTAGAAAAGCAGCCGGACAATAGTCGGCCCGCCTAATCGTGCAGCCTGGATTCTATGTCGCTAGTCCCAATTAGGCATTGGAAAGGGGAGGGGCCGCTCCGGTGGTAATGGGGGAAGGAAGATGGCGAGTAGCGGTATGACTTAAGAAAACGCCTCTGCTCGCAACGCTTTCTTGGCAGCATTGTGGCTCACGTTGCGCACCCAACTACCAACTTGCTTCCTCCTTGCATGAAAGCGAAGGAGAATGACACCGAACACTCACAAAGAAGCCGTCGATGGGAGGTTTCTGAGCAACTTGAGCAGTTCCCGGACCGGGGCTGGTTCCATCCATAAGTAGAGCGTAGTCTCCAGAGCGAAATCGTAGGGAGCCATACAAATTCATGAGACCAAGAAATATCGGGCGGAATCCATAACCACGCCTAGCATCAGATTCAAAACGCGAGGTCCCCTCAGTTACGGCGGCTTCCAACGCCCTTCCATGATCCGCTAGTCCGGCAAATCTTTTCGCCCGCCTCAAACTCCTTAGAACTCCAATCCCGCGGTCGACGGCAACAAATTCAAACACGCCTTTTGCGGCGCGAAAAGCAAGAATCCCTGTGCCTGGAGCTTCAGAATGCTCGTGAATGTTGCTATGCAGCTCCCCCATTGCTGCGGTCAGCTGCCCTGATGTCGTAGTCGGCAGACAAGCGATCTCAGTAGCCGCCTTTTTTGCTCCCATCAGAAACTTAGTCCACACGGCATCACCCGTTGTCTCAGCACGGACGGCTCGGAGGAAGCCCGTTCGCCGGCTTTCTCCGCCCACCCACGACTCACGCCCCTCCTTCAGTGCCTCTACCATACGACCTGCCCCGTTTTTCGTCATCCAAGTACCATTCGGAGGTGGCGGCAATTGGCCCATCGCTTCAATGGAGAGGAGTTCGAGCAGCGGACCAAGGCTATTGGGTGCATATGGTGCACTCTTGTGCGCGGCTTCAAGTGAGCCTCTTGCCGCGGCAAAACCCAAGCCATCCACCGCACTGAAGGTGAGGGGTTTGAATTCCGTCATCCGCATGGTCGCAATTGAAGAGGTCTCTGGTTAAGCATTGGGGCGTAAGCCTTGGCTATGATTTTCCAGTTTTGCGAAAGCAGCGCGTCTAGCGTGCCAGCCTTTTTTGTTGGCCACGAACGCCAGGTCACCCTTCCTGGCGCCGAAAGAGTGGCGCGCTGGCGGGATTTCGTCTTCATGAAAACAGTAGATTCCACCAAGCTGACATCGGAAAAGTCCCGTGTCAGTGTTGGGAGATACTTAGTCCCGCCGCGAACGATCAGGTGCAGCGGTCTGTTAACCTTTTCTGCCAACCGCCTAAGTTTTTCCAAGTGCCACTCCGTCCGAGCTGCCCAACCCGCGCCAGTGGCAAACTCGAACGCTACGTGCGTCACTTCGGGCCTCGCGTTGACGTACTCGGTCCATCGTTCCCAGTCTCTATCTGTCCTGGCATTCAAGTGCAGCGCAGCTGGCATACCCTCACTCAGAAACTCCTCGTGAACAATCGCGATCCGCTTCATGCTGTGCAAGTCATCCCAACGTGGTTGGTCTAGGAACAGACTGTAGTTGGGAGCCGTTACTAGGACAACGCCGAGTTGCTTTAACGCGCGGATTCTTTCACGCCTCAGTAATCCGAGCGACCACCAACGCTCCAACGGCGCGTCACTAGCTGTACCTGTGAGGATGACCTGGACATCTGCGCCCAGAATAAATCCTTTGGCGAGTGCCTGCTTGTCTGCGTATCGCGGCTCGCCGTCTTGGCGATGGATCACGCTGTAGAGTGGCAAGCAAACCACTGGCGCCTTGAAAGGAATTACTCGCTTGTGTCCGTGATAGATCAGAGGAATTAGTGACGGCAAATGCTGTAGCGACAAGACGGCGTTTCGCGGCACGTTGTCAAATGCGAATCCCCCAACTTCACGCACGCGTTGGGCAAATTGATCCGGTTTGTTTCTGCATACGGTATCGCAATCTGTTGGGTTCTTACAGCAAAAGCCCAGACAATCAAATAACGAGCTTGCAAGTTGAAGGCCACCACACAATCCACGGTCGGGACAGCGTGAGCAGCCCATTGCGGGCGTTTGATGACTACCGTCGTGCCAAAGGCGACGTTCGCGGCGGAGATTACGAGGTGATTGTTCGTGGCCGGGCAGTTCCGTTAGCATATTGTTACCTCCACCACTCCGGCCACCATATGCGTCGTTTGCACCACGCCACATGCTTCACCGTGTGACGATTGCAGCGCTTCCTTCAGTTCAGGGGTCGGACTGTTGAAGGTTGCGACGAGGTCGAGCCCACGCATTGCGTGAACTTGCTCTCCTTCAAGCCGAATTCCCAGTTTCTCGCCACAAGTAGCCGTTCGATCGCCTTGGAGTTTTGCTGCATAGGACCGCGGCTTCGATTCTGGCTGCTGCGTAAAAAGCGTTGGCGTGGCGAGTTTGATTCGCATGCGATCAAGACCCTTCCGGAATGCAGGCGCGGCTTTTCTGATGAAGTCCATTCCCATGGTCAAGCCTCCCCAAACAGCGGACGGTATTGTTTTGCTCGCCCTGCGTTCATCTCTACGACTAACCCAAGGGCTGTGAGAGCCGCCAGACGATTGTTCCAAGCAGTTTGTGTTACCTTTTCGTTCTCTCCGTGCTCCCGCATCAGTTGCCCCGCGTTGGTGACACCTTTCTGGACAAGGTCGAAAGTAAGGCGTTGCTTGGCGTCTAGGTTTCCGACAAGCCGCGCTTTGTTGGGCCTGCCTTTTCGATCGAGAGAGCAGAGCATCAGTACGCTGTTATCCGATTGCACTAGGACTTTCAACTCGTCTTCCACGGCCGAGGTCGCGTTGGCGACCACGGGATAAAAATTCGATCGGCGCCCTCGAACTTTCTCCCGAAACGCGAATACTGCCTCTCTTAAGAAGCTTGCCGTTGCGACTTGAACACCGCTGAAATCCAGAAATAATTCCTCAGGTTTCGCGGGTTCATCCTTCATCTGCGCGAGCATGTTCGCGAGCGCTTTTTGCCCATTGATTGCGCCCGCCAAGATTCCGCTGCGACTGCCAAGAATGCCCTGCATCTTGATCCGCATAATGGTCACCATCCTCACGTGAGATACATGAGCATAATTGCATGAAAGGCGTCCGCCGTCAAGTGGCCTGGAATCGAGGCTGTGGAAAACTTCCTCATGGCCTTTGGAATTTAACTTCGAGGGGGTAGTGGGGCCTGGCCCCGCATGCGCAAGAACCGCAAACGGGTTTCGATTTAAGGTGCTATCGACGCACACCGACTCTGTGCTTATATCCCGCATCCACGCCGCGAAGCAGGTCGCTCAAAGAAATGCCGAATCCGCTGCTAATGGTCAGCAGCGTAGTCAGCGAGGGCACTCTTTTGCCGCGCTCGATCAAACTGACCGCTGTTCGGTGCAGGCCGCAATGATCGGCGAAAGCCTCTTGGCTGAATCCCTGTTTGCCCCGCAGCTCCCTCATTCGCTTGCCCAACGCCAGTAGGACTGGTTGCATTCCCGCAGTCTGTGGGGTATGCTCTCGATTCGTCTACAGACAGAACGTCAACAGACAGGTAGAAACAGGCCGTGTTCCAGTTTCCCTATCCCGTTCCTGACCCGGCAGGGCTTCCGCCGCCGTCCACTGCGGAGGAATTTTTCGCGGCCATTGCCACGTTGTTCCTAGTTTTTGGCTTGGTCCTGTGGTTGTCGCCCGCACCATTCAGCCGACGAATTCTCCGCATCATCCTTAGCGGCGTGTGGCCGTTCACTGTGGCGGATCGCTGGATTCGAGCGCGTCTGGAGCATCGTCAGTGAATACGGCGAGGGACGATTTCAACGAGGCTGAATTCTTTGGCTCACCCAAGCTAATAGCGACCTCATTCAACCGTGCGTTTATGGCCTAAGCTGAGGGTATGAAGGCTACAATTCCTTTCTTGCTGCTCCCTTGCTTCCTCTTTTCGTTTGCGGTTACGCGGTGTGTCGCCGCAAATCACCAAAATACAATTCATTGCTGTCCGCAGCTCTTGGTAAACGGGCAACTCTTCCATTATGCGTTTTACGTAAGAGCTGCCGACGATCCGCGAAGTGGCTTCGAGTCCCACGTTCAGGCATGTCCCGCAGCTGAAGGAAAGCTTTCAGCCTCATCTCGCCCTGTACCTCCTCAATGTCACTGAGGCACGGCTGGCCTACTTTTCGGACCGACTCGATTTGGGAATGAAAAGTTTTTGAAAATTGTTTGTGAGTTTTTCCCGAAATTTTGCCTCATAGATAGTGAAAGGGGAAATTCGAAATGGCCGGTCGGAACGGCGTCAAGCGGCGAAGGTCAGACGTGCGACCTGCATCGGTATCGGTCCGGCTGCCCGCGATCCCCTTTCAGGAGACAAGTCCCCATGCAAAAGGAGAACAATTGCGGATGTGTTGTCTGTCAGGTTGAGCGAAGTCTGCTCAATTCGCTAAGCACACAAACAGCCCGAACCCACTTCCAAGCACTTGCCCGCAACCACTCGATTCTGAACCACTTCGATTCGCCCGCTGATGTGATCGTGCAGTTGCACGAGCACGAGCGGACGGAAGCCGTGAATCACAAAGCTTGGAACGGAATCCTGCATGCCCTGGTTGACTCCATCGCGGACAGGACTTTCGAAGAAATCGGGCAGCAATTGCTCCTCCTGGCGTATGTGCCCGCTATCCACAAGGCCTGCAGGGACATAAGTGTGCAGTTTCCGCACTTACCGCATGAGGACGTAGCGCAACAGGCGGCTGTGTGCTTCCTTGAAGCTGCAAGATCACCCGAGATGCGCCGGTTAAACGGCCAGCTACCTCTGGCACTCGTGAATAGGTTCCGGCAAGCCCTGTTTCGCTGGGCCATGAGGGAAAATCGACAGTCTCTGCCTCTCCAGCAGGGGCTTGTCGATTACGACGAACCAACGCCGAGCAACTTCGAACTGACCGTAATGCTGGAGAAGTTCCTCCAGCAGATGGTTCGGGAGGGGTTGCTTTCCGAAGAGGAACACCGACTCCTACTCAGGTTTAAGTGGGAGGGCTTCGAAGCCAGGGAACTGACGGGAGAGAACGCGGGTTCCACTACCAACGCTGTTCAAATGCGTCTCAAGAAGATCATCAAACGGCTGCGCCAAGCTGCCGAAACCACCGACGCGCCGGCCACGGATGGAGCGGAAGGGTCAGCTCCCGGCCAAACAGAAAATTTATTTGAATCCAAGAGACCATTTTCTCCGGGGAGCTGTGCATTTAGTAAGAGTGAGAAGGGAAACTCACCGGAGCGATCCCAACCTGGGCCGCAGCTTGAACCCGAAGTGCCGCCAGTTGCAGCATGACTTGGGGGCAACGTTGCGAGACTCAGGAATAGAGCTGACGTAACCAACCGGGAGCAGGATTCTCAGCGACGCCACCCTCCCTGCTGCTGATCCTGCTCCCAACTCCTTCGCTCCGGCAGACTCCCAATTCGCTGTTCTCAAGGAGGGACTGTCGATGTTTACGGTCATCGGCCAAAAGCGCCGAATTCAACTTACTCGTTTCGGCCGCGCAATCGGGTCGGGTATCGGCATGCTGTTGCTCGCCTCGCCCGCGTTCGCCCAGATTGGGGGCGACCGCGTCAGCTCGTTTCTCTCGAATTCCCTCAGTTATGCCCAAGGTCTCGGCATTTTTGGTGCCGGGTTCCTCGTCATCTGGGCTGTGGCAAACATCGCTCGCGAGCGGCCCAGCGGAAAGCAATGGGCTGGTGCTGGTGGCGCACTGCTGCTGTCGTCAGTTCTGCAGCTTCTTCGGACTTTTGCGGGCTGAACGGTGCCGCTTCGACTCAAACCCGTTGCACGCTCGCTCTCAATTCGAGCGGAGTTCCTCGGACTCGAATTGGAGGATTGGGGATTCGTGATCGCCTGGTCCATTGTGATGCGGCTGATTGGCGACCACATTCACCGCGTGTTTCTCGGCTTTATGCCGGTCTCGACCGTGATGACTTACGGCTCGGCTGCCTTCCTGATTGTGATAATTCGATGGGCGAAGCACGGCAAGCCACGCGGTTACCTCGTCGCATGGATTCAGCACTACTTCCGCCCAAAGGCACACTGCGCGCGTTGCAGTGCTTCAGACTTGCCATATTTGGTTGAGGATGAGCAATGATTCCGGCCTCCACGCTTCATCTTGTCGGCGTACTTATCGGTGCTCTTGCGCTTGTGACGCTCGCTCTGGCGGTTTTCTTGCCGCAAGCAGCCGCAGCGCGCCGTCGATCCGAGCGCGAAACGGGAAACGAACCAAAGCTGTCCTCGCTTGCGGCACGCGTGCCGGTGTCGGAGATTCGCGATGACTTGATCGTGCGCAGAGACGGCTCTTTCTGCGCCGGATGGGAATGCTCAGGAATCGCCGCGCAGTTTGCCAATGCCGAGCGTCTGGAGGCAGTGAGCAGCGCACTCGACGCGTTTATCAGGGGCATCCGGCACCCGGAAGTCGAATTTCAGTTCCGCTATTTGATTGATTACGAGACTCCGCGAGTCCTTGAAGGGCGAAAAGCGCTCGGCTATTGCGCCAATTCGCCTGCTGGCTGGCTAGAAGAGAACCGCCTCGCGTTCTGGCGTTCGGCCATCGATGCCGGTCAGATGCGCTCGATCCGGCTTCTGGTGTTCGTCTCTTGGAAACCGAAACACACCTGGGAGACGCGCTCTGCTGCGTCGCGCTTTGCGGCGGCATTGTGGCTAGGGCTCGTAGAAGACGGTTTCGGGAAGTTGCCAAAGGTAGTGAGGGCGGCGCTGAAGGAAGCGCGCACAACGGCACTCGTCCAGCGGAACCGAGAAGAACACAACAGTCTAGTCGCGGAATTCAATCACATCCTCGAAACCTACCGTCTCGGCCTCGAAGCAATAACGCCGCTTCGTCGGCTCAATGAGACTGAATTGGTTGAGTTGGTCTATTACGCGCTGAACCCTGCGGATCGCCAGCCGCCTAAGGCCAAAGAGCAATCCACACCATTGATAAATACCGACTGGTTTGAAGGAGCGCGGCTCATCGATCTCGGCGGAGTTCTGAAGGCGGTCGTCACGCTTTCGGAATTGCCCGAAGCTACGTTTGCCTCTCTGCTGCGACCGCTGTTGGCGCTCGACGTCTCATCCGAGGTCCTTTTGAACGTACGCGTTCCCGACCAGGCTGCGAAGGTTCGCAAACTCCGGGTCTTGCTCAAGAAGAGCTTGGCTTTTCAACTTCGCAAGGATGGTAGCCGCCGTCGCGATTTCCAGGCAGCAGCGATTGAGAAGGATACGGTTGACACTCTGGCGTCGGCTATCACGTCCTCGCAGCGCATTGTCGAGATCGAACTGGCGGCAGTTGTCTCCACTTCGAAGGCCGCCCGCAGTTCGGCCGAGCGGGACAAAGCAGAACAGGAGCTGGCGCAGCGCGTAGAGTCCGTCCTACAGGCGTTTGGGCAAATGAACGGGGCGCGCGGATACCGCGAAGAGACGGCTCTGCTCCGGACGTTTATTGCTTTTCTGCCCGGCGTTCACGGAGTTCGCAAAACGGACCGCGATTTCACGCTGCTTTCTGGTCAAGCGGCTGACTTCGTTCCGATTGAGCGTCCGTGGACTGGCACCGGCGACGGGAAGCCAGCTTTCCTGGCTCGGACACGCGAGGGGACTTTTCTCCGCTTCGATCCATTCAGTCCTGAGTTGCCGAACGGCAACATCCTCGTCACCGGAAAGACAGGTTCGGGCAAATCCTTCCTCATTAAGCAGCTCCTGTTGCAATTGCAGGTTTTGAATCCGCGAATCGCGATTGTCACGAAAGGAGCTGACTATCGGGCGCTGGTTGAATTGCTTGGCGGGCAATATCGAGAAATCAGTCTCCGCACAAACCTAGTGAAAAACCCCTGGGATCTCCAAGGCAACAGCGTAGAACCTGACTCGGGACAGATCGCAGGCGTTGCCTCGCTTGCGGCTCACATGGCAGGCAAGACCGGCTCAGACGATTCCGTGACGCTGAACTTCCTGGAGAAGGCCGTTCGGATGACCTACGAGCGCCTTCTCGCCATCGGAAAGATGCCGCGCTTCTCCGATCTGAAATGGACCTTGGAGCACTACCCATGCGAGAACGCGGTGATTGAGCAACTCGCACAACTCGTGGCTCTGAAGCTCAATCGTTGGACGGGCGAGGGTGTCTACGCACAACTATTCGATCGCGAAACGAGCCCCGAATTCGAAAAGGCAGAAGACATCATTTGCTATGACATCGACGGGCTAAAAGAGTCCCCGGAATTGCAGACCGCCGTCGCGTTCACCGTCGCGAGAGCCATCGACCAGCAGATCGGACGCAAGGATATTGGCGGAACTCTCCGCCCGACTATAGCGGTATTCGATGAAGTCTGGGCGATGTTGGCTGATCCGGTGCTGGGGGCGCAAATCCTCAACGCCTTCCGCACCGCCAGGAAGCGGTACGGCGCAATTATTGCCGCCAGCCAAGGAATTGAAGACTTCGTGGGCACAGCCGAGTCGCCGCATACGGTAGGACTGGCAATCCTGCAAAACACGGAGGCAAAGTTCATCTGTGCGCAGTTAGGCGAGCTCTCGCGACTCCGCGATGTGTTGCATCTCTCCGAGCCGGCAGTCGAAGCGGTCAAAGAGCTGCGCAACGTGCCGGGACATTTCGCAGAGAGCTACATGCTCATCGCCAACCAGCCTGAATCGAGCACGGTGATCCAACTCACGGCCACGCCATTTGATTATTGGGCGAGCACCAGCAATCCGCTTGAGACCGAGTTCCGTCAGAAGTTTGCCGGAGAGCATCCCGAACTCTCTGCTCTGGAAGTCATCTACCGGCTCGGCATGGCTCACCCAAAGGGGTTGGCTTTGCCGTCTTCGAAGAATCGAAAGGAAATCTATGCGACAGCACTCTAGAAAATTCGTAGTTCTCTCTTTGGTCACCGCCATCGGTCTGCTTGTGCCGGTCACAGCGCACGCTTTCATCGGCACCATGCCAGTCATTGACTGGACGGCAGTCGTTCGCATCGGCCGCCAGATTGGCATCTCCCAGGAGACACTGAACACGCTGGGGATGTACCTCCAGCAGTACAACCGGATCAACGCGGGCGTTCAGGAAGGCATCAGGCTGTCGCGTGGGCGACAGCTTCAAGGAGTTTTGAATCAAATCGTCGGCAGTCAGTTTCCTCAATTCCAGCAACTCCAGCGTGATTTCAATGGCGTGCTAGCTGATCCTTCCATTCTCCGCGGAGATTTGGAACTAGCCTACGGAGCCACGCCATCCGCGGATTTCCCAATTGGACGCAAGAAAAGGATGGATGCCGCCGATGCCACAGCTACGCTCGGCCTACTCGATGCTTCGCGAGCGGAGCTGGTTTCCCAGCAGGAAGAGTTGGATGCGGACGACATCGAGTCACGCGCAGCTCTAGCCAGTCCCAGTGGCGCAGCGAAGCTCTCTGCCGCAGCCAATGGCGCGATGTTGCGCTCGCAGGCTTATGACCAAAGGCTGCTGGCTCGACTAATGCGACTTCAATCTCTGAACATCGCGCGCGAAAACTCCATCGAAAAAGAGCAGGAGCAGATTCGAGAAGATCAAGTCACGGCTGTTTCAAATCTGGTCCGTGGCATGCAGTTGTCCTACGGCATTGGCGACCGCAGGGGGCAGTGATGGATTTGGGAAGCATCGCTCGTTTTCTGGCGGGACTGGGCGGGCTATGGAGTCGCGCCGAGCAATACCTGCCCCTCATCCTCGGAATCGCCTTGCCTCTTGCAGCGTTGGTCTTCACGTTCAGTATGTTGCAATCGTTCTTTCAGGACTCGCCCCCAGAAGATTATTTCCGCATCATGGCACGCTTTGGGATCACGCTCGCCATCCTCGGCGATTATCGAAGTCTTTTCGACACATTCAACCAGTTGAGCTCTGATCTGGCCCGTCGTTTTGGGGACCCGAATAGTTTTCAGGCCTTCTTTCAGCAAATTCAATCTCAGTTCTCAAGTTTGGGTACGGTGCTCGCCTTCGCTGCGAATATGTCAGGAAGCATCGTCACACTCTTCACACTTCTTGCCGCCATTATATTGGTCCTCGCATACCTCGGTCTGGTCGTAGCGCAGGCCCTCGCAGTCATCCTCCTGTACATTTTCGGCCCGCTGCTGATCGCCATGCTCCCGAATCGGCAGCTCGCCTCAGTCACTTATACCTACGTCAAGGCTTTTCTTCAGGTGCTTCTGTGGCCAGCGATATGGAGCATTGTCTTTGCGCTGTTCACCGGAGCACTGTTACAGGTCTTCTTGTCCGGACCCGTCGTCAATCTTGTGCCTGCAGTCCTACTCGTGTTGCTCGCCATTCTGCTAACGCAGATTCCGCGTTTGACTGGCTACATAACCAAGGGCGCTTTGAATGCGGCGGGAAGCGCACTCTCGGAGTTGGTTACGGCGGGGCTGGCCTACATGACTTACCGAACTGTCGAGACAGGTGTCTCCGCAGGAATCGCGTATGCGACGGGAGGCGCGGCGGTAACGGTTCCGCAAGCGGTTGGATATTTCGCTAGAAGCAGGAGCGCGGAAACAACAAATGTGCCTCCACAAACGAACTTCCGGTCGCTGCCGCCACCGGAAACAGCATGACCGGGGTGACCGATGACGACGATTCCGCTGATGCTTGAAGAAAGTCAGAAGGCCAAGTCCGAACTGGGTGACTACACCGAGTTCTACAGCCACTTGGCAATACAAGCGCGTCGTGCGTCCCGTGTGGCGCTCGTGGCGTGCGCTGTGGCACTGATCTCCATCGTCTCAGCAATTCTCGCGCAGTTGCGACCGCCCATTTTGCTTCGAGTGCAAGATGGCAAAGTCTCATCGCTGGACAGCTCGGGTGTCCAGGTCGCCGAGACGGCCGCGCAGCAGCAACCTGATAGCGCCGAGAAGTTGGCATTCGTGAACACATTTCTCAGCCGGTTTGTGAACATCGATCCGCTCACAGTTAAGCGCGACACCACTTTGGCGCTCAACCAGATGACCTACACTCTGCGGCAGCAGATTCTCTCGCAGCTTAATCAGGAGAACTTCGTCGATACGGTTCGGCAGAACAACGTCACTTCCACTCTGGCGGTCAAATCCGCCGAGTTGGTTTCGGGCGACCCCTACACCGCTATCGTCTTCGGAGGAAAGCGGATCACGACTCTCATCAACGGGCAAGAGAATGAGAAGAATCTGCTCGTGAAGTACACGATCCGGCTGGCACCTGTTCCTCGCGCTACTGCCAACGGCTGGACGGGTTTGGAAATCGCCGATTACAAAGAAGAGGTTTTGCAGCCATGAGACAAATTGCTGGATTCGCCCTGGTTCTTGTGCTGGTTGGGACTGCCGGCATTCCCTGCTTCGCGCAGTCGAAACCGATGGCGGCCATGAAACAACCGGGAGGTATACAACCTTCGAGCGCGAACAACCTAGGAGTCGTACCGCTGAGCTATCCGTATTCGATTTCGACCGAGCCTCATTTTGCGGTCTTCGTCGAGTTCCCGAAGGCGGATTCCATCCGACGAATAGCTCTAGGTGACAGCAACTACTTTCTTGCAGAGGCCGACAAAACGGACCCTCACTACGCCATCATCAAGCAAATCGAAGCGCCACCCGCAAAGGGCAAAACACCGATTGAAACAAACATGCTCGTGTACATGGCCTCGGGACGGGTTGTCAACATCACCCTGAAAGCTGGGAAGGTAGATAACACAGCGTACTCGATTGACTATTTCCTTCCTCCGGCAAAGCCCCTCGATGATCCACCGCCAGTATCGAAGGAAGAATTGGAAAAGAGATTCCAGGAGCAAGAACGCTCAGAACTTGCGGAGACGATGGTTGCAGAAGTAAAGGAACATCATAAATCGCAGCCTGGCGTCGTGGCGGGCGGGCTGGACTTGCGCTTATACAGCGTTAAGCGCCTCGGTGTGGTAGCACTGGTGTCATTCGATGTCGAGAACACTTCCTCAGAGACGGTGGACTTGGAGGACCCCCAGGTCAATCTCATTACGGCCAGCAACAATCCAAAGGACCGCAAAAAGCCGCTCGTAAAGACAGAGCCAGTGGACATCATTCAATCGGTTGTCTCTTCCAAACAACTTTCTCCGGGTGCACGTGCTGTCTGCATGGTCGCTTTCAAGCCGCCGATCCACGATTCCGACCAGCAGGTGGTCCTCTCGATCTCAAATCGCGCAATGGCCGATAAACCTGCGACGTATCGCCTTGAATAGGGGACAAGCGGCAATGAACAACGGATTCAACACCAAGATGGTCGAGCCTGAGCAGAATGTGGGCGTAGCAGATACCGACCAAGCACCGGATGAGGAACTGGCTGCCAAGGCTCTCGAAGAGATTCGGAGCACAGAGCGGCTCAGTGGATTTGGGCGCTTTGCAATGAAGCTGCAGAACTGCTTCCAAGCTTCCAAATCACCGCAATCCAAGCAAGGATTGTCACATCTGAAGGCCGCTCCGATCATGATGTCGGCTGGCCTGCTGCTGCTTTTCGCGACGGGCTTGCTTTTCCTGTTGTCGAAGCCTGAGAGCGCGGTACCGAGGCATTTTCGACAGCCGACTGCTCTAGCTGGCAGCGAGGGTCAGAAGGCCGCCGCGACCGCTCCAACGGAATCTCCCGTTACCGAAGATCAGCTTGCGGGTCGAGACCCCAGTGCCGATGCTGGATTAACGGGCAGCACCTCTAAAAAGCAAGCGATTGAAAGTACATCTCCGCATCGCTTCTCTTTTGCGGACAGCGAGCGCGCAGATGCGAATCCGCCCACACAACCTGGCATCCAGAGCCAGGCGAGTGCACTGGCAACTCCCGCGACGGTCTTTGTGGCCGATTCTGCAATCAGTTCTGTTCTTAAGCAGGATATGAAATCGCAGTCGTCGCCTCAGCCCGAGCCTCAGCTTCCAGTGGGCACTGGAATTGTGGCGCATACGACGAATGCGATCAGCAGTGGCCTCGAATCGCCGGTTGTTGCCGTTGTGGATCGAAGTGTTAAGTTCGGCGACACCGTAGTGATCCCCGAGGGTGCTCACGTTATCGGCCACACTGCGGGAGCGGCGAAGGACCGAGTCAACGTGCGGTTCACCTCAATCGTGCTGCCCAACGATGAGCAAATGGCAATTTCCGGGTTGGCATTGATGAAAGATGGCAGCGCCGGCCTGGTAGGAAAGGTCAAAGGAAAGGGCAATCCAGTCCTTGCTGGTGCCGCACGTGTCGGAACTGGCGCTGCTGTTGTTGCCACCGAGTTCGCCGGGCAGGGCTCGTTGAATCAGCCATTTTCCCAGGGTGACTATCTGCGGAACCAAATGGCCGCTGAGGCTGCATCTCAGGGCAGTCAGCTTTCGAATCGCTGGCAGCAGCCGATGAGCATCCCGATCGTCGCAGTCGATGCCAACCAGCCGATAACTATTTTTCTTTTGGAGCCTCTGACCATCGTGGGTAAGGCAAGTCATAGCGCAGTCCCAGCATCGCAACTTGCCCGGGCAACTACGACAGCGGGGCAGACTCAACCATCCGAACTAGACCTCGGAGCGGCGCAAACGGCGTACATCCAAGCACTGGAAGCGCAATTAGCTGAAATGCGCTCTGCCAATGGGAAGAAGCCAAATGAGCACCAGTAACAAGCTCCGGTTGGTCGTTTCCTCGGCAGGGGAACTACGCCGGCTTCTGAATGAGCACGGCTACGTCGCCAAGCCAGAGGTTGCAAAAGTGATGTATCTCGCCCTTCGTTTGGGCAAGCCCCTGTTGCTCGAAGGACCTCCCGGAGCCGGAAAGACGCAGGTCGCCAAGGTTCTGTCGGACACGCTCAAGATGCCATTGATTCGGATGCAGTGCTACGAAGGAATCGACGAGGCCAAGGCACTCTACCAGTGGAATGAGCCTCTGCAGCGCATGGCGCTTGAGTTCATTCACGAGCGTTCAGAGACGAGGCCGCAGGAAGAATGGTCACAATTGAAACGGAAACTCTACAGCACAGATTTCCTGGTTCCGGGTCCGATTTTGAAGGCGCTCCAGTCCGAAGCTACTGCAGTCTTGCTGATCGACGAAGTGGATAAGACGGGCCCCGCTTTTGAAGCGTTCCTCTTAGAGATCCTCTCGGACTTTCAGGTTTCGATTCCGCAGTTGGGCACCGTGGCAGCCAATCACCGCCCGGTGGTGGTGTTGACCTCCAATGCCCAAAGGAAATTGACGGACGCGCTGCGCGGGCGTTGCTTCTTGCTTTGGATGGATTATCCCGCGCCTGAACTTGAAGCCGAAATCATCACCCGGTCGCGCGAGAGCGAATCCCGCCTGAGCTTGCAAGTGGCCAGGTTCACCGCTGCCGTGCGGCGACTGGGAATGTCCAAGCCTCCGGCTATTCGTGAATCTCTCGATTGGATTGATGCGCTGCGTGTGCTGGGAGCCAATGAGCTAACGGCTGAGGTCGTTTCAGACACCTTGCCGGTGCTGCTGAAAACGCGCGAGGACATCGACCGCGCCGCTGGAAATGTGGCTTTGCTTTTGCAGCGAGCTTGTTAGGGAGTCTTATGCCTTCAGCACTTGCCACTTGGTTCCAGCGATTTCCGTACCTGGTCGTCGGGTGGGCGCTGCTCGCTAGTCTGTCGGTCGTAGCTCCTGACCGGCTGTTCCTCACCCACAAGCAAGGACTTTGGGTTGGCCTTGCATTCGTGGGCATCGGCCTGATGCGCGGAGCGCGCCAAGTGGGGCGAGAACTGCCTGCTGAGATTGGCGTCTTAAAGCTTTCGCGTCTCCCGCAGCAGAGCCAGATGCAATACATGGGCCATGGTTTCCCTTGGGACTCCCAACACGCCAACGAAGTGCTCGCGACTGAACGTGACAGTAAGGCGCTTGCTAAACCCGAACGTAAGCCGGGCGACCCTGGCGGCGTAGCGGTAATTCATGCTGTCGGCTGTCGCGAGGAGGCTCCCGTTTTCCTGCCCAACAGCGATCTCGAAGGTCACATGTTGGTATCGGGCGCGACGCGCACTGGCAAGACACATTACCTGCAAATCGACGTGGTGCAGGCCATTGAGCGCGGCACGGAAGCAGTGATATTCATCGACCCCAAGGGCGACTTAAGCGTTCTCCACCGTGCCTACGACGCGGCCGTTCGCGCCGGCCGCCAGAAAGATTTTCAATTCTTTTCCTTGGCGTTTCCGCACCTTTCCTGCACTTACAACCCACTACACAATTTCGTGTTGGGGATGGAAATGCCCGACCGTCTTTCTGGTCTGCTCCCTGGGGGCGGCCAGTCGGAGCCGTTTAAGGCGTTCGCTTGGGAGGTCATCAACGTCATCGCTCAGGCGATGTTGCTTGCTGGAGAGCGTCCGCTGCTGTCGAAGATAGCGAGGTACGCAAAGGTCAATCGGAGTCTTGAAGAACTGCTACCGAAGGTTCCCGAGCACACCCCGGAATGCGAATACTTGCAGGCCCTCATCAAACATCCGCCTGACCACTACGACAAGATGGTCTCTTCGCTCAAGCCCATGCTTTCGAAGCTCGACACGCCCGATTTCAGGAATCTGATGTCGGTTACGACGCCCCAACTTGATTGGGATCGCGCCGTCCGGCTGAAGCGAATCGTGTACATGTTCATGGGTTCGATGATCGTCAAGGAGACGGCTTATGCGATTGGCATGTTGGCGCTGCAGGACCTCTTGAACTTCATCGGGCGCGCCTACGCCTACGAGCCAACAAAGACCCCGATCCGGCTAATCGTGGATGAAGTCGGCAGGCTCGCTTTTCCGGGGTTCGTGGATCTCTTGTCCCAGGCAGGCGGGCAAGGCCTCATGGCCGTGCTCGCGTTCCAAAGTGTTGCAGACTTGGTGAGTGTCCTCGGGCCAGCAGGGGCGCAGCAGATTCTCGACAACACAAACACCAAGCTCTGGTTCCGAGCAACAGACCACGCGACCGCCAAGACTTTCGCTGACATAGCGGGGCAAGGTCCTCTGCTGACCCGGCGCGAATCGGCTGCCTATCGCCCGGTAGTTCCAGGCAAACCTGCCCGGAACCGGCTGGCCTTCGACGCGACGTTCGCCCAGCAATCAACCGAAATCGTCGAGAACCTCGTTCGCGAGGATTGGCTGATGAAGCTGCCCCGCGGACAGGCCTTCTTGTACGCTAGCGGGCAGACCTACAAGACGCGTTTCCCACTGATGCCTGAACCGAAGAATCGGTTTCCGCTGGAGGCAGCAGCATGAAACTGATTTGGATTGGCGCGTTGTTGTTGGTTTTCGCGTCTCTCGCGAGTCTGGTCTCGAATCAGCAGAGTGGGAAGCTAATCGACGAGAGTTGGACGAGCGCCAGCCATGTCCTGCCCGAGACAAAACTGAGGGAGCTCGAACGAAGCACACCAGCTTACGCGGCGCAGATTTTCGCTCGACTGCCAGAACCAATCCGCGAGAAATTTGCCGCCAAGATCAGGCGGGCCTTGGAGCTGATGATCTTCCGGTCTCTCCT
>Ga0070741_10010583_pt1 | contig 17355 bp, 15 predicted proteins | sample Coa_R1_4_FD_66440 | JGI IMG/M metagenome (GOLD analysis project Ga0070741, IMG submission 66440) | Surface soil microbial communities from Centralia Pennsylvania, which are recovering from an underground coalmine fire - Coalmine... | ecosystem: Environmental > Terrestrial > Soil > Unclassified ...
AATGGTAAGTGCGCCGGCACGACGGCCCGGGGGCCGTGCTCCCGGTCAGGCCGGTCAGGCCTGCCGGCTCGACAGCTTCGACACGAGCCGCTCAGCGGGTGTACTGCTCAATCGGCACGCCGTCGTACATCTCGTCGACGCGCAGAATCTGCGCCTCGCGGCTGTAGCTGCCGAGCTCGTAGTCCTCGCTCATGATGAGGGCCTTGATGGGCTTGGTGGGGCAGACCTCCGAGCACAGCCCGCAGAAGCTGCAGCGCGACAGGTTGAAATCGAAATAGTCGAGCACCTTGATCTTCTGGCCGGGCTCGCGGTGCCCGCCGAGCGCGATGAGGTCGTCCGGACACGCCTTCGCGCACTGATCGCAGACAATGCAGGTCTGTGCCCCGGTGCCCGGCTCGGTCTGCAGCCGCAGCACGCCGCGGAAGCGCGGGGCGGTGGGGCGACGCTCGGCCGGATACTGGAAGGTGAAGGCCGGCTGCGGCGTGTACTTCAGCGTGACCCACAGCCCCTTCAGCAGATCGACGAGGAAGATGGTCTTCAGGAACTCGGCGAGCGTCTTCATGAGCCGTCCGTTTCAGTCGCCGACGAGAATGGGCTCGCGGACCGCGGGCTCCTTGCGCAAGACGCGGCCTTCCTTCCGGATCTTGTCCTGGAGGCGCATCAGGCCGTAGAGGAGCGCTTCGGGACGTGGTGGACAGCCGGAAACGTAGACGTCGACCGGGACAATCTTGTCGACCCCCTGCAGCACGCTGTAGGTGGGGAACGGTCCGCCTGCATTCGAGCAGCTCCCCATCGAGATGACCCACTTCGGCTCCGGCATCTGATCGTAGAGGCGGCGAAGCACCGGCGCCATCTTCTTGGTCACCGTGCCGGCCACGATCATCAGATCCGACTGCCGGGGCGACGCGCGAAACACCTCGGCGCCGAACCGGGCGATGTCGTAGCGCGACGCGGAGGCCGCCATCATCTCGATCGCACAGCAGGCGAGGCCGAAGCCCATGGGCCAGATGGACGACTCCCGGGCCCAGTTGAGCACGCGATCGATGCTGGTCGTGATGAAGTTGTCCTCGAATCGGTGGTCGATCAGGCCCATGGCGCCCCTTGGTCGATGAGTCCTCCACCATCATACTGAAAAAATGGCTGCCCCACCGAACGCCCGAATCGCCTGCGTCGCCGCCCTGCTCGCCCTGCTCCCTGCGAGGCCCGGAGTCGAGCCGCGGCGCCCGGCCGCCCGGTCTGCGGCCGCCGACACGCCGCCGGCCGCGGCCGTCGGCTGCGATTCGACGCTGGCCGCCCGCTTCACGCCACCCGCGCCGGTGCTCGGCCGCTACGAAGTCTGCCCCGATCCGCGCCCGCCGGCCGAGCTCGCTGCCGGCCTGGTCTTCGTCGCCCTCGATCCGCTGGATGCCTTCGGCACGGCGGGTCCTTACCATCGATCGGCGCTCGCGCGGCTGTATGCCGGACGCCGAGCGCGGGTCGCGCATACCTGGACGGCGACGGCGGAGCGATTCGAGGCGGACACGCTCATCTCGCCATACCCCACGGCGGCGCTCGACCGGCTCGAGCCGGGCACGCTCGTCATCAGATGGCTGTGCGACCGCTCCGACGCGCGGTGCGCCCGCGCGGCGCCTCGCCGGCCGCTCGCGCTGACGCGGACGGCTCGATAAGATTCTGAGGTGGGCCGACAGCTCGTCTGGGCCGTTCTCGTCGCGCTCGGCTCCGCAGCCACACTGGACGCGCAGGAACCCGCCGATGGAACGCGGCCCGTGGTCGCGGACTGGCTCGGGCCGCACGGCGGCCCGATCATGCTCGCCGGCGGCCGCGTCACCCTGGGCGGCGACATCTCGTCCTCGGTCGCACCGGAAGACACCGGATTCTTCAACTACACCGACTACGATCATTCGACGCTGCGCACGCTGCGGCTGGCGCTCAGCGCCTCGGTGAAGGCAGGCGCGCACCTGGCGCTCCTCACCGAGATTCGCAGCGAGAACGGCGACCCGCCGGAGCCCTACGCGCTCTACCTGCGGTTCCGTCCCTGGGTCGACCGCCGCATCGACATCCAGGCGGGGCGCGTGCCGCCGACCTTCGGCGCGTTCGCGCGGCGGACGTATCCGTCGGAGAACCCGCTCATCGGGTACCCGCTCGCCTACCAGTACCTGACATCGCTCCGGCCGGACGCGCTGCCGGCAAGCGTCGACGAGCTGCTCGCCATGCGCGGGCGCGGCTGGCTCTCGAGCTTTTCGCTCGGCAACCTGGCGCCCGAGCACGGCGTCCCGGTCGCGAACGTCTTTCGGTGGGATACAGGCGTCCAGGTGCACGCGGAAAACGATCGCGTCGCGGCGACCGTCTCGGCGACGACGGGCACTCTGTCGGATCCGGGGGGCCTCGCGCCGCGCGGCGCGCCGCAGCTGGCCGGACGCGCCGCGTTTCACCCGCTGCCGGGCCTGGTCCTCGGCGCCTCCGCCTCGCGCGGCTCGTTCGTGTCGACCTCGGCGCTCGCAGCAGTGCCGGGCGGCCGTCCGGCCGGCGACTTCGCGCAGACCGCCTGGGGCGGCGATGTGGAGTATTCGGCCGGGTACTATCTCGTCCGCGCCGAAACCGTCATCAGCCGGTGGAGGCTGCCGATCGCGCAGCCGTCGCCGGCGTCGCTGCCGCTCGCGGCGGCCGCGGCCGCCGTGGAGGGGCGCTACCGGCTGCGCCCGGGGCTGTACGCGGCGGGGCGCATCGATCGGCTCGCGTTCAGCGAGGTGAACGGCTCGGCGCTGCGGGAGAGCTGGGACGCGCCGGTGACGCGATGGGAGGCGGGCGTCGGCTATTCGATCGATCGGAACCTGCTGGTGAAGGTCGAGTACCAGCACAACGTTCGGGACGGAGGACGCGTGAGGCGGCTGTCGCTGACAGCGGCGCAGCTGGTGTTCTGGTTCTGATGCGCACGATCCCTCGGGCGATGGCTCGGGTGCTCGCCGCGCTCGCGGCGTGCACATCGTCGGTTGCGGCGGTTCGAGGCGCGGCGCCGGCGGGAGGCCGCGCCATCCTGGTCGAGCGTTCGCTCGCCGGAGCCGAGGCGGCGGCCGCCCGGGCCGCCGCGGCCGCGGCCGGTTCGATCCGCGGCCGCGTCGAGGTGCGCCGGACGATCGTGCTGTCGGAGCGGCGGCCGAATCCGGCGGATCTCGGCGGCGGCCGGCGGCTCGAGGCGCCCGACCACGGGCGATCGGTGGTGTACCTAGAGAGCGGACCGCGGCCGGCGTTCGATCAGCGCGAGCCGGCGCGCGCGGTGATGGATCAGCGCAACGAGACGTTCGTGCCGCACGTGCTCGCCATCATGGCGGGCACGACGGTCGACTTCCCGAACAGCGATCGCATCTATCACAACGTGTTCTCGCTGTCGAAGCCGGGGCCCTTCGATCTCGGGCGCTATGCGGCGGGGCGCTCGAAGTCGGTGCGCTTCGACCGCCCGGGAATCATCCGCGTCTTCTGCGACATCCACTCGCACATGAGCGCGTTCATCCTGGTATTCGGCCATCCCTACTTCACGATGACCGACGGCGACGGCCGGTACCGGCTCGACAACGTGCCCTCCGGCGCCTACACGATTGTCGCCTGGAACGAGGGAACGACGTCGGAGCCGGCGCCGGTCACGGTCGCGAGCGGCGGCACGACCGAGATGGATCTCCTGATCCGATGAAGCCTTTCTCCTCACTGCGGAGCCGCATCTTCCTGGCGAGCGCGCTGCTCGCGGTGCTGTCGATCGGGACGGCGCTCCTCGTCGTCGACGTGCGCGTGAGGCGCGAGGCCGAGCGCGCGCTGCAGCGCGAGATTTCTGCGACCGGCCGCCTCGTCGACGAGCTCCGCGCCACACGGTCGCAGACCGTCTCGACGATGGCCCGGCTGATTGCGGACATCCCGCAGCTGAACGCGGCCGCTTCGACCAACGATCCGCAGACGGTGCAGGACCTCGCCGAGGAGTACCGCCGGCTGCTCGGATCGAACCTGCTGCTGGTGACGAACGCGTCGGGGGCGGTTCTCGCGATTGCCGGGGCGCCGTCGCACGCCGCCGCCGCCATCGCCGGGCGGGCGGGCATTCGCGAGGCGCTCGCCGGGCGCGAGCACGTCGCGCTCCTCCCGCAGGCCGACGGCGTCCTCCAGCTCGTGACGGTCCCGCTCGGCACGCAGCTGCTGCACCCGGAGCTGCTCGGCACGCTCGGCGTCGGCTTCCTGCTGGACGAGGCGGTGGCCGCCGAGCTCAAGGCGATTACCGGCAGCGACGTCGCCTTCGCGATGGGCGGCCGGATCCTGGCGACGACGCTCCCCTCCGAGCGCGAGGCGCTGGCCGGGCTGCTCCGCCTGCCCCACGGCGCGCGGGACGTCCGGATCGGATCGGAGGACTACGCCGTTCTCCAGAGCCCGCTCTCGCCGCCGGGGGAGGGCGACCCGGCGTCGGGGGGGGCCGTCGCGCTCATCCTGCGGTCGCGGACCGAGGAGCTGGCCGGGCTCCGGGCGATCCGCGCGGCGCTGGCCGCGACGGCGGTCCTCGCGGTGGCCCTCGCCACACTGCTCAGCTTCGCCGTCGCGCGGACGATCACGCGGCCGCTGGCGGCGGTGACCGACGCGATGCGCGAGGTCGCCTCCACCGGCGACCTCACGAGGAAGATCGTGATGCGGCACCGTTGGGACGATGAGGACGCGCGGCTGCTGATGACGACCTTCAACACGCTGACCGACTCGATCGCGCGGTTCCAGCGCGAGATGTCGCAGAAGGAGCGCCTCTCGTCGCTCGGGCGGCTGTCGACCGTGATCGCGCACGAGATTCGCAATCCGCTGATGATCATCAAGGCCACGCTGCACAGCCTGCGGCAGCAGGCCGGGGAGGCCGCGGCCGTTCGCGAGGCGGCCGCGGACATCGACCACGAGGTCGCGCGGCTCAACCGGCTGGTCAACGAGGTGCTCGATTTCGCGCGGCCGCTCCAGTTCGCGCTGGAGCCGGCCGACGTCAACGCGATCTGCCGCGAGTCGGCGGCCGCCGCGCAGGCCGCCGGCCCTGGGCCCGCGGTCGAGCTCCGGCTCGACCCGTCGATCGGCCCGATCGTGACCGACGCCGAGCGCCTCCGCGGCGCGCTCGTCAACATCATCGTCAACGCGCGGCACGCCGTGGCGGCGCGGGACGCGGGCGAGCCGCCTTCTTCGGGCGCGGGCGGCGAGGCCAAAGGCGCGCCGGTCGCACTCAGCACGGAGGCGTGCGGCGAGCGGATCGCGATCCAGGTCGACGACTGCGGCGTCGGCATCGAGCCCGCCGGCCTGGCGCGGATGTTCGATCCATACTTCACGACGAAGCGCGGCGGAACGGGCCTCGGACTGGCGATCGCCAAGAACATCGTCGAGGGGCTGGGTGGGACGATTGCCGCGACGAGCACGGTCGGCGAGGGGACGTCGATTCGGATCGAGCTCCCGGCCGGCGGGGCGACAGCAGAGCGGAGCGAGGCGGTGTGAGGCGGGCCAGGTCCCCGCCCGCCGGCTTGGCGGCGCGGCGGGGCCCCGGCCGGCGCCGGAGCAGAGCGCATGTCGACATCCCACGGCTCGATTCTCCTGGTCGACGACGAGGAGAAGATCCTGAAGACGCTCGGCCGCGCGCTGCGCGAGGCCGGCCACGACGTGGTCGAGACGGCGAGCGCGCGGCACGCGCAGAAGCTCCTCGCCGAGCGCAGCTTCGACGTCTTCATCGTCGACAACGTGATGCCGGAGAAGAGCGGGCTGGAGCTGATCCGCGAATACGTCGCCTCGGCGCCCGACGGCGAGCGGCCGCAGATCCTGATGATGACGGCGCACGCCACGGTCGAGAGCGCGATCGAGGCGATGAAGCTGGGGGCGCTCGACTACCTGCAGAAGCCGTTCGAGATCGACGAGCTGCTCGTCATCGTGCGGCGCGCGCTGGAGCACCAGCGCCTGAGGACCGGGTACCGGTATCTGATCGCGGAGCGGGACGAGCAGTTCGACCACTACGGCATCATCGGGCGCAGCGCCGGGATGCAGGAGGTCATCCGGCGCGCCGAGATCGTGGCCGGGACCAAGAGCACGGTCCTGATTCTCGGCGAGACCGGCACGGGCAAGGAGCTCGTCGCGCGCGCGATTCACGACCGCAGCGCGCAGCGCGCGATGCCGCTCATCAAGGTGAACTGCGCGGCCATCCCCGAGACGCTGCTCGAATCGGAGCTGTTCGGCCATGTCCGCGGCGCCTTCACCGGCGCGACGACGACCAAGAAGGGAAAGTTCGCCCTCGCCAACGGCGGGTCGATCCTGCTCGACGAGATCGGGACGATGAGCCCGGCGCTTCAGTCGAAGCTCCTCCGCGTTCTGCAGGAGCGCGAGATCGAACCGCTCGGTGCCGAGCGGCCCGAGCGCGTCGACGTCCGTGTGATCGCCGCGACGAACCGGGATCTGCGGCAGCTCGTCGCCGAGGGCAAGTTCCAGGACGATCTCTTCTACCGGCTCAACGTGATCCCGATCGAGATCCCGCCGCTCCGGGAGCGCCGCGAGGACATCCCGCCGCTCGTGGACCACTTCATCAAGAAGCATGCGGCGCGGATCGGCCGGCGGATCGAGCGGGTCGACGAGAGCGTGCTCGCCGCACTGCAGCAGTACGACTGGCCCGGCAACGTGCGCGAGCTCGAGAACACGATCGAGCGCGCGGTCGTGCTGTCGCCGGGCCCCGTCATCACGAGCCGCGCCATCCTGGCGCTCGGCGCGGCGCCCCCGCAGACCTCGGGGCTGCCCTCGCTCCGGCTGCGCCAGAACATCGAGTGGGTCGAGCGGGAGACCATCCGGCGCGCGCTCGAGAGCGCCGGGGGCGTCAAGAAAGACGCCGCCGAGCTGATGGGCATCAGCCAGCGCGCGCTGTCGTACTACCTCGCCAAGTACCGCATCGATTGACGGCGGGCGCCGGATCGGCCGCGGCGCTCAGGCGCCCGGTCGGCCCGCGAGATCCTCGGCGCGCGCCGCCGGAAGGAGTCACGAGGGCGCGGAGCCCAGCAGCGAGACGACGGCGCGATGGAGCGGCTCGGTCGCACAGGCAATTGTCGAGGCGGCGGGAAACGGCGCGCCGCCGCGCCAGTCCGTGATCACGCCGCCGGCGCCCCGCACAATCGGAACGAGGGCCGCGATGTCCCACGGGTTCATGATCGGATCGAGCATCACATCGGCCCGCCCCGCCGCAAGGAGCAGATAGCCGTAGCAGTCGCCCCAGGTCCGCACGAGCCGGGCGCGTCGAGCGACCGCGTCGAATCTGGCGCCGTCCTGATAGATCGCCGGCGCCAGTGGATCGCTCGTCAGCAGCGTCGCCTCCTCGAGGCGCATCGTCGGCCGGCACCGCACGGAGCGGCCGTTCAGCGTGGCCGCCGATCCGTCGCCGATGACGAGCTGGCCGAGAATCGGCTGGTGGATGCAGCCGAGCACCGGCTCGCCCTCGTGCAGCAGCGCGATGAGCGTCCCCCAGAGGGGCACGCCGCTGATGAAGCTCTTGGTGCCATCGATGGGGTCGAGCATCCAGACGAACTCGGCATCCGGGCGATCGCTGCCGAGCTCCTCGCCGACGATGCCGTGCGAGGGGAAGCGGCGCGCGATGCGGGCTCGCAGCAGCTCCTCGGCGCCGCGATCGGCGGCGGTCACCGGCGTCGCGTCGGGCTTGGTGTCGACGGCGAGATCCGGCTGCGCGAAAAACGGGCGGATGAACTCGCCGCTCTCGGCGGCCAGCACAGCCATCAGCTCCCGGTACGGCGACAGGTCCAGACGCACGGCGTTCGCTCCATAGTATCCGGCGGCGCTCGAGGGGCCCACCGCCCCGCCGGCGCGCCGATCGCCGGGAGCCTCCTGGCGCGGCTTGGGATTAGAATGTGGGGCTGGACGGCGGCCGGCGGCCCGGCGCCCTGAACGCCGCGAGTGACACCATGGCCTACAGACTGACCGTGAACGGCAGAACGAGCTCCGTCGACGTGCCGGGGGACATGCCGCTCCTGTGGGTGCTGCGCGACGTCCTCAACCTGAAAGGCACGAAATTCGGCTGCGGCGCCGGCCTGTGCGGCGCCTGTACCGTGCACCTCCGCGGCCGCGCGGTCCGATCGTGCCAGACGCCGGTTTCGAGCGTCGGCGATCAGCCGATCACCACCATCGAAGGGCTGTCGGCCGACGGCACGCATCCGCTGCAAGTGGCCTGGCAGGAGATCGACGTCCCGCAGTGCGGCTACTGCCAGGCGGGCCAGATTATGACGGCCGCCGCGCTGCTCGCGCTCCATTCCCGGCCGTCGGATGCCGCCATCGATCAGGCCATGAACGGCAACCTCTGCCGGTGCGGCACCTACCTCCGCATCCGCCAGGCAATCCACCGCGCGGCCGACCTCCTGTCCGCCGCGCCGGGCCGCGTCGCCGAGAGAGCCTCGAGCGGCCGCTAAGGAGGCGAGATGGAGACGATGCTGCTCAATCGCCGCGGCTTTCTCAAGGTGACGGCGCTCGCCGGCGGCGGCGTGCTCGTCGCCTCGTACCTCGATCCGCTGGCCGACGTCCTGGCGCAGGGGCCGGCGGGCGGGCCCCCGCCCGCGTTTCTCGCGACGGCGTTCGTGAAGATCGGCGGCGACGGCGAGATCACGATCATGGCCAAGAACCCTGAGATTGGCCAGGGGGTCAAGACCTCGCTGCCGATGATCATCGCCGAGGAGCTCGACGTCGACTGGAGGACGGTCCGGATCGAGCAGGCGGATCTCGATCAGAGCAAGTACGGCGTGCAGAACGCCGGCGGCAGCACGGCAACGCCGAACAACTGGGATCCGCTCCGGCAGGTGGGTGCCGCCGTCCGGCAGATGCTCGTCGCGGCGGCCGCGCGGACGTGGAGCGTCCCGGAATCGGAGTGCGAGACCGACGGCGCCGGCCGTGTGCGGCACCGGCCGACGGGCCGCACCGTGGGCTACGGGGCGCTCGCTGCGACGATGGCGGCGCTCGAGCCGCCGCCGCTCGCGAGCGTCGCCCTGAAGGACGCGAAGCGCTACCGGATCATCGGGAAAGCAACGCCGGGCGTCGATAACCCCAAGATCGTCACCGGCCAGCCGCTCTACAGCATCGATTTCACGGTGCCCGGGATGCTGTACGCGGTGTACGAGAAGTGCCCCGTCTTCGGCGGCAAGGTCGTCAGCGCGAACCTCGACGAGGTCAAGCGGGAGCCAGGCGTCCGACATGTGTTCGTCCTGGCCGGCACCTCGGAGCTGACGGGGCTGATGCCGGGCGTGGCGATCGTGGCCGACAGTTGGTGGCAGGCGCGCACGGCGCGGCTCAAGCTGAAGGTGACCTGGGACGAGGGCGCGACGGCCGCGCAGAGCAGCGAGGGCTACGCGCGGCGCGCGCAGGAGCTCTCGACGGCCAAGCCGGCCTTCTCGCTCCGCACCGACGGCGACGCCGAGCAGGCGCTCCAGGGCGCGGCCACGGTGGTCGAGGCCGCCTACGCGTACCCGTTCCTGTCGCACGCGCCGCTCGAACCGCAGAACTGCAATGCGTGGTACCGCGACGGAACGCTGGAGATCTGGGCGCCGACGCAGACGCCGGCTGCCGGCCGCCAGCTCGTCTCGCGCGTGCTCGGCATCCCCGAGAGCGACATCACGATCCACCTGCTCCGCGCGGGCGGCGGGTTCGGGCGCCGGCTGACGAACGACTACATGGTCGAGGCGGCCGCGATCTCGAAGCAGATCGGGGCGCCGGTCAAGCTGCTGTGGACCCGCGAGGACGACATGCGGCACGACCACTACCGGCCGGGCGGGTTCCACGACCTGAAAGCCGGACTCGACCGCTCGGGCCGGCTCGTCGCCTGGCGCAACCACTTCGTCAGCTACGGCGAAGGGCAGCGCTTCGCCTCGCAGGCGAACATCCCGGCCAACGAGTTCCCGGCCACCTTCGTGCCGAACTTCGCGTTCCACGTCAGCCTGCAGCCGACCGGCGTCCCCACCTTCGCGATGCGCGCCCCGCGCAGCAACGCGTACGCGTGGGTGTTCCAGTCGTTCGTCGACGAGATCGCGCACGCCGCCGGCAAGGATCCGATCGCGTTCCGGCTCGAGCTGCTCTCGGCACCGCGCCTGCCGATCAACCCGCCGGGCGCGCCGCGCCCGGCCGGGCCGCCCGATCTCGCCGACACGTTCGAGCCCTCGCGTATGAAGGCGGTGCTCGAAGCGGTGCGCGACAAGTCGGGCTGGGGCAGGCGCACGCTCCCGAAAGACACCGCGCTCGGCGTCGCCTTCCAGTTCAGCCACCGCGGCTACTTCGCCGAGGTCGCCGAAGTGAGCGTCGACGTGTCGAGCAAGGTCAGGGTGCACAAGGTCTGGGTCGTCGGCGACGTCGGCCGCCAGATCGTCAACCCGAGCCCCGCGATCAACCAGGTGCAGGGAGCGGTCATCGAGGGCCTCAGCCACCTGATGGGCTGGGAGATCACCATCGATCGGGGCCGCGCGATGCAGGCCAATTTCAACCAGTATCCGCCGGTGCGGCTGCGGCAGGCGCCGCCCGAGATCGAGGTGACGTTCCTCGACACCGACCATCCGCCCACTGGGCTCGGCGAGCCGGCGCTGCCGCCGGTCATCCCGGCCGTCTGCAACGCCATCTTCGCCGCGACGGGGAGGCGCGTGCGGACGCTGCCGCTTTCGAAGTCCGGCTTCAGCTGGGCGTGACGGCCCTGGTCAGGAGGGCAGCCTTGCCGGCGGGCAGCCTGGGGCGGAGCGCCGGGGCCGCGCCCCGCGTGGCGATGCGCCTCTCCGGCAAGACGCGGCGTCCGAGAACGCCGGGAAGACGTGAAGGACGAGCCGCGCTGCGAGTGCGGATGCCTCGCCCCTCGAACGCAGCCGGCGTTCCCACGCGGGCTGCGAGACGGCGTGCCGGACGGCGGAACGGCGCGGCGACGCTGGCCGCGGCGGCACTCCTCCTCTTAGCGGCGTGCAGGAGCGGGTCGAGCGGCGGGGGCACGGCGCCCAGCCCGACGCCGCCCTCGTCGGGTCCGACCGTGACGCTCTCCACTCCTGGCGCCGACCCGAAGACGCTGCAGATCAGCCCCGGTTCGCAGGTCACCTTCGTCAACAACGACTCGCGCAGCCACTTCATCGCCTCCGATCCGCACCCCGACCACACCGATTGCCCTGCGATCAACCAGGTGGGGCTGCTCGGGCCGGGCCAGAGCCGGCAGACGGGCAACCTGAACGTGGTGCGCACCTGCGGGTATCACGATCACGACAATCCCCTCGACGCGCGCTGGCAGGGGCAGATCGTCGTTCGCTGACAGGTCAGAGGACCCAGACCGACGGCAGCGTCTCGATCAGCTCGATGTCCACGCTCGCCATCGACGGCGACCGTTCGACCTGGTCGCGCGTCATGCGGACGCGGATGACCTCACCGGGCGCATCGATCGACTCGATCATTGCCGAGGCAATCAGCACCGAGTTGCCGCCGATCCAGTTGCTGGTGTCCACCACGAGATACCGCAGCGCCCAGGATCCCTCCTCGAACAGGAAGTCGTCCACGTGGCCGATCTCCCCGTCGGTCGCCAGGATGTGGAACCCGCGGACCTTGCTCGCCCGATGAAGCATGGAATCCTCCTGTGCCCGGCGCCGCCGCGGACGCCGATCCTCGGCGGAGCATCGGCGTTCGCGACCCCTGAGCCGTCTCCGGCGCCGCCGGGAACATGGTACGTCCGACGGGCGACCGCCGGACCGCTCGCGAGTCGCGGCCGGCCGCCTTCCGGGCGGCCCGTGCCGCGAGCCTGCGCGTGCGTACGTCGTGGACACGGCGCCGCCGCGCTCCACACCTGCGGCGCCATCGCACCCGTCCTCCCGCCGCTTCAGCCAGAGGCGGCGCGCGATCCGGCGAGTGCGCATAGAATACTCATCCGGTGGTGATCGCATCGGCCGCCCTGCTGCTGTCGCTGGCGCGCCCGGCGGGGCCGTCGCCCGCGCAGACGCCGCGCGCCGACTGTCGAGAGTGGCACGAATGCCGTGCGCTCGCGCTCGCCGCGGCCGAGCGCGGCGAGTACGAGACCTTCCACGACCTCGCGTGGCGGGCCGTCCAGACCGGACCGCCCCGGGACCCGGCCCTCATGCTGCTCCTGGCGCGAGCGCAGGCGCTGAGCGGCCGGCCGCACGATGCGCTCGTGATGCTGGGGCGGCTCGCCGACATGGGCGTCGCCCCCGACGTCGAGCGCGACGAGGCCTTCAGCCGCACGCGCGCGCTGCCGGGATGGCCGGACGTGGCCGCGCGCCTTGCGCGGGCGCGCGACGCGGGAGCAGCCCCGCCGGAGCCGGCTGTCGCCGCGCCGGCTGCGCCCACTGCGCCGGCACGAGCCTCCGCGCGCCGACGCACCCTCGGGCGGCCGGCGGAGCAGGCACCAGCCCGAGCGAGCCGGTCCGGCGCCGCGGCCGCGCCGACCTCCGCCGTCACCACGCCGGAGCCCGCAACCCCGCCGTCCGCAGCGCCGCTCGTTTCGACGCCGGCCTCGCCGGCCGCCGCTGTTCCGCCGACAACGGCTCCAGCCCCTGCCGCCCTGCGCGCTGCCCTGGCGCCTGTCTCCGAGGCCGTGCGGTTCACCGCCGAGCCCTTCGCGGTGGCCGACCTCGCCTACGACGCCGTGTCCCGCCGATTCCTCTTCGGCGATCGCCGCGGCCGCAAGCTGATCGTCGTCGGCGACGGGTCGCAGCACGCCTCCGATCTCGTGCGGCACGACTCGGCGGGGTTCGAGGACATCGCCGCCATCGAGATCGATCGGCGGCGCGGCGACTTGTGGGTGGCGAGCGGTGCCGCCGCAGGCGGCAGCGCGACGATCCACAAGCTGCAGCTCGTCTCCGGCCGCCCGCTGGCGTCGTTCCACGTCCCCGACGGCCGTGCGCCGACCGCGATCGCGGACATGGGCGTCGCGCCGGACGGCACGGTGCTCGCGCTCGATCCGGCGAACCGGCGGCTGCTCGTCCTGCGCCCCGGCACCGGCTCGATCGAGGGGCTGCTGCAGCTCGAGGGCGGCGACCCGTCGAGCCTGGCGGTCAGCGAGGACGACGATGTCCTGTATGTGGCGCGCAGCGACGGGCTCTCGCGCATCGACCTGCACACCTCGACACAGAAGGACGTGGCGCCGCATGGCGCCCTCTCGCTCGCCGGGTTCGAACGCATCCGCGCTGCGCGCCGCGCGCTCGTCGGCGTCCGCCGCGACGCGGACGGCGTCCGGCGCATCGTCCGGCTGGAGCTCGGGCCGGGAGGCCGGTCCGTCACCAACGCCGCCGCGATTGCCGAGCCGCCGGCCGGCACCGGCCGCGTGCTGATGACGATTTCCGGCGACGAGCTGCTGTACGTGATGGATAATTCGGAGGGAGGCGTCATCGTCGCGTACCGCGTCCCGCTGCGCTGAGACAGCGGGACGCGAGGCCATCGGCTGCTGCTGCCGTCCGTCGCGGTCGTGCCGTCGCGAAAGGCCGTGGCGCCGCGCGAGGGGGCTGGAGCGGCGAGGCGCCGCGCCAGCGCGCGAGGTGCTGTCATGAAGACGTCCCGACGGGAATGGATCAAGATCGGAGCGGCCGGCGCGGCAGCCGTCTGGGGCGGTCTGGCGACGCTCGATGCCGCTGACCCGGCGCTCGGCCTGATTTTTCCGCCGCTCAACTATCCCGTCCCGCCCGACGCCCGCCGGCTCTATCCGCGCGGCGTGGAGTTCCTGAGCGGCGGCGTTGGACTGCCCGGCGGGATGACGCTCGCCGGCTACGATGAAGCGGTGCCGCGCATTCTGCCCGCCGCTCAAGAGCTCGCCCGGCGCGGCGCCCGCGCGATCTCGGTCTTCGGGTCGTCGCTCACCTTCTACAAGGGCGCGAAGTTCAACGAACAGCTCGCGCAGGAGGTCACCAGGGCAACGGGCCTGCCGGCGACGACCCAGAGCAACGGGCTCGTGGACGGTTTGCGCGTGGCCAACGCGCGGCGCGTTGCGCTCGCCACGGCCTACACCGACATCGTCACCGCCCGGTTGAAGGTGTTCCTGGAGGAGCACGGCTTCGAGGTGACCGGCGCGAAGGGGCTCGGCTACGAGCGGATTCCGGAGGACGGCGTGTCGCAGGACGTTCTCTTCCAGCTCGGCGTGGAGGCCTACGCCGGCGCAACGGGTGCCGACGCGCTCGTCGTCTCCTGCGGCGCGCTCCACACGCTGGATTTGATCGTTCCCCTCGAGGAGCGCATCAAGGTCCCCGTCGTCTCGTCGACGCCGCACGGGTTGATGAACGGCGTCCGGCTGCTGGGCCTGAGCCCGCGCGTGCAGGGGTTCGGCCTGGTGTTCGCGAGGGCGTAGGCGCGGCGGAAGGAAGGATGTGTGGGAGGCGTCGATGACTCGGATCGGAGTGCCTGAGCTGCTGGTGATCTTCGCGATCGCGCTGCTCGTCTTCGGGCCGAGCCGGCTGCCGGATCTCGCGCGCGGTCTCGGTCAGGCCATCCGCGGATTCAAGGAAGCGGTTCGAGAGGGAGAGGGCGAACGCGGCGAGCCGCGCGGCTGACGCCGGCGGTGCGACCGCCGCGCACCGCGATCGAGCCGGCTCGATCCCTCAACCCGGCGCCCGCCGCAGGCGCCGGGTGCAGATTGGCGCAGCGGTCCTGCTGCCGGAGCATCTGCACGCCCCGCGCGAAAAGGCGAGGTACTCCCCGGCGCCTCCTGGAAGTAATCGGTCCGCGGCCGCGGCTCCGATCCCTCCCGTCAGACGAGCGCATCGATCTCCCGTCAGAGGAGCGCATCGATCGACTGCGCGGCCCAGTCGAGCACCTGGGTCGGCAGGATGCCGAGATAGAACACGAGGACGGCCGACGCGACCAGCGCGGCGCCAGCGAGCGTCGGCACGCGGGGGAACCGCGCCGTCGCCTCGCTCGGCGTCATGTACATCATGACGACGATGCGCAGGTAGAAGAAGACCGACACGACGCTCGTCAGCACCCCGATGATCGCGAGCCAGTAGTAGCCGGCCTTCACGGCGGCGCTGAACACGTACCACTTCGCGATGAAGCCCGCGAGCGGCGGAAAGCCGCCGAGCGACAGGAGGAAGACGGTCATCAGCGCGGCGAGGCCCGGGTGCCCGTTCCACAAGCCGGCGTAGTCGCGCACCTGATCGTTCGGCCGCTCGGTCGTCTCGAGGAGGGCGATGACGCCGAACGCGCCCAGGTTCGACACAGCGTAGGCGAGCAGGTAGAACAGGATCGCGCCGCGGCCGACATCGTTGCCCGAGACAAGCGCCACGAGGAGGTAGCCGGCATGGGCGATGCTCGAGTACGCGAGCATGCGCTTAACGTTGGTCTGCACCACCCCCACGATCGTGCCGACGACCATCGTCGCGGCGGCGATCACCCAGACAATGGCGCTCCACTCGGGCCGAAGCGGCTCGAACGCGGCGAGGAACACCCGCGCGAAGGCGGCGAAGGCCGCGGCCTTGACGCCGGTCGACATGAATCCCGCAACGGCCGGCGGCGCCCCCTCGTACGCGTCGGGCGTCCACATCTGGAACGGCACGGCCGAGATCTTGAAGCCGAACCCGACGAGCAGGAGCGCCAGGGCGAGTCGCTGCATCGGCGTGGCCGGCGCTGCCTGGGCGCTCATCAGCTGTCCGATGCGGTCGAGATGCGTGCTGCCGGTCACGCCGTAGGTGAACGCGATGCCGTAGAGGAAGAACGCGCTCGAGAAGCCGCCGAGCAGGAAGTACTTGAAGGCGGCCTCGGTCGCCTCCGGCGACTCGCGCCGGAGGCCCGTCATCACGTACACGGCCAGCGAGAGCACCTCGAGCGCCAGGAAGACGACGAGGAGGTCGGTCGCCGTCGCCATCAGCATCATCCCCGAGAGACCGAAGAGCATCAGCGCGTAGTACTCCCCCGGCGGCAGGTGCTCGCGCGCCACGGTGGGCGCGGAGATGGCCAGCGACAGCACGCCGACAACGATCAGGATCCACGTCGCGAACAGGCCGAAGTTGTCGGCGGCGACGATGTGGAAGCTTGTGGCGTGGCTGTTCCACAGGGCGGCCGACGCGGCGGCGGCGCCCGCCAGCCCAATGAGTCCGAGCGGTCCGATGGGCATGTGCTCGCCCGGCTCGCGGAAGGCCTCGGCGACCATCGCAGCGATGGCCGCAATCACCAGGCAGGTCATCGGGACGATGGCCGCGTACGGCGCGATGGGCAGATTCATCGCGCCCCGCCTGCGAGCGCCGAGGCGCCGGTCTCCGGGCCGGCCGACCCGCCGCGCCCGTCCGATCCGCGGTTGGCCCTCAGCTCGATCGGCGCACCCTGCCGGACCTGGTTCAGCATGCGGTCAACCGAGGCTTCCATCGGACGGAGGAAGAGGTTCGGCAGCACGCCCATCAGGACGACGAGCGCGACCACCGGCAGCAGAACGGCCCACTCGCGCGCGGTCAGATCCGGCAGCGATCGATTCTCCTCGTGCGTGAGGGGGCCGTAGTTCACGCGCTGGAACATCCAGAGCATGTAGGCGGCCGAGAGGATCATGCCGGTGGCGGCGAAGGCCGCGGCGCGCGGGCTCCAGCGGAAGGCTCCCAGCAGGATCAGGAACTCTCCGACGAAGCCGTTCAGGCCCGGCAGCCCGATCGAGGACAGCGTCACGATCAGGAAGACAGCGACCAGGCGCGGCACGACCCGTTTCAGCCCGCCGTACTCGGCAATCAGCCGCGTGTGCCGGCGATCGGCCAGCATGCCGACGATCAGGAACAGCCCGCCCGTGCTCACGCCGTGGTTGAGCATCTGGTACACCGCGCCCTGCACGCCCTGCGTGTTCAGCGCCGCGATGCCCAGCACGACGAACCCGAGATGGCTCACGCTCGAGTAGGCGACCAGCTTCTTCATATCGGGCTGGACCATCGCCACGAGCGCCCCGTAGCCGATCCCGACGACGGCCAGGGCGGCGAGGTACGGGGCGAAGGCCGCCGCCGCGGAGGGAAACAGCGGGAACGCGAACCGGACGAGGCCGTACGTGCCCATTTTCAGCAGCACGCCGGCCAGGATCACCGAGCCCGCCGTCGGCGCCTCGACGTGCGCGTCGGGCAGCCACGTGTGGAACGGAAACAGCGGGACCTTGATCGCAAAGGCCAGGGCGAAGGCGAGGAAGCCCCAGAACTGCACCTGCAGCGGGAGCCGCAGCTCCGAGAGCCGCTGGAGATCGAAGCTGTAGGCGCCGGCGGCCGCGTTGTGTTGGTAGGCCAGCGCGAGGATCGCCACGAGCATCAGCACGCTGCCGGCCATGGTGTAGAGGATGAACTTGACGGCGGCGTAGACGCGCTGGTCGTAGCCCCAGATCCCGATCAGGAAGTACATCGGGATGAGCATCGCGTCCCA
>Ga0070741_10010584_pt1 | contig 17354 bp, 12 predicted proteins | sample Coa_R1_4_FD_66440 | JGI IMG/M metagenome (GOLD analysis project Ga0070741, IMG submission 66440) | Surface soil microbial communities from Centralia Pennsylvania, which are recovering from an underground coalmine fire - Coalmine... | ecosystem: Environmental > Terrestrial > Soil > Unclassified ...
CAGTTCGTGTTCGGTGACGGCGCGCTTCCACACGGCATGGCCGGTGTAGACGGGGTTGCCGAGGGTCGCCTGGACGGTGGGGATCTGCCAGGCGATGGCGGGGCGGTGCGGGTTGCGCCGTGGGTCGGGGGCGGAGGGGCACGGGATCGTGGCGTCGTTGAGGGCGCGGGTGATCCTGGCGAGCGTGTGGCCGTTACAGGCGCATCTGGAAGATCCACGCGACGACCGGTGCGGTGTCGGGGTTTGGCTCGAGGCACAGTAGTTTGCGGCCACACTGCGCGTGCTGGGGCTTCAGGTGCGGTCCGGTAGCGGTCAGGCGGTAGCCGTAGGCGGGGCGGCCGACGACGTACCGGCCGTAGTCGCGCACCAGCGCGGCCATCGCCCCGACGGTGCGCGCCCGGGCTCGGATGATCTCGCGTTTGGAGAGGATGCCGAGCAGCGCGACCAGTTCGTCGTGTCCGGAGGTGAACGGCCCGCCGACCTCCGGCATCCACACGCGACCCGGTACTTCTCCAGCAGCGGCAGGATCAGCGAGGCCTGGTTGCCGTAGAACGCGCGCTCGTAGGACCCAATGACGATCGCGTCGAAGCCGCGGTTCGGATCCTTGATCGCCTCGATCAGCCGCGCGGCCTCGGGACGCAGGCGCCAGGCCAGCTGGCGGGACCGGCCGCGGTCGAAGAACTCTGCAACGATCCCGCCCTCGCCGGTGATGGTCGCCTCGGCCTGATCGTGCTGCCACGCGTACGAGGTGGCGGGGTTCTGCCGGTCCTCCGTGGAACACCGGCCGCAGAACGCGAACCTCAACAGCCTGCGCCTGGCCTCGACCGCGCGCCCCGCTGTGGACGACGCCCACGCGCGCAGCGCACCGGCGGCGCCGGTCGCGGACGCCACAGTCGAGGTTGGGGCCATGATGTACCTCGCCGAGTCGCGGGAGCTCATCTCACCGCGAGCGGACTTCTCTCTATCCAGCATCTGCCACAGCCTTTCCACGACGTCCAGACCAGACGCCGGAAGCCACCCCACCCAGCGAGCGCACGCGACCACCCGCCTAGGCGCAAAAGCAGGTAGGACGACTTGTGGCACACGAGGCACATGACGCTGGCGGCGTATCGGCGTCGTAGGGTACGTGGTCATGAGCATCGAAGAGCCGGGCGGCGCGGCTGAGCGCGATCCGCGGCTGCTGCGTGTCTCGCATGCGGATCGGGACCGGATGGTGGAGATCCTGCGGGACGCGGCGGCGGACGGTCGGCTGGAGATCGAGGAACTCGAAGACCGGGTGGAGCGTGCGCTGACCGCGCGCACCTTCGCGGATCTGCAGCCTCTGGTGGCGGATCTGCCGGTCGCCGCGCCTACTGCGCCGAGTGTCCGCGCGCCCGCGCCGGCGGCTCCCGCGGACGGGGAAGTGGTGCGGTGGCAGGTGGCCGGCCAGCGGTTCGTCCGGGAGGGCGCGTGGTTGGTGCCGCGCGTGATCGAGTTGGATGTGCATGGCGGCTCGGCGCGGCTGGACTACACGGTGGCGCGGCTGCCGGAAGGTGGCCACAGTGTGCTGCGAATCTCGACGCACGGCGGGAGCGTGCGGCTGACGGTGCCTCCTCATGTCGCGGTGGACCTGAGCGGGATCTCGTGGCACGGCGGACGGGTGCGCGACAGTGCTTCGCGGCGTGCGGTGCCGGGGGTGCCGGTGACGCATGTGATCACGGTGACGGGATCGACGCACGGCGGAAGCGTGCGCGTGGAGGCGTCGGACGGGAAGTGACAGGGGGAGCCGTTGCGGTGCGCGTGCGCCGGCTCTAGACCTCGATGTGTGAGCCCATGATGACGGTGCGGTCGCGCGGTAGGCCGAAGTATTCGGCGGCGTCGGCGGTGATGTGGGAGGTCGCGATGAACAGCCGTTTGCGCCACAGAGCCATCGCCGGTGACTTCCCGGAGCGCAGTTCGATGGTGGACAGGAAGTAAGAGGCCTGCTCCAGGTGGAGCCGTCCCTCCGTGGCGGCCGGGTCGAGCAGCGCCAGGGCGGCGGGCACGTCGGGGGTTTCCATATAGCCGAACCGGGCCGTGACGTGGGTGATCCCGTCGTCGCTATAGCCGAGGTCGTCCACGGTGATCCGCTGGTGCGGCGGGACCCGGGGTACGGGCATGGTCTCGAGGGAGAGGATCACGACCTGCTCGTGTCGCACGTGGTTGTGCTCGACGTTGGCGCGCAGGGCCAGCGGGGCGGTGCGGTTGCCGCGGTTGAGGAATACGGCCGTGCCGGGAACCCGCTGCGTGGCGACCTGTTCAGTACGCAGTTCGCCGACGAATTCGCGCAGGGGTCCCTCGTGCAGCTCGCGTTCGGCGGTCACGATCTGGCGGCCGCGCTGCCAGGTGGTCATGACGGTGAATGCGGTCAGGCCGATCAGCAGCGGCAGCCAGGCGCCGTGCACGAGCTTGGTCAGGTTGGCCGCGACGAACAGCAGGTCCACGAGCAGCAGCGCGCTCGCGCCGGTGACCGGCAGCCAGCGCGGGGTGCTCCATCTGTCGCGCACGACGTAGAAGAACAGCAGGGTCGTGATGGTGATCGTGCCGGTCACCGCCATGCCGAACGCGAAGGCCAGCGCCTCGGAGCTGCGGAACGCGAACACCAGGGTGAGCACTGAGACCATCAGCAGCCAGTTGATGAACGGCACGTAGATCTGGCCGATCGTGGACTCCGAGGTGTGCGCGATGCGCAGTCGGGGCAGGTAGCCCAGCTGCGCGGCTTGGGACGCTACCGAGTAGGCGCCGGTGATCACCGCCTGGGAGGCGATTACGGTGGCGGCGGTGGCCAGCAGCACCAGGGGCAGCCGTCCCCAGCCGGGCACGAGCAGGAAGAACGGGCTGGCGAGGTTCGCCGGATCCTTCAGGATCAGCGCGCCCTGGCCCAGGTAGCTCAGGATGCACGCGGGGAAGACCAGGATCAGCCAGGCGCGGGTGATCGAGCGGCGTCCGAAGTGGCCCATGTCGGCGTAGAGCGCCTCGGCTCCGGTGACCGCGAGCACGATCGCGGCCAGGGCGAAGAACGCCGTGCCGAAATGGCGGGCCAGGAAACCGAGCGCGTAGGTGGGTGACAGGGCCTTGAGGATCGCGGGATGGTCGGCGATCCCGGCCACCCCGCACGCCCCGATGGCCAGGAACCAGGCGATCATCACCGGTCCGAACACTCGGCCCACCGCCGCGGTTCCGCGCCGCTGCACCAGGAACAGCAGCACGATGATCACCGCGGTGATGGGCACGACCAGGTGGCCGAGCGAGGGCTGGACGACCTTGAGTCCTTCGACGGCGGACAGCACGGAGATCGCCGGGGTGATCATGCTGTCGCCGAAGAACAGCGCCGCGCCGAAGATGCCGAGCGCGGCCAGCACGAGCGCGGCGCGCCGGCCGTGCTGAGCGCCGGACCGGCGCACCAGGGTGATCAGGGCCATGATGCCGCCCTCGCCGTCGTTGTCGACCCGCATCGCCAGCAGCACATAGGTGACCGTGACGATGATCACCACCGACCAGAACACCAGCGACACCACGCCGAACACGTTCTGCGTGCTGACCGGCACCGGGTGCGGATCGCTCGGGCTGAACACCGTCTGCAGGGTGTAGATCGGGCTGGTGCCGATGTCGCCGAACACCACGCCGAGCGCGCCGACGACGAGTGCGAGCCGCGCCGCGCCGGGCGTGCCCGTACCGTGCGGCGTCGACGAGTGCGGCGTGGATTGATCCTGCGACGACGTGGTCGCGTACTGGCGGTCGGTCACGGCATCCTCCTTCGCGGGCTGATGTCGTGCCCGGTGCATGGTCTCGGAACAGTATCGGCCCGCGCGACGCGACCGTCGCCGCACACGCACACACGCACACACGCGCACACGCGCACACGAGACTGCCGAGCCAAGCGCGTCGGTGACGTGTGTCGCGAGTGCGGCCAAGCGGTATGGACATGCGTTGCACGCAGGCCGACCGCGCGCGACGAAGGCAGCGGAAATCACGCGCCGAATTTGGTCGGTGGCGGGCGCATCGGTTGTGTGGCGCTCGGGGAGGGTGGCGTTAGGCGCGCAGAGCACTGTTTCGTGGCGGCCGGTCGCCACGGCGCATGCCGCTGCCGCAGCAGGTCGCAGTAGCGCGGGTATTCACGTATTCAAGTCAATCCCGGCGGTGCTGGGCGGCAACCGTTCTGACGGTATTCATACAGGTGCCCTGCGGGGCCTCCGCGTTTCGTCAGTTGCCGCGGGCCGGGTGTTTGAGGCGCGTTGAGTTTCGGCGGCGTCTCTTGCCGCGGGGGTGGCGGTATCGGGATGGTGCGCGGCATGGACACTCTTCCGCGCGTCACGAGCGCGGGCCTACGGGGACTGACACATCGGACGCTGGATCAGACGCCGCGGCGTCTGATCGCCGCCGGGGTTCTGCTTGGCGCGTTGGTGGGGGCTCTCGTCGGTGTGCTGATCGCCGGGACGGGGGCGGCCCGCGGTGGGCTGTCGTCGATGGCGGCAAGCACCGACGAGGTCGGCGCCACCAACGATCTCTACTTCCGGCTCAACGACATGGACGCGCAGGCGGCGGATGCGCTGCTGGTCGGGTTCCATCCGACCGTTGAGGTGCCGGCGTCGGTGGACGCGGCGGCGTCGGTGCGTACGTACGAGTCGGACCGGGCCGCCGCCGATCGTGACTTGCAGAAGATCGCGGCCAATGTGGCGCTGGCGGACCCGTACGCGCGGCTGCTCGACGCGCTCGGCGTATACGAGGCGCTGATCGGCCAGGCGCTTTACGTCGACCAGGGCCAGAAGTCGCAGTTTCCGGCCAAGCCGCCCGCCGAAGCACTGAGCGCGTATCAAAGAGCGTCCTCGATGATGCACAGCAGCATTCTTCCGATCGCCTCGGCGATCACCGCGACCGACAGCGCCCGCGTGGACGACCAGTACGCGGCGGACCGCGGCGACGCGCGGACCTACGCGCTGCTCGCGCTGGTCGCCGGCCTCCTCCTGCTGGCTGCGCTGGCTGCGGTGAACTGGTACCTGGCGCGGCGTTTCCGGCGGATACTCGCTCCCGCGCTGGCCGCCGCAGCGCTGGTCACGCTCGTGGTCGCGGCCACCGGGACGGTCGCGCTGTGGCACGTGGCGGGGCAGTTCAAGATCGCTAAACAGGACGCGTTCGACTCGATCAACGCCCTGACCCGCGCGCGGGCGGTGTCGTATGACGCGAACGCGGACGAGAGCCGCTGGCTGCTGGACCCCACCGCCGCGTTGCAGAACGGCTTTTTCGCCAAGGCTTCGCAGATCGCCGCGGTGCCCGGAGTGGACGCGGCGGGCGCGGCAGCGGACCCCGGCGCCTACTACGACGGCTTGAAGTCCGCTGTCTCGCACCTGCGAGTGAACTCCGGCGCGAACAGTGTTGCGCAGGTGAGGGTCGGTGGATTCCTGGGCACTGAGCTGAACAACGTCACCTTCCCAGACGAGGCGCAGGGCGCCGCGACCACGGTGCGCGACTTCGAGGCTTACGTGCAGGACGACGCGGTCATTCGCGCCGACGCGAACCGGGGTGATCTGTCCGGCGCGGTCGCCGTTGACACCGGCACTCAACAGGGAGAGTCGAACTATGCCTACTACCAATACGACCAGGCACTGACCCACATCATCGCGATCAACGAGGACGCCTTCCAGGCCGCGATCGCCGACGGACAGGGGGTCCTTGAGGTGTGGGCCTGGCTGCCTTACGTGACGGGAGCGGCGGTGCTGCTGCTGGTCGGTGCCGGGCTGTATCCGCGGCTGCGCGAATACCGTTAGGAGATGTCTGCTGCCCTGGCTGTTGTTCGCCGCGTCCGGGCGCTGCGGGAGCGGTGGCGCATTCGCTCGACCTCGAGGGCCAGCCTGCTGGGCGGCACGACCATGACGGTGCAGCCGGCGTGCTTGAGGCAGTACTGGGGCGGGCAGCCGTAGTAGGCGCGGTGCAGTGGGCCGCGACGGCTGCTGCCCAGCACGAGCAGGTCGCCCTCGCGGTCGGCGATGGCGGTCAGGACCCGGCCGGCTGGTCCGCGCACGATCATCGGTTGGACGGGCAGGTCTTCGGGCGGTCCGCCGAGTCCTTCGTCGAAGGCGGTGAGCAGGCGTTGCTCGGCGGCGTCGGCCCACTGCTCGGTCAGGAAGGGCGGATAGCGGCGCCCGGCGGATTCCCCGCCCGGGGCTTGCCAGGCGATGACGGGGATGAGGGTGGAGCCGAGGGCGCGGGCGTGGCCGACGGCGAAGCGCAGTGCTTGGAGGCTGCCCGGCGTGCCGTGCACGCCCACCACGACGCGCCCGACCAGATGGGACACCGGCCGCTCCTTCGCTCGGGTGCGCAGATGGTTCCACTGCAGCACGCGGCAGCTGTCCGCGGGCGGATTCTGACGGCGCTCTAACACCCGCACGTGCGAATCTGACGACTCTCTGACGTGGGATAACGCACGTCGGCGACCGCGTGAGATCTCGGGAAGGTGACGCTGCGGCGTCGCGCGGGGCGCGCGGCGTCAGATCGGCGTGGAGTTTGCACGGGCGGCCGTTTGAAACCCGTGAGCAAACCGCTAGGCCGGCTCAAAAGGCGCTTACATCAATGCGGCTCCGGACAGGGGCCGACTGCAAACCGCCGTTCTCTCGAGGAGTCTGCCGTGGCCGACGTGGTGTCCGTCGTGCTGATCGTCGCGGTGTTCGCCGTGCTCGCCCTGGTCGTCAAGGGGGTCGAGCGCCTTGAGCGCTGACAACGTCATCGGCCTGGTCGTCGCCGTCGCGTTGACCGTGTACCTGGTGGTCGCGCTGGTGAAACCGGAGAAATTCTGATGCCTGAGAACGAGCGCAGCGAGATCGACGGCTCAGAGAGGGCGCAGTGATGTCCGTGGCTATCGCCGGCTGGCTGCAGGCCGGTCTCCTCGTGCTCGCCCTGGCGGCCTCCTACCGTCCGCTGGGCGACTACATGGCGCACATCCTCACCTCGCCCAAGCACTGGCGGATCGAGAAGTTCCTGTACCGCCTGATCGGGGTCGACGGCGAGGCCGACCAGACCTGGTCGGTCTACATCCGCTCGGTGCTGGCGATCTCCGTCGTCGGCGTGCTGCTGCTGTACCTGATCCTCAGACTCCAGGCGCACCTGATGATGTCGCTGGGCATGCCCGCGATGCAGGCGAACCTGGCGTACAACACCGCCTCCTCGTTCGTGACCAACACCAACTGGCAGAACTACTCGGGCGAGAACACCCTCGGGTATACCGCGCAGTTCGCGGGGCTCGCGGTGCAGAACTTCATCTCCGCGGCCGTGGGTATCTGCGTGGTCGCGACCCTGATCCGCGGGTTCGTGCGCAAGCAGACCGATCGGGTCGGCAACTTCTGGGTGGATCTGACCCGGCTGAATCTGCGGCTGCTGCTGCCGTTCTCGTTCGTGGTGGCGATCGTCCTGGTCGCCTCCGGAGTGGTGCAGTCGCTGGCCGACCCGCACACGATCACCACGGTCACCGGCGGCCATCAGACGCTGTACACCGGCGCGACCGCCTCGCAGGAAGCGATCAAGGAGATCGGGACCAACGGCGGCGGCGTCTTCAACGCCAACTCCGCGCACCCGTTCGAGAACCCGAACGCGTGGACGAACTGGCTTGAGATCTACCTGCTGCTGGTGATCGGGTTCTCGCTGCCGCGCACCTTCGGCAAGATGGTCGGTTCGCACAAGCAGGGCTACGCGATCGTCTCGGTGATGGGGATCATCTGGGCCGGTTCCGCCGCGATCTCCACGTGGATGGAGGCGCGCGGCTGGGGCGCGGCGGCCAAGCTGGCCGGCGGCGCGATGGAGGGCAAGGAGGTGCGCTTCGGTATCCCTGCCTCGGCCTTGTTCCAGACCTCGACGACGTTGACCTCGACCGGGGCGGTCAACTCGATGCACGACTCGTTCACTCCGCTCGGCGGTGGGATGGCGCTGTTCAACATCCTGCTCGGGGAGATCGCGCCCGGCGGGACCGGATCAGGGCTCTACGGCATGCTGATCCTGGCGATCGTCACCGTGTTCATCGCGGGTCTGATGGTCGGGCGCACCCCGGAGTATCTGGGCAAGAAGATCCGCCCGGCCGAGATGAAGTACGCGGCGCTCTACATCCTGGCCACCCCGGCGGTTGTCTTGATCTTCACCGGCATCGCCATGGCCGTCCCGAGCGCGCGCAACTCGATGAACAACGCCGGACCACACGGCCTGACCGAGGTGCTCTACGCCTACGGCTCGATGGGCAACAACAACGGCTCGGCTTTCGCGGGGCTGAACGGCAACACGCAGTTCTGGAACCTGACCGGCGGCGTCGCGATGACCCTCGGCCGCTTCCTGCCGATGGTCTTCGTCGGGGCGCTGGCCGGCTCCCTCGCGAAGCAGAAGCAGACCCCTGCCTCCGCCGGAACGCTCGAGACGCACAAGCCGCTGTTCGTCGGCCTGCTGCTGGGCGTGGTGCTGATCGTCGTCGGCCTGACCTACTTCCCGGCGCTCGCGCTGGGCCCGCTCGCTGAAGGACTCCAGTAATGGCCGTCACCACACCCATCGCCCCGCAGACGGGACAGCAGTCGCCGGATCAGCCGCGCCGGATCGGCGGCGGGTTCCTGGACCCGAAGATGCTGTGGACCTCGCTGCCGGACGCCCTCAAGAAGCTGGACCCGCGGGTGCAGCTGAAGAATCCGGTCATGTTCGTGGTCGAGGTCGGCTCGCTGCTCACCACGTACTCCGCGATCGCGCATCCGTCGATCTTCGCCTGGTCGATCACCGCGTGGCTGTGGCTGACCGTGGTGTTCGCGAACCTGGCCGAGGCCGTCGCCGAAGGGCGCGGCAAGGCGCAGGCCGCCACACTGCGCAAGACCAAGACGCACACGGTCGCCCGGCGGCTCGCTTCCTGGGCGCCGGGCAACGCCGGAGCCGACACCGAGATCCCGGCCATCGAGTTGAAGCTCGGCGACTACGTGGTGGTCGAGGCCGGGCAGATCATCCCCGGTGACGGCGACGTCGTCGAGGGCGTGGCCTCGGTGGACGAGTCGGCGATCACCGGCGAATCAGCCCCGGTCATCCGCGAGTCCGGCGGCGATCGTTCCGCGGTCACCGGCGGCACCAGGGTGCTGTCGGACCGGATCGTGGTGAAGATCACCACCAAGCCCGGGGAGACCTTCATCGACCGGATGATCGCGCTGGTGGAGGGCGCGGCGCGGCAGAAGACGCCGAACGAGATCGCCCTGAACATCCTGCTGGCGTCGCTGACCATCGTCTTCCTGCTGGCCGTGGTGACGTTGCAGCCGCTCGCGTTCTACTCCGGCGCGCCGCAGTCGCTAGTCATCCTGGTCGCCCTGGTGGTCGCGCTGATTCCAACCACCATCGGCGCGCTGCTCTCGGCGATCGGCATCGCCGGCATGGACCGCCTCGTGCAGCGCAACGTGCTGGCCATGTCAGGACGCGCCGTCGAGGCCGCCGGCGACGTCAACACGCTGCTGCTGGACAAGACCGGCACCATCACCCTGGGCAACCGGCAGGCCAGCGAGTTCACCCCGATCGAAGGCGTGAGCATCGAGGAGTTGGCGGACGCCGCGCAGCTCTCCTCGCTCGCCGACGAGACGCCCGAGGGCCGCTCGATCGTGGTGCTGGCGAAGGAGACCTACGGCCTGCGCGGGCGCGAGGTACATGACGCGACCTTCGTCGAGTTCACCGCCCAGACCCGCATGTCAGGCATCGACCTGCCGGACGGCCGGCAGGTGCGCAAGGGCGCCGCGACCGCGGTGATGAAGTGGGTACGCGAGAACGGCGGCCACCCCACGGACGCGGTCGGGCACATCGTGGACGCGATCGCCGCCTCCGGCGGCACCCCGCTGGTCGTGGCCGAGGTCGTGGACGGTCAGGCCCGGGCCCTGGGGGTGATCCACCTCAAGGACATCGTCAAGGACGGCATCAGGGAGCGCTTCGCCGAGCTGCGCCGGATGGGCATCAAGACCGTCATGATCACCGGCGACAATCCGTTGACCGCCAAGGCGATCGCGGACGAAGCAGGGGTCGACGACTTCCTGGCCGAGGCCACCCCGGAAGACAAGATGGCCCTGATCAAGAAGGAGCAGGAGGGCGGGAAGCTGGTCGCGATGACCGGCGACGGCACCAACGACGCCCCGGCTCTCGCGCAGGCCGACGTCGGCGTGGCGATGAACACCGGCACCTCGGCCGCCAAGGAGGCCGGGAACATGGTGGACCTGGACTCCAACCCGACCAAGCTGATCGAGATCGTGGAGATCGGCAAGCAACTCCTCATCACCCGCGGCGCGCTGACCACCTTCTCCATCGCCAACGACGTCGCGAAGTACTTCGCGATGCTGCCGGCCATGTTCGCCGGAGTCTTCCCGGGCCTGGGCAAACTCAACATCCTGCACCTGCACAGCCCGCAGTCCGCGATCACCTCCGCGATCATCTTCAACGCCCTGATCATCATCGGACTGATCCCCCTCGCCCTGCGCGGAGTGCGCTACACCCCCTCCTCCGCCTCGGCTCTGCTACGCCGCAACCTGTGGATCTACGGCTTCGGCGGCCTGATCATCCCCTTCGTCGGCATCAAGCTGCTCGACCTGGTGATCCAGTACCTGCCCGGAATGGGACACTGACCATGAACCGTCTTCCCGCCCCCGTCCTGCGCCACCTGGTCGCTTTGCGCGCGATGCTCGTCTTCTCGGTGATCTGCGGCATCGCCTACCCGCTGCTCGTCACCGGTGTTGCGCGAGCGGCGTTCAGCAAGCAGGCGAACGGCTCGCTGATCACGAACGGCAAGGGCCAGAGCGTCGGCTCCAGCCTGCTGTGCCAGGAGTTCGTCGACGCCAAGGGCAACCCGCTGCCGCAGTACTTCCAGCCCCGGCCCTCCGACGCCGTCCCGTCCGGCGCGCAGAACGACTACGGCTGCGACCCGGCCCAGTCCGCCGGCAGCAACCTCGGCCCGAACAGCGACAGGCTGGTCAAACTGATCAAGGCGAACCAGCAGACGATGTCCGCGTTCGACTCGGTCGCCGGCTACAGCGTCGCGCCCGACCAAGTCGCCGTGGACGCCGTCACCGCCTCCGCCTCCGGCCTGGACCCGGACATCAGCCCGCTCAACGCCGCGCAGCAGGAGCACCGCATCGCCGCCACCCGCGGCATCCCCCTCGCCCAAGTCGACGCCTTAGTGAAGAGGTATACCGGCGGCCGAGACCTCGGCTTCCTCGGCGAGAGCGGTGTCAACGTGCTGCAACTGAACATCGCACTGGACACGCAGTACCCGTACACGGGCAAGTAACAGAAGAGCAGTGACCGGTTGCCGCGGGCGCACGCCGCCCGCGGCACCGCCGACTCGAAGGACCGGCGACGCATGCGCGGCAAGCTGCGGATCTACCTGGGTTCCGCACCCGGTGTGGGCAAGACCTACAAGATGCTCGAGGAGGCGCACCGCCGCCTCGAGCGCGGGGCCGACGTGGTCGCCGCCCTGGTCGAAACGCACGGACGCAAGAACACCCAGGCCCTGATCGAGGGTCTGGAAATCGTGCCGCCGCTCACCCGCGCCTACCGCGACCGCGAATACCCGGAAATGGATCTGGACGCAGTTCTGACCCGCCGCCCCCAGATAGCGCTGGTCGACGAGCTGGCGCACACCAACATCCCCGGCGGGCGGCACGAGAAGCGCTGGCAGGATGTGCAGGAGCTGCTCGACGCCGGCATCGAGGTCATCGCCACCCTCAACGTCCAGCACCTCGAATCGCTCAACGACGTCGTGCAGCGCATCACCGGGGTACCGCAGCGCGAGACCGTGCCGGACGAGGTCGTGCGGGCGGCCGACCAGATCGAGCTGGTGGACATGTCGCCCGAGTCGCTGCGCCGACGGCTCGCCCACGGCAACGTGTACGCCGCCGAGAAGATCGACGCGGCGCTGAGCAACTACTTCCGCGTCGGCAACCTCACCGCGCTGCGCGAACTCGCGCTGCTGTGGACCGCCGACCGCGTCGACGAAGTCCTCACGAAATACCGCGAGGACCACCGCATCGACGCCGTGTGGGAAGCGCGCGAACGCGTCGTCGTCGCCTTGCCCGGGGACGATACCGGCGAACTGCTGATCCGCCGCGCCGCCCGCATCGCGCAGCGCTCTATCAAGGCGGTGTTCGATCAAAGCGTGAGTTCCTCGAAGGCGGGAGGCGCCGGCGCGGAACTGATGGCCGTGCACATCGCCCGCTCCGACGGCCTGGCCGCCGCCACCAGCCCCACCGCCCTAGCCGCCCAGCGCCACCTGGTCGAATCCCTCGGCGGCAGCTACCACACCATCGTCGGCGACGATGTGCCCAAAGCGCTGCTGGAGTTCGCCCGCGCGCAGAACGCGACTCAACTGGTGCTGGGCACCTCCCGGCGCGGGCGCTTCAACCGGTTCCTGACCGGCAGCGGCATCGGCGAGACCACGATCCAGCTCTCCGGCGACATCGACGTGCACATGGTCACCCACGAGGAACAGAACGACACCCGCCGCCGGATCGCCTGGCTGCCGCCCAACCCGCTGCGCGAGGCCGCCTGGGGCCAGGGACGCTGGCGCGGCCCGCTCGCAGCCCTCCTCGCCCCGCCCGCGCTGACCGCCGCGCTCACGCAGGTTCCCCGCGGGCTGAACCTCACCAGCCAAGTGCTGATCTTCCTCGTGGTCACCGTGGCCATCGCCCGGCTCGGCGGCCTGCTGCCGGCCCTCATCGCGGCCGTGTGGGGCTCGCTGCTGCTCAACTACTACTTCATCCCCCCGGTCCACACCTTCACCATCGCCGAGACCAACAACATCATCGCCCTGCTGGTCTTCGCGATCGTCGCACTCACGGTCGCCTCCGTGGTCGATCTGGCGATCAAGCAGGCCCGCCGCGCCGCCAGCGCCTCCGCCGAGGCAGAGACCCTCAACGCCTTCGCGGTCTCCGTACTGCGCGGCGATTCAGCCATAGCCGCATTGCTCGAGCGTTTCCGAGAGACCTTCGGCATGGCCTCGGTCGTCATGCTCCAGCGCGCCACCACCGACAGCGGCGGCACGGCAATCCATCTGCCCGACGACAACGACGACCCCGGGCGCTGGAGCGTGGTCGCCTCGACCGGCGCCGACTGCGCCACCTGTCCCGGCCAGGCCGACACGGTGGTGGAGGCCGGACCCGACGCCGTGATCGCGCTGCGCGGGCGCACCCTGCCGGCCGCCGACCAGCGTGTTCTGGCCGCCTTCGCCGCCCAGGCCACCGCCGCACTCGACCGCCGCCGCCTGGCCAAGGCCGCAGCCGAGGCGGCCAACCTCGCCGCCGCAGACAAGCTGCGCACCGCGCTGCTCGCCGCCGTCTCGCACGACCTACGCACCCCGCTGGCCGCAGCCAAGGCCGCGGTGAGCACCCTGCGCGATCCCGACCTGAACCTGCCGCCCGGCGATCGCGCGGAACTGCTCGAAGCCGCGGACGCCTCGCTCGACCGGCTCACCCGCCTGGTGGAGAACCTGCTGGACATGTCCCGCCTGCAGTCCGGCGCCCTCAAACCGCGCCTGGAGAGCGTCGAGCCCTGCGAGATCCTGCCCCGGGCCATCGACGACGTACCCGAGGCCGCCGGCCGCGTCGCCCTCGAACCCGGCGAAAGCGGCGTGTCGGTCCTGGCCGACGGCCCGCTGCTGGAGCGCGCCGTGGCCAACCTGGTCGCCAACGCAGCCCGGCACACCGACTCCGCGATCACGATCACCGTCTCGGCGCTCGGCAACCGGGTGGAGATCCGGGTGATCGACCGCGGCCCCGGCATCCCGCAGGCCGACTGGGACCTGGTCTTCCGCCCCTTCCAACGCCTCGGCGACCATGACAACGGCGCCGGCACCGGCCTCGGGTTGGCCCTGGCTCGCGGGCTGACCGAGGCGATGGGCGGCACCCTGGCCCCCGAGGAGACCCCCGGCGGGGGCATCACCATGGTCCTTTCCCTGCCCGCCGCCCCGATCGCACCGCCCCTCGTCGAGCAGGAGGCCACTAGGTCATGACCCGCATCCTGGTCGTCGACGACGAGCAGCAGCTGCTGCGCGCCCTGCGCATCAACCTCACCGCCCGCCGCTACGAGGTGCTCACCGCCCCCGACGGCGCCACCGCCCTGCAGGCCTGGACGCGATACACGGGCTCGCCCACGGCATCGAGGTGTTCGCCGCCCAGATGCTCATCGGATTGGCCGCCGGGATTTTCGGCGGCCTCGGACTGAGGGAATTCACCCGCCGCGTGCCGCTACCCGGCGAGGGGCTCCACCCGCTGCGGGTGCTGGCCGGAGCGCTCGGCCTGTACGGCGCCGCGGCGAGGCAGACCGTGCCGCCTCAGAGGTGTTTGGGCTGTCCGTTGGCTTCGAGTACTGACATCCACAGATCGCCGTGCGGGTCGACTTGGTTGCGGGTGGCGGTGGCCAGGGCGATGGGCAGGTGGATGAAGCGTCCGTGCCAGCGGGCGACGACCATGGAGGTGAAGCCGGCCATGCCCGCGTGCGCGGCGGCTTGGGCCAGGCGGGTGCAGTAGACGGCGTCGAACGCGTTGGCGGGCACCGAGCGTATGGCGTATCCGGGATCGACGTAGCGCAGCGAGAGCGCCGTGCCGTGGTCCACGAAGTGACCGGTGAGGCTTTCGCGCAGTAGGGTCCCGATGTCGCCGAGGCGCGCGTTGCCCGACGCGTCGGTTTCGGCGGACTGGGGGAACAGTTCCTGGCCGGCGCCCTCGGCGACCACGACCACGGCGTGGCCCTGCTGCTCGACGCGTTTGCGCACGCATGTCAGGAAACTGTCCAGTCGGAACGGAACCTCGGGGATCAGGGTGAAGTCGACGTCGTGGTTGGCCAGCGTGGCGTAGCAGGCGATGAAGCCGCTGTGCCGGCCCATGAGCTTGACCAGGCCCACGCCGCCCGCGGTGGACGCCGCCTCGGTGTGCGCGGCGCGGATGGACTCGGCCGCGCGGGCGAACGCGGTCTGGAAGCCGAAGCTCTGGTCGATCCACGGTATGTCGTTGTCGATGGTCTTCGGGATGCCGACCACCGCGAGCGGCAGGGCGCGTCCGGCTGCCTCGACGGCGAGCTTCTGCGCGCCGCGCAGGGTGCCGTCGCCGCCGATCACGAACAGCATGTCGACTTGGTATCGCGCCAGGGTCTCGACCATCGCGGCCGGGTCCTGGCCGCCGCGGGAGGTACCGAGGATTGTGCCGCCGCGATTGTGGATGTCGCGCACGAACTCGGGCGTGAGGGTGAGCGGCGTCGATCCGTCGGTCAGTCCGCGGTATCCGTTGCGGAAGCCCAGCACGGTCTTGACCCCGTAGGCGTTGGCCAGTTGCAAGACCAGCGCGCGCACGACGTTGTTCAGTCCCGGGCACAGGCCGCCGCAGGTGACGATGGCGGCGGTGACGGCAGTGGGCTCGAAGTAGAGCTTCCCGCGCGGGCCGCCGGGGTTGAACGCAGGCAGGTCGCCTGCGGCGCCGCGGCGTTTGGCGACCCCAAGGGTGTCGTCGAGCAACACGCGGTCGGTCTCCGTGACGTAGTGCACGCTCTCCTCGCGACCGCCGAGCAAGTCGCGCAGCGGCGTGTCCACAGTGCGTTCGCCGAGCCGGGAGACGGTCAGATCATCGGCGGTGATAGCGAGCAGGTCGGCGGTGTCCATAGCAAACACGTCCCTTGCGAAGGCTTCGCCCCGCACCACGTATCAGCGCGCTCTGACACGCGGGCCACGTGCACCGCAGCGTAGGACGCCATTGTTTCGCCGATATGGACGATAACTGCGCACCTGTGTGAATCCTGGCTCGGGGGAAGCGTGCTCGACAGCGCGGCCGGCCAGGCTCTCGTCTGACCGGGGAACCTGAGCCCGAGCACGATGCGTTCGCGCTGGCAGTGAGCGTCTGCCGCCTCGAATGGATTTATATGGATTTGAACGCGCTCTCGGGCGGAATCGGCGAGTCCTCGCTGGTTGGCGGCCGCGCTGCGCCAATGCCGTTATGGTATCCGGGTGACCGCGGAGACGACCGGACGGGGGCGCGCGAACGCTCCTGCGCAGGAAACCACCGCCGCGATGTTGAGGCGGCGGGCTGCCGCACTCTTTCCTCAGGACGCTGCAAGCCGGGTTGGCGCTTGGCGCGTGACGCTGGGCATAGTCTTCGTACTGTCGGCCGCCGCGCTGTCGTTGGCCCGGCAGGGCGGCCCGGGGGCGCTGGACTCGATCTGGGCGGAAGACGGGTCGCACTACCAGTTCGCCTTCAACCACGACGCGATCCACGCGCTGTTCACGCCGGTCAACGGCTATCTACTGCTGGTACAGCGGATCGTCCTGTCGGTGATCGCGCTCTTCCCCGTCGCGTGGGCCGCCGCGCTCATGGCCGTCTTCGGCGCTCTGGCGAGCTCCCTTTGCGCGTTGCTGGTGTACCACGCTTCGGCCGCCCTCGTCCCTTCTCGCGTGGCGCGCGCGTGCATTGTGCTGCCGATGGTGATCATTCCGTTCGGCGAGAGCGAGGTCGGCAACAACGTAGTCGACACCCAGTGGTATCTGACCTACAGCTTGTTCTGGATGCTGTTGTGGAATCCGCGTACCCGCGTGCGGCAGGCGCTGGCGGCTGTCGTGATTTTCGCGGCGGTCGGCAGTGACCCGCTCGCGCTCGCGTTCCTGCCGCTGCTCGGCCTTCGGTTGTGGAGCCGGCCGCTGCGGGAGTCGGCCTGGCAACTCGGCGCAGTTGCCGCCGGCGCCGCGTTCCAGGGCGTAGGCGTGGTTCGGGGCGCGCTCGCAACGCGTCCCCCGGTGCACGATTACAGTGCCTCCTTCGCCTTGCATGGCTATGTGCGCTACGTGGCCGGCACGACGTTGGCCAGCTCACGGGAACTGGCTCACCTCGGGCTGTCCGGAGCGTTCGCAGCGGAGTTCACCGGTCTGCTCGCGGCCCTCGCCGTCGCGTGCGCGGCACTGCTGCTGGTCAACCGCGCCGCGAACTGGCCGCTCGCGGCGATCTGCGCGGTGTCCGGTCTCGGCTTCTACTGCCTCGTGACCATGCAGGGTGGGGCGTACACAGACCGGTATGCCGTCGTACCGCTACTGTTGCTTATCACCGCGCTCGCTGTGCTGAGTAGTCCTGTCGAGTCACGCCGCGGCACTCGGGGTGCTGCGATGCGAACCTACCTGCCGCTGGCTGCGTTGTCCGTGCTGGTCGTCGCCAACCTGGCGGCCAATTACCGGGGCGGCAGCGAGCCGCGCGCGACTGCACCCTCGTGGAGCAGCCAGGTGACGGCGGGCCGGGCCGCATGCCAAATCCCGGGGACCCGGGAGGCTCGTCTGCAGGTGGCTCCCGGCGGTGGCTGGCACGTCACGGTGCCGTGCTCGCGCTTGACCG
>Ga0070741_10010585_pt1 | contig 17354 bp, 17 predicted proteins | sample Coa_R1_4_FD_66440 | JGI IMG/M metagenome (GOLD analysis project Ga0070741, IMG submission 66440) | Surface soil microbial communities from Centralia Pennsylvania, which are recovering from an underground coalmine fire - Coalmine... | ecosystem: Environmental > Terrestrial > Soil > Unclassified ...
TCGGCGGGCGGCCCGATGTAGTTGAGTCCGTTGTCCCGGCAGACCTCCGCCAGGTCGGGGTCTTCGGACAGGAAGCCGTAGCCGGGATGCACCGCGTCCGCGCCGCTGCGCAGCGCGGCCTCGACGATGGCTGGGATGCTGAGGTAGCTTCGCTTGGCCGGGGCGGGGCCGATCTGCACCGCCTCGTCGGCGTACTGCACCACCGCCGAGTCGCGGTCCTCGGTCGAGTGGACGGCCACCGTGGCGATGTCCAGTTCCCGGCAGGCCCGGGCAACCCGGAGCGCGATCTCGCCGCGGTTGGCGATCAGTACCTTCTGGAACAGGCTCATGCCGCGTCCTCCGGTTCGAGGGCGAACAGCCGCTCCCCGTACTCGACCGGCTCCCCGTTGTCCTTGAGCACCGTGACGATCCGGCCCGGCTGTTCGGCCTCCACCGGGATCATCAGCTTCATCGCCTCGACGATCGCGACCTGCTGGCCGGCCGAGACGGTGTCGCCCTCGGCGACGAACGGGTCGGCGCCGGGTTCCGGTGCCCGGTAGAAGACGCCGACCGCCGGAGCGGTCACATGCGGCCCGTCGGGTGCCGCGGCCGCTTCGGCGCCCTGCGCGGCGGGTTCGGCGGGATCATTACCCGCGGGCGCAACAGGTTGCGCCGCCTGGCCCGCGTGGGCCCATTCGACGTCGACGCTCACCCCGCCGGCCTGCACCCGCAGTGCGCGCGGCTGGGGAACCTCTTCCAGCAGGCGGATCGCCTCACCGCGCACCTGCTCTAGCACCTCACCGACCTGACCTTGGTCGGCTGGCTCGGTCTGTTCCGGCTCGGGTACCGCTGGCTCAGGCGTGTCCGGCGAATTCCTTGTCATCGGTCCTTCCTTCTATGGTCGATATCCCGAACGACCTGAATCGGGCCCGCCGCTGAGCGACGAGCGTCGCGGCATCGATCCGGCGCAGCCGGGTCAAACTGGACGAAAGTGCGGCCCGCACCCGCGATGCGGCGTCGTGCGGATCGGCCTGACTGCCCCCGTCGGGCTCGGTGATGACTCCGTCCACCACGCCCAGGCGCAGCAGTTCCCTGGCACCGACCCGGAGGGCGGCGGCCGCGACCGGAGCCTTGCCCGAGTCGTGCCACAGGATCGAGGCGCAGCCCTCGGGGCTGATCACGGAGTACGTTCCGTTCGAGCAGATGAGCACCTCGTTGGCGACGGCAAGCGCAAGCGCGCCGCCGCTGCCGCCCTCGCCGGTGATCGCGCACACGACGGGCACGGGCAGGCTGGCCATCAGGCGGATGTTCTCCGCGATCGCGATGGCCTGGCCCTGCTCTTCGGCCTCGATGCCCGGGTAGGCGCCGGGCGTGTCGACCAGCGTGATGACGGGCAACTTCAGCTTCGCCGCGATACGCATCAGGCGCGCGGCCTTCCGGTATCCGCTCGGCGTGGCCATCCCGTAGTTGCGGGCGGCCCGCTCCGCGATCGTCGCGCCCTTCTGGTGTCCGATCGCGATCACCGGCATTCCGTCCAGCCTGGCCAGGCCGCCCACTATCGCCGGGCAGTCCCCGCCCGCCCGGTCGCCGTGCAGTTCCTCGAACTCGTCGAAGGCGGTACCGAACAGCTCCTGCGTCGTGGGGCGGCCGAGCTCCCTGGCCAGCTGCACCGTCTGCCACATATCGGCCTCGGGCAACCGCAGGTGATCGCGCTCGACGATCCCGGCGTCCGCCGCTTCTCCTTCCTCGGACGTCTCGGTACCCGCGCCGGATCCGATGCTCAGCAGCCTGGCCAGGGTCCGGCGTAGCTCTGCACGCGGTTTGACCGCATCGATCAGGCCGTGTTCCAGCAGCGATTCGGCCGTCTGGAAGCCGGACGGCAGCACCTGCCTGATCGTCTGCTCGATCACGCGGGGTCCCGCGAACCCCAGACGCGCGCCCGGCTCGGCCACGATGACGTCGCAGAGCGTCGCGTAGGACGCGGCGACCCCGCCGTATGTCGGGTCGGTGACCAGCGAGATCGTGAGTATCCCGGCCTCGTCGAGCCGGCCGAGCGCCGCGCTGGTCTTGGCCATCTGCATCAGCGAGATGACCCCTTCCTGCATCCTGGCGCCGCCCGACGCGGACACGATCAGCAACGGCGTCCGCAGGTCCAGCGCCACCTCGGCGGCCCTGGTGATCAGCTCGCCGACGGCGCCGCCCAGGCTCCCGCCGAGGAAGCGGAAATCCATGACGGCGGCGATGACCGGATTGCCGTCGATGGTGCCGTGCACCACCAGGACGCCCTCGTCGAGCCCGGTCTGCTGCCGGGCGGCACGCAACCGCTCCGGGTACGGCTTGGTGTCCGCGAACTCCAGCACGTCCACGCTGGGCACGCGGTCATCGATGGCCGTCGCCTGCCCGTCGTCGAAGAGCTGCGCGATGCGCTCGGCGGCGGTGAGCCGGTGGTGGCTTCCGCACTCGCGGCACACGTGCAGGTTCTGGACGAGACGCTTGCGATACAGCAGTTCCCCGCAGTCGGGGCACATCACCCAGTCGGCCATAGCGGTGATTCCTTTCGCCCCTCGGCTAACTTCCCGCTGAGTGCGCGCTGTTGGCCAGTTCGAGCAGCTCACGCGGGGTCTTGGCGGAGGTCGCGGCGTCGTCGTCGAGCTCGATGCCGTGATCGCGCTCCAGCCGTGCCGCGGTCTCCAGCAGGGCGAGCGAGTCGTACCCGAGCTCGTCGAAGTCGACGTCCATTACCTCGTTGTTCAATTCGGTGTGCTCGTCCGCGCCCGCGCTTTCCAGCAGCGCCCGGGCCAGGACGTCCAGCGTGATCTCCTGGTTACTCATGGCTTGCTCCCTTCCGTGTCCCTTCCGTGGAGTCGTCGGTTGTGCCCTCGGCCGTGACGACCATCGCCGAGTTGAAGCCGCCGTACCCGCGCGCGATCACCAGCGCCGCGCCAGCGGCTGCCGGCGGCGCGGGCCGCGGCGGGCCGGTGACCACATCGAGGCGGTAGCCGGCGGCGGGCGACACGTTCGTGGTCGGCGGGATCACGTGGTCCCGCAGCGACAGCAGAGCCGCCGCCAGGTCCAGCGATGCGCCGCCGGAATACAGCCGGCCGGTCATGGTCTTGGGTGCGGTCACCGGCACGCCGTAGGGCCCGAACACGGCCGTGATCGCCGCGGCCTCGGCGGCGTCCAGCTCGGGGATCGCGGCCGCGTCGGCGAAGACGACGTCGATGCCGGAGGCCGGCACACCCGCGTCCGCCAGCGCCAGCTCGATCGCCCGCCGCAGCGCGGGCTCGCGTCCGCTGCCCCCCGCGTGGTCACCGGGACCGCCCGGCCTGGGGTCGAAGGTCGCGGCGTAGCCGGCGATGGTGCCGTAGACGGATGCTCCGCGCGCCGCGGCCGCGTCGGCGTCCTCGAGGACCAGCAGCGCGCCGCCTTCCCCGGGGACATGCCCGGACGCCGCCGGGTCGAACGGCAGGTAGGCGCGGTCCGGGTCGGCGCTGTGGCTCAGCCGGCCGCTGGCGAGCTGCGCGGCCCAGCCCCACGGGCAGATGCTCCCGTCTATCCCGCCGGAGAGGATCAGCTTGGTGCCCTTGCGGATCTGCCTGCGGGCTTGGGCCACCGCGTCCAGGCCGCCGGCCTGGTCGCTCACCAGCACCCCGCTCGGCCCGCGCATGCCGTTCCTGATCGAGATCTGACCGGTGTTGACCGCGTAGAACCAGGCGAACGACTGGTAAGCGCTCACGTACTTGCTGCCCTTGCTCCACAACCGCCGCAGCTCGTTCTGGCCGAATTCGAAGCCGCCCGACGAGCTGGCGGTCATCACGCCCATGTCGAACTCGCCGTACCCCGCCGTTTCCACGCGGGCATCGGCCATCGCCCAGTCGGCGGCCACCAGGGCCAGCCGGGTCATGTGATCGGTCTGCGGCAGCAGCCGGTTGGGCAGGTGGTCATCGGCGACGAAGCCCGGCACCTCCCCGGCCAGCCTGGCCGGGTACGGCGAGGCATCGAACCTGGTGACGGGGCCTATGCCGCCGCATCCCTCGAGCGTCGCGGTCCAGTACTCCTCGGTGCCCAGGCCATTGGGGGCGGTCACCCCCAGACCGGTCACCACAGCGGTTTCGGACATGGTCAGGCCGCCTTCTCGGGTTTGGTGAGCACCATCGCGCTCTGGAATCCGCCGAACCCGCTGCCCACGGTGAGCACGGTGTCGGTGCGCTGCGGACGGGCGACGAGCGGCACGTAGTCCAGATCGCATTCGGGATCCGGCGTGTGCAGGTTCGCCGTCGGCGGTACCACGTTGTTCTCCATGGCGAGCACCGAGGCCGCGATCTCGATCGAACCGATCGCGCCGAGCGAGTGACCGATCATGGACTTGATCGAGCTCACTGGTATCCGTCGCGCCTGCTCACCCAGACTGCGCTTGAACGCGGCCGTCTCGTGCCTGTCGTTCTGCTTGGTCCCGGAGCCGTGTGCGTTGATGTAGTCGATGTCCGTCGCGGCCACGCCGGCCTCGGCCATGGCCACGCGGATCGCCTCGGCCATTTCCCGTCCGTCGGGCCGCAGACCCGTCATGTGGAAGGCATTGCAGCGGTTGCCGAAGCCGGCGATCTCCGCATACACATGCGCTCCGCGCGCCTTCGCCGACTCGAGTTCCTCGAGCACGAACATGGCCGCGCCCTCGCCGAGAACGAAGCCGTTCCGGCTCAGGTCGAAGGGCCGGGATGCGTGCTCCGGGTCGTCGTTCCGCGGCGTCGTCGCCTTGATCGCGTCGAAGCAGGCCAGCGTGATCGGTGAGATCGGCGCGTCGCTGGCGCCGGCCATCATGGCATCGGCCGCGCCGTCGCGGATCAGCTCGCACGCGTAGCCCACCGAGTCGAGGCCGGAGGTGCATCCCGTGGACACCACGGTGGCCGGCCCCTCGGCGCCGAACTCCCACGCGACCTCGGCCGCGAAGCTGCTCGGCACGAAGTAGTCGTAGAGCTGCGGCACCGCGTACCGGTGGTCCACCAGCTCGAGCCGGCCGTCGTCGCTGACCACGCGGTACTCCTCCTCAAGGCCCATGGTCGCGCCGACCGCGCTGCCGAGGCTGACCCCGATCCTGGCCGGGTCGAGATCCGCGAACTCCAGCCCGCTGTCCTGGGCCGCCTCCCTGGCGCTGACCACGGCGAGCTGCGCAGCCCGGTCCATGCGGCGTACCTGCTGCTGGCTAAGGCCATGGGCCTCGGGGTCGAAGTCGATCTCAGCCGCGACCCGCGAGCGGAACGGCGCGGGATCGAAGAAGCTGACCGTCCTGGTCGCCGTCCGCCCCTCGCTCAGCAGGGCCCAGAAGTTTTTGACGCCCACGCCGCCGGGTGTGGCGGTACCTATTCCGGTGATAACAACTCGGCGATTCACTGGAAGACCTCATCCGTTTTCTGGCCAGTGGTAGAAGCGCGTGGCCATGGCGTCCGCCGGTGACCGCCACGTCTGCGGGTCGTAGGCCTCGATGAACTGCTTCAGTTTCGCGCTGACGTCGACGAACAATGGGTGCGACTTCGCCCCCTCGATGCGCTCCCGGCCGCCTTCGCTGTCCGTGTCCGCGGCGTCGAAGTCCTGGAGATGGAAATACAGGCCGCGGTATGCGAAGAGCTCACGCCGACGCGTCCCCATGAGCTCCGGCATTTCCGTTTGATCGAATTCGGTGAATACCTTCGCTACGTCATCAGCGTTCTCTGGCGCCATGCGCGCCACGATGAGCGTGCTGTGCATCTGGGTGCTCCTCTCAGCCATTGCCGAACCAGCGGCGCAGTGCCGCCTCGGGTGAACCGCCGCCGGGCCTGGCCCACGCCACATGCCCGTCGGGGCGGATGAGCACGGCCGTCGTCCCGGCCAGGCCGCTCTGCTCGCTGACCGCATGCGGTATGCCGGTGACGATGTCCACCCGGTCGGCCCAGCCCGCCGCCGCGCGCCGCAGTCCGGCGTCATCGGTGAAGTCGAGCAGGACGCCGCGGCCGGAGTGCAGCAGTTCCATGCTGCTGGTCTTGCCGGAGTCGGTGATCAGCTCCTGGCGCGGCATCCGCATGCCGAGCAGCGGGTGGTCGCCGTCGGCGACGTCGTACTTGATCTCCAGTCCGCTCACCATCCCCACCAGGTGACGGCTGACTTCCGGGTAGGCGATCAGTTCCGTCAGCACGTCGCGCAGCGGCTGAACCTCCAGGCCGCTGAGGAACAGCAGGCCCTGTGCCTTCGTGTTCATCAGCAGCCTCGCCGCGACCGGATGCCGCTCGCTGTGGTAGCTATCGAGCAGACCGGGCGGCGCCCAGCCGCGAACCGTGGCGGCCAGCTTCCAGCCGAGGTTCATGGCGTCCTGGATGCCGGTGTTCATGCCCTGTCCGCCGGCCGGCAGGTGGATGTGCGCGGCGTCGCCCGCGAGCAGGACCCTGCCCCGGCGGTACTCGGTCGCCTGGCGGGCGGCATCGCCGAACGCGGTGCACCAGATGGGGGTGGCCGCGCTGATGTCCTGGCCGGTCAGCCGTTCCCAGCCGGCGGCGATCTCCGGATACTCCGGCGGTGCTTCGCGCCGTTGCGGCGGGTTCCCCTTCTCGCACACCACGATGCGCATGACGCCATCACCGAGCGGGCCCGCCATCACCATCCCGTTGGGCCGCGCCTCGCCGATCATGCGCTTGCGGATGTCGACACCCTTCACATCGGCGATGAACATCTCCAGGGTGGCGGCGGTGCCGGGGAATTCGAATCCGGCCGCCTTGCGCACCGTGCTCCGGCCACCGTCGCAGCCGACCAGGTAGCCGCAGCGAAGGCGCTGCTCGCCTGCCGGTGTCCGCACGGTGACCTCGACGCTGTCGCCGTCATCGGTCAGGCTGGTCAGTTCGTGCTCGCGCCGGATATCGACGCCGAGGTCGCGGCACCACTCGGTGAGCATCTCCTCGGTACGCGCCTGGGGGATCCCTTTCCCGCCGAGGTGCGCTCCTTCGAGGATGCCGAAGTCGATCGGCAGCCCGCCGAAATGTCCTTCATTGCTTATCTCGATGTCCGGCAGTCGCGACAGCAGGCCGCGCTGGTCGAAGATCTCCATGGTCCGGCCCGTGAAGCCCAGACCGCGCGATTGCCCGGTTGGCTCGGCCAGACGGTCGAGGACGATCGGCTCCACGCCGGCCAGCCGCAGCTCCGCGGCAAGTGTGAGGCCAGCAGGACCAGCACCCGCGATAATGACAGCGGTGTCCATAAAAATCCTCTCACCGAAAGATGGCCGCATAGCTGCGGAATTCGGTCTACGACAATCCATATCACCCGTATTGGACGTTTTAGTCAAACTCAAGCCGTCATTTATCTGCAAATCTCTGTAAGATAAATGTAAAAAGCGCAGAATGGCACCCTAATTTAGATCGCCAGAACGGGTTTGCCCGGCCGCGGGTATGGGAGTTGACACAGGGTAAGCATCCGCCGACGATCCCCGAGGAGTTCGCGTGCGTCCGTTGTGCGCGCTGAGCGCAGGTTGCGACCTCCGGCGGTATGCCCGCCAGCTGTCCGGCATCTGGGACGAGTCGATGGCGGGCAGACGGCCGCGTGGCCGGCCGAGACCGGTGATCGCCGACTCCTGGCGGCGGGCACGGCGCGGCGGGCTCGACCCCTGGGCTGAACCCGAGGTGCCGCGCGCCGATCCGGACGACATCGAGCGCCGACGCAAGCTGACACCGCTGGGCGACGTGCTGGAACTGCTGAGTCTGGGCCTGGCCTCCTGCGCCGATGCGGCCGTGCATGTCATGACGATCGTCGACGACGAGGGACATGTGCTGTGGCGGGAAGGGAGTCCCGCGGTGCGACGGCGCGCCGACAGGGCCGGCCTCGTCGTGGGATCGGTGTTGCGCGAGACCACCGTCGGCACAACCGGAGTGGGCACGGCATTGGCCGTCCAGCGTCCGCTCCAGGTGTTCGCCGCCGAGCATTTCGTCCGCACGCTCCACCCGTGGGTATGTACCGCGGCTCCCGTCCGCGATCCCGTTGACGGGCGCCTGCTCGGCGTCCTCGACGTCAGCGGCCCGGCCGCCACGGCCCATCCCAACACGCTCGCGCTGGTCTGCTCGATGGCGAAACATGCCGAGGCGGCGCTGCGGTCGGCTCATCGCGATGCCGTCGAGCAGCTCCGCCAGGTCGCGGCGCCCCTGCTCGCCCGCATCGGCCAGCCGGCCATCGTCGCCGACCGGAACGGCTGGGTAGCCGCGGCGACCGGGGTGCTCCCGCCCGAGCGGGTCCTGCTCCCCGAGGCGCCACGGGCCGGCCTGGCGCACGTCGCGCCGGTGGGCTTGTGCCAGCTCGAGCCGTTGTACGACGGCTGGCTCATCCGGCTCGGGCGCGACGAGCCCGACGATCCCACCACCGTCCGGCTCGATCTGCGCGCGGCGCCGCCCCTCCTGCTGGCCAGCACGCCGAGCGGGACATGGCGGTATGTGCTGAGCCCGCGCCAGGCCGAGGTCCTGTTCCTGCTCGCCCGGTCCCCGGGCGGCTATTCGGCCGCGGAACTGTCGGCGGAGCTCTACGGCGACACCGGTCATGCGGTGGCGATCCGCTCCCAGCTGTCCCGGCTGCGGGCTCGCCTGGGCAGCCTGATCAGCCATCGTCCGTATCGCTTTCACCCCTCACTTGAGGTCAGCTGCGACCTGCCGGACGACCCAGCCGACCTGCTCCCCGCCGCCACCGCCGGCCCGGTGCGTGAGCTACGTCGCAACGGCTTGCAACCCTTGGCTGGAGCCTGATCCAGCGCGCATCCTGGGAGCTACGCAACATCTGCTGATGCCTGGAGCGACGTGGACGTACTGGTAATCGGAACAGACACGCACGGCGCCGGCTCGCTCGCGCGGGACCTGCGCCGCAACGGCTACCACGTGACGCGGGCCCAGACGGGAGCCGCGGCGCTGAGCATGCACGGCGGGGCCGACCTGGTGCTGCTGAACCTCGAACTTCCCGACATCGACGGCCTCGCGGTGTGCCGCGCGGTCAGAGACGATTCCGACGTGCCGGTCATCTCCGTGACCGGACGCGACGAGGAGGTCGACCGGGTCCTCGCCCTCCAAGCGGGGTCGGATGACTGCCTGGTCAAGCCCTTCGGGCTCCGTGAGCTGCTGGCCCGTATCGATGCCATCATGCGCCGGGTCCGCCCCCGCCGGCCGGGCCCGCGGCGCTTCGGCCACGGCCCGCTGACCCTGGATCCGGGCAGCCGGGAGGTGCGGCTCGACGGGCAGCCCGTCACCCTCACCCGCAAGGAATTCGACCTGCTGCATCTGCTTGTCGCGCAGCCCTCGACGGTCATCTCCCGCAAGGACCTGATGTCCAAGGTATGGGGTTACGCCTGGCCCCAGCCCAGCCGGACCGTCGACATGCACGTCAGCAGCCTGCGCAAGAAGCTCGGTGATCCCTCCTGGATCATCACCGTGCACGGCGTCGGCTTCCGCCTCGGCACCGCCCCTTCGTAGTCCCGGGTTACTGCCGCGGCAGGTATTCGGGGTTACGCGGCCTTCGGTGCGAACTCTCCCGCGGGACGGCGGTCCAGGTCATCTCCAGCGCGACCCCGGCGTCGGCGAGCAGGTTGCGCACCGGGCTGCGTCGTTCGGTGATCCGGACCACATCCGGCAGCCACGCGTCCGGCTCGGCATGAAGCACCCGAGCCTGCACGCGCACGTTCTGGAAGTGCGGCCGCACGCCGGGCTCCCCGGCCGCGCCGCGCGGGTCCTGGGTGAACACGGCCTCGAAGTCGATGCCGTCATAGCCGAAGCCCAGCTCGCGAGCCGCGGCGGCGAAGGTGGCACCGGCGCATCCGCACAATGCCGCGATGACGTTCTCCAGCGGCGTTGGTGCCGTCCGGGAGCCGCCGTGGTCAGGCGTCTCGTCGAGGACCACGCCGAGACCGTCGCGGGTGCGGATCACCGTACGCATCCCACCCTCGCTGCGTGCCACCAGCGTCCGGACATGCGGTGCCGGGCGGTCCGCGGCCGCGGCCTGCTCAGAGTGCTGCCTGCTCATCGACGTGTCGAGGAGGCGGCCGGCGACCGGTATCTCCTCGTCGGGAATGACGATCGCCGCCATCGCGGCGACGATCAGGCCGAACAGCAGGTGCGCGGACGCGAACAGCCATGGCGTGACGACCCGAGCCGCCGCCGGGTCAGCAGCACGCCAGATGCCGTACTGCATGACCGCCCACAGCACGGAGCCGAACAGCGCTCCCGCCGCGATCACCAGGGACCGCGGCGCCGGCAGCCGCCACGCCGCAGCGGCGATGAGCACACCGAACAGCATCGACATCAGCAGGTGCACGACCAGGCCGATGACCACCGCCAGCACGTTGAACTGCGGGCCGAGCGGGGCGGCCCGCCAGAAAGTATTCGCGATCAAGTTCAGCAACGTCCAGAACCCGGTGCCGGTCAGCCACAAGATCGATGTCAGCCAGATGGCCATCACCAAGCCGCCCAGGATTCCGCCGCCCACGCCAGCTCGTATCGCCGCCTTGTTCATGCCAGCCTCCTCGGCCGCCAAGACTCTCGCGCGTTCCCCCCCAGCCACAGACGACCGGGCGCGCAGCAACGATAACAGGAAGCGGACAATTCGTACGCAAAAGTAATCAATGTGGTATGGGCGCCGCGGCGCGTGCTCTGTCGCTGTACTGTTCTGGCGAGTGCCAGGGACCTTAGCAACAGGGAGAAGAACCCGCTCATGACAGCAACGCTCCAGCAGACCCTGCTCGCGCCGCACACGCAGCCACTCGTGATCGCCGACTGCCAGACGCTGATCGAGCAGGAGTTGTCGGGCATGTCCGGGGTCTCCGGAGCCGCGGTCAAGCTCGCTTACAAGACCGTGAACAAGTTCTCCCCCGGTCACGTCCGCTACATGGTCGAGGTCCTGCTGCCGCAGATGACAAACGAACTCGAGCCGTACTGGGCGCAGTTCACCGCCTCCGGCGGCCCAGAGTTCGGCGACTACCTCGTGCAGCACGGCGATGCGGTCACCGAGGCGCTGCTTTCGGTGACCGACGCGCGCGGAGCCGCCTCCAACCGGCCGGTCATCACCAAGGCATACGGCGCGGTCCGCGACAAGGCGGCGCGGCACGTGACCGCCGCTCTCCCCCGCGTCGGCGCCCTGGTACAGAAGCACGCCGCCTGACCCGCCGTCGGCTTATCCCGCCGTCGGCGCGTCCGGGGGTGCTGCCGCGGCGGCTGGGTCCGTTTCCAGCACCGCAAGGTCGCGTACCGCGTAGCGGCGGTGTTCGCACTCCTCTTTCATGACCACGCCCAGGCAACGGCCGACCGAACGCGCTTCCTCCGGGTATCCGGGCGCGGGCAGCCGCGGGCAGATCCGGTCCAGGTCGTCATCGGTGAGTGTGTCGAGGATGCCGCGCACCATCGTCATGCGGGTGCCGCGTGCTTCCAGCACCTGTGTCAGCGACGGGCGCGCGTCGAGATCGACGCCGAGCGCCGCGGCGTCCGCGGGCGTAAAGCCGGGCTGCGGGAGGCCGAGCGGGTGGTACGGCGCCGGCTTATCGAGAATCATGTAGCCGGCCCACCTGTCGGTGGCGAAGACGAGATGGCGCAGCGTCTCTACGAAAGACCATTCGTCGTCGACCCGCTGGTGCAGGGCAGGTCCAGGTAGTTGCCGTGCGCGGGCGACGGTCCCGGCCCAGAGGCGCTCCACCGTGTCCCACATTGCGCGGTAGTCGTCGGCTGTCCGCATCTGTCTCAGCTGTACGCGTTCTGGGTGGCGCCGATCGAGTTCGCCCGCCACGAATGCCGTGACGTCGACGTCGTTGACGACGAGGTTGCCGACGAGCCCGGACAAGCTGACGTCAACGAGCCACGAGTCCGTGATCTTGACCCGGCGCAGGTCGCAGTCCCGGAAGGTCGCGCCGGTGAAGTCGGCACCAGTGAAGCTGGCACCGGTGAAGCTGGCACCGGGAAATGTTCCGGTGCCCTCGTCGTCGGCGGCCACCGCGTTATTGTCCCCGGCCGGTTTGGCAGGAAAACCGGTTGAGGCCATGTTCCGCGCCGCAGTAGATTGCCTGCGGCCTTGCCGCAGTGCGAACAGCAGTGAGAACAGAGGACAGAACCGCGTGACCCCGCCTGCTCTTTAGACCTGACACCTTCCGCTCACGTTAAGCCGACGGTCCCGTCGGCTCTGCCGGGCTGCCTGTCCGCGCCCCGGTCATACGGCGTTTGAGGCCGCGCGTAATCGGCCTCGTGTCAGGTCTAGAGAGATCATGTCTGCACAACCTCATACCGTGCTGCCCTGGGTCATTCGCCGGACCAGGCTGCCCCTCCTGTCGCTGCGGTGCGTGGACTGCCGATCGGATTCGGCCACCACTGGCCAAGGTGCGTTCCGTGTCAACGCCAACGGCCGGCTGCTGGATGTGTGGCTGCTGGTCCGCTGCGTGTCCTGCGATCGGACGAGCAAGCTCACCGTGCACGAGCGAGCGCCGGTCAAGTCCCTCAACCCGGCCGAGCTCGACGGCTACCGCGCCAACGATCCGAGGCTGGTAGCGGCCACGCTGCTGGATCCGCTGTTCGCCCAGCGCAACCATTTCGCCCTGGACTGGACGGGAGCCTGGCGGCTGGACACCCCGCCGCCATCCCTCGACCAGACGTGGCCGGTCCGGGTGGCGGTCGTCTTCGAGGATCCGGTGCCGGTGCGACCAGAACGGCTCATCGCGCACGGGCTCGGCCTCAGCAGGAACGAGGTGCTGCGCCGGGTCAAGTGCGACGTTCCGCTGCGCCGGTCAACGAGCGCCGGGTTCACCTTCACGGTGATGGCCGTGGACTAGCAGGACTCAACTGGCGGCTGGGCTGCCCGGGTCTGACCGGGCAACCCGCCGGCCGAGGGCGCCGGCAGGCCGCCGGGCTTGGCGCGTGCGCGCAGCCTGTGCCTGGAGTGCAGTGTGGGACTGGCGGGATAGAAACGCACCGGAAGTCCCGCCGACAACGTGGACGTTTACCCCATTGTGGTAGCGAGACCCTCGTAAAAAAGGGTCCCGCTACCACGAAGGGGGAAGTTACCACGTTAAGCGAGGCCCGTGAGCCTGCAGCTGACCCACCGGGCTGCCAGCGATCCGGGCACGCCCCCGGAACAAGCCAGCAGAAGCCGAACAAGGCGGGGTAACTGTCGCAATCTTTTCGAGCGCCTCCCGGAGCCCGCGCAGACCGCTGAACGGCAAGGCCATGTTGTGCCGAACCGGGGCATTGCGGGCCAGTGCAGCAGCCGGCCCCGGCGCGCCGGAACGCAGCTTACTTTGGAACGCTTACGTCTCGCGCCGGTTGCCGCGCAGTGTTAGCAACCGGACCGGCGGGGGCGAGATGCTGGCGGTACAGGTCGGCGACGCGGAAGGCCAGGTCCAGGGACTGGCTGCGGTTGAGGCGGGGATCGCACGTGGTCTCGTAACGGCAGCTCAGGTCGCTTTCCGCGATGTGGTGGCCACCGCCGATGCACTCGGTGACGTCGTCCCCGGTGAATTCGATGTGGATGCCGCCGGGATGGGTGCCGAGTTCGCGGTGGACCTCGAAGAATCCGGCGACCTCGTCCAGCACGTCGTCGAAGTTCCTGGTCTTGTGGCCGCTGGCCGCTTCGACCGTGTTGCCGTGCATCGGGTCGCACACCCAGACCACCGCGGCCCGGCTGGCGGCCACCTTTGCGACCAGCGCGGGCAGCGCCTGACGGATCCGGCCCGCGCCCATCCGGGTGGTCAGCGTGAGCCGGCCGGGCTCCTGGTCCGGGTCGAGAGCCTCGGCCAGTTCGAGCACGTCCTGCGCGGTGGCGTCCGGGCCAACCTTGACCGCGACCGGATTGCGGATCTGCCTGGCGAACTCGACGTGCGCACCGCGGGGGTCGCGGGTGCGCTCGCCGATCCACAGCAGGTGCGCGGACAGGTCGTACGTCTGCCCGCTCCGCGCGTCCGCCCGGGTCAGGGCCCGCTCGTAGTCCAGCAGCAGCGCTTCGTGGCTGGAGTAGAACTCGACCGCGCGGAACTCACGCGGGTCGGCCCCGCACGCGTGCATGAACGTGATAGCCCGGTCGATCTCGTCCGCCAGCTGTTCGTAGCGCCGCCCGGCCGGGCTGGCGGTCACGAAGTCCTGGTTCCAGGCGTGCACCTGCCGCAGGTCGGCGTAGCCGCCGCTGGCCAGGGACCGGCACAGGTTCAGCGTGGCGGACGCGCAGTGATACGCCTCGAGCAGCCGGCCAGGGTCGGGGGTCCTGGCGCCGGCGGTGAACTCGGCGCCGTTGACCGCGTCGCCACGGTAGACCGGAAGTTCCACACCGTCCCGCACCTCGGTCGCCGCTGACCGCGGCTTGCCGTACTGGCCCGCCATCCGGCCGACCTTCACCACCGGCACGCTGGCCGCATAGGTCAGCACGACGGCCATCTGGAGCAGCGTCTGGAACTTGCCCCGGATACTGCCCGCGGTCGTGCCGGCGAACGTCTCCGCGCAATCACCGCCCTGGAGCAGGAACGCCTCACCGCGCGCCACCGCGGCAAGCCGCTGTTTCAGCTGGTCACACTCGGCGGCAAGCACCAGCGGCGGCAGCCCTGCCAACTGGCGCACCACCGCGTCCAGGCGATCCCGGTCGGGCCACTGCGGCTGCTGAAGCGCGGGCGGACTCACCCGATCCAGGGTACGCCGAACCCGACGACCGTCAGCCGATCGCGCCCGCCGGAAGCAGCGCGTGCACGCCCCACGACTGGTTCACCACCTGCGTGACCCTCAGGTCAACCACCGGGCTCGCCATCGCCAGCGCCGTTGCCTTGCTGACGCCGTAGCTGGCCTGGAGCCAGGCCAGCATCGCGTCGAGCGCATCGCCCATCGCCGCGTTGAGATCCGGGCTGAAGCCGAAGGTGATCTTGCCCGCCGGGGCCTCCGCGTGCACTCCGGGGACCGGCCGATCGGCGACCAGGTCGAGCTGGAGCTCGGTTGTCATACCGCATTCGATGGCGGTGCCCGCCACCTCTCCGTCGCCTTGGGCGGCGTGGCCGTCGCCGATGCTCAGCAGCGCGCCGGGCACGGCGACCGGCAGGTACAGCACCGACCCGGCGACCAGTTCCCTGCAGTCGATGTTGCCGCCGCCGATGGCCCGGGGCGGGATGGTGGAATGCTCGCCCGGCTCGTCCCAGGCCACGCCCGTCACGCCGTGAAACGGCGCTGTCCGTACCGTGTGGCCCAGGTCGCTGACCGCTATCCCCGCCTCCGGGTCAATCCGCCACAGCAGCCAGGCAGGCGGCCCGTCATGCAGGCCGAGCCGTCTGGTCAACGGGGTGTCGCTGGCCGCGGCGACGGTAAAACCCCAGGTGTCGGGCCGCATCGCGACAAACCGCACCGCGAGCACGTCGCCCGGCACCGTACCCCGGACCGCGATCGGCCCGGTCAGGCAATGGCCGCGGCGCCCGTCGCCCCCCATCGTCGGCACCTTCTCGCCGGGAAACGTCTGCGGCCGCAGGTGCCCGGACGCGTTCAGCGAGCGCAGCACGATCGTGTCCCCGGGATCGACGGTCAGGGCCGGCGCCAGGTCGCGGGAGAACACGTCTGCTGTCGTCGCCGGTGACGGGTCGAGCTGGTGGCGGGTCATGCAGCGACAATGCCATACTCCGAACGACATAAGCATCACGGCCTTGGCCACGTCCTTGTTACCGCGGCTCAGGCGGAGATGAGATGTTCGGCGGGCTCGCGGCGGATGTGCAGGTCCCAGTAGCAGCGGGCGATGTCGTCGGGCTCCATGGGGGAGGCATCTTCCGGGGCGCCTGGCGTGCCCGCGATCCAGGTGCCGATCGCGACATGGCCAGCGTAGAGACCCCGATCGGCCAGTGCGGCGTTGAGGGTGAGGGCCCATTTGCGCAAGGCCGCGCCGGCCATGCCGGCGCTGACGAAGACGGGCGCGGGGGTCACCGAGGAGGCGCCCGTTGTGTACAGCAGCGTTCCGGCGCCGCCGGACAGCATGGCCGGCAGCACCGCGCGTGTCGCGGTTATCGCGCCGTAGCAGCCGCAGTCGATCTGCGGCTGGAGGTTGTCCACGGTGACGTCAAGCGGTCCGGTGCCGCGCAGGGTCTGGATGGTTCCCGCACCGGGGCTGGCGTAGTGCAGCACGTCGATTCCGCCGAACCGTCCCGCGGCGCTGTCCAGTGCGGCGACCAGCGCGGAGCGGTCGGTCACGTCGGCGGGAAAGCCGGCCGCGGTGACCCCGTCGGCCGCGAGTTTCCCGGTGAGCTCGCCGAGATGCTCCGTCGAGCGCGCGATCAGCGCGACAGCGAATCCGTGACCGCCGAAGATTTTCCCGAGGGACAGGCCGAGGCGTGACCCAGCGGCCACGAGCGCGATTGCAGGCATGGCCTTAGCTCATCACCGGTGCACGCGCAGCGTCCAAGACCGGCCGGGCCGCGATCGATAACCTGGAGGAATGGACCGGCTCGAGACGCGGGAACTGGCGTACTTCCTGGCGGTGGCCGACGAACTTCACTTCGGCCGCGCCGCGACCCGGCTGGGCATCGCGCAGCCCGCGCTGTCCAAGACGGTCCGGCAGCTGGAACGCAGGCTCGGCGTCACCCTGCTCGAGCGGACCAGCCGCGCGGTCGCGCTGACCGAGGCCGGCCGGGTACTCAGTCGCGAGGCGCGCGTCGCGCTGGCGGCGGTGTCCGCCGCCGCGCTGCGCACGCAGCGGGCCGGTACCCGCGACCCGCGCCTGATCCTGGCGATGAAGCCCGGCGGCGACGCGGGCCTGCTCCCGGCCATCCTCGCCGCCTACGAACGAGAGCCGGAGGTATTGCCGGTCGAGGTGGTCTTCGGGGCGGGGCCCGCTCGTATGCTGCGCGACGGACAGGCGGATGCCGCGCTGCTGTACGCACCGCCCGACGAGCTTGCCGGGTTGGACACCGAACCACTGCTGACCGAAGCACCGGTCGTCGTTCTGCCCAAATCTCACCAACTCGCGCACCGGGAGAGCCTCCAGATGGCCGACCTGGCCGGCGAAAACCTGCACCGCAAGCCCGCCGATCCGGGCGCCATGAGGAGCCTCAGCGAGCTGATGCACCTGATCGCCCTGGGCCGCACGGTCGCCGTGCTACCCCGGGTGCTGACCCGGCCGTTGCGCGACGATCTGATCACCGTGCCGATGTCGGACCTTCCCCCGGTCGACCTCCTGCTCGCCTGGCCCGCCCACAGCACGTCCCGGTCAGTCGCGGCCCTGGCCCGGGCCGCCGCGGCCGCCATACGCGCCAGCGCGGATAACTGACCGACGCGTCCGTCGATCCGTTCGCGCAGCAGGTCGGCGTGCCCGCAGTGGCGGGCGTACTCCTCGATCATGTGGAGCAGCACTTCGCGTAGCGCGACCGTGTCGCCATCGCGCATGGTGCCGCGGATCCC